>OLQA01003993.1_pt1 | contig 10055 bp, 10 predicted proteins | sample 1673151 | NCBI WGS metagenome assembly OLQA01 (sample SAMEA3136760, study PRJEB25190) | human gut metagenome | biome: human gut; feature: human-associated habitat; material: faeces | place: Austria | collected 2013 | reverse complement strand
CGTTCAAATGGGCGTTCCCGGAGGTCTCCATAGAACCCAAGGGATACCTTATAGTGTTCCTCTCCGGCAAAAACCAGACCGAAGGCGAGCTTCACACCTCCTTCACCCTCTCCAAGAGGGAGTACGAGCTGATGTTCCTCTCCTCGGACGCCATGCGCTATGAAAGCATACAGCTCGATCCCAAGCTGGGCGATAACGTATCAGTCGGCATATCCGCCGATGGTTCTCTCAGGTATTACTCCAGCCCCACCCCCGGCGGCCCCAATATTACCCACGAATTCGAATCGCCCGACGAAGCTGCCATAACCACGGATATGTCCGGCGTATATATAAGCGAGGTCTCTGCCGTAAAAGCCGCAAAGAGCAAGAATACCGACTGGATAGAGCTCCACAACGCCTCGGGATCTTCCGTAAACCTCGAGGGTTGGCACCTGACAGACGACGCCAACGACATGAAGAAGTTCACCTTTCCGTCTTTTAAGCTGCCGGCAGGAGAATACGCCTCCATAGCCGCTTCCACCTCGGCAAAATCGGGCGTTTCGGCGCCCTTTAACATATCCGCTTCCGGCGATACGCTGATACTCACCGACGGCGACGGCAACATCAGGGATGTGTTTTCAACCGGCGCACTTAGCCTGGGCGTCACATCGGGCCGCACTTTAAACAGCCCGGAGCGGGTATTCTACACCACCTCAACCAAAAGCGCTGCTAATCCCTCAACATATTACAGCAGCTATGCCGACGCTCCCATATTTTCCGACAGGGAACTGTACCACAGCGCCGCCTTTGAACTGACGCTGTCAAGCCTTACGCCAAACGCTGAAATACACTACACCACCGACGGCAGCAAGCCCACAACGGCTTCCCACATATATTCAGAGCCGCTGAAGATATCGTCGAATACCGTGGTAAAAGCTATCTCTGTTGCAGATGGCCTTATAAAGAGCGATATTGCCGCCGCCACTTATCTTTTCGAGGAAAAGCACACCGTGCCGGTGGTCTGCCTCTCCATTGGCAAGGAATCCTTTGATGAGGTCTACTCCGTTACCGACCGCTGGAAGAAGGTGGAGCGCGAGGGCTTCTGCGAGTATTACGAGCCGGACGGCACGCTGGGCGTGGAGTTCCCCTGCGGCCTGCGGGTAAACGGCGCCTCCACGCTGAACATGCGGCAAAAGTCAATGTCCATATTTCTTCGGGGTGGCTACGGCCAGAGCTCCACGAAATACAACTTCTTCCCCGGCAACGAAGTTACCGAATATACCTCTCTTGCGGTACGCAACTCCGGGCAGGATGCGTCAAAGGCGCGTATTCGGGATTCCTTCTTCAGCAAATGCGTGGAAGGACTAAATATCGATAACATAAAGACCCGCTCCGTAGTGGTATACATCAACGGTCAGTACTGGGGCCTGTACGACCTTAACGAAAACCAGAACGAGGATTATCTCGCCACCCACTATGGCGTCGATCCTTCCACCGCCAACATCATCCGCCGAAACGAGACCCCCCTTGCGGGCGACAGGGCTGACTTCAAGCGCGTGCGCAACTACGCCCTTACGGGAGACATATCCGGCAGCGCAAAATATGAGGAGCTGTGCCAGTGGGTAGATGTGGACTACTTCATGGATTACCTCATCGCCCAGACTTATTTTGCCAACGGCGATATGTTCAACCAAAAATACTGGCGCACCACCGACTACAAGATAAAATGGCGGCCTATATACTACGATCTTGACCTTGCCCTCGGCTCCTCCAGCCCCACGCGGAACGTGCTGCCCAGCTACTTTAACGCGGAGGGCGTGCCCTCTCAGGACGGCTCTCTAACCAACATGGACATATATGTGGGCCTTCGCAAAAACCGCTCATGGTGCGAGAAATTCGGCGAGAGATACGTATATGTGGTGTACAATTACTTCACGCCCGAAAAGGTCACGACCATACTCGACGACATGGTAAAGACCATGGAGCCCGAGATGGCACGTCACATAAAGCGCTGGGGCATCCCCTCCAGCATGTCCGCATGGAAGAGCAGCGTATCCGACCTGCGCGGCTGCCTGCAAAAGCGTACCGACTATGCCCTATCTTCCCTCCAAAAGGAATTCGGCTTTTCCAACGCCCAGATGGAGCAATGGAAGGCAAACGCTACGGCTCAGCCCGTTGCGGCAGCCGCTGAATAGAAACAAAAAGAGCATGCAAAAGGGACCGTCGAATGACGGCCCCTTGTTTTTATTAAGTTTTACAGCTCCTTGTCCTCTACATAGAGGCTGTATACCTTGTTGGGGTCCATCGGGGCAGCCTTGGCGGCAGGAGCGGCGCTCTTGCCCTCCTTGGCTTCCTTGCGGGCCTCGAAGAACTTGGGCGCTACCTTGGGGAACAGCGCGTAGCTCAGTACGTCCTCTTCCTGCTCGTAGTAGCCAAGCTCCTTCACTTCCTTCTCATACTTCTCCAACTCGGGCTCCAGCAGATCGGCCGGACGGCAGGTGATAACCTCCTTGTCACCTATGGCCTTGCGGCGGACTTCCTCGTTTACATCTCCGGGCAGCGCGCCGTATTCGCCGGCAAGCAGAGCCTTGGAATTCTGTGGGAAGGTCTTATAGCGGCCCATTAGTACGTTAAACACGGCCTGTGTGCCGACTATCTGACTGGTAGGAGTTACAAGGGGAGGATAGCCGAAGTCCTTGCGGACGATCGGGATCTCCTCAAGAACGTCATAGTACTTGTCTTCCCTGCCCGCTTCCTTGAGCTGGCTGATGAGATTGGAAAGCATTCCGCCAGGAACCTGATAGACCAGAGTGTTGGTATCCACCCGGAGCACCTTGGGGTCGAGTATTCCTTCCTTCATCATCCTTTCGGCTACGCCGCGGAAGTGCTTTGCGGCCTCCGCCAGCTTGCCGAGATCCAGCCCGGTGTCATTCTCGGTGCCCTTGAGTGTGGCCACCAGAGACTCCGTGGCAGGCTGTGAGGTTCCGTTTGCAAAGGGAGACAGCGCGCAGTCCACGATATCCACGCCCGCCTGCATGGCCATGAGGTAAGTCATGTCGCCGGTGCCGGTGGTGTTGTGGGTGTGCAGGTGAATGGGTACGTCCACCTCGGACTTGAGCCGCTTGATGAGCGAATATGCGTCATAGGGCAGCAGCAGGTTTGCCATATCCTTTATGCAGATATTGTCCGCGCCCATCTGAACCAGCTCCTTTGCCAGCTTTACGAAGTAATCCTCGTTATGCACGGGGCTCATGGTGTAGCTTATGGCAGGCTCGCATATTCCGCCGTACTTCTTGGTGTATTTGATTGCGGCTTCCAGATTTCGCACATCGTTGAGCGCATCGAATATGCGAATGACGTCAATGCCGTTCTCGATCGCCTTGCGGCAGAACTGCTCTACGACATCGTCTGCATAGTGCTTATAGCCAAGTATGTTCTGACCGCGGAAAAGCATCTGCAGCTTGGTGTTGGGCAGGGCCTTCTTCAGCTTGCGGAGACGCTCCCAGGGATCCTCGTTTAGGAAGCGCAGGCAGGCGTCAAATGTAGCGCCGCCCCAGCACTCCAGAGAATAATAGCCAATGCTGTCCAGTATTTCGCAGGCGGGGAGCATATCCTCTGTGCGCATACGAGTAGCGGCCTGAGACTGGTGCGCATCGCGCAGTATGGTATCGGTTATCATCAGTTTTTTAGCCATGGTGCAATACCTCCTATTACATGAACAGGGCAAGGAACACACCGGCAGCGATAGCGGAGCCGATAACGCCGGCTACGTTGGGGCCCATGGCGTGCATGAGCAGGAAGTTGCCGGGCTTTTCCTTCTGACCAACTATCTGAGATACGCGGGCAGCCATGGGAACGGCGGAAACGCCAGCGGAGCCGATCAGGGGGTTGATTGGATCCTTGCTGAACTTGTTCATTATCTTTGCAACTATTACGCCGCCGGCGGTGCCGAAAGCGAAAGCGCAAACGCCCATAAGCAGTATGCCGAGGGTCTTGCCGGTGAGGAAGGTCTCAGCGGTGGCGGTAGCGCCTACCGAGATGCCGAGGAATATGGTTACGATATTCATCAGCTCGTTCTGGGCGGTCTTGGAGAGGCGGTCGGTAACGCCGCTCTCGCGGAACAGGTTACCCAGCATAAGCAGGCCGATAAGCGGCGCCGCGGAAGGCAGCATGAAGGATACGAATATGGTGACCATGATGGGGAATATTATCTTTTCCTTCTGGGATCCCGGCCTCAGCTGCTTCATCTCTATCCGGCGCTCTTCCTTTGTCGTCAGCGCCTTCATTATAGGGGGCTGTATGACAGGAACCAGCGCCATGTAAGAATAAGCCGCGACGGCGATAGGGCCGAGAAGATAAGGAGCGAGCCTCAGGGTAACGTAGATAGCCGTAGGGCCGTCTGCGCCGCCGATTATGCCTATGGAGCCTGCTTCAGCATTGCTGAAGCCAAGGAGCTTAGCGCCTATAAAAGCGACGAAGATGCCGAACTGCGCTCCCGCGCCCATAAGCAGGCTCTTGGGGTTGGCGATCAGGGGACCGAAGTCTGTCATTGCTCCCACGCCCATGAATATCAGCGAGGGGTATATGCCGAGCTTTACGCCCAGATACAGGTAGTCTATAAGGCCGGCGCCGTGACCCAGCTCCGCCCAGTTTATGGCGGTAGCGCCATCTACCACCTTTAGAAAATAGTCGGGATGGAACATATTAGCGCCGGGAAGGTTGGTAAGCAGCATACCGAATGCGATAGGCACCAGCAGCAGAGGCTCGAACCCCTTTACAATAGCCAGGTACAGCAGAACGCAGGAAATGGCTATCATTATAAGACACCTGGGATCGGCTATCAGATAGGCAAAGCCGGTGGTATCTATAAAGTTGGAAAATACATCTGCAAAAGTCATCTGCGATCTCCTTTCTTAAGTTTGTTTCCCTTAAAAGGAGATCAGCCTATAACAACGAGAACATCGCCGGAGTTTACAGTAGAGCCCTTGGTTACGTTGATGGCGGTGACCTTGCCCGCTGCGCCGGCAAAGATCTCGTTCTCCATCTTCATCGCCTCGAGCATTATGACTACGGTATTGGCTTCGACCATATCGCCGACCTTTACCTTTATGTCAAGAATGTTGCCGGGCATGGGCGCGGTACCGCTTGTAGCGCCTGCCGCAACGGGGGCGGCGGCAGCAGGGGCGGGTGCGGGAGCGGCTGCCTGAACGGGAGCTGCGGGAGCCGCGCCGGCGGCTATTTCTTCGACTTCGACTTCATAGGGAGTGCCGTTTACATTTACGTGAAACTTACGCATTGTTTTGATTTCCTCCGTCAATAATCAATAATCTCAATCAATTTGGTAGAATGGCTTATGCTCTTTTGATGCTGTGGATCCTGAGTCCTTCAGGCTCGTTACCCATGTAGGTAGCGATAGCCGCAGCTATGGCAGCGTCAAAGGCCTATCTATCGGATATGCCGGCCGCAGGCGCCGCCGCCACAGGCGCGGCCTTGGCCTGCTCTGCGCCCTTGCCCTTGCCTATCACCGCGCTCATGAGCTTAGTAAGCAATATCAGCATTATAAGTCCTACAAACACAGTGCCCATACCGAGTACCATCACTAATGCCGAGCTGATGTTTTCCAATGTATTGCTCCTCCCTTCTTTTTATTATCAAAATGCTCTTAATAATAATTGAAAAGTCATAAAAACTGCTTATAGTTTTTATGGTTATTCTATGGGGTCTAATCCCGCCCCATTGTGTTTAATAATACACTATCGATTTGTTTTTGGCAACATAAAAACGGCATTCAGGTAAAAAAAACCGTAAAAATGCCGTTAAACTATAATTTATCATTATATATTCAGGCCTTGCTACCATCAGTTGACAAGGACACACAAGGTTTTAGAAGCCAAACAGCACGGCATAACTGTGTCGTCCTCATTTGAAATACAACCAGTATTTCTGCACTCGTCCTCCTTGTTCTGCCATACTCTTTGGCTTCTAAAACTCGAAGACCCTAAAGAGCTTGTTTTGAGGGCGATCCAAGGCCGAGGAGCGCAGTACTACTGGATGTAATACAAGCGACGAGAACGCAGGAGCGTCCCAAAACTAGCCTTTAGGGCTTGTGTGCTCTTGTCAACTGATGGTATTGTTCCCGCATAAGAGAATCAAGTTCGCCTTCCGTAAGGTAACGCCATTGTCCTCCCTTAAGCCCTCCCAGCGTTATGGAACCCTCTTTTATTCTTCTGAGCAGCATAACCTCACGGCCTACGGCGGAAAGCATGCGACGCACCTGTCGGTTCCTGCCCTCGTGTATGGTTATGTCAAAGGCCGTCCTACCTTGTGAATACTCTATATTTTCTATTTTTGCAGGGGCGGTCAGCCCATCCTCAAGGGCTACCCCCTTTTCGAGTCGCTCTTTGTCACTGTCAGTAAGGCTGCCTGTGCATACTACATGGTAGGTCTTTTCCACAGTGAACTTCGGGTGCATCATCTTATATGCAAGGTCGCCGTCGTTTGTAAGTATGATGAGGCCTTCCGAATCGTAATCCAGTCTGCCCACGTTATAAAGCCTGTAGGGCAGCTCCTTTACATAGTCCACCACGGTCCTTCTGCCCTCAGGGTCGCTGGAGGTGCATACCACGCCCTGAGGCTTATTCAGCACTATGGCTACTCTTGCGGTCTTTCCGCATACCGGATTGCCGTCAAACAGCACCTCATCGCCATCTTCCACCGTGCAGCCTATCACGGCTGTATTGCCGTTGACCTTAACGCGGCCCTCGGCTATGTATTCCTCGCACTTTCTCCTTGAAGCTATCCCGGCGTCCGCCATGAACTTCTGTAAACGCATTTTTACCCCCACAAAGGCGCATGGCTTACGCCGTAAAGCACCTCATCAGTTTGTCAAAGTAGAAGCGTATGCCTACGCCCGGCATGTCCTTTGCCGAGAGCAGAGGGCATGTGCAAAGCAGCGCGCCATCATCCAATACCTCTACGCATCCAAGCTCCGTCCCCTCGGCGATAGGCGTATGGAGCCCTTCTTTTAATATTACCCTGGTGCGGTATGACGCGCTTTCGCCTTTCCTTACAGGTACTATTATATCTTCACCGGCCTTCAGTTCCAATATGTTTTTTTCTCCTCCTGCAACGTCCACCCCGGCAATTGTATTTCCCGCCTTTACCATAGTGACCGTTTCGTAGTTTTCAAAGGCATAGTTCATCATGGCCTTAGCGTCGTCAAACATTCCGGGGCAATTGAGCACCACGCCTATTACCTCCATTCCGTTCCGTTCTGCGGAAAATACCAGGCATTTGCCTGCTATCTTTGTATAGCCTGTCTTTACTCCGCTGCCTCCGTCATATTCCCATAGTATCCTGTTTTTGTTTTTGAAGGTGCGCGGCTTGGCCCCGGTTTCAGCCCTGTAATACTGTGTAGATACTATCTCCCGAAACACAGGGCTTTTCATGGCTACTGCGGTTATGCGGGCAAGATCGTAAGCTGTGGTATAGTGGTTCTCATCGTGCAGTCCGTTTGGCGTTACGAAATTAGTGTTCAAAGCGCCTATGCTTTTTGCCCGGGCGTTCATCATCTCGGCAAACTTATTGGTCCCTTTGCCTATATGTACCGCTATTGCCACCGCCGCATCGTTGCCTGAGGAAAGCATAAGGCCGTACAAAAGATCCTTCAGGCTTATCCTTTCCTCATAATCGAGATATATACTGGAGCCCTCCGTGCCGTAGGCGGAGGCATCCGTTTCTATTATATCACTTAAATTGCCGTTTTCTATTGCCAACAGCGCGGTCATTATCTTTGTGGTGCTGGCCATTGGCAGCTTTTCATGTGCGTTTTTCGCATACAGTACCTTGCCAGTCCGGCTCTCGATGAGCACAGCGCCCTTAGCGGATACGTCCAGTCCTTCGGCTGATGCGCTGCCGAAAGTCAGCAGTATTACAGCAGCTATACACAGCGCAGGCAGTCTTAAAAGCCCGGCCTTCATTCCTGTTCGCTCTCAGAGGCGCAGGGCTTTGTTCTGGCTATGGCCTGCTCTACGGTCTCTATTATTTCGGGCAGTATCTCCACCGCCCTGTCAAACGTGGTATCGTAATCCGCAGGCATCACCTTTACGCTGCCGTTGTTCACTGACAAAAACGCCATAGGGGTTATGGTCATGCCGGCGACCGCGGCACCGGTAAAGGGATATCTCGTACACTCCCCCATCTCATCGCTGCTCTTTTGTATTGGAGTGCGCTCAGCCTTTTGACCGTATTCCCCGCCGCCGGATATAAAGCCCATGGACAGCCTGGATACGGGTAATATCATCGTCTCTCCAGCAGTAAGTATCGGTTTTCCGATTACGGTGTTAACGTCCACCATTTCTTTGAGCTGCTCCATGGTGGTCCTCATTATGTTTTCAACAGGGTGCATTTTGATATTTCTCCTCCCGTTTGGTTTTACCTCGCCGCTTTGCTTCGGCAAATATAATCTGCGCCGGGATTATTTGGGCTATCCCTTCCAAATTTATGCAAAAGGCGTTTCGCTCAAGGGCAGGCCGTATATCGGCGCATATATCTCCGGCGCCGGATAGGGCGCAAGCTGTCAGCCCAAGTTCACGCATTATCCCCGCTATTATAACCGTCTTTGCCCCATCGCCGGCCATGCCAAATTCACCCATTATATACAGGCGCCTTATAATAATCCCCTTTCTTATCGACGGTAGTATACTGCCGCCCCGCCTTTGCCGTTTGAGCTTTATCCTTCTGCCGTTTATCCGTATATCCGCCTCCAACGGCAGCCAGACCGCAAGCGCGTCCGCCTTTATTCTTATTGTACCAAGCACGCATATATCGGCCTGTACCTCCCCAAAACGCGGCTTTACCCTCGCCCTGGCATTTATCTCCACAGGGCATACGAGTGCAGCGCAAAGCATTATAAGAATCGCAGCAAACAAAAAAAGGACTACTTTCATAGCCCTTAGTATTGTTTGCTTTGGTAAAAATTATGAAGGCTTTTCCTCGCCGCCATCGGCTTCTATGGCAAATGCGCCGTATTCAGGCAGCTCCTCGATGGAGTGTAACCCAAACTGCCGCAAAAAGGCGTCCGTAGTGCCAAACATCATAGGCCGCCCCACAGAATCCCTGCGGCCCAGCTCCCGTATGAGCCCCAGCTTCAATAGCTGGCTCACGGAATAATCGCATCTTACCCCTCGAACGGCCTCTATATCTGCCCTCGTTACAGGCTGCTTGTATGCCACTATGGAAAGCGTCTCCAGCATGGCCTGAGTAAAACTCTTAGTCTGGGCAGGCTGAAGCAGATCTTCAACGTAGCTGGCGTATTTTTTGTTGGATACAAGCTGCACCGTGTCGTCGGTTATGTATAGCTGTATGCCTCGCTCCTCCTGGCGATACTGCTTTTCCATGTTGTGTATTATTGCGTTCATCTCTATGCCTGTTATATCCAGCGCACGCTGGAGCTGTACCAGCGACACCGGTTCTCCGGACACAAAGAGTATGCACTCAATTGCCGAATAGCGTTCGTCCTGCATCGTTTGCTTTTCCTTTTACTGTTCGTCCATGTACTCCGCGTCCTCGTCGTCCTCCCGGAGTTCTTTGGCGGTTATCGTTATCTTTTCGTAAGGCCTTGGCTGCTTTATGCTTATCTCACCTCTCATGAGCATATCGAGCAGCGCCATGAAGGTAACTATCATCTCCATCTTTGGTGCATCGTCCTCAAACAGCTCCTCAAAGGGCACGCTGACCTTGTCTCTCAGTACGTCACGTATTTTTACCAGCTGCCGTCGTATTGTGAAGCGGTCATCCATTACCTCCTGAGAGTTTATCTCCCGCTGTTTTTCCTCCCTGCGCTTGTCCATAAGCTCAGCAAAGGCGTCAAACAGACTCTGAACTGAGGATTCCTCCAAGATTATCTCCTGGGGCGGGAGCACAAACTCCTCCGGCAGCTTTGCATATATGCCCCGCGCCCCGTCCAGAAGCGAACGGAGCTTCTCACCCGTTTCTTTTGCCGCCCTGTATTCACGCAGCTGGCGTATGAGGGCATCGGCGGGATCCTTACTTTAATTATCTGCCCTACGCTATAC
>OLQA01003987.1_pt1 | contig 10068 bp, 9 predicted proteins | sample 1673151 | NCBI WGS metagenome assembly OLQA01 (sample SAMEA3136760, study PRJEB25190) | human gut metagenome | biome: human gut; feature: human-associated habitat; material: faeces | place: Austria | collected 2013 | reverse complement strand
TATCCGAGGAAGAAGGGAAAGGGCATTTTTTGAATAAAATTTGACAGAAGAAAAAGAAAAGCTGGAGGAAAAAAAGATGAGAATGATGCTTGTAGGAGCCGGTGCTGTCGGTGAAAGTATTTTAAAAGTAATGCAGTGGAGAGACCAAAAGGGAGAATGGCTGAAATATGTGCTGGTCTGCGACTATGATCTGAAAAGGGCAGAGGAAGTTGTCGGTATGATGAAGGGGGATTCCCGTTTTGAAGCTTCTAAGATTGATGCGACAAATACAGAGAAAATGGCAGAACTGATCCGGGAGCATAAGATTGATTTTGTGATGGATGCAGCACCACCTTTTGCAAGTAATATGATTTTTGACGCTGCATTTAAAACGGGTGCAGATTACGGAAGCATGGGAACCTGGTCGGTTCCGATGGAAAATCCGGCTTACGGACTTGGTATTGAGAACAGCTATACTGAACCGATGACAAAATACAATTTTGACCGTCATGAAGCCTGGAAAAAGCAGGGGAATATGGCTGTGATCTGTATGGGAATCGATCCGGGTGTTGTAAATGTATTTGCAAAATACGCGGCGACAGAGCTTTTGGATGAAATTACAGAAGTTCATGTAAAAGATGGCGGAAATCTGTCTGTTCCGGGTGCAGATCCGGATGACATTATGTTTGGATTCAACGTGTGGACCGTGCTGGATGAGGTAATGAACCCAAATGTTGAGTATGATAAGGAGAAGGGTGGATTTATCGTAGAAAAAGCATTTGCAGGGCAGGAAGTCTATGAGATGCCGGAAGGAGTAGGAAAAAATACCCTGGTAAAGGTAGAGCATGAGGAAGTTGTGACGATGGCACGCTACTTAAGCCAGTATGGATTGAAAAAGGCAACCTTCAAGATCAGCCTTGACGAAAATCTGATCACAGCACTTAAGGTGTTGGATAAGCTGGGACTTCGCAGTATCAAGCCGGTGCAGGTAGGGGATGTGAAGGTAGTTCCAAGAGATGTGGTTGCAGCCTGTGCACCGCAGCCAAAAGATATCGGAGATGAGATGACCGGAAAAATGCTGGTCGGAGTACAGTGTATCGGAAAGAAAGACGGAAAGGAAAAAGAATACTTCCTGTATCAGCCATTTGATAATCAGGAGTCTATCGAAAGATGGGGAACCCAGGCTGTTACCGCCCAGACAGGATTTGGAGCAGCACTTGCACTGGAGCTGATCGGAAGAGGAATCTGGAAAGAAGCTGGGGTCTATGCACCGGAATATTTTGATCCGAAACCATACCTTGAATTAATGAAAGAAAGTGGTTATAAATACGGAATTATAGAGAAATAATCTGGATGCGCTCAGAGATGGTCTGAGAAAATAAACAAAATAAAGTTACGCGCAGAAACGGTACAAAGTCATAGAAGAACTTTGTGCCGTTTTGTGTGTGACAGGAAATCAGATCAACTTACACTCTTTGGCCCATTTGGTGACAAAGGTAAGAAACTTATCAAGTGCAGGAGAGAGTTCAGGTGTATCCAGATAGGCTACGGACAGATTCCTGCGGAAGTGTTCGGTAAAGGAACGGACACAGACGTTGAATGGAATATTATGAAGCAGAAGTTTGGGAAGTACAGTGATGCCAAAGCCCTGTTCCACCATTTTAATCGCGGTATAGTCTTCATTGATCCGAAATCTTACGTTAGGCGTGATATGGTTTAATCGGAATAATTTTCCGGTTTCATAATCAAAATCATCGGCGGAGAGAACAAAATCCTGTCCGTCAATATCGGCAAAAGATACCGTCAGCTGATCGGCAAGAGGATGGTCCAGGGAAGTAACCAGAACCAGTTCGTCGGTGCCGACAGGCAGATTTGGGAAATCCTTTGCGACATATTGCGAAACAAAGATACAGTCCAGTTCTTTTTTGCGAAGCTTTTCCGTCAGGTTCTGAAATCCGTCAACATAGAGCCGAAAGGTGATATTCGGGTATTCGGCAGAAAAATTTTTCAGTACTCCGGGGAGCCAGTTATAGGCAATGCTCTGCACCGTTCCGATGCGGATAAAACCACTGTCCAGATTGTTGATATTTGAGACGATCTGATCGATCCGTGTATTGGCGGAGCGGATATGCATAAGTTCTTCAAAGATGGGTTCTGTTCCGGGAAGTGCTTCCATTCCGTTTTTTGAACGCTTGAACAGCTTAAGACCAATCTCTTTTTCATAATTGCGAATGGTCTGGCTGACAGCTGATTGTGTGTAGTTGTGTTTTTGAGCAGCTTTTGAGATGCTCTGATTCTCATAGACATCAAGAATCACATCGTATTTAGACATGATGAAACCTCCCGTGGTGTTGATAAACAATGCTCTTTTACTATCTTACTTAATATAAGGAAGATAATCAATATCTGTGGGATTTTATTATAAATTTTTTTAAAATCAAACATAAGAAAAAATGAAAATATAAGCGCAAATCAAAGAGTTAACAATGTATTAAGAAAAAGTGAAGTCTGATATCAGTTTTACAGACTTTTCAATGACCGGAAACTGGAATAGCATAGAACAGGGGAATGAAATTCAAAGGAGTTTAAGTGTATCATGAATTAAAGGAGAAGAATAATGGGATACAATTACTGGAACGGAACAGAAGCGGCACACCGCCGTGTTATGATGAAGGCGGCGGGATATTCGGATGAAGATATCCGTCAGAAACCGCATATCGGAATACCGAATTCTTACATGGCAGGTTCTCCTGGAACTGCGCATCTTCGCCAGGTGACAGAAGCTGTAAAAGAGGGAATCTGGGCAGCAGGAGGAATCCCGGTAGAATTCGGAATCCCGGCTACTTGCGGAAATGTGGCAAATGGTGCGGATGAGATGAAGTATGAGCAGGTAGGAAGAGATATCGTGGCAATGTCCATCGAATTTGTATCCAGAATACATAATTTCGATGCGATCTGCTGTGTGGCATCCTGTGATCTGATCATTGCTGGATGTTATCTGGCAGCGTGCAGACTGGATATTCCGGCTCTGGTAGTGACCGGGGGATCAATGCAGGCCGGAAATTACTGTGGTAAGACAGTTGTAGAGGCAGATCTGGATGCGGCAAGATTTTCAGGTGCTTCCGAAGCTGAGTTATTTGAAATGGAAGAAAGCGTCTGCCCGTCTTTTGGTGCATGCCCTTCTATGGGAACAGCCAACACGATGCAGATGTTAGGTGAGGTATTGAACCTTGTTATGCCGGGAACATCTACGATTCCTGCATCAGATAATGCAAGACTTCGTGCTGCAAGAACAGCAGGAAAATACATGGTACAGCTTGCCAGGTCCGGAAAGACACCAAAAGATCTGATCACCAAAGATGTTCTGGAAAATGCGATCATGTTTGATATGGCAGTTGCCGGATCTACGAATGCGGTACTTCATATTCTGGCATATGCATATGAACTAGGAATTAAAATTACATTGGCAGATTTTGAAAAATATGCGAAAGAAATTTATTGTATTAACGCGGTTATTCCAAGCGGACCATATACGGTTGTTGATTTTCATTATGCCGGCGGTGTGAAAAATGTAATGAAACAACTGGAGAGTAAATTACATACAGAAGCTCCTACAATTTATGGAAATACATGGGGAGAATTGCTGGAAACAGTGAAAGGCGAGCCAAATAAAGTGATTCACTCGCTGGAAGATCCGGTTGCAAAAGAACCGGGCCTTAAGATTTTACGCGGAAATATTTCCCCGGCAGGAGCAATCGTACGTCCAACGGCTGTATATGAAGAAGTAAAATACATCAAAGGCGCGGCAAAAGTATACGAATGTGATCAGGATGCTTATAAAGCAATTATGAATGGTGAGATCGTTCCGGGAGACATTCTGGTCATCCGCTATGAAGGCTGTAAAGGTGCACCGGGTATGAAGGAACTGATGCTCAGTATTGATGCGTTGATCGGGCTTGGGTTGGACAAGAAAGTCGGACTGATCACAGATGCAAGGTTTTCAGGATTCAATTATGGAGCAATTGTCGGACATGTTTCTCCGGAGGCGTATGACGGAGGCGTGATCGCGTTGATTAAAAACGGAGACAAAATTGAAATGGATATTGCAGGAGGAACGGTAAATTTACTTGTTTCAGACGAGGAACTTGCCGAAAGAAAGAAATCCTGGGTACGTCCACCGTTAAAACAGCAGAAGGGTGTATTGAATATTTATGCACAGAACTGCAGACCGGCCGAAGAGGGTGGAGCTATGCAGCCATGGGCACTGGATGCAGATTATGGATATCATCATGAATAGAGAAAAAGGAGGAAGAGTATGTTATTACTTTCAAGAGAAGATATTAAAAGTGTAGTTACAATGAAAGATATGATCGAGGCAGACAAAACTGCGTTTAAAATGACAGTTGACGGAACAGTAAAAACGCCTCTGCGTACAGTTATTGATGGCAAATATGATGGAGCATTTTTGTTTATGCCTGCATATGCACCGGAATTAGATGCGGCAGCTATGAAGGTAATCGACATTTTCCCACACAATGTGGATAATGGGAAAATGACATCACCGGCACAGGTGATGTTGATTGACGGAAAAGACGGATACGTGATCGCATTGCTGGATGGAACTTATGTTACACAGCTCAGAACGGGTGCGTCTTCCGGTGCAGCATTTGATCTGCTTGCAAAAAAAGAGTGCAAAAAAGGAGCAATGATCGGAACCGGAGGCCAGGCAGCGACACAGCTAGAGGCGATGCTTGCAGCAAGAAAGCTGGATGAAGTAAAAATCTATGATCTCAATGCAGAAAGATGCCAGGCATTTGCCGAACAGATGCAGAAAGAGTTAGCCGATTATGGGGCAAAGATTATAGCAGCAGAAAATTCAGATGCATGTATAGAAGATGCAGATCTGATCATTACCGTTACTCCATCGGCAAAGCCGGTATTTGATGGGACAAAAGTCAAAGCTGGAGCAACGATCAGTTGTGTCGGCACTTATGAGCCACATAAGCATGAAATGGATCCGGCGATCCTTCCAAGAGCGTCTAAAATCATCTGCGATTCCAAAGAGGCGGCACTTTCTGAGACCGGAGATTTATTGATCCCGATAAAGGACGGTATCATTTCAGAAAAGGATATACTTGGAAGCCTTGGTGATGTAATAAACGGTACAATAAAAGGAAGAGAAAATGATGATGAAATCATTGTTTATGAAACAGTTGGCGTAGCGGCACAGGATTTGGTGGCAGCAAAAGTTATTTATGACAAGGCTCTGGAAGCAGGAAAAGGAATGAACTGGGGTTAAGGCAGATATATAACATAGAGATATTAAGAGGTACAGCAACAATGAAAAATGGTTGCTGTACCTCTTAACTTTTAAGATTATTCCTGACAGGAACGGATAAAATATATGAATTATAGACAAAAGAGAAAGTGCTTATTAATAAAAATGATACTATAGAGCAGTGATTTTTCTTGAGAGAATGAAAGGTTAGTGCTATTATGAAGAGGTTAGAACAATTTCAGAAAGGAAATAGAAACGTGACTTATAAAGAAGCAAGGGTATATCTGGATGCGATGTCCAGATACGGAAGTGTACTTGGCTTGGATGCGATTCGGGGACTGCTTGAGGAACTGGGAAATCCACAGGAGGATTTAAAGTTCATTCATATTGCCGGAACAAACGGAAAAGGATCTGTGCTTGCGTATACTTCAACAATATTAAGTAAAGCAGGATACAGGACAGGACGATATGTTTCACCGACAGTGCTCTCCTATCGTGAGAAGATTCAGGTGGATGGAGAATGGATCTCCGAAAACGAACTTACAGAGTTGACGGAAGAGATAAAAGAAGCGATTGCCGGATTAGAAACAGCAGGTGCACCGATACCGACGCTGTTTGAAGTTGAGACGGCAATGGCTTTTTTATATTTTAAGAAAAAAAGCTGTGATCTGGTTGTGCTGGAATCCGGACTCGGCGGAAGACTGGATGCAACGAATATTGTAAAGACAACTGTGTTGGCGGCATTTGCAACAATCAGTATGGATCATATTGGGATTTTGGGAAAGACAATCGAAGAAATTGCAGCAGATAAATGTGAGATTATTAAATCGGGATGCAAAGTTGTGTCTGCAAAACAGAAGCCGGAAGTGAAAAAGATACTGGAAGAAAAGGCAGAAAGAACAGGCTGCCCGTTTACGGAGGCAAAACCGGAACTTTTGATAATACAAAAAGAAACATACAAAGGAATGGATGTAGAAACAACGGATTTTGGAAACCTTCATAGCGGACTTACAGGTGAATATCAAAAAGAAAATCTGGCAACAGCGCTGGAGATAGTTTGTGCGCTTCGAAAAGAAGGATACAAAATACCGGAAGAAGCTGTGCAAATTGGTGTGGCAGAGACAAAGTGGCCGGGAAGATTTACCAGTCTGCGGGAGAATCCACCTTTGATTGTTGATGGCGCACATAATGAAGATGCAGCAAAAAAGCTCGCTATATCAATAAGACGATATTTTCCGAATTACAGGATCCACCTGGTCATGGGCGTTTTTAAAGATAAAGAATATAAAAAGATCACAGCATTGTTGTGTTCGGACGCAGAGTGTGTATATGCGATTCATCTTCTGAATGAAGAACGCACATTATTGGCAGGAGTGCTTGCGGAAGACGCAGCGAAATATTGTGAGAACGTAATTGCATTTGAAAAAGCGGACGCACATAGTGATTTGGAAGAGGCCTTGAAGACTGCATATAGAAATGCAAAAAAAGAGACAGAAGAGAATCAGAAATCCGTTGTGATTGCCTGCGGTTCTCTATCTTATCTGGGAGATGTGATTCAGATTGTGGAAACATGGGATAAGGCATGAAAGTGATATATTTGCAGAAAATAACATTTTTGATAGAATAAAACAGATAGTAGAACTATAGAGGGAGAGAGACATGATCGATCATGAGAAAATAGAACAGGCAGTCCGTTTATTACTGGAAGGTATGGGAGAGGATGTAACAAGGGAAGGTCTTAAAGATACACCGGACAGAATTGCCAGAATGTACGAGGAAATTTATGGCGGAATGGACGAAGATGCAGGAGTCCATCTGGCAAAAACATTTACCGTAGACAGCAGCGAAATGGTTATCGAAAAAGACATCACATTTTATTCAACCTGTGAACATCATCTGCTTCCGTTTTATGGGAAAGCACATATCGCTTATATACCAGACGGAAAAGTTGTAGGACTTAGCAAACTGGCACGAACAGTAGAAGTGTTTGCAAGAAGGCTGCAGTTACAGGAACAACTGACCGGACAGATTGCCGATGCGCTGATGCAGTATATGTGTCCGAAAGGCGCAATGGTTATGGTAGAAGCAGAGCATATGTGTATGACAATGCGCGGCATTAAAAAGCCGGGAAGTCAGACCGTGACAATTGCAAGAAGAGGCGTATTTGAAACCGATCCGACTCTGGAAGAGCGGTTCTTCCGGATGCTTGGGAAATAGATGAAATGGTGAAGATGAAGTCAATGGAACATGCGGAGAAAGAACAGAAGATGGAACGACTAAATACAGTACTCAGACATCCGTTATATCAGCAGTATTACAAAGAACTGAGAGAAGAAGAAAGAGACAGGATCTTCTGCTGTCATCAGATGGAACATTTGTTAGATGTTGCAAGAATTGCATATATTCGGAACTTAGAAAACAATCTTGGATATTCGAAGGAATTGCTGTATACGACAGCAATTTTACATGATATCGGAAAAGCATTGCAATACAAAGAAAAGATTCCGCACGAGATTGCCGGAGCGCAGATTGCAGAGAAAATTCTGGATTCACTGCCAGAGGCAGTCGCCTATACGGAAGAAGAAAAAAAAGAAATTTTGACAGCCATCCGTGGGCATCGCAGGGAACGAAAAGATATGACAAAGTTGGAAAGACTTTTATACGAAAGTGATAAATGTTCCAGAAATTGCTTTGCCTGCCCAGCGAAAAAAGAATGTAATTGGAGTGAAGAAAAGAAAAACAGGGAGATACAGATATGATCATCGGGAAAAAAGAGTTTGATATTAAAAATGAAACGTATGTAATGGGAATTTTAAACGTAACGCCGGATTCATTTTCGGATGGAGGAAAATATAACGGTATGGATAGAGCACTTGCACATGCAAAACAGATGATAGACGAAGGTGCTGCGATCATTGATGTAGGGGGCGAATCGACAAGACCGGGGCATGTACAGATTACGGAGGATGAAGAGATTGCAAGAGTAACACCGGTTATCGAAAGACTGAAACAGGAGTTTGCTGTTCCTGTTTCCATCGACACTTACAAGAGCAGAGTTGCCGAAGCGGCACTTCAGGCGGGTGCTGATCTGGTGAATGACATCTGGGGATTAAAATACGACCCGAAGATGGCAGGAGTGATTGCAAAGTATGATGTGGCATGCTGCCTGATGCATAACCGGGAAAAAGCAGAATATACAGATTTTCTGACGGATTTCATGACTGATATGGAGGAGTGTGTGACACTTGCAAAAAAAGCAGGTATTTCAGCGGATAAGATTATTCTTGATCCGGGTGTAGGATTTGGAAAAACTTATGAGATGAATCTGGAAATCATTGATAAAATGGAATGCCTGAACAAGCTCGGCTATCCGGTACTTCTCGGTACGTCGCGCAAATCTGTGATCGGACTTACTCTTGATCTTCCGGTAGAAGAAAGAGAAGAAGGAACGCTTGTTACAACTGTATATGGTGTACAGAAGGGTTGTGCGTTTGTGCGTGTGCATGATGTACAAAAAAATCTTCGCGCAATCCGCATGACGCAGGCAATTATGCGTGAGCATGAAGTGTAAAATATGGAAAACAGGTAGCTGATTAGGACAATAATACTCATGAAGTTTTGCAAACAGGAAAGCAGACTGGCAGAAAGAGTGACAGGTGTGAGGAATAATAATTATGAAATATATAAATAAAAAAACAAGTCAGGATTATGATCAGATAAAAATTACAGATCTGGAAGTATTTGCCAATCACGGTGTATTTCCGGAGGAAAACAAACTGGGACAGAAATTTCTTGTGTCAGCAGTGCTTTATACAGATACAAGAAAAGCCGGGAAGACAGATGATCTGACGGCATCTATCCATTACGGTGAAGTCAGTGCATTTATCACAAAATATATGAAAGAACATACCTACCAGCTGCTAGAACGGGTGGCAGAAACCCTTGCGGAAGAGATGCTTAAGAGCATATCGGGACTTTGCAAGATCGATCTGGAGATCAAGAAGCCATGGGCACCGGTAGGACTTCCGCTGAAAACAGTCAGTGTGAAGATTTCGCGCGAATGGCATACAATATATATCGCACTTGGCTCTAATATTGGTGACAGTGAAACTTATCTGAATGAAGCAGTCGAAAAAATAGGACAGATTCCTACTTGTACAGTTGAAAAAGTTTCTTCTTATCTTGTAACAGAGCCTTACGGAGTGACAGATCAGCCGGATTTTTTAAATGCATGTCTGAAAATGCGGACGCTATTATATCCGGAAGAATTGTTAAAAGAATTAAACCGGATCGAGAAAGAAGCGGGCAGGGAGCGGATTATACACTGGGGACCGAGAACACTGGATCTGGATATTCTGCTGTATGATGACATCGTACTGGAAGAAGATGATCTCTGTATTCCACATGTTGAAATGCACAAAAGAAGCTTTGTGCTGGAACCATTGGCCGAAATTGCACCGTACAAACGCCATCCGGTATATGGAAAAACAGTGCGGGAAATGTTAGAGGAAATTCAGGCACAGTTATAGTATAATAAACAGGGGCAATGAGGTAGAGAAACTGCGGACAGTAATATCAAGACAGAAGAAGGAGGCAGAAGAATGGAACTTTGGGATATTTATGACAAAGACAAAAATCCAACCGGTCGCACGATGAAGAGAAATGACTGGTGTTTAAAAGAGGGAGAATATCACCTGACTGTTCTTGGCGTGATTGCAAGACCGGATGGTACTTTCTTAATTACAAAGCGTGTTATGACAAAGGCATGGGCACCTGGATGGTGGGAAGTTTCCGGTGGCGGAGTACAGGCA
>OLQA01003971.1_pt1 | contig 10102 bp, 7 predicted proteins | sample 1673151 | NCBI WGS metagenome assembly OLQA01 (sample SAMEA3136760, study PRJEB25190) | human gut metagenome | biome: human gut; feature: human-associated habitat; material: faeces | place: Austria | collected 2013 | reverse complement strand
GGTGGCTGCGATCGCCTACTTCTGCGGCTGCTTCAACGGGGCGGTCATCGTCTCCAAGTATATCCTGAGGGATGACGTCCGCAACCACGGCAGCGGCGCGGCGGGCATGACCAACATGCTGCGCACCTTTGGCAAAAAGGCCGCTGCCCTCACGGCAGCGGGCGATGTGCTCAAAGGCGTGGCTGCGGTCTGCATCGGGCGGTGGCTGTTCGGCTTCCTGCCTGCGGATGCGGCGGTCTCGCCTTACCTCGGCGTCTATATGACGGCGATCCTTGCAGTCATCGGCCACACCAAGCCCATCTATTTCGGCTTCAAGGGCGGCAAGGGCGTTTTGGTGGCGGGCGGTGCCATTCTGGCCATCCAGCCCATCCTGCTGCCCTTTCTGACGATAGTTTTCCTGCTCTGCCTCATCCCCACCGGCATGGTCTCGCTGGGCAGCATCACGATGGCAGCCGCCTATCCGGTGCTGACCCTTATTTACGGCTTGCTCAAGGGCTTTGCCGCAGGGGACCTTGCGGTCTGCGTGGTGGGTGCGCTCATCATGGGCGGCATGGTCATCTACATGCACCGCGCCAACATCCAGCGCATCCGCGCGGGCAAGGAGTACCGCTTCGGCCAGAAACATAAAAAGAATTAAAAAATAGTTGACAAATCCCCTAGATGCTGGTATAATAACTTCTGTCGTCAGACAGAAATAGAACATGTGGGGGATTAGCTCAGCTGGGAGAGCGCTTGCATGGCATGCAAGAGGTCAGCGGTTCGATCCCGCTATTCTCCACCAAAAGACCACTGCACAATGTTTATGCAGTGGTTTTCTTTTTTCTTCCTCATGTGAACAACACCCCCATCTGCGCAGGTGGGGGTGTTGTTGGTTTTTCTTTATTGGGAAGTTCCTTGCCGAACCTAGGAAAAGATCAGACGAACGGGTTATAGAACCGCCCGAAGCGGAGGGTCACGGTCAGGCTGAGCAGCAGCAGCGCAGCGCCCTGCCCCAGCGCGATGATGCCGGGGCCGAGCGGGATGAGTGTGCCGAGCAGGCCGAGCATCGGAGCCAGCTTGCTGACGAGCTCCGTGCATTTCAGGATATGGTCATAGTGGCTCTGCTCCCGCTCCAGCAGGTTCGCAGCCAGACTTTCGCGCAGCCCGCTGCTGAAATCGGGATGCTCCGTCAGCTCGAGCAGCGCGGCCTTCTGCCGCCGGTTGAGTTGACTTTTCCGGATGAGCAAAGCCGTGTCGGCCCCCTGCTCCCGCAGCGCGTCGAGCAGGCGCGGCAGGTCCTCGCGCATGTGGCGGTGCTCCGTAAAATACTCGCAGATCAGCCAGCCAACGGAAAACACGGCAAAGCCGAGCGCCAGCACAAGAAACACAACATCCGGAATTTCCATCGCACCGGCGACGGCGCGCAGAATTTTGTGGAATACAGAAGTCATGATGATCTCCTCCCTCTGGTATAGTAGCGCAGCGCGCACAGCGCGCCGAGCACGGCAAGTGCAAGTGCTCCCGCGCCCGTCAGCAGCAGGAGCTTCCGGTCATCCTCCGGCTGCACCGTAACAACGGTGACAGGCACCGGATCGGCTGCGCCCGGCGCTTCCGCCTGCCCGCCGCCCTGCAGCTGCGCGGCCAGTGCATCCGGCAGGGCGTACATGCGGATGGTCTCCGGGTCCACGGCCGCCGTCGGCTCGACCGGTTCGGACGGTGCTGCCTCGGATGGCATGGACGCGGACGGCGTCGTCTCCCGCGGTTCGGCTCCGCCGGTCGGGGCGGAGGGCCCGCCGCCCGGTCCTTCGGACGGCTCCGTGGACGGCGTTGTCTCCGCCGGCTTCGTCGGTTCCGTCGGCTTTTCCTCGGGCTGCTTTGTCGTGACCTGCCGGTTTTCGGCGATGGACGTCCCGCCGAAGCCGAACGACAGCTCGACTTCTCCCTCGGCATGCACGGTGTAGTGCACCGTCACGGTCGCAAGGTCGGAATACTGCGCGTCCGGCGTGACGGTGATTCCGGTGATCTCCAGAACGGAGCTGTCGGACGAGGCGATGTCCAGATACTGCGCCAGCGCATCGCGCAGGGCCTGCTGGCCGACGGAAATCTGAAATGTCGCCGAATGCGAGCCGAGCGTGCCGTCCAGCTCCGGCGGCTCCTCCGTGATCTTCGGCGCGCCCTGCAGGGTGATGAACAGCGTGTGCGTATATTTTGCACTCTGGTTCGTGCGGCACTCGAGCGGATAGGACTGGCCGAACAGCAGGCGGAAGCGGTTGCCCGTTCCGAGCGAGGAGTAGTTTGGCGCGGTGTGCTCCGTACCAATCTCATAGCTCACCCAGCTGTCCTCCAGCGCCAGCATCGGCTGGACCGTCCAGCAGTCGTTCCATGCCTCGTCGCCGTCATAGCCGGTCAGCGTACCGTTTTCGTCATAGACCGGGCTGATGTGCGCAGAGAGATCATTATAATAGTATCGCTGCGTGCCGAACAGGTCGGCATAGGTGAATGAGGTAAAAAAGCCGACGCTCTGGTCGCGGGTGTAAAACGCGACGACCGAGATATCGCCGCTGTAGATCCCGGCGTAGTCCAGAAGGTCCGCAAGGTAGAAGCCATAGGCCGAGTCGATGACCGTGTTGTAGGTCCCGTCGTCCGTGCTGCGGAAGAAGGAATAGGCCTCGTAGTGCAGCGGCAGGGCGTCATAGAGCTCGCTCCAGTGGTAGGTCGCGACCTCCACATAGCGGTCCTGCTCCATGCCGTAGTAGCCGACCCTGACCGTCAGCGTATCCGTCACGGTCCCGGCCGCCTCGGCCCCGAGGCAAAGGGACAGGCACAAAAGACCCGCGACCAGGAAGGACATCTTTCGCTTCATTGGCCCTCCCTCCTAGTCTTGCGCGTGGAGCGCGCGAGCAGCTGCTCCGCCTCCTCCGCAGAAAGTTCGTAGTGCCAGAACAGGCGATAGAACTCCTGCGCCTTTTCGACCATGTCATAGTCATAAAGCTCTGGGTACAGCAGATTCCCCAGCCAGTAGATGCCCAGCACGCGGTTGATGGACGGCGGGGAGGACATCCAGTCATACGGCAGGTTTGGAATTTCATAATATGTCCCGTTTTTCACGGCCGTCAGGCCGGACCATTCGCTCTCCGCCAGCGTGTCATACGGCCCGCCCGCCGCCAGAAGGATCACATCCGGATCGCAGGCGTAGACCTCCTCGAGGTTCACAGTCGTGCCGCCGTTTCGGTTGCTGATCTCCTCGGAATGGATAGCGTTTCTGGCGCCGACGAGCGACAGCACGTCCGCCTGCACCGAGCCCTCGGCATTGCAGGCAAGGCCCGTCGCGCCCGTGCCGAACAGCACGGTCTTGCGCGCGTCCTGCGGCAGCTTTGCCGTATTCTTCGCCGCCATGGCAAGCGTCTGCTCCAGATAGACCGCCAGCACCTCGGCCTCGGCCTCCCGGTGGAGCAGCGCACCGAGCTTGCGGTAGGCCTGCGGCATTTCTTCGAGCGTCGCTTCGAGGAAGACCGTCGGGATGCCGGTCTGCTTCTGGATGCCGTCCATATCGCTGCGGACGTTCTCCTTGGCATCGCCAAGGTCGACGATGAGCTGCGGCTCGGCGTCGATCAGTGCCTCCATGTTGAGGTTGGCCTTGCTGCCGTAGAACTGGCCGAACGTCGGCAGCGTCCACATCTCCGCCGGGAAATACGGCCGCTGCGCCGTGCTGGGCGAGCTGGCAAGGCCGACGAGCAGCTCCGGCACGAGCGTCATCAGGATCATCTGTGCCGTCGAGCCGCTGGCTGCGATGCGCGTAATGTCGGCCGGGACCGTCACATCGCGCCCGGCATCGTCGGTGAACACCGTCGTCTCCACGCCCGCAAGCGGGTCATACTGCTTCCCGCTGCAGCCGGAGAACAGGCCCAGCAGCAGGGCGAGGCAGAGCGTCAGCGTCAGGATCTTTTTCATTGGGACCTCCCCGTGATACTTTTCCGAGAATTACCAAAAGGACAAAAAAACGGATCACTTGCAGGCAAGTCATCCGTGAATACACCATATCACAGACTTCCTTTTGACCATGCAGAAGATCGTGCCTTTCCGGAAATCGCTTCTTTGGGTATTATGATACAATGTGTGGCGGGAAATTGCAAGCGATATTTTGCAGGTTCGACAAAGGCGAACGCGGGCAGATTCCGGGGCACAAGGCTTCCGGCCGCGCATTGTATGGGAGGCGGGCGTTCGTCCACTGCCAGCTGCCGTTAGAATGGCATGCACCATTTTATCGATACCCGATACGAATCGCAAGCGTTGCGCCGGGAGCGGCATGCCGCTCCCCTACATTGGCCGGTACGGGCCGCGAATCCCGTCCGGTAATTTTCCGCTTGCATTTTCCGGACGCTCCTGTTATGGTTGTAACAGCATCCGCCGAAAGGAGCGATCTCCATGATCTTCTACACCGCTGACCTGCATCTCGGCTATTTCCCCATCCTGCACGACACGGCGCGGCCGTTTACCGGCGTTCCGGAGATGGACGAGGCCCTCATTTCCAACTGGAACGCCCGCGTCGGCGCAGACGACAGCGTATACATCGTCGGCGACTTCTCCTACAACGGCGGCGAGGCCCCGACGCAGTATCTCTCCCGCCTGAATGGCCACCTGCATCTCATCCGCGGCAACCACGACACCGGCCTGAACCACGCCGAGCGTCTGCTGGACTACTGCGACAGCGTGACAGACTTTCTGGAGATCGACGACGGCGGCACGCACATCCTCCTGTGCCATTACCCGATCCTCCACGAAAAGGGCGGCTATATGATCCACGGCCACATCCACAATCAGCGCAACCATGCCTACGAAATTCTGAAGACCCTGCCGCGCGTTCTGAACGCGGGCGTGGACATCAACTTTTACCGCCCTGTTCCGCTCGACGAGCTGGTCGAAAACAACCGGAAATACTACAGCGAGGAATACCCCGAGCTGTTCCCGGTGCCGCCGCGCCCCGACCGCAGCGCACCCGGCCTCATGCCGCGCAAGCCGGACTTCCGCCCGCTCCCGCAGAGGCATTGATATGCGTGAGCGCCATGCGGACCCGCAAATTTCCGTGCACCATCGCCGACCGTGCAATGCTCCCAGATTTGTCATTGCGAGGAGGCCGTAGGCCGACGTGGCAATCTCACGCAACAGCCTACGGATTCGCCGAGGCTGCCCTGTTATCGGACCGGGCCCTGCAAGATTGCCACGTCGCTTCGCCCCTCGCAATGACACATCAGGGTGGTGCTGCGGTGCATCAGTGCTCTTGCGCGGTTGAATTACCCTAACAAGGCGGTCACTGACCGCTGCTGCAATAGGATATCTCGTCAAATTGCGTTCCCCCGGGCGCGATTTTTCTTCTCTATTCAAATCGACAAATTTTTTTAGTTTTTCAAACAAAGTATTAGACATTTTGAGCTTCGCGTGCTAGAATGAATATGGTTATTCTCACGAAAAGATAACGTTTTCAGGAAAAGGAGCGAGATAACATGAGATTCTTCCATCAGGCCGCGCGGCGTGCGGCAGTTCTGCTGCTGTGCCTCTCCATGCTGACCGGCATGCTGATCCCGGCCTTTGCAGCGACCACTGACCCCGCGACGGAAACGCCTGCCCACAACCTGGTCTACACCGACAATCAGGACAAAAACCACGACCCGATCTATAAGGTCTGGCTGACGGATGACGGCGTGAGCGGCGGCTGCGGCGGTGGCTCCGGTGAAACCGAGGACGGCTATGTCGTCGCCCCGATTTACGCCGGTGCGACGCCGGAATTCCGCTTCGGCACCGAAAAGCCCACCGAGCCGGTCGTTCTGACCGTCTTTGAGCGCTACGAGGGCGAATCCGCCGTTGCAGCAAAGACCTACACCCTCTCCGAGCTGAAAGCGCTGGCTCAGACCGAGGTCGTCGGCTATCAGCACTGGAAGAACGGCAGTGAAAAGGTCATCGCTTCGAATCTCTATGCGACCGTCGGCAGCCTGCTGGCAGACGCCGGGGTCGAGTTCGGCGCGGGCGATGCCGTCACGGCCGCCGACCCCACGGACTTCACCTCGACGCTCACCTATGAGGACAGCGGCGTCTACAAGTATTATGTCAACGAAGACGGCGCGACTGAGGTCCCCGCTGCCATCCTGATCTCGTGGAACACCGGCTCCGGCACGCCCGAGGACATTGCGAAGACCGCCTATATCTCCGGCAGCCTCCGCTTTGCCTACGGCATCACCGAGCAGCAGTACACCGATCAGTCCGCGCAGGGCAAGCGCCTTGCCTCCAACGTGGTCACGCTGACCGTCACCCATCCCGAGCGCGTCGTCCTGACCGTCTATGAGCAGGACGAGGGCGGCGAAGCGAAGGAAGTCAAGTCCTACAAGCCGTCCGAGCTGGCCGCGCTGGCCACGGAAGGCACCGCCGGTTATCAGTTCTGGAAGAAGGGCGAGGCCCAGCTCGTCGCGGCGACGCAGTACGTCACCATGAACGACCTGCTGACCGACGCCGGGGTCACGTTCTCCGATCTCGACACCCTGAAGGCCGCCGCGGCCGACGGCTTCAGCTCCGAGCTGACCTACGCCGACAACGGGACCTATCGCTACTACATCACCGAAGACGGCAAGACCGAGGTCCCCGCGATCCTCGCGCTGACGTGGGCCTCCGGCTCCGGCACGCTGGAAGAGGTCGCCGCCGCCGCGAAGAACACCGGCAGCCTCCGCTTCTGCTACGGTATCAGCGAGCAGCAGTACGCCGATCAGTCCGCGCAGGGCAAGCGCCTCGCCTCCAATATCGCCACGATCACCGTCGTGCACGGCACGAAGGCCGAGGAGCCGTGGGTCAACCCGTTCCGCGATGTCACGGAGTCCGACTGGTTCTATGACGATGTCCGCTTTGCAAACCAGAGCGGTCTCTTCAACGGCGTGGAGAAGGACCTGTTCGCTCCGGAGGAGCCCATGACCCGCGGCATGCTCGTCACGGTCCTGTGGCGTCTTGACGGCGAGACGGCCCCGAAGACCGCGACGACCTTCACCGATGTGGACGCCAACGCCTACTATGCCGACGCAGTCGCATGGGCCGCAGAGTCCGGCGTTGTCAACGGCATCGGCGGCAGCAAGTTCGACCCGGAGGGCAATGTGACCCGCGAGCAGATCGCCGCCATCCTCTTCCGCTATGCAGCGTTCAAGGGCGTCGACACGGCCGCGCGCGCCGATCTCACGGCCTTCCCGGATGCGGAGAAGACCAGCGCCTATGCGCACGACGCCCTCTCCTGGGCCGTCGCCGCGGAGCTCGTCAAGGGCACGAAGGAAGGCCGCGAGGGCATGGCTCTCGGCCAGTATATCGCCGGTATGGGCTTCTCGAACGTCGGCCTCGGCATCGCCCACTCCATGGCGCACACCCTCGGCGCTGTCTATGACACTCCGCACGGCGTCGCCTGCGCGATGATGCTGCCGATCGTCATGGAATACAATGCCGACTGCACCGGTGAAAAATACCGTGAGATTGCACGCGCCATGGGTGTCAAGGGTGTCGATGAAATGTCTGTGGACGAATACCGCAAGGCAGCAATTGATGCCGTACAGCAGCTCTCCGTCGATGTCGGAATTCCGACCAAACTGGAAGCACTGAAGGAAGAAGACTTACAGTTCCTTGCAGAATCCGCACATGCCGATGCCTGCGCACCTGGAAATCCAAAAGATGCCAGTGTGGAAGATCTGAAAGCTCTGTTCCGTAAACTGATGTAATTTCTTGCAATTCAATATAAAGTGGACTGTAAAAAAGTCACTGATGAAAGAGACGCCAGTTCCGGCAAATACCGGTTCTGGCGTTTCAAACGATAGACCAAGCGGATGCATTTTTTACAGCTTCTTCCTATATTAATCCCAGTTCTTGAAATACGTCCTGCAGCCGCACAGGCATGGATTCGGTCAGCGCATGTGCCAGATCTTCTGGTGTGCATTTCCGATACCCGAGCACCCACTGCACCGTCATATAAACCGAACCAAGACAATACATTTCCAGTTCAAACTGCAATTCGGTGGAAATCTTTCTTCCTGTCCGGCTTTCGATCTGCTTTGTGTAAAACTCCTGAATCAGTTCAAAATCATGATCTCTCAGGCAATTCTGCTGATCATTTTTGAATGCCGCCCGAAAAAACAGCTGCTCCATCTGAATGTATTCAAATTTGTTGACAAGGCTCTCGTAGACGGTTCTTCCTTCCCCCATGTGCTCAAATGATTCCAGCAAAATCTTATCAAAATACCAGTTGATCAGATCATATTTATCCTGAAAATTCCGATAAAATGTCTGATGCGTCAACCCACAGGTTTCTACAATTTCTTTTACGGTTATTTTTTCTACCGGTGCAGTGCGCATACATTCTTTCATGGCATTCGCCAGCTTATAGCGCACACCGTCATTCTGCTTTTGTGGTTCCATGTTTCCCCCAGTCTGGCAAGTTTCTCTTTTGGTTTATTATTGTCTATTATACTATATCTGCATAATTTTTTCATCTGTTCGTTTTCTTTTAAATTGCTGTTTAACTGCGTGGTCTGGGACCTTTGGGGTTTGGCAGGAGGGACGGATTTGCGGGGATTGTTCTAAATATAAGTTTTTTCGATGTGACGGAAGAAGGGGTACATTCTCTTTCTCCAGAAAAATTTACAAGTTAGCTCTGGCGTTGGTTTCAGGTACGTGGAGTAAAGTTGTTCGGTTTACGCAATTCGCTGTGGGTTGTGAGTGCCAGAGCAAGTTGTAAATTTGTTCTTCCGAAAGAAATGTTCCCCTTCTTCCTGTTGGCTGGAGAAAATATAATTGAGAAACATATTTCCGCAAATCCTGTCTGTGGAACAAATATAAAGGCACCAGAACCTGCAGTTAAAGGCGCTCCCGGAAGAAAATTCGTGTAAAAGATACCATTGTGGTATCTATGTCAATAAAATTCATGTAAAAGATACCATTGCGGTACCTATATATTGAAAATTTAACATTCAGATACCGGAAAGTCTCTATAGATCAAAAATTGCTTCTTCAGGTACCACTTTTATGAAAAAAGCGGTATCCGGAGAAGCAATTTTTATCATATAGGTGACATGTCCAGATTTCTAGCATTAAAATTTCGGGAAAACGTCACCTTAGGCTTTAATTTTTCATCTATAGATACCGGGCCTTATCATCAATTAATTTATCGGGATGTCTTTCAATTATATTTTCTCCAACCAACAGGAAGAAATGTCCCCCTTCTTACGTCACTTAGAGAACTCTTATATTTAAAACATCAACCTGCAAATTTGGCGTATCAAGAAACTTTACATCCATTACATTGATTTTGCAAAAATTTTACATTCCCAGTCCAGTGCATTTTACAATCTCTCTTTATAATATTCATAAATCCTAAGAAATGGATAATTGCAGTGAGAGAAAACCATTGCAGATGAGGAGAGAAACATGGAAAAACGAACAAAAATTACTGTCCGTGATCTGAACCTGTATTACGGTGAAAACCATGCACTCAAGGATGTAAACATGAATATTCGTGAGAATTGCGTGACCGCTTTTATCGGACCGTCCGGATGTGGAAAATCAACATTCTTAAAAACATTAAACCGGATGAATGATCTGGTGGATGGCGTGAGAATCACAGGAGAAGTGAAACTGGATGATGAGGATATCTATGCGGAAGGCGTAGATACAACCGTTCTTCGGAAAAGAATTGGCATGGTGTTTCAGCAGCCGAACCCGTTTCCGATGAGTATTTATGACAACATTGCATATGGTCCGCGTGTACATGGAATGAAAGATAAGTCAAAACTGGATGCCATCGTTGAAGAAAGTCTGCGCGGAGCAGCTATTTTTGATGAGGTCAAGGATCGTTTAAAGAAATCCGCTCTGGGTCTTTCCGGTGGACAACAGCAGCGTATCTGTATTGCCCGTGCACTTGCCGTACAGCCTGAGGTTCTGCTGATGGATGAGCCGACATCTGCACTGGACCCGATTTCCACATCAAAGATTGAAGAACTTATGGAGGATCTGAAAAAGAAATACACGGTAGTTGTTGTTACCCATAATATGCAGCAGGCAGTGCGTGTATCGGATGATACGGCATTTTTCCTTGTAGGAGAAATGGTTG
>OLQA01003970.1_pt1 | contig 10102 bp, 7 predicted proteins | sample 1673151 | NCBI WGS metagenome assembly OLQA01 (sample SAMEA3136760, study PRJEB25190) | human gut metagenome | biome: human gut; feature: human-associated habitat; material: faeces | place: Austria | collected 2013 | reverse complement strand
TACCCCATGCAACCTCTTCGTTGCAGGATTCATCGGATCACCACAGATGAACTTTATAGATGCTCAGTGTGTTGTTGAGGGAGCAAAGGCATTCCTTAAATTCGATAAATACCAGGTTGAACTTCCAGAGGCAAAGGCTAAGAAGCTTATCGATGGCGGTTATGCTGGAAAGAACGTAGTATTCGGTATCAGACCTGAGGATATCTACGATTCAGCAGAGCATCTTGATAAATTTGCTACATGCAAGATTGATTCAGATGTTACAGGATATGAGTTACTTGGTGCAGAGGTATTATTATACTTCACAGTTGCAGGCGCAAATATGTCAGCAAGAGTTGATTCAGATACACCGGCTCGTTACGGTGATCACATTGAGCTTGCATTTGATCCACACAAGATTCATGTATTTGATAAAGAAACTGAATTGACAATTACCAACTAGTTCGTTAAAATTAAATAGTTGTAAATTGACAGACCGGGTGTATAATTTACACCCGGTTTTCTTTTGCGAATGTGTGTGAGGTTCTGAAAAGTTAAGTTACGGTGTTAAATTATAGCAGGGTTACAGCTTATGACTTGTGGAAGCTTTTTACTTGCCTGCGTCAGAACAGTAATGAGAGGATAAGAATATGATTACGAATCAGAAACTGAAAAAATCACTTGAGGAAATAAAAAATATTACTTCGTTTGATGCGATTTTATACTCAGCCAAGGGAAAGCATCTGACAGGTACGGTGGAAGAGCCGGAACATAGCGACATTTTTGTGAAGGAGTTTATAGTATCCGAAGAGGATGTTAGGGAAAAAAACGATGCAATCGCATTTGCGGTTGAAATTGATTCAGAGCTTGAGTATGTGCTCGTAATGTTCTGCCCGTATACGAGTGAGAATCTTGTAATAGGCAGGATGGCAGTTTGTCAGCTTCGTACACTTGTGCTCGGTGAGTCAGAGCGATATGACAGAAATAATTTTATTCAGAATATTCTTCTTGGCAATATGCTTGGTTCTGATATAATAAACCGTGCCAAGAAATTACATATAGAAAACAGAAAACGAGTAGTATATGTTATAGATACCGGAAAGAACAGCAATGAGATAGCAGTTGAGCTTGCAAAGAATCTGGCAGATATCAGAAGCGGTGATTTTGTGGTGGCGATGGATGAGCATAATGTAGTGCTGGTAAAGGATGTTGAGGACATAGATTCACCAAAGCTTCAGGAGAAGCTTTCATCTATTGCAGGAAGTCTGGTTGACAATCTGCTTGCAGAGGCTATGATTAAGGTACGGGTGGGCTATGGCAATCCGACGGATGTTCTTCCAAAGATTACAGAGTCTTATCAGGAGGCAAAAATGGCGCTTGAGGTTGGCAGGCTGTTTTACGTGGAAAAGGAAATTATGGCATATGACAGGCTGGGCATAGGAAGACTTATTTATCAGCTTCCAATGAGTCTGTGTGAGATGTTTATCCGTGAGGTTTTTGGTGATGAGGTGCCACAGATACTTGATGACGAGGAGGCAATGTCTACAATCTCCAAGTTCTTCGAGAACAATCTGAACATTTCAGAGACTGCAAGACAGCTTTATGTGCATAGAAATACGCTTGTGTACAGGCTAGAGCGTATTGAGAAGTCGATAGGTCTTGATATCAGAACCTTTGATGATGCTATGATATTTAAAATAGCTACGATGGTGTTAGCGCATATCAAGGATAGCAGGCAGGGCAGATAATATAATTATTACGCAATTTAAAGAAGTAGGAGACAAGTATGGCCAAGAAGCAAACATACGATGAGAAAAGCATAGCAATTTTAGAAGGACTTGAGGCAGTCAGAAAAAGACCGGGTATGTATATAGGAAGTGTCACAACCAAGGGACTAAACCATCTGATATATGAGATTGTGGACAACTCCGTAGATGAGCATCTGGCAGGTGCCTGTGATACCATAAGGGTAACTCTTGAGAAAAACGGTTCGTGTACGGTGGAGGATAACGGACGTGGAATACCTGTAGGTATGCATGCTAAGGGTGTATCTGCGGCGCGTGTTGTATTCTCGACACTGCACGCAGGAGGTAAATTTGACAATTCTGCATACAAAACAAGTGGTGGGCTTCACGGAGTGGGTTCATCTGTTGTGAATGCCCTGTCATATATGGATGTGGAGATAAGCAGAGATGGCTATATCCACCATGACAGATATGAAAAGGGTGTTCCTGTCGTGGAGCTTGAAAATGGCCTGCTTCCTACTTTAGGCAAAACCAAAAAAACAGGAACAAGGATTAATTTCCTGCCGGATCCGGAGATTTTTGAGAAGACAAGATTCAAGGAAGAGGATGTAAAGAACAGACTGAAGGAGACTGCATATCTCAATCCGAAGCTTACCATCATATACGAGGATAAACGAGGCGATGCGACAGAGCATATTGAGTATCATGAGCCTGAGGGTATTGTTGGTTTTGTAAAGGATTTGGATAAAAATATTGAAAAGCTGCATGATGTCATTTACTTTACAGGAGAGAGTGAGGATATAAAGGTTGAGGTGGCTTTTCAGTATACAAGCGAGTTCCATGAGAATATTCTAGGTTTTTGCAACAATATATACAATTCTGAGGGTGGAGCGCATATCACAGGCTTTAAGACTGCGTTTACAGGTATTATCAATTCATATGCCAGGGAGCTTGGTATATTAAAGGACAAGGATGCGAATTTCAACGGAGCAGATGTCAGAAACGGCATGACTGCTGTAGTGTCAGTAAAGCATCCTGACCCCAGATTCGAGGGTCAGACAAAGACAAAGCTTGACAATCAGGATGCAAACCGTGCAACTGCCAAGGTGACAAATGACGAGGTACCGCTTTATTTTGACAAGAATCTTGAGGTCTTAAAGACGGTAATATCATGTGCTGAGAAGGCCGCAAAGATTAGAAAAGCTGAGGAGAAGGCAAAGACCAATCTGCTCACAAAGCAGAAGTTTTCCTTTGATTCAAACGGAAAGCTTGCAAACTGTGAGAGCAGGGATGCTTCTAAGTGCGAGATTTTCATAGTCGAGGGAGATTCGGCCGGAGGCTCGGCAAAGATGGCAAGAAACCGTATGTTTCAGGCAATCATGCCGATTCGAGGCAAGATTTTGAATGTTGAAAAGGCAAGTATTGATAAGGTACTGGCAAACGCTGAAATAAAGACAATGATAAATGCGTTTGGCTGCGGATTTTCGGAAGGGTATGGAAATGATTTTGATATAACAAAGCTTCGTTATGACAAAATCATCATTATGGCCGATGCCGATGTGGACGGAGCTCATATCTCCACACTGCTTTTGACTCTGTTCTTCAGGTTTATGCCTGAGCTTATTTTAGAGGGACATGTATATGTTGCCATGCCTCCGCTTTACAAGGCTATTCCGTCAAAGGGCGAGGAAAAATATTTGTATGACGATGCGGAGCTTGACAAGTACAGAAAGACACATACAGGCAAGTTTACGTTGCAAAGATATAAGGGTCTTGGAGAGATGGATGCGGAGCAGCTCTGGGAGACAACACTGGATCCAGAGAGACGTATGTTGAAACGAGTAGAGATTGAGGATGCCCGAATGGCTTCGAGTGTAACGGAGATGCTGATGGGAACTGAAGTACCGCCGCGTCGTAATTTTATCTATGAAAATGCGACAGAGGCAGAACTGGATATCTAAGGAGAAGAAGAATGAGTAATGAATCACAGATCATAAGGACAGAATATTCTGATCTTATGAAGAAATCTTATATTGATTATGCGATGAGTGTTATTATCGCCAGAGCACTTCCGGATGTCCGTGATGGTCTCAAGCCGGTTCAGCGTCGTACACTTTATGATATGTACGAGCTTGGTATCCGTTATGATAAGCCTTATCGTAAGAGTGCACGTATCGTCGGAGATACGATGGGTAAATATCATCCGCATGGAGACAGTTCCATCTACGATTCTCTTGTAGTAATGGCGCAGGACTTCAAGAAGGGACAGGTTCTTGTTGACGGGCACGGTAACTTTGGATCCATTGAGGGAGACGGAGCTGCTGCGATGCGTTATACAGAGGCGCGCCTTACGAAATTCACGCAGGAAGTATGTCTGGCCGATCTGGATAAGAATGTTATTGATTTTGGTCCGAACTTTGATGAGACGGAGAAGGAACCGCTTGTGCTTCCGATGCGTGTGCCGAACCTTCTGATCAATGGTGCGGAAGGAATTGCAGTCGGTATGGCGACAAGTATCCCGACACATAATCTCTGCGAAGTGGTCGATGCGGTCAAGGCATATATGAAGAACGACAAGATCACTACAAAGCAGCTGATGAAATATATCAAAGGACCGGATTTCCCGACCGGAGGGATTGTGGTCAATAAGGATGATCTTCCGGCAATCTATGAGAGCGGACAGGGGAAGATCAAGCTGCGTGGAAAAGTGGAAGTGGAAGAGCTCAAAGGCGGCAAGAAGCAGCTTGTGATCACAGAGATCCCATACACGATGATCGGAGCCGGAATCGGAAAGTTCTTAAACGATGTCTGCAATCTTGTGGAATCCAAGAAGACGACAGATATCGTTGATATTTCAAACCAGTCTTCAAAAGAAGGAATCCGTATCGTGATCGAATTGAAGCGTGGTGCGGATGTTGAGAACCTGAAGAACATGCTTTATAAGAAGACACGTCTGGAAGATACATTTGGCGTAAATATGCTGGCGGTTGCGAATGGCAGACCGGAGACTTTAAGTCTGAAACAGATCATAGAACATCATGTGGATTTCCAGTTTGAGCTTGCAACGAGGAAATATACAACTTTGCTTGGCAAAGAGCGGGAGAAGAGTGAAGTTCAGGAAGGTCTGATCAAAGCATGTGATGTGATCGACCTGATCATTGAGATTTTACGAGGAAGTAAATCTGTAAAAGATGCGCGTGCCTGTCTGGTAAACGGTGAGACGGAAAACATTAAGTTCAAGTCTGCGATTTCCAAAAAGATGGCGGCAATGCTCCGTTTTACAGAACGTCAGGCAACGGCAATTCTGGAGATGCGTCTTTATCGTCTGATCGGTCTGGAGATTGAAGCACTTCAGAAAGAACATGAGAAGACATTAGAAAATATTGCCCGTTATGAAGATATTTTAAATAACTATGATTCCATGGCAGGCGTGATCATGGAAGAGCTTGACAGTTATAAAAAAGAATTCGGAAGAAAGCGTCGTACCGTTGTGGAGAATGCAGAAGAAGCTGTTTTTGAAGAGAAGAAGATTGAAGAGCAGCAGGTCGTCTTTCTGATGGATCGCTTTGGTTACGCGAAGACAGTGGATATCGGAGTCTATGAGAGGAATAAAGAAGCTGCAGACAAAGAGAATAAATACATTGTGCATTGTATGAACATTGGAAAACTCTGTCTGTTTACAGATGAAGGCAAGATGCATCAGGTGAAGGTGCTTGATCTTCCACATGGAAAGTTCAGAGACAAAGGGATTCCGATTGATAATGTAAGTAATTATTCAAGCAGTGAAGAACAGATTGTTATGATCTGTGAAGAAGAGCAGATGCGTTATTCAAAATTATTGTTTGCAACAGCACAGGGAATGATCAAGCGTGTGGATGGAAGTGAGTTCCAGGTATCCAAGCGCACGATCGCGGCAACAAAGTTGCAGGAAGAAGACAGGCTTGTCGCAGTGAAGGTTGTGACGGAACAGCAGAATGTTGTCCTTCAGACGAAGAACGGATATTTCCTGAGGTTTTTATCTGCGGATGTTCCGGAGAAGAAAAAAGCAGCTGTCGGTGTCAGAGGAATTAAGCTTCAGAAGAAGGATGAATTAGAAGAAGTTTATCTTTTTGAAGAAGGAACCGAGACGAAGATTACTTATGGAGAAAAGACAGTTTCACTGAACCGCCTGAAACTGGCGAAACGGGATGGAACAGGAACCAAAAGCCGCTAGAAGTCTTGCCGGAAGCGGAGACGGTGAAGAAAGAGAAAGTTAAGGGGATTTCTAAGGTATTGTAAGAAAATGTGCAAAAACCCCTTGATTTCCTCAAAGAAAAGTGCTAGAGTAAATATAGTTACATAAGGAATTGGCAGAAGAGTGGACGAAAGTTCACTCTTCTTTGGTGATATGGAGAATTCTTTATGAATCAGATCACAAACTATATTATAGAAGAAAAGGAGTTTGACGCAGCGTGTCCAGAAGAGAAGATTATGAACAGCAGACAGAAGCACTTCTCGAGCCTATCGTAGAGGAACTCGGGTTTGAGCTGGTAGATGTAGAATATGTGAAAGAAGGAGGTACTTGGTACCTTCGCGCGTATATTGACAAACCAGGCGGAATTGCCGTGGATGACTGTGAGGCAGTCAGCAGGAGATTCTCCGATATCCTTGATGAGAAGGATTATATTGAAGACTCCTATATCTTTGAAGTAAGTTCTCCGGGACTTGGAAGACCACTTAAGAAAGAGAAAGATTTTAAGAGAAATCTTGGAGAAGAAGTAGAGATCCGCACATACCGTGCAATCGACCGACAGAAAGAGTTCGTCGGAATTTTAAAGAGTTATGATGAGAATACAGTGACTATCACATACGAAGATGAGACAGAGCAGACATTTGACAGAAAAGAAATCGCTTTGATCCGTCAGGCTTTGGATTTTTAATTTAGGAGGAAAGAAAAATGAACACAGAATTACTCGAAGCATTGGATATTCTTGAAAAAGAAAAAAACATCAGCAAGGATGTCATGTTGGAGGCCATTGAAAATTCACTTTTAAGTGCATGTAAGAATCATTTCGGAACATCCGATAATATTAAGATCGTTATGGACCGCAACACATGTGACTACTCTGTATACGCAGAGAGAGAAGTTGTTGAAGAAGTATTTGATCCTGCAATCGAGATCAGTCTTGAGGATGCAGAGAAGATCAATCCGGCACTTCATATCGGAGATATCGCACAGGTTGAGCTTCATTCCAAGGAATTCGGACGTATTGCAACACAGAATGCAAAGAACCTGATTCTTCAGAAGATCAGAGAAGAAGAGCGCAAGGCAGTATTTGATCAGTATTTCGAGAAAGAGAAGGATATCGTAACAGGTATCGTACAGCGTTATATTGGCAAGAATATCAGTGTGAATCTTGGAAAAGCAGATGCAATCCTTACAGAGAACGAACAGGTGAAAGGAGAGCATTTCGAGCCGACAGAGCGTATTAAGCTTTATATCGTAGAAGTTAAGAACACACCAAAGGGACCAAAGATCCTTGTATCCCGTACACATCCGGAACTTGTAAAACGTCTGTTTGAATCAGAGGTTGCAGAGGTAAAGGACGGAACAGTTGAGATCAAGAGCATTGCCCGTGAGGCTGGTTCCCGTACAAAGATGGCTGTATGGTCTAACGATCCGAATGTTGATCCGGTCGGAGCTTGTGTTGGTATGAACGGTGCAAGAGTAAATGCAGTCGTAAAAGAGCTTCGTGGTGAGAAGATTGATATCATTAACTGGGATGAGAATCCGGCACTTCTGATTGAGAATGCACTCAGCCCTGCGAAGGTTATTTCTGTTATGGCTGATCCGGATGAGAAGATTGCAGGAGTCATTGTTCCTGATTATCAGCTTTCACTTGCAATCGGTAAAGAAGGCCAGAATGCAAGACTTGCAGCCCGTCTGACAGGATACAAGATCGATATCAAGAGTGAGACACAGGCAATTGAGTGTGGAGATCTTCCGGAGAACTACATGGAGCAGATGGGTATGGTCGGAGAAGAAGGCTATACAGTCGGAGAAGAGGAAGAAGAGTACGATGATGTTCCGGCAGATGCAGCTGATGAAGACGGAGCAGATGAGATTGAATTCGTTGAGACAGACGAAGAGTAAGATCTGAGGGAGTGAATTGTTTGGCAGTAAAGAAGAAAGTACCTATGCGTAAATGTGTAGGCTGCGGCGAGATGAAACCAAAGAAGGAACTGATTCGGATCCTCAGAACAGAGGAAGAAGAATTTGTCATTGACACAACCGGAAAGAAAAACGGACGTGGAGCGTATCTCTGTCCGCAGAAGGCATGTTTTGAGCAGGCTGTGAAGAACAGAGGACTGGAGCGTTCCTTTAAGCAGGCAATACCGCAGGAAGTATATGAACGGCTGGAAAAGGAGATGGATGAGATTGGCTAGAGATAAAGTACTGTCTCTGATCAGTCTGGCAACGAAAGCGGGGCGCTGCGCAAGCGGTGAATTTATGACAGAAGGACAGACAAAGTCCGGAAGAGCAAGCCTTGTAGTTGTTGCAGAAGACGCTTCAGATAATACAAAGAAAAAATTCCGTGATATGTGTAAATTTTATAAAGTTCCAATGATAGTTTACGGAGATAAAGATACCTTGGGGCATGCGATGGGAAAACAATTCCGTGCATCTCTGGCGATATTAGACGAAGGATTTGCAAAAGGAATATTAAAAGAACTGAAATCCCGTACCTGATGAATGGGAGTAGAAGACAAAGGTTCCCCGTTGATTGCTTGAAGGAGGTAGATTTATATGGCAGATGAGAAGATGCAGAATGAAAATAAAAAGAGTTTAAACACCAGGGAGGATAACGTGGCAGAAGATATTAGAAGAGAAGCAGCTGGCAAAGATGCTGAGATGGCTGCAGATAAAACAACAGAAAAAGAGGGTGCTCCAAAGAAGAAAAATCTTGCATTTGTAGTTCGCCCACAGAATTCAAAGAACAGCAGCAGACTGCAGGGAAAACGTCCGGGACAGGGACGTCAGGGACAGAACCAGGGTCGTCCAAACGGTGATGGAAAACGCCCGGCAGCAGGCCAGAGCCGTTCGAATGGCGAAGGAAAACCGGCTCGTACAGAGAAACCGGCAGCAAAAAGCGAAAGACCGGTTCGTGCAGCAGAGGACAGACCGGCACGTCCGGCACAGAACGGAGCACGTTCTGAGAGACCGCAGGGATCAAGAACAGAAAGAACAGGACGTCCGAGTGGTGAGGGAAGACAGGTACGCTCTGACAGACCGGGACAGAAACCATTTGGAGACAGACGTTCTAATGGCGAGAACAGAGGCGAAAACAGAGGACCACGTCAGGACAGAGACGGACGCGGACAGCGTTCTGACAGAGGAGGACGTGACGGATTCCAGGGACGCGACAACCGTGATGGAAGAGAGAACCGTGACGGAAGAGACGGACGCGGACAGGGACAGCGCTCTGACAGAAGAAATGACAATCGCAGAAACGACAGAAGTGACGCTACACCGATCGTAGAACAGCAGAAGACACAGAGAAACAAAGCGAAAGACAAAGAAAGAGATAATAAGAAGAAAGAATACAGAGATGAAGCTTTCGAAGGAAAAGGAAGAAAAGGCAAGAAGCAGAAACCGGCAGTGGAAGTGAAGAAGCCACAGGTGAAGGAAGAGAAGCAGGAAGAGCAGATCAAACAGATCGTGATTCCAGAAGTTCTTACAATTAAAGAGCTTGCTGATAAGATGAAGATCGTTCCTTCTGTTATTGTTAAGAAGCTTTTCATGCAGGGCAAGATCGTAACTGTAAACCAGGAAGTTGATTATGAGACAGCAGAAGAGATCGCGATGGAATTCGATGTTCTCTGTGAGAAAGAAGAAGTTGTAGATGTGATCGAAGAACTTCTGAAAGAGGATGAAGAAGACGAAAGCCTTATGGTAAAACGCCCACCGGTTGTATGTGTTATGGGTCATGTTGACCATGGTAAGACATCTCTTCTGGATGCAATCCGTAACAGTAATGTAACAGGTCGTGAGGCCGGTGGTATCACACAGCACATCGGTGCATCTGTTGTTGAGATTAACGGAGAAAAGATCACATTCCTCGACACACCGGGACATGAGGCATTTACTGCAATGCGTATGCGTGGAGCAAACTCTACAGATATCGCAATCCTTGTAGTTGCTGCGGATGACGGTGTTATGCCACAGACAATTGAGGCAATCAACCATGCGAAAGCAGCAGGAATTGAGATTATTGTTGCGATCAACAAGATCGATAAGCCAAGTGCGAATGTTGAACGTGTAAAACAGGAACTGACAGAATACGAACTGATTCCGGAAGACTGGGGCGGAAGCACAATCTTTGTTCCGGTATCAGCGC
>OLQA01003966.1_pt1 | contig 10105 bp, 6 predicted proteins | sample 1673151 | NCBI WGS metagenome assembly OLQA01 (sample SAMEA3136760, study PRJEB25190) | human gut metagenome | biome: human gut; feature: human-associated habitat; material: faeces | place: Austria | collected 2013 | reverse complement strand
CGGCCTCGGGGCCGATGTCGCCCAGGCCCAGAACGGCGCTGCCGTCGGTGATGACGGCGCACAGATTGTGGCGGCGGGTCAGCTCATAGCTCTTTTCGATGTCCTTCTGGATCTCCAGGCAGGGCTGGGCCACGCCGGGGGTATAGGCCAGGGACAGGTCGTCCTTGGTCTTGACGGGCACGGTGGCCACCACCTCGATCTTACCCTTCCACTCGCCGTGGAGTCTCAGGGATTCCTTTGCGTAATCCATAGTGCAATTCCTTTCTTATTGTTCGTCCATGGCATGGGGCAGAGTGGACCCGCCGTAGGGCATTACCAGCACGGAGGCGTCGGGGCCCAGCTTTTGGAAGGCGTAGTCCAGAGCGCTCTGCACATCGGAATAGGGGGTGAGGAAAATGGACCGGACGAAATCGGGCTCCATTTCGCTGACCAGGCAGATCTCCGCATTCTGCAGGACCATGGCAATGGCGGCGGCCTTGTGGCCGCCCAGCTGAAAGTCCCGGGCGATGCGCTCCACCATGCTCTCGGGAGAGGGCATGGTAGTCATCCACTCCTGGAAGGTCGTGCCGCCCAGGCCCTCCCGGCAGGAGCCCACCAGGATCACCACGCCGCCCTTGGCGACGGCATGCTTGGCGTTGTCCAAAGCCTTCTGGGTCTGGTAAAGGTTCAGGTCCTTGGGCGCGCCGCCCTGGGACACGATGACGATATCCGCACGGTGGTCGATGTCCTTGCGGTAGAGCCTGTCCAGATAGCGGCAGCCCTCCCGGTGGGCCAGGGTCACATCACCGGCCACGGCGCAGACGATCTGCTTGTGCTCATCCAGCACCACGTTGAGGATATAATCCACCCCGCACATGGCGGCGGCCTCCTCAATGTCCCGGCGCAGGGGGTTGCCCTCCAGATTTCCGGCGCAGGCGCTCTCCCGGACCATCATGGAGTGATTGGACTGGATCGCGCTGGGAGTGGAGACGCCGGGCATAATGGCCTTGGCGCCGCCGGAATACCCGGCAAAGTAGTGATATTCGATGTTGCCCAGGCAAATGCGCCGGTCCGCCTCGGCCACCACCCGGGTGATGTCCACCGGCGTACCGGCAGAGGTGACGCCCAGATGCACCACATCCGCGGGGTCGCTGTCCACGCAGCGGATCTGCGCCCAGGCCTGTTCACCGGCCAGATGGCGCATTTCCTCCGGGGTCTGGGCGCGGTGGCTGCCCAGTGCGAAAACCAGGGTGATATCCTCCGGCCTGGCCCCGCCGGCATACAGCTCGTCCAGCAGGGCAGGCATGACGGTATAGGTGGGCATGGGCCGGGTGATATCGCTGGTAATAATGGCGATCTTCTCGCCGGGGTGGATGACCTCCCGCAGCAGAGGAGCGCCAATGGGGGAGGAGAGGGCCCTGCGGACCTCTCGCTCCCCGGTAAGCGCATGGGGGACTGGGTTGGGAGTCAGAACACCCTGAAGATTCCGTTCAGGGACGGTAAAGCGCTGTACGCCGTTACCGAAACCAACTTCAAGTTCCATCCAGAGCCTCTCCTGTTGTTCAGCCCCAGATCTCTTCGTCCGTGGGCATGGTGGAGCCGGGACGAACCTTGGCCACACGGCTGACGTTGAACAGGTGGCGCCAGCTCAGGTTCTCGCTGATGGAGTTGTTGCCCCAGCTGCCGCAGCCCAGAGTGGTGGTGGCGGACAGGCTGTTGAAGAAGCTGCCGCCGTTGTTGGTGGAGCAGATCTGGTTGATCAGGAACCGGGATACCGGCAGGGTCTCGGCAGCGTAATCAATGTGGGCGTCGTTATAGGAGTGGATGCAGACGCTGTGGCCCTTGCCCTCCACGTTCAGGTTGGCGTTGGCGATGGCCACGGCCTCCTCCCAGGTGTTGTAGCGGTAGGCAGCGATGCAGGGGCACATCTTCTCCTTGGAGAAGGGCTCACCGGCGCCGGCCTTCTCCACCTTCACCAGCAGAACCACGGTGTCGGCGGGAACGGTCAGACCGGCCATCTTGGCGATGTGCTGCGCGCTCTGGCCCACGGCGTCCTTGTTCATCTTGCCGCCGGGGAAGATCACGTTGCGGACGGCGTCGATCTCCTCGGGCTTCTCCACATAGTAAGCGCCGTTCTTCTGGAAGGTCTTGACCATGTCGTCATACATGGCGGCGGGGGTGATGGCGGTCTGCTCGCCGGAGCAGATGATGCCGTTATCGAACTTGCGTCCGGCAACGATCATGGGAACGACCTTCTCCAGGTCCACGTCGTCGTCGATGATGCACTGGACGTTGCCGCCGCCCACGCCGTAGGCGGGCTTGCCGGAGGCATACGCGGCCTTGACCATGCCGGCGCCGCCGGTAGAGATGCACACGTCGCACTGCTTCATGATCTCGCCGGAGATCTCGATGGTGGGCTCGGCCACGCACTGCAGCAGATCAGCGGGAGCACCCAGCTTCACGATGGCCTCCTGCATCAGCTCGCAGGCCCGGGTGGAGCACTTCTTGGACCGGGGGTGAGGCCCAACGATGATGGCATTGCGGCCCTTCAGGGCGAACATGGCGTTGCACATGGGGGTGACGATGGGGTTGGTGGTGGGGGTGATGGCGCCCACAACGCCCATGGGCTTGGCCACCTCGGTCAGGCCCAGCTCAGGCAGCTGGCGGATGATACCAACGCTCTTGCCGCCCTTCATGTCGCTCCAGATCACGCGGGCCTTGCCCTTGTTCTTGTTGACCTTGTCCTCATAAACGCCCATGCCGGTCTCGTCCACGGCCATGCGGGCCAGAGGCTCGGCGTTGTCAAAGATGGCCTTGGCCATGGCCTTGCACAGGGCATCCACCTGCTCCTGGGTGTAGTTCTCGATAACGGCCTGGGCAACGCGTGCCTTCTCAACCAGTTCGCTTACATACTTGGCAGCTTCCATTGTAATGTACCTCCATAAAAATTTTTATATAAGTGCAATGATAAACGGGTATCGCCTATTTTGCCGGGAAAAACCGGGTCCTTTACAGGCCCAGGCGCTCGATGCGCAGCTCCTCCTCGCGGGTGAAGTTGCTCTTGGGCGTGTAGCCGGGCAGAGGCATCAGCTTCTCATGGATGGCGTCGATGAACCAGTGCTCATTGGGGAAGAACTGCTCCTCCATTTCGGGGCAGGGAGTGATCCAGTTGCGGGCGCCCAGCACCACGGCGGGAGCATCCAGATCGTCGAAGGCCAGCTCGTTGATATGGGTGGCCATGTCGTTGATGATGCTGCCGCGGACGCAGGCGTCGGAGGCCAGGATGATCCTGCCGGTCTTTTTCACGGAGGCCAGGACCTTCTCATAGTTGAAGGGCACCACGCTGCGGGCGTCGATGACCTCAGCCTCCAGGCCGAACTGCTCCTTCAGAATGTCGGCAGCCTTCAGGGCCTTGTACAGGGTGGGGCCGATGGTCAGGATGGTGATATCCTTGCCCTGGCGCTTGATGTCGGGCTCGCCGAAGGGGATCTCATAGGACTCGGTGGGCACGCCCTCCAGGTGGAACTCCTCGCCCTTGTCGTACATGGGCTGGCTCTCCATGAAGATCACGGGGTCGGTGCCGTTCAGGGCGGTGGTCATCATGCCCTTGGCGTCATAGGGGGTGATGGGGTACACAACCTTCAGGCCGGGCACATGGGCGGGCAGAGCGGTCCAGTCCTGAGAATGCTGAGCGCCGTACTTGCGGCCCACGGAAACCCGCAGGACCATAGGCAGCTTCAGCTGGCCGGCGGACATAGCCTGCCACTTGGCCATCTGGTTGAAGATCTCGTCGCCGGCGCGGCCCATGAAGTCGCAGTACATCAGCTCGGTGACGCTGCGGCCGCCGCACATGCCGTAACCAACGGCGCTGGCCACGATGCAGGACTCGGAGATGGGGGAGTTGAACAGACGGTTGAAGGGGATGGAATCGCTGAGGCCCTGATACACGCCGAAGGCGCCGCCCCATTCGCGGACATCCTCACCGTAGGAGACCAGGGTGGGATCCTCGTAATACTTGTCGATAATGGCCTCGAAGATGGCGTCGCGGATGGTATACTGCTTCAGCTTAGACACGGGCTTGCCGTCCACAACGGCGGCGCGCTCCTTCTTGGCGATCTTCTGGACCCGGGGGTTCTCGGACTTGGGCGTCAGCACGAAGGGAGTGCCCTGGGCCATGCTGACCTGGTGACCGTTGTTGAAGGTGAAGCGGGAGATGGCATCGGGATCCTTGATAAAGTCCAGACGGGGGGAGATCTCCAGATCCTTGGACAGCTTCATGACCTCGGTGATGCGGGTCTTGATGTCCTCGTTGATCTTGTCGATGTCGGCATCGGTGGCCACACCGGCCTCAATGAGCTGCTTGCGGAACAGCAGGATGCAGTCGTTCTGCTCCCAGGACTCGATCTCCTCCTTGGAGCGATAGGCGTTCTGGTCGGAGGTGGAGTGGCCGCCCAGACGATAGGTCAGCACGTCCAGCAGCACGGGACCCTTGTTCTCCTTGATAAGCTGCAGCTTGCGGCGATAGGCGTCGATAACGGCCAGGGGGTTCACGCCGTCCACGCGCTCGGCATTCATCTGGTTCTCGGTGATGCCGGCGCCCACCCGGGCCAGCTGGCCATAGGCCATGGTCTCGCCGTTGGTGCGGCCGCCCATGCCATAGCCGTTGTCCATGAAGTTGAAGATCACAGGCAGGCCGCCCTTGTACTCGTCGGGCCACAGGGTCTTCAGCTGATCCATGGCGGAGAAGTTCAGCGCCTCCCACACGGGGCCGCAGCCCAGGGAGCCGTCGCCGCCGTTGGCGATGACCACGCCGGGCGCCTTCATATTCTTCTTATACAGAGCAGCGCCGGCGGCGATGCAGGGGGAGCCGCCCACGATGGCGTTGTTGGGATAAATGCCGAAGGGCAGGAAGAACAGGTGCATGGAGTTGCCCAGGCCCCGGGCAAAGCCGTTCTCGCGGCCGAACAGCTCGCAGGTCAGGCCGTACAGGAAGAAGACGATGGCCTGCTCCTTGACGCTCTTTTCGGGCAGGTGCTTCTTCACCACCTCATAGGGCTTGCCGTCGAAGGTGGTCTCCATGATGTGGAGCAGCTCCTCGTCGGACATCTTGGTGATGGCGGACAGGCCCTTGGCCAGCACCTCGCCGTGGCTGCGGTGGGTGCCGAAGATAAAGTCATTGCTGTCCAGCAGATAGCTCTGGCCCACGGCCGCAGACTCCTCGCCGGTGTACAGGTGGGCGGGGCCGGTGTAGGTATACTCCACGCCGTTGTAGGCCTTGGTCAGGCGGACGGACTTCAGCATGGACTCAAACTCGCGGATATACTCCATATCGCGATAGATACGCAGCATATCTTCCTTGGTGAAGCTGTCACCCTTCAGCTCGTCGGCCACGGTCTTCTGATACTTGCAGACGTCGATATCCTGGAAGTGGATCTCGCCGGGGGCACGCAGCTGTTTGGGATCATAGAATTGTGCTTTGGACATGGTGCAACACTCCTATATTTCTAAATAAAAGTATATCGGTTGGAACGGGTGAAATCAGAGCTTCACGGCGAAGGCCGCCTCGCGGATGATCTCGCTGACGGAGGGGTGGGGATACACGATCTCCCGGATGGCGTCCACGGTCATCTCCTTCTCGATCATCACGGCACAGGCCAGGATGAACTCGGAGGAATAATTGCTCATGACGTGCGCGCCCACCAGGGTGCGGTATTTCTTGTCGAACACGAACTTGGCGATGCCCACAGGGCCCTCGTTCTCGGCCACATAGCGGCCGGCATAGGCCATGGGCAGCTTCACGGTAACGGCGTCGATGCCGGCGGCCTTGGCCTGCTCCTCGGTCATGCCCACGCAGGCCACCTCGGGGTTGGTGTACAGCACGCTGGGGATGGCCTTGTAGCGCATCCGGTCCTTCTTGCCCAGGATGGTGTTCACAGCCACCTCACCCATGCGGTAGGCGGAATGGGCCAGCATGGAGGTGCCGTTGCAGTCACCCACGGCGTAGACGTTGACGGCGTTGGTGCGGCAGCACTCGTCCACCTTGATGGCGCCGCGCTCCACCACCAGGTTCAGGTTCTCCACGCCGCAGGTGTCCGCCACGGGCTTGCGGCCGATGGCCAGCAGCACCTTGTCGCACAGGACCTTCTCCTCCCTGCCGTCCTTCTCGTACACGACACCGTCGGCGTCGATGCGGACTACCTTGGACTTCAGGCAGAACTTCATGCCGTCCTTCTCATAGCCCTTCTGCAGCAGGGCGGAGATCTCGTCGTCGATGGGCCCGGCGATCTTGGGCATCATCTCGATGACGGTGGTCTCGCAGCCCACCACGCCGTAGTAGGCGGCCAGCTCCAGGCCGATAACGCCGCCGCCGATGACGGCCAGGCGCCGGGGCAGCTCCTTCAGTGCCAGAGCCTCGCGGTTGGTCATCACGAAGCCGGAGGCCAGGCCCTCCTTCACCCCGGGGATGGGGGGGACGAAGGCCCGGGAGCCGGTGGCAATGATAAGGTTCTTGCCGGTGTAGACCTTACCGTCGGCCTCCACCTGGATGCCCTCGTCGCCGCGGCCGCGGATCATGCCGGAGGCATTGACCACTTCCACGTGGCTGGCCTTCATGGCCGCGCCCACGCCGGAGACCAGGGTGTGGATGACCTTTTCCTTGCGGGCCACCACGGCGGGCTGGTCCACATGGGACCCCTGGCACACCACGCCGAACTTGCGGCCGTACTCGGTGGTATAGTGATAGATCTTTGCGGAATTCAGCAGGACCTTGCTGGGGATGCAGCCCTCGTTGAGGCAGGTGCCGCCCAGGGCGCGCTGCTCGATCAGCAGGGTCTTCAGACCGGCCTGACCGGCGCGCTCTGCGGCCACATAGCCGCCGGGGCCGCCGCCCAGGACAATAACGTCATAGCTCATGGTGATATTTCCTCCAAATCAAATCTGGCAGCGTGTGCCGCGTCCTTATTTCGCCAGCAGCAGGTCGAAGTTGGCAATGTTGTTGGCCAGGGCCTGCAGGAAGCGGGAAGCGGGAGCGCCGTCCAAAGCGCGGTGGTCATAGGTCAGGGACAGGTTCATGGTGGGATAGAACTCAGGCTGACCATTCTTCATCCGGATACGGGTCTCGATGTTGCACACACCCAGGATACCCGTCTGAGGAGGATTGATGATGGGGGTGAAGGTGGTCACGCCGAAGGCGCCCAGGTTGGACACGGTGAAGGAAGCGCCGGTGAGCTTATCGGGAGAGATGGAGCCGCTGTGGCACTCGGCGGCCAGCTCCTTCATCTTCAGGCTGATCTCGGCCAGGCTCATCTCGTCAGCGTGCATGATGGTGGGCACCAGCAGGCCCCGGTCGGTATCCACGGCCACGCCGATATTGGCGTGCTTGAACAGTTTCATCTCATTGTCGCTGTAGTGGGCGTTCAGGGCGGGGAAATCCAGGATGGTCCGGGACACGGCGAAGATCACCATGTCGTTGAGGCTGATGCCGGGCAGACCGGCCTTTTCGCCCTGGGCCTTGATGCGGGCCCGCAGCTTCTGCATGGCGGTGACGTCCGCGAAGCTGTTGTGGGTCAGCTGGGCCATGTTGGACAGGGAGTCGTGCATGTTCCGGGCGATGAGCTTGCGCAGGTGGGTGTTCTTGACGGTCTCAAACTCCGCCTCGGCGGCAGGAGCGGCGGCAGCGACAGGAGCTGCGGCAGTCTCCGCTGCGGGAGCGGCGGCCTTGGTGCCCAGATCGGCGGTGGTAACGGCGCCGCTGAGACCGGTACCGGCCTCGCTGCCGGTGGCATAGGGACGGGCGGCGTCGGTGATGAAGGGCCCGGTCAGCGCCATAGCGGCGATGTCCCGCTCGATGATGCGGCCATTGGGGCCGGTGCCCTTGGCGTAACGGATGTCGATGCCCTTTTCCTCGGCCATTCTGCGGGCCCGGGGAGAAATGCGGATGGCTTCGCCATGGTTGACCATGGTGGGAGCCGCGGCAGCCGCGGCAGAGGCGGCCGCAGGAGCGGCAGCAGCCGCAGGGGCAGCCTCAGCAGCGGGAGTGGCCTTGCCGCCCAGGGAGAAGGGCTCGCCGGGCTTGCCCACCACGCAGACGATCTCCTTGACGGCGATCTCGTCGCCCTCCTCGCCGATGCACTTGAGGACGGTGCCGTCCTGCTCGCTCTCCACGTCGAAGGTGGCCTTGCCGGTCTCGATGGCAAACAGATAGTCGCCGGTCTTGACGGTGTCGCCTTCCTTGACATACCACTTGCTCAGGATGGCGCTGTCCTCGGACAGGCCCTTCTGGGGCATGCGGACAAACAGCACGTTGCCGGAGGGCGCAGTCTCGGCGGCAGGAGCCGCAGGAGCCGCAGGAGCAGCGGCAGGAGCGGGAGCCGCCGCAGGGGCGGCAGCGGCGGGGGCATCGTCCGTCTGGAAGCTCTCGCCGGGCTGACCCACCACGCACACCAGCGCCTTCACGGGGACCTCGTCCCCCTCCTCGCCGATGCACTTGAGGACGGTGCCGTCCTCCTCGCTCTCCACGTCGAAGGTGGCCTTGCCGGTCTCGATGGCGAACACAAAGTCGCCCTTTTTCACGGTATCGCCTTCCTTGACATACCATTTGCTCAGGATGGCGCTGTCCTCGGACAGGCCCTTCTGAGGCATACGAATCAATGAAGCCATAGTAGCGCGTTCCTCCTTTTACGCCTTGAAATCGTCCTCGATCTCCTGATAGGCGGCGGTGAAGTTGTTGAAGAAGCCCACGAACGGGGGATAGGAGAACAGGTCCTCCCAGGTCAGCAGACCCTCCTCGGGATCGGAGTAAGCCTGGTTGAACACCTTGCTCTGCTTCAGGACCTCCATGTACTTCTCCTCGGTGGGCTGGTCAATGATGGAAGCCAGCGGAGTGGGGTTGGCGTCGAATTCCTCCACCTTGCCGGTGACGGTGGTGATCAGGAAGGGCGCGCCGTCCACAGGAGCCATGGAGTTCTGGATGTGCCAGGGGCCGCGGACAGCGGCGGACATAATGGACAGGTTCTTATAGCCGCGCTGGGCCAGCATGCGATAGGACTTGCGCATAACGGCCTCGGAGCCGTGGCGGGCGATGACCTTGGCGTCTGCCACGCCCTTGGACTCCAGCTCGGCGGCGATCTTGTCGTCCAGCTGGCCGGCCATCAGCACCAGATACTCCTGGTCGCGGCCCTTGCTCAGCAGCTCAGCGAAGGCCATGTGCTGGGTGATGGAGAAGTTCAGGGTCATGCACAGGCGATAGCCCTCCTCCAGCAGCACCTTCACGGCGGGCAGGGATGCCTCAACGGCAGGCAGCTTGTACACCACGTTGGGCTTGTCCATGTTCAGCTCCTTGGCCATGGCCCGGTTCCAGAAGTGGACCTGGTCGATCATGGCCTGGGTGTTGCGGATCTCGCGGGGGTCGACCTGCAGGCACACAAAGCCGTACTGGCCGTTGGTGGCCTCATAAATGGGAGCCAGGGCCCGGGCGCTGATGGCGCAGACCTTGGTGAACATCTGGGATGCCATGTCGGCGGTGGAGGCGCCGGGATTCTCGCGCTTGATCTGCTCCACCAGGGAGGCGTACTTCTCGGGGAAGTCCTTCTTATAGCCTTGGATCTTGCAGGGGTTGCTGGTGCACCAGCGGGCGCCGCGGCGCAGGGAGTGATCCAGGCCGGAGGCGTAGTCATGGCCCCAGACGGTGTTCAGCTTGCCCTGGCGGTACAGGTCGCCCATCTTGCGCATGGAGCTGTTGGCGATGGACTCGATCTCCTGGCGGGCAGCCTTGACGGCCTCGCCGCAGCCAAAGCCCTCGGCAAAGGCCAGCAGGTCCTCGGAGGCGGCCACGCGGGTGTCGTCGTCCACCAGCTTTGTCAGGGTCCAATCGGCCAGGGCAGAGCGCAGATCAATGGCGATCTCCACGGCGGTCTGCACATAGGCGTCCTTATTCTGAAGATCATCGGCAACCAGGGCCTTCAGTTCTTCCTTCAGAGAGAAGATGCTGTCATGGAAGCTGCTGACAGAGTCAGGGAACAGGATCGGACGGCGCTTCAGGGTTGCATACTCACTCATGATGAATTCTCCTTTTCAAATATGGTTCTATATTGAATAAAGGTATGACTGGTTCGATCCGGCCGGGCCG
>OLQA01003963.1_pt1 | contig 10115 bp, 9 predicted proteins | sample 1673151 | NCBI WGS metagenome assembly OLQA01 (sample SAMEA3136760, study PRJEB25190) | human gut metagenome | biome: human gut; feature: human-associated habitat; material: faeces | place: Austria | collected 2013 | reverse complement strand
TCAGCGAGCACAAGGTGCAGGATGTATCGGTAAAGGCTGTCAAGTATGCTGACGATTGGGCATCGTATGATTACGAAAACCTGTATTTCACAAGAGAGGAAGCGGAAGCGGCACTGGAGAAAAGGAGGAGAGCATGAGAGGAACAAAGCCGACAAAACGGCAGAAGATATTCCTAAAGGAACACAGGCTGAACGGTGACAACTGGTTGATTTGCAAGGATACGCCCGTGGAAATGCTGATTAAGCATAGAACGAGCGGGAAGGAAAGGATTTTGAAGAAGGGCTGACCGACGAGAGGAGGGAGAGACGATGCCGAATGATTCAACGGTTGCACGATGTCCATTTTACATAAAAAGCAACCAGACGACAATCTATTGTGAAAGCAATGTGAGCCTGGAGCGGCAGGAGGACGAGCCGGAGCGGAGCTATGCACACATTTTTCAAAATGCGGCGGCAAAGAAGAATTTCGTAAAGGAGCACTGCGGGAAATACCCAGACATGAATTGCCCCTATGCGGACTACATGGAAAGGGAATATGCAGGAGGAAGCGGGAATGAAGGTAAGAGAAAAGCTGAAAAGAGCAAAGCGGCAGTTAGAAAATCAGGAAAAAATGATAGCAGGACTGGAAAGAGGAAACAGATATCTGCACGGCGTATGCGAGCGGGCACAGCGAGAAATAGCGGCGCAGCAGGAGGCGGAAAAGCAGAAGGATGAACTGATGCTTTTTCTGATGGCAGGGTGCGCGCTGGCGGCAGGCGGAGCGGTTACGATCCAGACGGAGAACATGAGCCGCGTACTGGAGGAAAAGCGTGTATTATTCCATGCGGACTTTGAAAAGCATCTGGCTACGGTCAGTGTGGAGGACAGGGATGGTAGCGATTGAGGCGTTTGGCTATGAGGAACGAACGTCTGACCGACAGGTTGGGTGACGGTATGCACGCCGAAGATAGACGGCGGCGGCAAAGCCGACTTTGCGGAGCAAAGTGCTGAACAGACGAATAAACGCCGAAATATAGCGGTTTCCGAAGCGAAGCGAGGAAAACCTACAGAAGAAGAGCAGGCATAAAAGCCTGTTCTTTTTTTGTGTGCGGCGCAGGAGAGGGGGCGGGGGCAAATGGTGCAGAAATGTGATAGATTTTAGAAAAACGGTACACGAGGCGGAGAGGGGGCGAGAAAAGCACCTCTGCAAGGGGGGAGAAGAAGATGGAAAAAAAGACGGAGCGGCGAGATTGGGGCGAGGTGAAAAATGCCTATATTACAGGGAAGGACAGCCTGACGAAGCTGGCGGAGAAATACGAAATTCCCTTGCGGACGATAAAGGACAGAAGCCGAAAAGAGAACTGGGTGGAGGAACGGAAAAAATTCCGCACCGATGTTGCGCAGAAAGCGTCCCAGAAAACGGCAAAAAAAGAAGTGAAGCGTCTGGTGAAGCTGCGGGATGTTGCGGAGGATGTGGCAGACCTCATCGGGCAGGACGTGGAGAGGATGAAAAAGCTGCGGGAGAAGCGGAAAAGCGTAACGCCGGAGGACGTGAAAATGATTAAGGATTTGACGGTAGCACTCAAGAACATAGCGGACGTAATGCGGGATGTTTATGATATTCCGACGATTCGCGAAAAGCTGCTGCAGGCGAAATACAACGACTACAAACGGATTCTGGCAGAGATGGAAAAAGCACCCGAGGACAGCCTGATTGTGCTGGCGGAGACATTGGAAAGAGTGGAAGAAAATGACATGGAAGAAATGGACAAAGACGGTGGAGGAGCTGCGGAAGGAGAAGAAGGTAATCTGGAGCCCACAGCCGAAACAGATTGAATTTATGCAGAGACCGGAGTATGAGGCATTTTACGGGGGCGCGGCAGGCGGCGGCAAGAGCGACAGCCTGCTGATGGAGGCACTGAGGCAGGTAAACATACCGCACTACAAGGGGCTTATCATCCGAAAGACATACCCCGAATTATCGGAGCTGATAGACAAGAGCCTGCGGTTTTACGGGGCGGCGTTTCCGAAGGCGAAATACAACGGGAGCGAACACGTCTGGAAATTTCCGAGCGGTGCGAAGATTTACTTCGGGAGCCTGCATCACGCGAAGGACAAAATCAAATACCAAGGGAAGGAATTTGACTTCATTGGCTTTGACGAGCTGACGCATTTTACATGGGACGAATACAGCTATCTTTTCTCCCGAAACAGACCGAGCGGCAAGGGGACGCGAGTATACATGCGGGCAACAGGGAACCCCGGCGGCATCGGGCACGGATGGGTGAAAAGCCGCTTTATTACGGCGGCACCGCCCAAGACAACGATATGGGAAAGCTACAGCGTGGAGGCACCGGACGGCGGAGAAATCAAGATGAAGCGGGACAGGATATTTATTCCCTCTACGGTATTTGACAACCCTGCGCTTTTGCAGAACAATCCCGAATACCTTGCCAGCCTTGCAATGATGAGCGAATCAGAGAAGAAAGCACTGCTCTACGGGGACTGGGACTGCTTCAGCGGGCAGGTATTCAGCGAATGGCGCGACGACCCTGTGGGATACGAAACAAGGCGGTGGAGCCATGTCATCAAGCCGTTTTTGATTCCGGAGTACTGGAAGATTGTGCGGGGGTTTGACTTTGGGTTCAGCAGACCATTCAGCGTGGGATGGTATGCGGTTGACGAAAAGGGGGTGCTTTACCGCATTGCGGAATACTACGGCTGTACTGGGGTGCCGAACGAGGGCATCCGTATCAACCCGAAGGAGATTGCGGCAGGGATACGGGAGATAGAAACGACGCATCCGCTTTTGAAGGGAAAGCGCATTACAGGCGTAGCCGACCCAAGCATTTTTGAGAAAAGCCGCGGGGAAAGCATAGCGGAGCAGATGGAGGATTTCCCGCACTTCATTTCATGGGAGAAGGGGGACAACACGCGCCTTGCGGGGAAGATGCAGTTTCACTACAGGCTTGCCTTTGACGAGGACGGGCGGAGTATGTTCTACTGTTTTGACACCTGCAAGCACTTCCTGCGGACGATACCGAATCTGGTATACGACGAGGCGAAGGTGGAGGATATCGACACGGAGGGGGAAGATCACATCTATGACGAGTGCAGATACATCTTCATGTCCCGTCCGATTTCGCCGAGAAAGACAACGCCAAAGCTGATGCCGCTGGAAGACCCTCTGAACCTGTTTGGCGGAGAGAAGGCAGACGGAAAATATCAATTCTACAGAGTATAGGAGGAGAGAGAATGTTTGACGAGATTAAAAAAAGCGACATGGTGAAAAGGGGCGAGGAGCTTCTGCGAAAATACATGGACGGGAAGAAGAACCTTGACAAAAGGATTGTAGAGAATGAGCAGTGGTACAAGATGTTGCACTGGGAACAAATCAGGGACAAGGACAACGGGCCACGGACGGCTTCTGCGTGGTTATTTAACAGCTTAGCGAACAAGCACGCGGACGCGATGGACAACTACCCACAGCCGAACTTTTTACCGAGAGAGGAGGGGGACAAGGCGGATGCGGAGGTGCTTTCCAAGATTGTGCCTGTGATACTGAAGCAGAACAACTTTGAGCAGGCATACAACGACGCATGGCATGACAAGCTGAAAAGCGGCACGGGCGTTTACAAGGTTTTCTGGGACAAGGATAAGGACAACGGTGTGGGGGACATCGGCATTGTGGATGTGGATATTCTCAATCTGTTCTGGGAGCCGGGGGTAAAGGATATTCAGAAAAGCCCGCACCTGTTTCACATTGAGCTGGCGAACAGGGAGGAGCTGGAGGGGGAATACCCTGATTTCAAATTCAGAGGCAGCGGCGATATGCGGAGTGCAAAATACATGCACGACGACGCGATTGACACGACGGACAAGTGCATGGTAGTGGACTGGTATTACAAAAAGCACGAGGGCGGAAGAATGACGCTGCATTTTATTAAATTCTGCGAAGGGAATCTGCTTTATGCCACGGAGCAGGAGGAAGGAATGGAGAACGGGCTTTATGCACATGGGCGATACCCGTATGAATTTGACGTACTCTTTCCCGAAAAGGACAGCCCCGCGGGGTTTGGCTATGTGGACATTATGAAGGACGCGCAGATTTCGATTGACAACATGTGGATCAGCTTTGAGAAGAATGTGAAATGGTGCAGTGAGCCGCGATATTTTGCAAAGGACGGCAGCGGCATAAACGCGGAACAATTTGCAGACCTGCGGAACACGATTGTAAATTACACGGGGGACATTGACAACATTAAGCCGATACAGACGGTACCCGTGGGCGGAATTGCGACAAACCTTTACCAGCTGAAAATTGACGAGCTGAAGGAGACGAGCAGCAACAGAGACTTTTCTCAGGGGAGCACGGCAAGCGGCGTAACGGCGGCAAGTGCGATTGCGGCATTACAGGAGGCAGGGAGCAAGACGAGCCGAGACATGATTAAATCGGCATACCGTGCGTTTGAGAGAATCAATATTCTGGTGGTGGAGTTAATCAGAGAATTTTACGACGAGGAGCGGGAGTTCAGAATCACCGGACAGCAGGGGGAGGAATTCATCCGCTACAGCAATGAGAACCTGAAACCGACAGAGGAAATGCTCATGGGACAGGTTTCCGTGAGCAGCAGAAAGCCTATCTTTGACATCAACATTACGAGCCAGAAAAGCAGCCCCTTTTCCCGCATTGCGCAGAACGAGCTGGCGAAGGAGCTTTACGGAGCGGGACTATTCAACCCGCAGCTGACAGACCAGGCCCTGATTTGCTTAGAAATGATGGACTTTGAGGGGCGGGAGGAAATCATACGGAAGGTGAGCCAGAACGGGGCAATGCTGCAGCAGCTACAGCAGATGCAGACGCAGATACAGCAGATGGCGCAGGTGATTACAGAGCTGACAGGCAGAGACATGATAGGAGCCGTAAGCGGCGAAGCGGCAGGAGAGGAAATGCCGCCGACCACAGGCGGAGGCAGTGCGGATGCGTTAGGCAATGCCTACCGGAGCGCAAGGGGCAACACGATTGCGGAACGGGCAAAGACAACGACAAGAGAGCGGACAACGGTAGGATGAGAGGTGGAAGGGAAATGACAAAGATTTTATGGACGGAAACAGCGGACATTTGCTGCATACAGGCGGAGGGACACGCAGGCTACAATCCGGGGAATGACATTGTTTGTGCGGCTATTTCAGCCCTGATGCAGACACTTTATGCGGCAATGGAAAGCGTTTGCCATGCGGAGACGGAAGAAAGGCACAGTGACGGGAGGATGGAGGTGCTTGCCTACAAAAGCAGGGACAACAGAAAAGAGGCAGAGGCGATTTTTCACGGGATTTTGTGCGGCTTGGAGCTGATTGCGGAGGAATACGCCGACTGCGTGAAAATGGAGCGGCTGACAGGAGAGCGGATACCGGATTGCGGGAGGGGGCAATAAATTATTTTTTATATTACAATTACAGTAGGCACGCCGGAGAGACGGTAGAAAAAGGATGACACGCCGGAAAGACGGCAGAAGGAGGATACCATGAAGCACTATGAAATGAATTTGCGACTTTTTGACGGCGAGGGTGCAGCGGCGGGCACTGCAGCGGCAGGCACGACCACAGGAGGCACGACGGGAACGACCACAGAAGGCACGACGGGAACGACCACAGAAGGCGCAGGAGCAGACAGAGACTTCAATGCAGAATTTGACACCATGGTGAAGGGCGAATACAAGGATGCCTTTGACGCAAGGGTGCAGAAGATTGTGCAGGGGAGGCTGAAAAACAGCAAGCAGACGGAAAGCAAGCTGAAGGATGCAGAGGGACTGCTGGCAATGGTAGGTGAAAGATACAACCTTGACGGCAATGACTTTACGGCACTGAAAGCGGCACTGGAGGGCGACAGGCAGTACCTTGAGGCGGAGGCTCTGGAAAAGGGCATGACCGTGGAGCAGCTGGCGCAGTTCAAAAAAATGGAACGGGAGAACAAAGCATTTCAGGAGCAGATTGCACAGGACAGACAGCGGCAGGAATTTGAACAGAAATTTGCCGCATGGACGCAGGAGGCGGAGCAGCTGAAAGGGAAATTCCCTGCGCTTGACCTTGCGGCAGAATTTGACAATCCCGAATTTGTACGGATGCTGGATCATGGTATCAGTGTAGGTACGGCTTATCAGGCAGTTCACTTTGACGACCTGATGGGCGGTGCGCTGCAGCACACGGCAGCAACAACAGAGAGAAAGGTTCTGGACAGCATCCGCGCACGCGGCGCAAGACCGGCAGAGAACGGCGCGAGCGGCAGCAGCGGGGCAAGAGAGAAACCGATTGACGTAACAAAATTAACAAAACAGCAGAGAAATGAACTGATTGAGAGGGCGAGAAGAAACCCTGACGAGAGAATCACATTCTCCTGATTGGTTCTGAAAAAAGGAGGACAGAAGAAATGAGAAAACAGAGAATGAACCTGCGTCTGTTTGACGTAATGACAACAACGACAGAGACACTGTCGGCGGAAATGAAAATTTTCTATGACGGCGTGCTTCTGGACAACGCAAAGCCGAATTTGGTACACGACCAGTTCGGCCAGAAAAGACCTATCCCCAAGAATGGCGGTAAGGAGATTGAATTCAGACGCTACAAGACACTGCCGAAGGCACTGACTGCGCTGACAGAGGGCGTGACACCCGACCCGAACAAGATGAGCGTTACAACGGTAACGGCGAAGGTGAAACAGTACGGCGACTGGATTTCGCTTTCTGACGTATTACTGCTGACTGCAATCGACAACAACCTGACAGAGGCGGTGGTGCTCCTGGGCGACCAGAGCGGCAGAACACTGGATACCATCACGAGAGAGGTTATCAACGGCGGGACAAACGTGCTGTATGCACCTGCGGGGGCAACACCCGTAACCACAAGAGCAGGCATCAAGGCAACAAGCCTGATGACATTGCAGCTGATTATGAAGGCGGCGGCAATTTTGAAGGGCGCAAACACAGTGCCTTTTGACAAGAGCTATGTAGCTATCGTGCATCCTTATGTTGCATATGATCTGATGATGGACGAAAAATGGGAGGACTGGAACAAATACACAAACGCAGAGGCAATGTACGAAGGCGAACTGGGGCGCATCGGCAATGTGCGTTTTGTGGAATCGACAGAGGCAAAAATCTGGGACAAGGAGACCGCAGGCGGTGACGTTTCCGTATTCTCCACACTGGTAATCGGGAAAAATGCTTACGGCGTGACGGAGGTAGAAGGCGGCGGCTTGCAGACCATCGTAAAACAGCTGGGCAGCGGCGGCACGGCAGACCCTCTGAACCAGAGAGCATCCGCAGGCTGGAAGGCAATCAAGACGGCGGAAATTCTTTCTGATGAATTCATGGTAAGAATCGAAAGCAGCTCCAGCTTCAGCGCGGCGGCGGCGAACTAAGAGAAGGAGGACAACCCTATGGCTACAAAAAAAGAAACCACGGCGGAACAGACAGCGGAAAGCACAATGCCTACACAGGAGGAAATGCAGAAGCTGCTGGAGGAAAATGCAAGGCTGAAAGCCGAAAGAGACGCGGCGGAGGCGGCAAGGATTGATGCGGAGCTTGCAGCGGCACAGAGCAAGGAGACAGAGCAGCCCAAGGAGGATGAGGAGCTGACGGCCGGACAGAAGAAGGTGCAGATGGAAAAGCGGATGCAGGAGGCAATGGAAGCGGCAAAGGCGGAAAAGGAGACAATCCGCCTGCCAATTACCGGAAACGGTGATGACGATGTATTCGTAAGCGTGAACGGTTACAAATACCTGATTCAGCGCGGGAAAGAGGTTGAAGTGCCCCGCTTTGTGGCAGAGGTGCTGAAAAACAGCGAAAACCAGAAGGCGGCAACCTACAGAATGATGGAGGAAATGCAGAAGAAAGCGGAGGACGGCACAGGTCAGTTTCTGTAAGATGACGGATGGCGGAGGCAGAAATGCTTCCGCTTTTCTTACAATAGCGGATTTTTCGGAAGGAGGGAGAAGAAAGTGATTTCGATTATCGGGAAGGAAATGCTTTTTCCGAATGAGGAACAGACCTTTATTGCAGGGGACACGCGGACAGTGAGCCGCACCTTCATGATGAAGCGATACGAGGCGGACAGGATAGACCTTTCGCCGCTGACCTTTCGGCTGGATGTGGAATACAAGAGCGGGAAGAAGGACACTCTGCTTTTAATCAAGACGGTGCAGGAGGAAAGCATTGCATTATTGCTTGAGGTGGATGCGGGGATTTTCAGAGAGAACGGGACGGTTTTCATTGCCGTGCGAGGGAATGACGCGGACGGCGTGCTGAACTGGACAACGGCGAAAGCACCTGTTTTTGTGGAGGGCGCGATTGACACAGACGGCGCATGGAGCGGAGAACTAAGCGAGCTGAAGCAGATGGAGGCGGCGGTTTCCAAGGTGCTGGAAAGCGAAGCGGCAAGAGAGAACGCAGAAGCGGCAAGAGAAGGTGCGGAAAAGCAGCGGCAGACAGACACAGCGGCGGCAATACAGGAGGCGCAGGAGGCGGCGGAGATTGCCAGAAACGCCAAGGGCGATAAGGGGGATGCGTTTACTTATGAGGACTTCACAGAAGAACAGCTGGCGGCACTCAAGGGGGAAAAGGGCGACGCATTTACCTACGCCGACTTTACGGCGGAGCAGCTAGCAAGGCTGAAAGGGGAAAAAGGAGATACCGGGCAGGATGGCTATACACCGAAAAAAGGCATAGACTACTTCGATGGGGCGAAGGGCGACCCATTTACCTACGAGGACTTTACGCCGGAGCAGCTGGCGGCGTTGAAAGGGGAGAAGGGCGAAACGGGCAATGGCTTGACGATTCTGGGGAACTTTGCGACAGAGGCAGAGCTGCGGAAGGCAATAACAAGCCCCGATGCCGGAGACGCATACGGCGTGGGCGCGGCACAGCCTTATGACATTTACATTTATGACGGCAAGGCGCAGAACTGGAACAACCACGGACCTTTGCAGGGGGCAAAAGGGGAAAAAGGAGATCCATTTACCTATACGGACTTTACAAAGGAGCAGCTTGCGGCACTCAAGGGAGAAAGAGGGCAGGATGGATACACGCCGCAGAAGAACGTAGATTACTTTGACGGAGCAAAAGGGGAAAAAGGAGATCCATTCACCTATGACGACTTCACAGAGGCACAGCTTACAGCACTCAAGGGAGAAAGAGGGCAGGATGGATACACGCCGCGGAAGAATATAGATTATTTTGACGGGGCGAAGGGAGATGCCTTTACCTACGAGGACTTTACGCCGGAGCAGCTGGCGGCACTAAAAGGAGCAAAAGGGGACACAGGCACAGCAGGCCCCAAGGGAGCAGACGGCAAAAGCGCATACGAAACGGCGAAGGAAGGCGGCTACACGGGGACAGAGAGTGACTTTTCTGCGGCACTGGCGGCGGCTGTGAAGGCAGGCGCGCTTGTGGACGATGTGACCGGGGAGAAATATCGGCTTGGGGTGGCAAACGGTGGTTTATATTATGTAAAGGAGGCTGAGGCATGAGCAATCCGATTTTTATTGCGAGGCAGGACACGCTGGACGAGAAAATTATTCCCGCACAGCTTTTGAATGATTATAAGCTGCACGGAGAATACAGCTTTGTATTTCATACGCCGGAGCTGTGGCACAAGATGTGCACGCATGCTTACGCGGCAAACGACCAGAAGGTTAACGGGGATGCGTTAGAATATGTTCTTACAAAAGCCGCCCCTACGGGGTCGTACAGTTTATCAAACTGGATGGCGCTGCTCTGCGATACGGCAGAACAGGCGGCACAAGGACTGTATGCAGGGATTGAGACGGCTGGACAACTGGCGCAGAGCAGCGCCGCCATGGCAGCAGTCAGCAACAGTGAAACCGCCATGGCAGCAGTATCAGGCTCTGAGATGGCGATGAACTCCATTTGTTCCGTGAAAACGGCACTGCGCGCATTTGCGGCAAGCAAGCATTGGGACAGCACCGTAAAGGAAAACGACATGGCAATCGCCAAAGCGGCGGTAGCTTTAGCGAACAGCAACGAATTTTCCACCATTTCCAGCTGTGCGGAAATGGTGGAAAATTCGACAGCAATGTCCGTACTGGCTGCCAGCGAGACAGCAATGTCCGTACTGGCTGCC
>OLQA01003958.1_pt1 | contig 10125 bp, 9 predicted proteins | sample 1673151 | NCBI WGS metagenome assembly OLQA01 (sample SAMEA3136760, study PRJEB25190) | human gut metagenome | biome: human gut; feature: human-associated habitat; material: faeces | place: Austria | collected 2013 | reverse complement strand
GTGTGCATTCATAGCGGTCACAAGATCAACGGACCAAAGGGAATCGGCGTAATGTATATCAGAAAAGGCGTGAAGATTCTTTCCTTCATCCACGGTGGTGCGCAGGAGAGAAAACGTAGAGCCGGAACTCTGAATGTACCGGGTATCGTAGGTATCGGTAAAGCAGCCGAGATCGCAAAAAATACCATGGCAGAGAGAAGTGCAAAAGAGATCAGCTTAAGAGATCACCTGATCGACCGTATTTTAACAGAAATCCCATATGTGAGATTGAATGGTGACAGACATGACCGTCTGCCAAACAACGTAAACGTATGTTTCCGTTATATCGAGGGTGAGTCCATGCTGATCTTATTAGATCAGGCAGGTGTCTGTGCATCCAGTGGTTCTGCATGTACTTCCGGATCCTTAGACCCGTCTCATGTATTGCTTGCGATCGGACTTCCTCATGAGATCGCACACGGTTCTCTTCGTCTGACACTTTCCGAGAAGAATACCGTAGAAGAGATCGATTTTGTTGTAGACGAGTTAAAGAAGATCATTGAACGTTTGAGAAGCATGTCCCCATTATATGAGGATTTCGTAAAAAAACAGAATAAATAAATTTTTCAATCACATGATTTTACAGTGATCAAAATAACAGGTTATATTCAAAGAAAGCAGGATAAAAAATATGTATAGTGAAAAAGTAATGGATCATTTTAACAACCCAAGAAACGTTGGAGAGATTGAGAATCCAAGCGGTGTCGGTACCGTTGGTAATGCAAAATGCGGCGACATCATGAGAATGTATCTTGACATTGATGATAACGGGATCATCCAGGATGTAAAGTTTAAAACATTTGGATGTGGCGCAGCCGTTGCAACAAGCAGTATGGCAACCGAACTTGTAAAAGGAAAAACAGTACAGCAGGCGTTGGAAGTGACAAATAAAGCCGTTATGGAAGCTTTAGACGGACTTCCACCAGTGAAGGTTCACTGCAGCCTGTTGGCAGAGGAAGCAATCCACGCTGCATTATGGGATTACGCAGAGAAAAACCATATCACGATCGAGGGACTGGAGAAACCGGTGAACGATATTTCTGAGAAAGAAGAAGGTGAAGAGGAAGAGTACTAAGAGCTTTTTTCCGGAAAGCACATCAGACTGTCAGGCAGATTTATGAAAAGGTAAACTGCCGGCAGTCTTTTTTGCGCAACAGGAAAATTCTCATATCTATTTCATTCCAGTTATGGTAAAATATAGCTATTGCAAAAAGCAGAATAGCAGATCATAAGGAAAACGAATTGAGGATAAAGAGATAATGGAAGATTTACAGGTAGAAGATTTTAATGATCCAATAGAACATAAAGCAGAGCAGACAGCAGACGGTATTAAGACACCGGAAAATCAGGAGAATGATGAGGAACAAACCTCCATTTTCAAAGAGATCATGAGCTGGGTGATCCCGTTTGCAATTGCCTTAGTGGCAGCGCTTCTCATCAAAAACTTTCTGATCATCAATGCGGATGTGCCTACCGGATCGATGGAGAATACAATCCTGCCGGGAGACCGTTTTATCGGAAACCGTCTTGCATATGTGTTTGGAGAGCCAGAGAGAGGGGATATTGTTGTATTCCGGTATCCGGATGACGAGAGTGAGATTTATGTGAAGCGTGTGATCGGGCTTCCGGGGGATACCATCGATATTGAGGATGGAAAAATATATATCAATGGATCGACAGAGCCTTTACAGGAGGACTATCTGAAAGAAGAATGGACTGTTGCCACAGGTCCATATACATTTGAGGTGCCGGAGGGATCGTACTTCATGATGGGAGATAACAGGAATGATTCCTGGGATGCGAGATATTGGAGCAACACTTATGTGACAAAAGACAAAATTTTAGGGAAAGCACTTTTTACTTACTGGCCTTTTGCACATTTTGGAAAACTGGAATAAAAAAGGAAGAGTGACATGGTAACATTATTAGCAAAAATATTTATCAAAGACTCAGAAGATAAAATTAAACAGCGCGAGGCATACGGAATGCTGTGCGGTGTGATCGGTATATTATTTAATGTACTGCTTTTTATCGGTAAATTTCTCGCAGGAACTTTAAGCAATTCCATTGCGATCACAGCAGATGCCTTTAACAACCTTTCAGATGCAGGTTCTTCGATCGTGACACTGCTTGGCTTCAAGCTTGCAGGGGCAAAACCGGATACGGAGCATCCATTTGGACATGGAAGGATTGAGTATGTTTCCGGCCTGGTTGTGGCTGCGGCAATCCTTTTGATGGGTTACGAACTCGTCCGTGACTCCATCGGAAAAATCATGCATCCGGAGGAAACAGAGTTCACGCTCCTTGTGGCAGTGATCCTGATCGCATCCATTCTTGTAAAACTATATATGGCGTATTATAACCGTGCTATTGGAAAAAAACTGGATTCTGCAGCGATGAAAGCGGTTGCCACAGACAGTTTAAGTGATACCGCAGCGACAACGGTTGTGCTTCTGGCATCCATATTCACCCATTTTACAGGAATTAAAATTGATGGCTACTGCGGTCTGGTTGTGGGCTTATTAGTCGGTTATGCAGGTTTTGACGCTGCCAGAGAGACATTAAATCCATTGCTTGGACAGCCGCCGGCACATGAATTTGTAGAAAAAATAGATGAGATCGTAATGTCACATTCGGAAGTATGCGGAATGCATGATCTGATCGTCCACGATTACGGTCCGGGCAGACAGATGATCTCATTGCATGCAGAAGTTCCGGCAGAGGGAAATATTATGGAACTGCATGATGTGATAGACAATATTGAGAATGAACTGCGTGAGACACTTGGCTGTGAGGCAACGATCCACATGGATCCGGTCGTGACTTCGGATGAGCATGTGAGTGAGACGAAAGCGGCGATGGTATCTCTGATCAAGGCAATTGATGAAGATTTGTCCATTCACGATTTCAGAATGGTGAGTGGCGGGACGCATACGAACCTCATTTTTGACATTCTCGCGCCATTTGGATTCCGTCTGACGGACGAGGAACTGCTCACAGAAGTGCTCCAGTCTGTGCATGAACATTTCGGTGATAACTATTACGTGGTGACGAAAATCGATCATTCTTACATATAAGACAGAAAAAAGCCTGCATCGAAAGGATATTTCCTGAGATGCAGGCTTTTTCTGTATAAAATACGTTACTTCAATTGAATACAATAGAAAATTTTTGAAACCCGGCGGTACGGTCAGGTATCTAATATATGAAAGGTGGGTGAAAGATGAAAAAAGAAGAGTACTCTTTAGTTTATAAAGCAATTCATGGGGACAGTCATGCATACGGCGAATTGATTCATCAGTATAACCCATACTTTTATAAAATAGCATTTTTATATGTAAAAAATGAGGACGCAGCAGTCGAAATTGTTCAGGATAGTGTCTATCAGGGATATCTGAAAATAAAGATACTGAGAAATCCGGAGCTGTTTTCAACATGGATGACCAGAATCATTATGAATAAAGCGGTTCGTTATATAAAACAGAACAAAAAAATTGTGGAATACGAGGAAGCATTTCATGAGGCTTCACATTTTGAACATGTTGAAGAAAAGCTTGATTTAATGAACGCAGTAAATCGGCTGCCGAAAAAATACAAAGACGTTATCATTCAAAAATATTTTCTGGAAATGTCTGTGGAGGAAATTGCAAAAAAGCAGATGATACCGGAGAATACAGTGAAAACCAATTTATCAAGGGCAAGAGCTGCTTTAAAGAAAATGTTAAAGGAGGACTATTTTGAAGATTTATGATGAAATGAGCCAGATATCCGTGCCGGAAGATTTAGATGAAAAAACATATCAATCCATTTTAAGCGCTGAAAAAACAGTACAAAAAAATAGATTTCGAAAAAAATGTACGTGGTCGGTACTATCCTGTCTGGTGATCATTTTTGGAATTATTCATGTTACAAACCCGGCAATGGCAGAGAATATACCGATTATCGGAAGTGTATTTTCCTATATTCAGGATGTCATTGATTTTAAAGGAGATTATAAAAAGTATGCCACTAACACGGATGAGAGAGTGCAGGATCATGGAATTACGATATCCATGACAGAAGCCTATTGCGATGGAGCAAATTTATTTGTCTCTTATGTGATTGAGAGTCAGAAGAAGTTTACAGAATACAGTGACAATCAGATTTTCCAGAATCAGATTGGTTATGAGGGAATCACCAAAATAAAATCAGATGACAAAATTTATTCCTTAAATGATTGTGGTGCGGCAGGTTTGACCGGTAAATATGTGGATGAAAATACGTTTGCAGGATCACAGTATTTTGATCTTTCGGGAAAAGAATTTCCAGATCAGTTTCAATTGGAAATCTATATTTATAAGGTAACACTGATTGCAGAAAATGTAAAAAACCCAAATATTTCCATATGGGGACAATGGAAATTTTCAATCCCGATACAGGTCAACAAAGAAGATGTTACCATGTACGAAGTAAATGAATGGAACGAAGGATATTCCATAGATGAAGTGATTGTAACACCAATTATTACGACGATTAAAACGACTCACCCAGATATATACAGAGACAATTTCAATTATGATGTGCTTGTATATGGGGATGAAAATGGTACAGAAGAACTCACTATGCAGGGATTCTATGATGAAACGAAAGGTGTCTTTAAGGTTTCAACCAAAGATATTGCAACAGATTTGTATATTTATGTCATAGATGAAAGCAGGATGAGTAAAAAGAAAACGGACACAGATTTCAGGGAAGAATTGGAGCAGAGAGCGATTGTGCGTAAAGTGATTCATTTGCAATAAGAAAATCCCGGATGTAGATTTTCATACATCCGGGATTCTTTCTATGATTAATTATTTTCCTGAGTGTTTGTAGTCTCAGAATTTGCGGTTTCAGAGTTTTCCGTTTCGGAGGACTCTGTCTCGTTTACCTCGGTAGGTTCTTCGGTTTCTGTTGTAATGACATCAGGATCTTCATAAATTACCTCATCATTGCTTGCCCGTAAGATAATGCCCTGGGAACCGGTGATACTTACGGAAATCACATCGCCATCGGAAACATTATCCAGAGAAGTTGTCAGGATTCCGGAGGTAAGGTAAGTGGTAGGAACCTTCTCACCATTTACAAAAATCTTGGCATTCTTTGTAAAGTTGGAACCGTAAACTGCTAAGGTATTATTCAATACATTTTTACGGACGGATGTTACATTGACGTCTTCCACGTCCATGACAAGATCCGTTGCCGGATATAAATCCTCGCCGTTGTAAGCATATCTCTCACCGTAGAGAAGGTCATACTGGAGATTGTCAAGACCATTCTGGTAAGTGGAGGAATCTGCCTGTGTCTGTGTGTAAGTAAACATGGTTCCTTCATGGATACCCATCTGGCCGGTAATGTGTGCTAATAACTGGTAAGCAGTCAGATCAGCGTCCTGTTTTGGAAGACCGAAGTTATTCCAGGTTGCATATTTTGTCTTGAAAATATCACCGGATTTCATATCGGAATCTTCAAGACCCATTGTAGGAAGGTGATCGCCAAACATAACAATAATGGTATCCTCACCGCGGCGGTTGACTGCATCAATGAGGTTTGCAATAAAGTTATCTGTGTTGTGAATCATGTTTACATAATATTCCCACTGATTATTGGAGGCTTCATCGGCAGCTCCGGTTACAGTGATCTCCGGATTCTCAATAATCTTTTCAGTTGGATAATCTCCATGGGAACCAACTGTGATCGTGTATACAAAGTCGGACTGATTTTCTGTTGCATCCATAGCTTTTACAGTCTCATTTACAAGAACTTTATCGGTTGGCCAGCTTCCACTTGGTGTGTACTCGGTAATGTTCATTAACTCTTTACTTGTAAATGTATCAAATCCCATTTTTGAAAATGCATTGTTTCTGCTGTAGAAGGTAGCAGTGTTGTTATGTACTACATGTGTGCCGTAACCAATAGAGGAAAGGTCAGATGCAATACTTTCAACGCTTGGGCAGTCAGACTGTTTTAAAATTGTTTTGTAAGGATACTCGCCGGTACCAAAGTACTGCATGCTCATACCGGTTAAAACTTCAAATTCTGTATTGGCAGTTCCGGCTCCGACAACAGGCACGGTAAGATAACCGGTGGTGAAGTTCTGCTCTAAACTGTGGAATGTTGGAATCGGATCTTCTGACATCTGAAGGAAATTCACATCATATGGATCGATAAAGGATTCCAGCAAAATACAGATAATATTTGGCTCTTTGCCAGCAGAAACAGTTGTTTCTTCTTTGGAAGAGTCCACTAAAGTTTCGATAGCGTCAATGGTTTCTTTGGAGTAATCATCCGGTTTATTCATTCCACGGCCGACAACGCTTGTAGAGAAACCATAAACAAATCCGTAATCAGAGTAACCCTGTGCAATATTTGCAAAGTAAGAGGCAATAATATTAGAACTCTGTGCAGCCTGCGTTGTGATCGGAATACCGACAACTAACAGTGCAACGATCGCAAGTGGGGAAAGTACAACGTGGCGTTTTCCCTGATACTTCGGTCCTTTGATAAAGAAGAGAACCAGAAATATAATGAAAGAAGCAACCACAGCTACTACAACGGTAGCCTCTTCCGCAGTAAAATAATTGGTGTTCTGCATTGCGAACAGGTCTGGAAGCATTTTAAAATCGGTGTAGCTGAATGGAGTTACACGGTTGGAAAGGATGATTCCGTTAACTGTTCCGAGGAAAATCCAGAGTCCGGTGATCAGAACACGAAGCTGTGCTCTTGTCTTAAACAGGTAAACAATTGATAAGGAAGCAAATACAATAAAGGCATTGTAAAGGTAAGCCCATGTATGATTGCCTACGAAGGAAACAGCAGAGAAAAAGTCTCTTCTGGAGATCACTTCTACGGTAAAAGTAATAAAGCATGCTAAAATAAAGTGGAAAATAAGAGAATATTTATTGAAAAATGCAATTCTCTTATAATATTTCTCACTGTGTGGTTTCCTTTTTGGTAATTTTGAAAGAAAAACTTCTGCTTTTCCCTTTACCGGTGCAAATTTCTGGAATAATTTATTCATTTTTTCTTTGACTGAATTGAATTTCTGTTTCATATACCCTCCTTGTTGGCTCAGGAAAATACAAAAAATTGATTTTCCTGTCTGCATCTGAGCTTTTTGCAATTGCTTTTGCAAAAAAAATACAGGTGCGTTACATTTATCAGCAGTTATGGTAATCTGCAATGAAAAAGAGTTTTAAAAGCTCTTTTATTGTCCAAGTAAAACACATGTAAAATTACAGTAAAAAAATTATTTTTGATACTAAAAGAATATATCGCTTATGAGGGAAAAAAACAATTGGAAAGATAAATAAAAAAGAAGGAAGATTTCAGGATTTTCTATAAAATATGAATAAAAAATGAACAAACTATGACTAAATGAGAACATATAGCACAGGAGGCTATTTCACAAACTTGTTAATAGCCTCGTTTAAGTCTTTTAATACCTGATCATCACCTGTTTCAATCGCATCTACCAGACAGTGGTTAATGTGATCTTCCAGAATGATTTTACCGATATTGTTGATTGCTGACCGCACTGCCGCAATCTGGATCAGGACTTCACTGCAGTCCCTTCCGTCCTCGATCATGGTCTTAACGGCTTCCATATGCCCGCACGGTTCATACGGTTTAAAACTGCCTTTGTGTTTTCGTGATGGTGTGGGTGGGAATGTGAGTGACCGTGTTCGTGTGCTTCCTCATGCGTGTGTGTATAAACAGTACCGTCCTTGGCGATGTGTGTATGTTCCATATGTACTCCTTTGTATTCTATAGTTACCAGTCACTATCCCAGTCTGTTGTTCCAGAATCCCAGCTGTCTCCGGAATCCCAGTCATAACTGCTGTCAGAATCCGAATCGGAAGTATAATGCTCGTCATAGTAACTGCTGTCCTCAAATTCTGTAAAGCTGGAAGTCCATTCGCTATCATCATTGTAGTTGAACTGATAGTCAGTTTTATTTGCTAAGACGTCGTCCGGAATCGAGGATTTACTGACTTTTTCATAATCGCCACCGTAACCGTAGTCTTCGTACTCATACCAGCTATGGCGTGTGTTGGCGTAAATGGTGTCGTTATAGCGATAATAGCTGACATTGTAATAAGCGTGGAGCGGTGCAAATAATAAGCAGAAGGAAATGACATAAATCACAACATAAGTCAGTAAAAATGCGCGACCGGACGACTTTTCCCCAATTACGTTATCATGAAATTTTTGCAGGAGAGGAACACGGTCACCAAATTTACCAGCCAGAATTAAACTTGCGATTGTCAGTCCGATTGCAAGAAAAATGGACCAGAACAGGGAAGCTCCGAATCCTTTGGCAAGCATATCGATAATGGCAATGGAGATCAGCCCCACAAAGCCGGCAAAAAAGATCGCAAAAGTGATGAGTATGTTTTTCCGCTTTTCTTTCTTCTGCTCCCGCGTGAGTGTCTGCTGTTGCTTTCTTGTCTGGTTATTTGCCTTCTGATTTAAAATCTCAGATTTTAATTTCAGATAAAGTTCATTGACAGCATAAGCTTCATCCGTGCCCTGATAGCGGATGGCACGTTCGCCGTTTGCCTTGTTTTTGTATACAATGAACTTGTCGCCATCCTGATAAATACCAAACGCTTTTGGTTTCTTATAATTGATGCCAATAAAAAATCTTGTTGTCTCATACGGCGGCAGGTGTCTGTCCTGATACCACTGCTGTAATTCGGCAATTGTTTTTGGTGTTTTGTCGGTGGTTCGTTTGACGGCATTGTTTGTTGCCCCGCAAAATGGACATTTATCTGCAGTTTCTTCAATCATGGAACCACAGTATTCGCATTTTATCTGCATTTTCATTTCCTCCCCGGAAGTGGTGTGTTAGTCAGAATAGATTCTGTTTTACCACTTCTATATTACAAGGTAATGATTTAGTACTTTTATATTATTACAGTATAGATTATATTATGACATTTATCTTTGACAGAATCAATAGGAAAAAGTGTTACTTCCGGGCGAGCAGTAACGCTTGCATTTCCGGTATAAAGCAGATATAATTTCTACATCAGAATAAAAATGTTTCATCAACAAAAACTATACGATGGGGTATATCAGATTTGGTATACCCTGTTTTTTGCTTCGCAAAACAAGGAGATAACCAGGATTATGAATTTATTAGATATTATTGGACCGGTCATGGGTGGACCGTCCAGCTCCCATACAGCGGGAGCAGTAAAAATCGGACGAGTCTGTCACAAACTGCTTGCAGAAAAAGTGGTAAGGGCAGATATCTTTTTTCACGGATCATTTCTGGCAACAGGAAAAGGACATGGAACGGATAAGGCGGTTGTGGCAGGACTTCTGGGAATGCAGGTGGATGACCCGGCGATTCCGCACAGTTTTGAGATCGCGGAGCGTGAGGGATTGCAGTTCACACTGTCCGGGATCGATCTTGGGGATGTGCATCCAAACTCTGTCAAACTGGAACTTACAGGCGAATCAGGAAGAACGCTGGAGGTAATCGCGGCATCCATCGGGGGCGGACGTATTGAAATCTGTGAGATCGATGGTCTGACAGCAAATTTCAGTGGAGATTATCCGACACTGATCGTGCATAATATTGACCAGCCGGGGCATGTTACAGAGGTGACATCCATGCTTGCCCACAAATCGGTCAACATCGCAACGATGCAGTTATACCGTGCAAGCCGCGGTGGAAATGCAGTTATGGTCATCGAGTGCGATCAGGAAATTCCGGCGGATGCACTCAAGTGGTTAGAACGGATGGAAGGAATTTTAAAAGTAACATATCTGAGTTTACTGTAGGGAGAGAAAAATGTATAAGTCCTTAGAAGAAATATGCGAAATGACAACAAAAGAAGGAAAGCCCTTCTGGAAAATCGTGCAGGAAGATGATTGCAGGGAGCAGGGAATCAGCGAGGGAAAAGCCTTTGAGCAGATGCGGGGCATGTATCAGGCAATGCGTGAGGCAGATGACAATTATGATGGAAAACTGAAGTCCGCAAGCGGTCTGGTGGGAACAGACGGGGAAAAAATGCATGCGGCAAGAGAAGCAGGAACTTTGCTCTGTGGAAAATT
>OLQA01003956.1_pt1 | contig 10129 bp, 9 predicted proteins | sample 1673151 | NCBI WGS metagenome assembly OLQA01 (sample SAMEA3136760, study PRJEB25190) | human gut metagenome | biome: human gut; feature: human-associated habitat; material: faeces | place: Austria | collected 2013 | reverse complement strand
GCTGTCCGGCGTCCTCACCAAGGCGGGCATCTTCGGCGCCCTGATCATCACGGCGTCGTGCGTGGGAAAATCCTTGCGGAAGCTGGGCTGGGAGGAATATATGAGTTTTTTCCGCATGGCGATGATGGCGATCGCGCACCAGACGGCCGCCTGCTTCTTCGATTCGGGCGTGGACGCCTGACGATGTTTGTTCTTTCCCATTGTTGTGCTCCTTTCCCGTTTGTCAGAGGCTTGAGTCGTTGTTCGGCAGACTGTTGTCGTTGGTTTCCGGTGGCACGTACCATCCGCCGGAGTTGCCGTTGGATGTTCCGCCATTGTTGTTGTTCGTGGTTCCTCCGCCGTTGCCTTGCGGCACGCTGGTGGAGCCTGAGCCGGAAGAGCGACGGTACTGCGGCGTCGGCGCGGGCATCGTCTGCTGTTGCTGTTGCGGGGCTTGCTGTTGGGCTTGCGCCTGCGCTTCGGCCTGCCGTCTGGCTTCCTCGTCGGCTTTGGCTTTCGCGTCCAACGCCTGGGAGAGGTTCCCGCGCGCCTTGTCGAGCTTGGATGCCATGTCGTTCCACGTGTCGACGGTGGTTTTCGCATCGAGCTTGCGGGCCTGGCCGATCAGCTTGTCCAACGTGGCCTTCGCGGCGCGGGTCGCATCATCCGATGGTTTCGCGTCCGTCGACGTTTTCACGGCCTTGTCCAACGCGTCCCGGCATTTCCTTCTCGCGTCCATCAACGGCTTGGCTTTGACGAGCCGGTCGACCTTGCCGGCCAGTGTGCGGGTTCGTTTCGTGGCCTTGTCGGCCTTGGTGGAGAGCCGTTCGGACTCGCTGATGGACAGGCCGGCGCGTTCGGACCGGATGAGTTTACCGTTCGATGCGACGAGGTCACGTAGCGTGTCCACGTCCTTATCGTCCACGCCGGCCTTGTCGGCGTCGCCGACCGTGTTTTTCGCTTTGCCGTTGCATGCGGCCAGTTGGCTCATGGACGCTTGCACGCGCTCATAGGCGGTTTTCTCCTTGACGGCCGTCGAGTGGGAGCCCGCCAGGGCGAGGATGATGAGCAGCATGATGGCGGCGCCCGCGATGATCAGACCGCGTTTGACCCAGGTCATGGCCTTCGAGTCGCCGGAGGGCGAGTCGGGGTCGGCCACGTCCTCCAACACCTCTTCCGGAAGGATGGTCGTTTCGGATTCGGGTTCCGTTCCAATCACGGTGGTTTCGGCTGGACTCCCATCCGGCGTTTCCGGGTCGGGCGGTTCGATCACGGTGGTCGGAGCCTCCAATCCGGCCGGTGGGATGGGCTCATCCGTTTGGGTCATGTCGGGCACGATGAGCATGGGCCGTTCAGGCTCATGCTCGGGCTTGGCCGGCGGTGGCGGGGGAGTGGGCTGTTCGAGCTGATCGTGTCCTGTTGGAATGTTCTTCCGGCCGCGGCGTTTGCGTGGCTTGCGTTCCTGCCTGGCGGGCTTGTCGTCCTCCTGCGTGTCTTCCTGCAGGGAGTCGATCCATTCGAGATCGTCACGCAGCGAGTCCGACGGCGTCAACTGGTCGAACAGGCTGGGCTGTTCGCTGCTCATCGTCCGTCCTTTCCACGTTCGAACACGTCGTCGAGCTGGTCGAGCATACGGTCGCAATGGTCGAACACGTTGGCTGGATCACCGTCCACAAGCCGGTTCAACCGTTCGGTCAGATCGTCCTGCATGTCGATGGAGCATGGCTGGTAGGCGTCGTCGAACTGGCTGCTTCCGTATTCGCGGAGGATGCTCCGTCCTTGGTCGATCAGATCGGCGAGGGCGCGGCGGTCTTCGTCCGTCATGAGCATGGAGCGTTCCTGGTCGCGCGTGAGTCTGACGGCGGCCGTGACCGCACGGTCGAGACGGTCACGGCTCGACCGTTCACGGTTCGTGTAGTCCAGGAGGGCGCGACGGATCCGTTCCTCGTCATTCCTTGCGGCGGCCAGATGCTCCGGCTTGTGGTCCATGGCATAGTTGCCGCGCAGGCCTTCCAAACCGGCACGCCACTTGTCGACCTGGTCGGACAATGCCTTGTCGTCCCGATCATCCTCGTCATCGACGCGGGTGGGTGTCATCAGATCGCATACCGCGTCCAATCCCTCGGACGCGTTCGTGAACCGCCAGGACGGTCCGAAGCCGGGCTCTCCGGCCCAACCACCGTCGCGTTCGAACCAATGCCTGTACTCGTCGCATCGCGCCTGTTCGCGTTTGCGGTCGTCCGCCGTGGACAGGTGGTGCTTGTGGTCCGCGCTGGACGTGTCGGCCGAGGACAGGTATCCCTTGACGCGTTCCAACGACGAGTGGATCAACGATTGCAATGTCGGCGCGTACAGGCCGCCGTTCGGGCTCGCGACGATCATGTCCATGTAGCATTTGAGCGAGTAGACCTCCTGGACCACGTCGTCGTGGCGGATCCAACAGGATGGCAGGGTGCGCGCCCAATCCGTGTAATGCGTGGTGAGGAACCGGCCCATGCGTATGGTGTGCAGCATCATCAGATCGATGTCCATGCGCGTGGGAGAGCCGGTCAGGTCCAACGGTCGGGCCTCGACCATGGTGGCGAGGGAGTTCTGCGGGAGTTTGGCCCACAGGCCGGGACCATGCTCCGGCTCGTTGAGCGGGGCCATGGTGATCTGCGTGAGCAGCTGGTCCAGGTTGCGCGCCATGGAGGACGGCAGGTCCTTGCCGGTCAGCTCCTTGTATTTGCCGTTCACGGCGGCGGTCAACTGTTCGTACGCGTGCTCGCATTGCTCCCTGACGGACAGTTCGCCACGCTGCCTGTTCACCATGTCGTCGAACATGGTCCTGACTTCCTCCTGGAAGTCGCGTTCCATGTCGTCGGTCCAGAACGACGGCCGTTCCAAACCGTCCGTCACGCCACCCGGGGTGGACGGCCCATACTCCGGCTCGTCCCGTCCCGTGGAGTCGTCCATGACCGCATCCGGTTCCCCGGGCTTGTCGGCCTCGTCCGGCGGGGTGGATTCCGTCGGCGTGGACGCGGGGGAGACCATCTCGTCGAAGAACTTGTCCACGGCGTCGTCGCTCATGCGGTCGCTCCTTCCGTCTCATGCCATGCCTGGCCCGCGGAGGGACGTAGGTCCTCCAACCCCTCGCGCCACCAGTCGCGGTCGTGGAACATGATCATGTGCACCAGGGCGGGCGCCTGGCCCAATGGTTCCACGAGCGCGTAGCCGACGGGCAGGAGGCTCAGTTCCTGTTGGGTGACGGATTCCTCACGTTCGTGGCGAGTGGTCAGACCGCCCAACGGTCCCTGTCCCGGATTCCAGGAGGATTCGCGGCGGGTATGGTGGTGCGTGCCGATCTGGCTGATCCACCATTTCAACGTCTCGTCGTCGGACACGCCCTTGAGCATGATCCGATGGCAGTTCTCCCACACGGTCTGTTCCACGGCCTTGCCGTACCCGTCCTTCTCGTCGGCCATCTGCTGACGGGACTGTTCCACGATGATCAGCTGGTAGCCGTTGCCGCCGCCCTGGGTGATGGCGTTGCGCAGGCCGGGCCATTTCTCGATGTTCGACAGTTCGTCCAAAACGAATCTGGCGGGAGGTTCGATCTTGCCGCGCGAGCCGGAGGCCTTGTCGAACGCGAGGTCCTGGCACGCCTCCTGGAACGTGTCGAGCAGCAGGCTCACGAAGATGCCCGCGTTGCCGGCCACGCCGCCGTCACGGCGTGGCTTGGACAGCACGTACACGGTGTCGCCGCGCAGCACCATGCGTTTCGGGTCGATCAGTCGCGGGTCGGATGGACTCAGATTCATGCGGGCCCTCACGTTAGGATCGGCGAGGATGCTGAACGCGTTCTTCACGCCGAACCACTCGCTGCCTTTCTGACGGGGATCGACGTGCGGCAGCGCGTTCAACGTCGCGGCCCAACGGTCCATCTCGCGTTCCGGCGTGTACTTGCGGATCAGGTCCGCGGCCTCCTGCGCGGCCTCCGGCGACAGGCTCCAACGGTAGCAGTCGTTGATGGTGCGGTCCGCGATGGCCGCCGCGTACAGCATGGCCTGCACGTACATGGCCGCGCTCACGCCCCACTCCTGGTTGTTCGATCCGGAGCCCATGCCGCCGATCGCGACCATGGTCTGCGCGCGGCGCATCGCGACGGCCGGATCGTCGCAACCCTGCAAAGGCGTCCAACGCATGTTGTGCCGCGTGTCCGGATCGTTCTCCGCGACGCCTTCCGGGTCGAAGATGTGCGTGGTGCCCGCGCCACGGCCACCATACGACGCGCCGGTCACCCGATCCTTCACGCCGCATTCGCGCAGGTAGCGGGTCGTTTTGATGATGTCGCCTCGCGTGGAGGTCGCGAGCACGAAGCCGGGAGCCTCGACCACGCTGGGGATGACGACGCTGACGGTCTTGCCGGAACGGGTAGGACCCAACACGTAGATGTGCCGTTCGGAACCCAGCCACACCTCCATGTTCCACGAATCGCCCACATACCATGCGGCATGCCAGGGGCGGGGGCGGATGGCGTGTGGTTTCCGGTCGCGGAAGTCGGCCAGCATGCGCGGCAGGACGGACGGGACCACGTCACGGTTGATGGCGCGCGGCCCATAGTCCGCGGCGAGCTGACGCCACGTGGCCACGCCGGGACGCGTGGACAGCCAGTCCGCCGCGCGTTCGGCGGAATCCCGGTACGCGTCCCAGAAGATCCACAAGGCCATGACAACCATGAACGCGACCGCGAACACGGGCAGCGTCAATAGCGTCCATGCGAGCATGTTGCCTTGGACGGCGAGGAACAAGACCATCGAGAGGATCAACGCGAACACGCACACCATCGCGCCGACACGCGCCACGAGATGGCTTTCCTCGTCCGAGAGACGTTCCAGCAGGTCCGTGTGCCGGCTCAGCCATACGCCCGGCTTCGATGATTCGAACCGTTTCCACGCGTCCATGACCTTGCGGCGGTTGTCCGAGTTCAATTCCTCACGGTCGTAGCCGCGGCGTGCCGTGATCCGATGTCCCGTCATGACGCCAATCCCTCCCGGTTGTCTTCCGCATCATTGGACCAGCCTTGCTGGGAGAAGTCGTCTTCCTCATCTTGGCCAGACGAACGGAGGAACAAATCGAACAGCTTCAACGCGAAGGAGAGCAGGTTCAGCACGAGGGCGATGAACAGCACGGCCACCGTCAGCCGCTGGCCGGCGTCAGCACACATAAAATCGCTTATAAGATCCATGGAAAACCTCCAGAATAGGGAAAGGGAATGAAAGAGAATGGTCCAAAAAAGACGGAAACCCCCGAAGAAAAGGAACTCCACCGAGGAAAGGGAACCCTCCGACGGATCCAAAGCGACGAATCACGCCGATACGGCGAAGAGCATCGGCGGAAGCCCGAGGACGGAGTGGATGAAACGGTGGAAATGCGCGACGGAGGTGATAGGCCTGTTTGCGAACGTGGCTACAATCGTCGCCATAGTGCTGACGGGCTATCAGATCGTCGTTGGCAACTGGCAGTTTGACCGGTCCGGCCCAGACTATACATGGTTCATGCTCGACAGGATGGAACCCAATGTGAGAATCAAGGCGGATGTCATGTCCACTCAGTCCACATTCGCGATGGTTCTGGCCAACAGCGGTAGGACGGAGGACACCGTCATTTCCCTGAGCAGGGATACGAAACATGCTGAAAGCATGAGAATATGTATGCCGGAATTCGACAGGAAAGGAGGATACAAGGCTGGTTCCGCGGTCCTCAACGATAAGGGAAGCTTCGGTCTTGCTCCAGGTGAGTCGAAACTCCTGTTCGCGGTCGCCCCGCGAACCAGCGTGATCCTGACCGGCCAAACGGACAAGGGCGAGGAATACCGGAGCGAAAGTTTCGAAGTCACCGGCAATCTGACGGTGTACAGCGCTTCTGGAAAAACATGGCCCGCGAAAGAACTGCATCCCGATCAAAGGGTAATCCGCCATTATGAGGACCTTTCGGGGTTCAGACAAGCGAAAAAAGACTGCATGAGCCTTGTGAACAAAGACATGGGAGTGAAATAGGATCCGATACTTCATGGCGATTCTCCTATGACGCCCTGCGCAGGCTTGACGTGTCGAACACGCGCGCCCACATGGGTCCGGCGATGGGAAGGATCATGCGTGGATGCTCGTGTCCGATACGCCAGATGCCATAACCCTGCGCCAAACGTGGTATCTGGTCGAGTTCGTCCTCGCTCAAGTCGGGGATGAGACGGTTCAGCAGGGGGATGTTCTCGCCACCCTGCCGGTAGATGATCTTCGTCTCCATCAGATTCATCAACTGTTCGACCTTGCCGCGCAGGCCGGAGCCGGCCGTGAACACCTGAGTCATGTCGGCAACGCCATGCACGATCAGCCAGGTCGCGCAACCCCAATGGCCCGCGGACCGTTGGCGCGTCTGCAACGAGTCGACCAGCTGGGGATTGGACAGCAGATCCCACGCCTCCTCGCACACGATGATGCGACGCAGTCCGTCACGCGCCTGCAACAGCCGGTCAATCCACGAGCTGACCGCCGCGGTGTACACGCGTTTCAACGTGGGATCCTGGAACACGGGACCGGACGTGTCGAACACGATGATCGGCGCGGCCGGATCCAACGTGATGGTCGACTCCTTGTCGAACATGCCGCTCATCGTGCCGCCCTCGACCATGGGGGAGAACACGCGGGCCGCCTCGCTGGCCTTCTCACGCGCCAGATCACGGTAATGCTCGAAGCCGTGGATATGCGAGTATATGGAATCCACCCAATCCCAGTCGGACAGTCGTTTGACCGCGGCCTGCAACGTCATCGGACCGATACCGTACGAGGCAATGAGCTGGTCGATCAGGGACAGCATGTCCTTGTCCAACGGGAATGGACGGTCCGGTTCCCTCACCGCCTCCGCCAACGCCATCATGGCGCTTTTCCTGCCGGCCAGGACCTCCTGGCGCAACGCGCGCTTGTCCTCCTCGGATTTGAGGTGGGACATGTCGGGCATGGCGAACGGGTTCAGATAGTTGCCTTTGCCGGGGGAGACGACCTGCCCGCCGGGAATGGCCCGCGCGATGGCCTTCCATTCGCCCTGCCGGTCGGATTGGACGATGATGTTGCGTCCGAACCCGATCTCACGGACAGCGATGGTCTTCGCGCAATAGCTTTTGCCCTGGCCGCGCAGGCCGCTGAAGAACAGGTCGGGACTGGTGGTCATGTGCGCGTCGTACGTACCCCAGCAGTCGAATTGGAACAGTTCGCGGGAAAGCGCGTCGATGCCGATCGGCGGTCCGGGGATCAGCTGCGCGCCGGAACCGGCCACGAAAGTGGTGAGCACTCCCGCCCGTCCCGTGCTGGTCTGATGCCATGGGATCAGGGGACGTTCGTTGAAATCGCGGGTGATCATGTCCAACGGGCTCGCGGAACCCAACGGGAGCATGCCTTCCTCGTCACGCTGCCGCGCCTTGTACAGGCTCTTCGCCTGGTCGGCCTGCTTCGACACCATCGAATACAGGCGTCCGCGAGCCGATTCGACCGCGCCGCGGTCGGAACGCGAATACCGGTGTTCCGGCACACGCACCGACCGGCCGGCGCCGTCACGCACGCGCATGAGCCAGTCAAGTTCGGGAATGGACAGTCTGGTCGGCGCGGGAACGAAACCCACCACGCCGACGCCACGCCGCGCGGGACGGCCGAGCCTGTGCCCATCGTCCTCCAACATCGGCACGAACGGATCGGCCCCATCGCCGTCCGGTTCCATGCCATCCGCTTCCGAACCGTCGTATTCGTCTTCATCGTCGACGGACATTCCCACCTCTTTTGAAAAGACGGAAGATGGGCGGGAGGAATCCCGTGGATACGGAACCATCCCACCCATCATGGATGTGAGCCGGTCCGACGTCACACGTTGTATCCGGCATGGGCCATCAGCATGCCCGCCACGACCATCAGCACGAAGCAGACGACGGCGAGCACGATGAACAGGACGGCCTTGCCTTGACGGGTCTTACGGCTCATGGCGAGAACCTTTTCCTTGGTCTTGCGGCCAACGAAGGTGCTTTTCTGTTTGACGGCCATGTACACGAACGCCTCATACAGGCATGAGGCGGCGACGACCATCAGGACCAGGATGCAAAGGGTTGCAGCCATATGGATTCCTCCCTAGTTAGGACATGTCCCGGAATCGGCCGGCCATGCGACCGTACGGTTCCGCACAATCCACATGACACGCGGACGATATCAGACAGGGGGATTCGCAGAACCCTTGCCATTGGACACTCCACCGGCATGGTGGAGCTCTTCCATACGCCGGTCGGCGCGTGCCGCGACGACGCACATGCTCCATGCCATCAGCAGGCCGAGGAGCCAGAAGACGGCGATGATGATGATTACGCCCATCGTGTTCCCTCCTTGCATCGGGGATTCTCGTTCCCTGTGCCGTTCTTTCCACATGCACCCCGTCCGATACCGTTACGGGGGTGATTGTGAGGGCATGCGGCGTGTGGGGACGGCTCTTCCTTTTCCGTTCCCGAACGTCGTCGGACGGGAGGCATAAGGACCGCAAGATATGGGGATACGAGAGGGCGAAGGGAGGAAAAAACGGCCGGAACAGGTTCGGGAAACCCTTGTATGGGTTTCCATCGTCCTGTTCCGGCCGTCTGTAGGATGGTATCGGATGTTCGGTTATGTTCGGGATGCGGTCTCGTTGGCTTGATCATGCCGGAAGCCGTCAAGACCTGCGAAGAGGGTCAGACCAGGCCGATGCCTGGATCGTCCGGCCGCGTATCGTCCGGAACATCGGCCGGGTCCGGCGGTTGGAGTCCTGGGGACAGATCGTCCAATCCATGGGCGGGATGCAAACCGATCATGTGGGGCGCGGCGACGTCCCTTTGATGTCTGATGATCGGGAGCCGGCCACGCAGCAGGCCCGTGATCCGGTCGATGAGCATGGGGGAGAGACGCTGGTTGGTGGAAAGCTGTTCGTGGACGATGTCGGGCACGTCGTCCAGAACACCGAGGTCGTACCTGTCCCAATCGTCGATGAGGGACAATTGCCAGTACGCGTTGTCCTCCTCTCCCCATTGGTCGGTCCAGAACGGTTTCGTCCGGTAGTCCCCGTTGTCCATGGCGTCGGGATCCATGCCGTTCCACAGGCTCGCTCCGCTGTCGTAGATTGGGGCGGGACGGATGGCGAAGGATTCCACGTCCCTGATCAGACCGAAATTGTTGTAATGCCGGTCCGTGTTGCGTAGCAGGAAGTCGAGGAACAGGAAATCATCCGTGGCGTGCATGATCGTTTCACGGTCGACGCCGAGCCGTTGGCAGGCGTCCACCCAGATGTCGCGCCGTTCCCGGTATCCTCCCTTCCGGAAGATCCGCATGATCTGTCCGGCGGGAATGAGCTCCTCCGTATCCGAAAGCATTTCGTCGCATGCCGACACCCTGGCCCCGTTGATCTTGCCCACACGGTATTCGACATGGTCGATGCCAAGCAGGCGGGCCGTTTTCCATGCTATCCGCTCGTTGTCGGGCTCCTGGCCGGACCGTCCCGCCTTGATGAGGGTCCTGACGCCGTCGTCACGGATGATCCACCGTTTGGGCAGGTCTCCGGCGCTGGTCACGTCCGGCGTGTTCACGTCGCCGATACGGGATGAGTCGCCGGTGAACAACGCCTTGCCGAGCCGTTCGTCGAAATCGTTGTGGAAGAAGTTGAGGTCCTCCCAACGTAGCGCGTCCATGCCGGCGGGACGGATCCAGTACTGGTCGGACAGGCTCAATCCCATGGAACGGTCGAGCAGTTCTTTTCCGGAGGGGATGCCCGTGGCCATGAGCAGCGTGCGCAGGCCGTCCCTTGTGGCGGGGATTCCCCGGGACCGCCACCATGCGGTCACCGAATCACTGTCGGGTCGGGGCTGTCCGTCCACGTACATGCCGACCGGTACGCGGCCCGGATCGAACACGTCACCCACTTCGAGGATGAGACCCGCGTTCGATGAGTACGCGAATTCCAGTACCGGATGGTTCCGGCACATTAGGACACGGTTCATTTCAAATAGCATCGGACCCCGCGATTATGGTGGATGGATTCATTGCTTCCCGTTTCCCATGGTAGCAACGTGGATGTCCTTCGTTCATGTGGACGTTCCAGGGGAAACGGACGG
>OLQA01003954.1_pt1 | contig 10133 bp, 9 predicted proteins | sample 1673151 | NCBI WGS metagenome assembly OLQA01 (sample SAMEA3136760, study PRJEB25190) | human gut metagenome | biome: human gut; feature: human-associated habitat; material: faeces | place: Austria | collected 2013 | reverse complement strand
ATCTTAGATGCATTGAGACACGCATAGGGAGAACAGCATATTGCTGGTCGCATCTGGTGGTTGCCTTTTTCGGCTCTGTGATCAGTATTTTTCTGGGAATGGCAGTTGTTTATGGCGTTTTGGCATTAAAAATACCGAGGATAAAAAAAGAAGAGCTTGAAACATTAACAGGCGGTTTAAGCTATGGAAATGGACTCGTTCTGCCGTTTTACCTTGCCGCAAGATTTGGAGTTGAGGCTATCAAGTATGCATTTATGGCAGTTTTTGCGCTTATGATATCGGGGAAAATAAAAAATCTGTTTGTGCTGGTCAGCACACCGGCTCTTTTCTATTATGTAAGCCAGCTTGTAGCAGAAGCGCTGCAGCTGCCGGGCCATGGCAACAGCATCCGCTATCAGTACGGCTTGTTCCACCAGCGCATTGTCGACAACCAGCAGGTCGAACTGCCCGATAACTGGCTGGTCAACGGCTATCCCTGGGAAGTCAAGAAAGTCGACAAGGCCGTCTATGTCCGCTTTGGCGGCAACGCCTACATGCGTCCTGACGAAGACGGCAACCTGGAATGTGTCCACGAAAAGTATTCGTCTGTCCGCGCCGTACCGTACGATGTGCCTATCATCGGCTACCACAACAATACGGTCAACACGCTGCGCCTGTGGAGCGCCAAGAGCTACGACGAATTCGACCTGCTCACCTTCAACAAGTCCGAATACCTCGACGCCGTCAAGCCGCAGGTCAAGGCCGAGAACATCTCCAAGATTCTCTACCCGGAGGATTCCACCCCGCAGGGCAAGGCGCTGCGCCTCGAACAGCAGTACTTCTTCGTGGCCGCGTCCCTGCACGACGCCATCCGCGTGTTCTACCCCGGCCAGAGCAAGCCCGACCTGACCACCTTCCCGAGCAAGATCACCTTCCAGCTCAACGACACCCACCCCGTCATCGGCATCCCCGAGCTCATGCGCATCCTCATCGACGAGTACGGCTACGACTGGGACACCGCCTGGTCCATCACCACCAAGACCTTCAACTACACCTGCCACACCCTGCTGCCCGAGGCGCTGGAAGTCTGGCCGGCCAAGCTGATCTCCGAACTGCTGCCTCGCCACATGGAAATCATCAACGAGATCAACGAGCACTTCCTCGCCGAACTCAAGACCAAGACCCGTGACAAGGCCAAGATCGAGCGCATGCGCATCGTCACCGACGAGGAGAACCCCAAGGTCCGCATGGCATACCTTGCCACCGCCGGTGGCTCCCACGTCAACGGCGTCGCCGAACTGCACTCCGAACTGCTCAAGGACGTCACCCTTCGTGACTTCTCCGACCTCTACGGCGACAAGTTCACCAACGTCACCAACGGCGTCACCCCCCGTCGCTTCATCCGCCTCGCCAACCCGCGCCTGTCCGCCCTCATCACCGAAGGCCTCGGCACCGACAAGTGGCTGAGCGACCTCGAACTGCTCAAGGGCCTCGAACCCCTCGCCAAGGACGACGAATTCGTCAAGAAGTTCGCCGCCGTCAAGCAGGCCAACAAGGAGGACTTCACCGCCTACGCCAAGCGCGAATACGGCTTCGACCTCGACCCCAACACCATGTTCAACACCATGGTCAAGCGTCTGCACGAGTACAAGCGTCAGTCCCTCAAGATCCTCGCGCTGATCGCCAAGTACGCCGACATCAAGTCCGGCCGCGTCTCCGCCGACGACGTGCTTCCCCGCACCGTCATCTTCGGCGCCAAGTCCGCCCCGGGCTACTACCTCGCCAAGATGACCATCCAGCTCATCAACAACGTCGCCCGCGTCGTCAACAACGACCCCGACGTCAAGGGCAAGCTGCACGTCTTCTTCCCCTGGAACTACAACGTCCGCCTCGCCCAGCACCTCATCCCAGCCACCGACCTCGACGAGCAAATCTCCCAGGCCGGCAAGGAGGCGTCCGGCACCGGCAACATGAAGTTCGCCCTCAACGGCGCCCTCACCGTCGGTACGTTGGACGGTGCGAACGTCGAAATCCGTGAGCGTGTCGGCGCCGAGAACTTCTTCCTCTTCGGCATGACCGTCGACGAGGTCGACAAGCTCTACGAAGATGGCTACTCGCCGGCCAAGTACTACGAGGCCGACCCCCGCCTGAAGGCCGCCATCGACATGGTCTCCGACGGTACCTTCTCCAACGGTGACCGCAACACCTACGCCCCCCTCGTCGCCGACTGGCTCACCAAGGACTGGTTCATGACCCTCGCGGACTTCACCGCCTACTCCAGCATCCAAAGTGAGATCGAAGCCCTCTACCGCGACCCCCTCGAGTGGAACCGCAAGGCCGTCCTCAACGTCGCGAACTCGGGCTACTTCAGCTCCGACAGGTCGATCCAGGATTATCTCGACAACATCTGGCACACCTCCCCGTTGGCCTGATTGCGGAGCGTCCTCGTCGTTGCTCCTCAGTCGCGGTACCTTTGTACCGTTTCCTTCGGTGCGCCTAGAGGACGCACACGTAATCAGTCCGCCGGGCTGCGCCCGCTTGCCGACTGACGGCGTGTAACGTGATTCGCCCCCGCTGGCGGGGGCGAATTTTGTTTTACATCACTGCGCAGCGCGGCGAATGGCGAACACGGCGACTGCGGCGATTAGCAGCAGGAAGCCGCTTGCAAGCATCGCCATCACCGGGCTTGCTCGGCGTGGTCGGCTGCTGGTCACCATTCGACGCGATCGCGACCGCGAACGACGCGGATACGCCTGAGTCTCGATGTTCAACGATCCGGGAAGATCGTAATCCAAGGTCTTCGCCTCATCGAACGTCCAGCTCACCCAAGGCTCGGGCTTCACACTGCCCTTGGACTGCCAGTCGCCCCACGCGGTGTCGGTATTGCCATCGCATAGGTTCGGAACCGGCGTCTTGCTTTGCGAATACGATGCTTTGAGCTTGCCGGCACCGCATACGTTGCTGCCGTTTTTCGATCGTGGCGGCGGTGGGGCATGTCTCGACGAAGAGGGGCAAGGTTGGAATCGCCATGCAGTGAGCCATCCAGAACCTCAATGCGGCACAACATGCGAAAAGAGCCTGTCTGCGAAATGCAGGCAGGCTCTTTTCGCGGACACATGTGTGCCTACAACGATTGACTGTTAAATGAACTCAGGCGGCTTCCGGGGCTGCTTCGGCCTCATCGGCGTCGCCCTTGTCGGCGTCTTTGGTCAGGCCAAGGTCGACCGGGGACGAGCTGTTCTCCCAAGGCTCCTCCCACGGATCATAATCCGGGTTCTGCTGCTTGTAGATGTACAGACCAACCACGGCGGCCAGCAGCGCACCAAAGAACAACGCAAAGAACTTCCAACCGTTTGAAGACTTGTTCTCCATGACGGCTCCTTTCCCAATCCTGGTTGGCTTGCCCGTTCAAAACCAACTCTGGGTTCCATCTTAATTCCAAAAATGTGGCGATTGCGTGCGGGAATGCTTTTGCTTTGCCGGCGGTGCGCACGACGAGCCGGGAGCGTGTTGTTTCACCGTCCGGCGAGGAGATGCGATTCCGCTACAGTAGATGACATGAGTAATGGCCGATTCAGTTTGTTTCCCGGTGCGCCGTCGGCGCACAACCTGTTCTCCAAGCGGGCGATTCAATATCAGTGGCGGTCGAACGGCCCCGTGTTCACCAGCGCGATCATCATCGCGTGCGTCGCCGTGTGGGTTGTCGAGATGGTGTTCAGCCTGTTCTGGCCTCTTGGACTCGCAACCATGATCTATTACGGCCGGTTCGATCCGATGACGGCGGTCGCACAACCGTGGATGTTCCTCACGTCGATGTTTCTGCATTCGCCGAAGTCGGTGCTGCATATCCTGTTCAACATGCTGGCGTTGTGGAGCGTGGGGCCGGTGCTGGAGAAGATGATGGGGCATTGGCCGTTTCTCGCGCTGTACGTGCTTTCCGGTTTGGGCGGCGGTCTTGGGCTGATGTCCTGGGCCGCGCTGTGGCCGGATGGCACCGGGTGGCTTGGTGGTGCCTATGGCGCGTCCGGCGCGTTGTTCGGCCTGTTCGCGGCGATGCTGGTTGTGTACCGGCGCATCGGAGAGGATATCCGTTCGATGCTGGTCTGGATGGCGGTCAACTTCCTGATGCCGTTCCTGGTGGGCGGCATCGCATGGCAGGCTCATGTAGGCGGATTCATCGTCGGCGGCGTGTTCACGTGGCTGCTGATTTCCGGCGTGCACGCGTTGCGCGGCAAGAGCCTGACGTTCCGGACGATGGTGTACGGGGCGGTGGTGTTGGCGCTGATCGTCGCAGGCGTGCTGGTCTGTAATCTGAGCAATCCGGCTCTGACGTACATCATGTGATTGGCCTCTTACCCGGTGAAAGTCCCACCTGGCGCGACGTGTTCGAGAACAGCAGGCGCCTTACGGGTACAGGCGCGTCCACCTGGAATTGAGGGGCGCGGGCGTCGTCGTGTCCGCCAAACGGGTCATGCGCCTGATGGCCCGGCACGAGCTCGTGCCCGTGTCCAGGAGCGCGAGGCGCTACTCCTCGTACAGGGGTGAGATCGGCGAGGCGCCCGTCATCCACTCGGACCGCGGCTGCCACTACCGGTGGCCGGAATGGATACGCATCTGCAAGGGCCGCGGGCTGATCCGCTCGATGAGCGCGAAGGGCTGCAGCCCGGGCAACGCGGCCGTGGAGGGGTTCTTCGGCCATCTCAAGCAGGAGTTCTTCCACAAGCGCGACTTCACGTGCGTCACGGTCGACGGGTTCGCCGACGATGCTCGACGAGTACATGACATGGTACCGCGACGAACGCATCAAGACCGAGTACGGGATGAGCATCATGGACAGGCGCATCAAGCCGGGGCTCGTCGGCTGAACACATGTGATAACCTGCCAGACAACCATACAGACAACGAAGTCCAACAAAACGTCGCCACCCCCGAGCTTGTGATGGGACTTTTGTGGGGTGGGCGGGGCACTGGAGAATGGCTCGGGGTGGAGGCGTCGCACCAATGTGAATTACATGCGTGTAGTTTTCCACATGATGTGGAGAACTTTGTGGACAACTTGGGTATAAGTTGGGTATAACTCGTGGATAACTATGGTGAATAAGTCCGTGTGAGCTCTAACAATGTTGGAGATACTGGGTTTTGACACATTGTGGACAATGTGCACAATGCGAATAAGAGTTATCCACAATTGTGTATAAGTATGTGAATAATGTGGATAACATGGGGAAAACCGGTGGATAGACAGTGCACAACTTGATTTGCGGAGCATCCGTTACGGGTCTCGAAGCCAGGGCGCGATGACGTTGCCGGGATACCATGACACTATGGATATTTCGTCTCAGACCAGTCGGTTCATTGCGGCGCACCGCAATCAGGATGTGCGCGACCTGGCGCTCAGCGCCAAACGCGTGGACGGGCTTGACCTGCCATTCGCGCTCGACCAGATCGCCGGCTGGCAGACTGCGTGCCGCAAGCTGCCGCAATGGGCCGAGACCGACGGCATCGTCTATCCGCCGCACATCTCCATGGAACAGTGCTCTTCCCAGTTCGCCGCGCAGTACAAGGCCGGCATCGCAAGGCGCGTAGCGGGCGCCGGCGGTGCGATGGTCGATCTGACCGGCGGATTCGGCGTCGATTGCTCGTATATCGCGCGTGGATTCAGCCGGGCGGTCTATGTGGAGCGCCAGCCTCACCTGTGCGAGCTCGCGGCTCATAATTTCCGGGCGCTGGGGCTCCCGCACATGGATGTGATCAACGGCGATGCGGAGGATTGGCTGCGCGGCGCCGTTGACGCCCGCGCCGCCTCCGCAGACTCGGCCGCAGTCGATTCAGCTACAGCCGTTCCCATCGCGCTGATCTACCTCGACCCCGCGCGACGTGACGCGCATGGCAGCCGAACCTATGCCATCGCCGACTGCACGCCGGACGTACTCGCGCTGAAAGACCGTCTGCTGGCCGTCTCGCCGCACGTCATGGTCAAGCTGTCTCCGATGCTGGATTGGCGAAAGACGGTTGCGGACTTCAACGGTTCGGTCGGCGAAGTGCATATCGTCTCCACAGGCAACGAATGCAAGGAACTGCTGCTGGTGCTCGACCGCGGTTCGCACGACGCCGTACGCGTGATCTGCGTCAACGATGGCGACGTATTCGGATACGTCCATGACATGAAGACCGGCGCGGATTCTGACGGCGTGGTCCTCGCCGCCGCAGGAGAAAAAGGCAGTCAGGGCGGGTCTGCAGAGCCGTCACACGCCGCTCCGGAACAGCCCAGGTATCTGTACGAGCCGAACGCTTCGCTGATGAAGGGCGGCTGTTTCGCGCTGCTGGAGGACCATTATGGTATGCGCCAGATCGGCCCGAACAGCCACCTGCTGATATCGGGCACGCCGGCGCCGCAGTTTCCCGGCCGGGGATTTGTCATTGAAACCATCGCGGGTATGGGCAAGAAAGAGCTGAAACGGGCTCTAGCGGGCGTCGACAGGGCGAATATCGCAGTGCGCAACTTCCCGTTGACCGCTGTCCAGCTGCGCAGGAAACTCAAGCTGGCAGACGGCGGCGATGTGTATCTGTTCGGCACGACGTCCGTCGATGGCCGTCATGTCATCGTCCGCACCGTGAAGCAGTGAAACCGCGAAAAGGGTATGACAACAACACAGTTTGGCGGTGGCGCAGCACTATGCCGCGCCACCGCCAAACCGTAACGTCGCTTACCGTCGATATGGAGCTGGCTGCCGCGAGGGGATCTCGCCGCTCAGCGCCACCACATCGTCATGATGAATCCGACCATAATGATCGCGAAGGCGATTGCCAGGTTCCAAGCACCGATACCCGGGATCGGCCACGTGCCGTTCGGCGACAGGTAGTAGACCACGGCCCAGATCAGGCCGATGATCATCAGCGCGCAGAACAGCGGGACGAACCAGCGCGGGTTCGACTTGGTGCCCTTGATGGTCTCCTCGACGCGGCGCGTGTTCTCCGCCTGCCGCGACATCATGCGCTGCATCTGCGGGGTCATCTCTGACTTGTCGGCGGTGGCGTTGAGCACCGCCTGCACCTTGTCCATGGAGACGCCGTAATCGTCATCGGCCTCGTCGGTCTCGTTGGCGTCGGTCTCGTTGGTGTCCGTGTCCTTGACGTCGGCGTCGGTCTCGGCCTGCCAGTCCTTCTGGTCTTCCGAGTCGGTTTCGTGCAGCTCTGTGTCAGCCATAAGCGTAGTCTCCATTCAATAGGCTAAAAAATCATAATAGCGGTTACACTCGAAAGTTGAACACACTGGGAGGAATCATGGCCAGACACACCAGCAGGCACGCCGCCCGGCGCACGTGGCTCGGCGGCTTCGCGGTGTGCCTGATCGTGGCTTTTTCCGGGTATCTGCTGGTGACGAACGTGCGCGTGAACCGCACGGCAACGGTCACTTCCGACACGGCGGACCTGGTGGAGCAGCGCGTGGAGCATGTCGACCAGCTGCAGAAGGACATCACCGACCTGAGCGCGCAGATCAACACGCTGAAGGATTTCGCCAACAACAGTGGCTCCTCCGAGCAGCCCTCGAGCACGAGCGACCCCAAGCCCAGCGACACCGAGGACGCGGGCTCCGGCACCATACTGCCGGCGGTGCACGGTCCCGGCATCACCGTGACCCTGAACGACTCCCCGTTGTGGGAGAACATGGTGGACAGCTCGGGCTCGGCCGCGAACATCAACGATTACGTCGTGCATCAGGAGGATGTGGAGGCTGTTGTCAACGCCCTGTGGGCGGGCGGCGCGGAGTCGATGATGATCATGGACCAGCGCGTGTTGTTCAATTCCGCAGTGATCTGCCAAGGGAATGTGCTTCTATTACAGGGCAAGAAATACTCGCCGCCGTTCACCGTGTCGGCGATCGGCCCCGCAGATGCCATGATTCGGGCTTTGGACGACTCGAACGCGGTCAAGTTGTATAAAGAGTATGTCAGCGCATTCGGATTGGGCTGGAAAGTGGAAAAAAAGGACGATCTCGTGTTCGGGCAGTCTGCGGCGACGCTGCAGCCGTTGCGGTATGCGTCCGTGGTCAAGGACGGGAGCGAGGAATGAAGCATTCGCGCAACTCTCAACAGATTCAAGGCGATTTTCAGGATTTCGAGGCGCCTGCCCCTGCTGAACCGGAGTACGCCGGGGAAGTGACCATGGCGCTGCCTCCGGTGCCGATGCCCGATCCGAACGCCCGGCGCGGCCTCGCGCAGCCGGCGGCCAAGCGCAGCGTTCTGTGGTCGGTGCTGGGGATCCTCGGCGAGGTGCTGATGACGCTGGCGGCCGTCTGCGCGCTGTACGTGGTATGGCAGATGTGGTGGACCGGCGTCCAGTCCGAGCACACGCAGGTCGAGACCCGCCAGTCGGCGTCATGGTCCGATCCGGCCGGCGGCGACAGCTCGAAGGTCGCCAAGGCGCAAAGCGGCGACGTGCCGGTCCAGCCGACGAGCGCAAGCGATGGCGAGCTCATCGCACAGGTGTACGTGCCCCGGTTCGGCCAGGGGTGGGTGCGTAACGTGGTCGAAGGCACGGACGAGGCCGAATTGTCGCTGCACGGTCTGGGACATTATCCGTCCACGCAGATGCCCGGTTCAGTCGGCAATTTCGCGGTCGCCGGCCACCGCAACGGCTACGGTCGACCGCTGGGAGACGTCGACCTGCTGCAGGAGGGCGACGCGATCATCGTGCGTACCAAGGACTACTGGTACGTGTACAAGTACACGACACACAAGATCGTCACCCCGGAGCACTCCGAGGTCATCGCCGCTAACCCGGAGGATCTCAACACGCCTCCCAGCAAGCGCATGATCACACTGACCACGTGCGAGCCGAAATACACCACGGCCACGCATCGTTGGATCAGCTACGGTGAGCTGAGCTATTGGGCCAAGGTCTCGGATGGCGTGCCGCAGGAGCTCGCCACGTCGTCGAACTCGGCGAAGGTGGCGTTCTCCAGCAGCAACACGAGCCAGTCGTTCGTGTCCAAGCTGGGCACGCTGCAGCCCATCGTGCTGTGGGCGCTGGTGGCGTACCTGGTGCTGTACATCGCGGCCCTGGTGGCCTGGCGGTACCCGGTGCTGCGCGAGATTCGCGCCGGCAAGCGCCGCCGTCCGGACGCGAGCATCTACGGATGGCTGCTGCGTCACCAGCCCGGTCCGCTGGTAATCAGGTGGGCGCTGCTGATACTGCTGCTGTTCATCGTCAGCGTGGCGCTGATTCAGTGGGCGTGCCCATGGGCGGCAAGCAACATCCCCATCCTGCAAAGCATGTCGAATTACGCGGTCGATTAGCGGCATGGCCGGTTGGCGGCGATAATGGGAACGTATGGGATGGCGGTCGGCGCTCGCCGGTGCCATCCCATAATCAGAACGAGACGAGGAGCGTCATGACGGATTCGGCACGCATTGTGGTGGTGGACAATTACGATTCGTTCGTATACACCATCGTTGGATATCTGAAAACCTTGGGAGCGACGGTCGATGTGGTGCGCAACGACGCAATAGACCCCTCAGATGCCTCTGTGCTGGACGAATATGACGGTGTGCTTATTTCCCCCGGTCCGGGCGCTCCGGCGGATTCTGGGGCCAGCGAGGACGTTATTCGGCTATGCGCCAAGCTCGGCAAGCCCATGTTCGGTGTGTGCCTCGGCCTGCAGGCGCTCGCCGAGGTGTTCGGCTGCACGGTCAGCCACGCGCCCACCATCATGCACGGCAAAACCAGTCTCGTCGAGCATATCGATGATGAGATCTTCGCCGGTGTCGCCAATCCGATGACCGCGACCCGATATCATTCGCTGGCCGTCGAGCCCGACACCGTGCCCGATGACCTGGTCGTGACGGCGTGGACGAAGGATGACCATATCGTTCAGGGCATCAAGCACCGGTCGTTGCCGATGTATGCGGTGCAGTTCCATCCTGAATCGGTGATGACGCAGGACGGCTACCGGCTGCTCGCCAACTGGCTCGCCGTCTGCGGGCAGACCAACGCCGTGGCCAAGTCCATCGGTCTGCAGCCCAAGGTCAACCGCTGACACGCACGTGTGTGTGGCGCCGCGCGTGACGCGCATGACAACGATGATGGGCCCGTGGCAAACTATGTGGGGCCCCAGGAGGAGGACGACAAAAAGCCCGCCGTGGTCAGCACCG
>OLQA01003953.1_pt1 | contig 10134 bp, 6 predicted proteins | sample 1673151 | NCBI WGS metagenome assembly OLQA01 (sample SAMEA3136760, study PRJEB25190) | human gut metagenome | biome: human gut; feature: human-associated habitat; material: faeces | place: Austria | collected 2013 | reverse complement strand
TGATTGTGCTTGCAACCGACGCTGAAAAGTGCAGCCGAAATAACGGCTAAACGCTATTTTCTGTACAGAAAAGACCTCCGCTCAAGACTGTTTGGCCCGAGCAGAGGTCTTTTCTTTTCCCAAAATTTAAAATGCGTAGAACAAAATGCCGAGACCGGCGGAAAGCACGATCATCAAAATGGGCGAGGGTGCTTTCTTTTTAAAGTGCTTATAGCCAAAGTGCAAAGTAATCAGCAGCAGCAAAATCACAACACCGCGCAGATCGACCTCGGGGGCGCTTCGTATGGTCGTAAAGCCGAATAGCGTGCTGAGGCCCATCGTCAGCGCCGTAGCCAAAATGAGCGCCACCACGCACGGACGCACGCCGGAGAGAAATGCCTGTACACCGGCGTATTTCAACAGATTACTCAACACTGCCGCAATGAGCAAAATAATGACGAACGAGGGGAGCACCACGCCCAAAGTCGCGAGCAGACTGCCCAACACGCCGCCTTGCGAAGATCCGATGAATGTCGCCATGTTGACGGCAAGCGGGCCGGGGGTCGATTCGGACACCGCAATGAAGTTGATGAACTCGCTTTCCGTGAGCCAGTGACTCGAGAGCACGGCTTCGCGGATGAGGGAGATCATGCCGTAGCCGCCACCGAACGACACTGCGCCAATCTCAAGGAAGGTCAGGAATAATTTAAAATAGATCATTTCACGTCACCGCCTTTTCCACGCAGGCGCTGTATGAAGTAGGCCGCAAGACCAACCACACCGCTAAGCAAAATAAAGTAGATGGACGAAAACGAAACAGCGAAAACGGAAAACGCTATCATGCAAACCGCTACGCCTGTGACAAGCACGGTATTGAACGCCGTCTTTTCAAGACTTTTCAGCATGCGCACACCGGCGGAAAAGATGAGGTACACAACACACACCTGAATTCCGCGGAACGCGCAGGAAACGAATTTCAAGCTCAAAAACTGGTCAAAGAATAGGGAAATGAGGTAGATGATGACAAACGAAGGGATACACACCCCAAGCGTGGCCGTCGCCGCGCCGGGCACACCGGCAATGTGATAACCGATATACGTTGCGCTGTTAATCGCTATCGGGCCCGGCGTAGACTCCGCAATCGCGATCATGTCGAGGAACTCTTTTTTATCGATCCACTTTTTCTTTGCGATAAATTCATTTTCCAGCAAGGCAACCATCGCATAGCCGCCGCCGAACGTGAAAGCGCCGATCTTCAAAAATGTGAGGAACAGCGTGCATAGTTTTTTCATTTTTCAACCCCATTTTCTGCCGATTTAAACACGATAATCATACACCGTTTCACCGAAAAAAGCAATAAAAAAGGAAGCAGGAGCACCTTTCGATGTGTTCCTGCTTCCTTTGCTTTATTTTAAATTACTTAGAGAAGAGGTTTGCTACACGGTTCCAGAAGCTGTCTTTGGTTTCAGTCTCGGTCGTGGTTTCTTCCGTGGTGCTCGTGCTGTTGCTGCTCGAGTCCGTTACGGTGCGCATTACGTAGCTTACGGTCATATCCGTACCGTCTGCGCGGCCGGAGCCCTTGAAGCTGTCCGCACGATCCTTCATGATGTCAATCACGCGTGCCAACGTGGAATTCGGGTCGGTAATTTCGCTGAGGCCGTCGAGCTTATCATTGATTGTACCGGAGAACTCTGTCATGCCGTCGCTGAGCTCAGACGTGCCGTCTTTAAGTTCTGCGCCGCCGGACTGGAACTGACCGATCGCATTCGATACGGTCTTGCTGGAAGAAGAGAGCGTCTCCATGCCGCCGAGCAGTTGGTTGGTGCCTGCATCGAGCGTGCCTACGCCGGTTGCGAATGCAGAGGTGCCGGTTGCAAGCTGAGAAGCACCGCTGCCAAGCTTTGCAGCACCGTCGGAAATCGCGTTAGCCGCACCAACAACCGTGTTGGTATCTGCCGGATTTCCTGCGTTATACAGCGCGCCGGTCAGCGTATCAACACTGTCCATCATTTCGCCTGCCTGCGAGGAGAGGTCTTTGAATTCACCCATCAAACTCTTGAGCTCATCGGTGTTAATGTCCGGAATTGCCGCTGCAACCTGCTGCACAGCGCTCTGCTTTGCCGCCGCAAGGTCATCGGAAGACGTTACTTTTTCCGTAACAATCGGGGCAACCTGTTCGGCAACCTTCGGGCCGACAACCGATGCGATGGCGTCGGGGTCGATGCCGGAAGCGATCTTCGTAACCATGCCGGAGACCTGTGCGGTCACATTGCCGATAACTTCGGCGCTCGGGGTGGAGGTAGAAGCCTGTTCTGCCTGTGCGAGTGTTGCCAAAATAGCCGCTTTCTGCTCCTCGGTGAGATCGAGTGCTTCGTTGTTCAAAGCTGCTTCCACATAAGCTTTCGATGTCTGATAGCCTGCGCTGTAGCCGCCCTGATAAAGCTGTGTCGTAAGGGCTGCGGCTGCATTTGTGACATCTTCAGAGGAAGAAGCCGCCTGCACGTTGCCTTTGATCTCTTCCGCCGTCTTCTGAGAAGCAACTGTTGCCGCGTTGCTTGCAGCAGCTTCGGAAGCCGCTTTCGCTGCGCCGCTCGCCGCGCCATCGAAAACCTGTTCAGCGCCTGCGCCGAGCTGTGCTTTGAGTGCTGTCATATCCGGGATTTCAACGGTCTCCAGCTTGCCGGAAAGCTCGGTCATTTTGTCTTCAAGCGCAGTCTTCTTTTCGGAAGCCTCTACAAGGCCCGGGACAAGCTGCTGATTCATGACACCCGCAAGCTGTGCGGTTCTGTTCTGCAGCTGAATAGCGCCGAGGGAAAGCTCGCCGGTCTTTGTTGCCAAGATCTGTGCGTTTTCAAGCAGGTTTTCCGTGCCGTTTGCAAGGGTCTGTGTGCCGTTCAAAGCGCTATCCACGCCGGCATCAAACTGGCTGTAACTCGAAGCAAACGTGTCAAGGCTTTCGACAAGTGTGCCCACAGCGTCATCCAGTGCGCCGGAACCGTCCTTCAGCTGATCGATTGCATCGGTCAGTTCATCCATCGTGTCGCCAAGCTCGTCGGAAACCTCATCGAGGTCGAGGTCGGAAAGGTTCGGAGCCGCGGCGAAGAGAAACGTCGGGACGGTGCAGTCTGTAACATCCGCTTCGAGGGTAAGGGTATCGAGCATCAGGTCGTCGAGCTTATCAAAGCTGTCGGGGAGCAAGTCGCTGACGGCTTCCTTCATGCCCGGCATCGCAAGGTAGCAGGCAACCTGCGTTTTGGAATCAGACTCCACAAGGCCGTGCTCTGTCGTGATGTTCTTGAAGTTTTCGCTCGGCAGCACAGCCGCCGCAACGGTAAAGAACGGGGTATAGACGGTGCGCTTTTTACCGTTTACGGTCACTTCTTCGCCGGTGTTGTTCGTCAGCTTAACGGTTGCGACAAGGTGGCCGCTCTGACCCTTGAGTTCATCGGCCGTAACCGCCTTGCCGTCGAGCGTATACTCGATGGAAACACCGACCGGCGCCTGTGCGCTGTTCTTGCCCTGATAATAAATATCGGTTTCGTCCGTCGTCCACTTGAGCGTATTGCCGGACTGTTCCGGCATCACGTCGCTCTTGAGGTTCTGGATATCGGAAAGGTCGCTTTCGTCGGTAACGGCATCAAAACCGTCGTCGCTGTGCAGCCAATCGCTGGTGATCTGCTCCTGCACGGAACCGTCTGCGTTCAGGATGAGATAAGAGGTTTCTTTTTTCTCAACGGCAGCATCCGCCGCGAAGGCCGGGGCAGCGCAGCCGAGGAGGAGAAGTGCGGAAATCGTAGCCGCAACGGATTTTGTAAGATACTTACTCATATTGATCGAGATCCTTTCTCTGAATCGATTATGCCTTTTTCTCGGTGATTTCGGGCTTTTTCAGCCAATGGAACGTGGTCTTTCTGAGAATTGGTTCCGTGATGACAAGCAGTGCCGGCAACACAAGCAGGATAACCGCCATACTGATGAGTGCGCCGCGGCTGATGAGCTTGCACAGCACGCCGATGAGTTCCATACGGGAGACGAGGGACACGCTGAACGTTGCCGCGAAGAAGGTGAGACCGCTTGTTAAAATACTCTGACTGCACTGTTCAACGGCAATTTGAGCCGCTTCCTTTACAGTGTGACCCGCGTTACGTTCTTCACGGAAACGCGTAGTCATGAGGATCGCATAGTCGACCGTTGCACCGAGCTGAATGGTGCCGATAACGATGCTTGCGATAAACGGCAGCGTCGTGCCGGTGAAATACGGAATGCCGAGGTTGATCATGATGGCGCTTTCAATCGCCGCAACGAGCAGCACCGGAACAGAAGCGGAGCGGAACACGATGGCGATAATGACGAACACGACGATGATACTTGTGATGTTGACGTTATTGAAGTCGACATCCGCAACCTCGATCAAATCTTTCGTCATCGCACCTTCGCCGGTGATGACGCCGTTCGGGTCGTACTTTTTCACAATATCGATCATTTCGGAGAGCTGGTTATTTTGCTCGTCACTGCCGCTCTTATAGGAGGAGTTTGCAAGGATCATCTTGTGGCCGCCGGCCTCAAAGATGTCACGCACGTCGTCAGGAATAAACATTTCCGGGATCGCGCCGCCGACGAACTTTTCATAGCTCAAAACCTGGTGAATGCCGTCCACGCCGCTCAACTCATCGGAAAGATCGGAGAGATTTTTTTCGGAAAGGGTATCGTCCACAATGATGAAGTGGGACGTTGTCATATCGAAGTCTTCCTTCAAGCGGTTCGTACCCGCAATGCCGGGAAGGTCCTGCGGAAGCGCATCAAAGATCGTGTAGTAAACGGAAGTCTTTGACTGTGCAATGAAGAACGGAATGAAGATTATGATAAACGCAATCAAAATCGGCACACGGTGCTTCACGACGAAGTTCGAGGTACGCTTGAGCTTCGGGATGAACGTGCGGTGCGTGTGCTTTTCAATGGCACGGCGGAACGTCATGATAAGGGACGGTAAAACCGTGATGGTGCAGATAACGCCGAGCAGAACACCCTTTGCCATGACGACGCCGATGTCTTCGCCGAGCGTAAGCTGCATGGTGCACATGGCAAGGAAGCCCGCAATCGTTGTAAGGGAGCTGCCGGTAATGGAGGAAAATGTCTTTTTAATAGCCGCCACCATGGCGTCCTCATCGGATGCCGCCGTCAGCTTTTCTTCTTCGTAACGGTGCAGCAGGAAGATGGAGAAGTCCATCGTAACACCAAGCTGCAGGACCGTTGCCAATGCTTCCGTAATGTAGCTGATTTGGCCGAGGAAAATGTTCGTGCCGAAGTTATAGACGATTGGAAACAGCATGCCGAGCATGAAGATAAGCGGCACAATCGTTTCTTTCAGGCTGAGGAACAGAATCAGCAACGAAGCGCCCACAGCGCAAAGAATATACAAGGGCATTTCTTTATTGATGAGGCTCTTGGTATCTTCCAAAATAGCCGACATACCACCGATGAAGCAATCTTTATTCAAGATGTTCTTGATTTGCTTCTGCGCGTTCATCGTTCTGGCATCTGCGCTCGGGGCATCAAACTGAACGATGAGCATCGTTGCGCCGGAATCGTTATAGAAGAACTTCTGAATATCGCTCGGAAGCATTTCCTTCGGCGTCGTTACATCGATAAAATCGCTCGTCCACATGACCTTCTGTACGCCTTCGACCCCTTCAAGATCGCTTTTCAGTTTTAAGGTATCAGGCGTAGACATGTTTTCAACCGTAATCATGGAAACCGATGCCATATTGAAGTCATCCTCCAAATACGTCTCGCCGATCATGGAATCCAGATTTTTCGGCAGGTAGGTCAAAATATCGTAGTTAATGTAGGTGCCGAGCGCACCGAACACCGAGGGGATCAAAAGCAGAACCGCTAAAACAAGAATCAGCTTTCTGCGCTTCACGATCCATCGTGCAAAGTGCTCCATTTAGCACCGCTCCTTTCATTCGGGAACCATCCCTTTTATTTCGTTATGTAGTTTAGTCCAAAAATGACCAATAGTCAATATTAAAAACGATGAACTGTGTGGGCAAAATAAATTGACTATTAGTCATTTTATTCAAATCTGTACAAAATGTTGTTTTTGGCTTGCTTTTTACGGTGTATCCGCCTTATACTATAAAACAAATAAAGTGATTACACAGTTAGATTTGAATGTTGGGAGGCCACAGCCATGCGCGGCGGTGTTGAACAGAAAAAAGAACAGAAAAAGGAGGGGCTGCTCGAGGCGGCCTATCAGCTTTTCCTTGAAAAGGGCGTTAACAAGACCTCGGTCGATGAGATCGTAAAGAAAGCGAACGTCGCAAAGGGTACGTTTTATCTGTATTTTCACGATAAAACCCAGCTTCTGCAGCAGCTCACATACCGCATTTCCACGCGTGTTTTGAGTGAGGCCTATGAATATGCGGAAGAGCATAAGACCGGCGTTTTTGTAGAAGACATCATCCTCATGGTCGATTACATCGTGGAATACTTTAAAAGAAGCCGTCTGACACTGCGGCTTTTAGAGCGCAATTTCTCCTGGCCGATGATTGAAAAGCAGCTTGATCTAAGAGAAGACCCGTTGTGGGACAAGCTTGTCACTGCCATTGAGAGCAGCTCGCTCGCCGTGGGCTGCACAGAAGATGTCTTATATAAGCGCGTGTTTTTGGTGGTTGAGCTCATCGGTTCCACTTGCTTTGCCACGATGATTGAAAATAAGCCGGATACAATAGACAATATGAAACCCGTGCTTTACGACATGGTGCGTAAGATGCTTGCGTAATGTAAAGCGTATCGACTTTGCAAAGCTGAGTTGCTTTGTAAAGTCATATTAACTTACACATAAGTCTCCCGAGGCGAGCTTTAAACCAGCCCCGGGAATTTTCTATGTTCGATTGAACTTTTTCGCAAGATATAGTAAAATAGAAACCGAAAAATGAGAAAACACAGAACCAACAGAACGGAGATCATTTGAACCTATGGATAAATCGGAAATTCTTGCACTGCGCCGCGCGGTGCTGGAAAAAGACTTTGCACGCATGAATGACCGCCAAAAGCAAGCCGTGTTCACCGTAAACGGCCCGCTGCTCATTTTGGCAGGCGCAGGCAGCGGAAAAACAACGGTGCTCATCAACCGCATCGCGAATATCCTGCGCTACGGCGACGCGTACAACAGCACCTATCTGCGTGACGATCTCGATGAAAATGATATTGCCGCGTGCAAAGCTTATATTGAAAACGGCACGCCGCTCACAACGGAATCGCAGGAGCATTTGAGTGTTTCTGCCTGCGCGCCGTGGCGCATCATGGCTATTACCTTTACAAATAAGGCTGCAGGCGAGCTGAAAGACCGCCTGTGTGCCATGCTGGGCGAGGCCGCCAACGACATTTGGGCATCGACGTTCCACTCCACCTGCGCGCGTATTTTGCGCCGCGACGGCGAACGCATCGGGTATTCCTCGCACTTTACGGTGTACGATACCGACGACCAGCGCCGCTTGATGAAAAGCATCTTAAAAGAGCTCGACATTTCGGAAAAAAACATCACGCCAAAATCGATTTTGAACGAGATTTCCCGGGCAAAGGATTCTTTAATCTCGCCTGCTGAGTACGCCCTCACGGTCGGCGACGATTTCAGATTAAAGATTATCTCCCGCGCGTATACAACGTACCAAAAGCGTTTGGAAGACGCCGATGCTATGGACTTTGACGACCTCATCAACAAAGTAGTGGAGCTCTTCAAAAAGTGCCCGGACGTTCTGGAATACTACCAGAACCGTTTCCGCTACCTAATGGTTGACGAGTATCAGGACACAAACCATGCGCAGTACACATTTGTGCGCATGCTGGCCGAAAAAAGCGGTAACCTCTGCGTGGTCGGCGACGACGACCAGAGCATCTACAAATTCCGCGGTGCGACGATCGAAAACATTCTGAGCTTTGAAAATACGTTTCAGAATGCGACGGTCATTCGTTTGGAGCAGAATTATCGCTCGACGCAGAATATTCTGGACGCCGCAAACGCCGTCATTGAGCATAACACCGAGCGAAAAGGCAAAACGCTGTGGACGCAGAACGGCACCGGCGCCATGATCCACCTGCACACGGCAGAAAACGAAACGGACGAAGCCGAGCGCATCACGAAGATCATCTTAGACGGCGTTGCCGCAGGGCGGAAATTCTCTGATTACGCTGTTTTGTACCGCATGAACTCACAGTCGCTGACATTTGAACGCAATTTTGCAAAATCCGGTGTACCGCATAGAATTATAGGCGGCACGCGCTTCTACGAGCGCCGTGAGATCCGCGAGATGATCGCATATTTGAGCGTTATCAACAATCCGAGTGATGAAATGCGCCTGCGCCGCATCATCAACACGCCGAAGCGCAGCATTGGCGACCGCTCGGTCGAAGTCGCGGCACAGATCGGTCAGCAGACGGGTGAGACACTGTTTGAGGTTGTCTCACACGCGAAAGACTATCCCGCACTGTCCCGTGCCGCAAACAAAATGACGCTTTTCGCCGCACAGATGCAGGGACTCATCGAGCTCAACAACGACGAAGAAGTCACGCTCGGCGAGCTTTATGACGAGCTTGTGGAGCGCATCGATTACCTGAATTTTCTTAAGACCGACGACCCGGAATCCGCAGAAGACCGCGCCGCGAACGTGCAGGAGCTCGCTTCCAACCTGCGCCGTTTTGAGGAGGAAAACCCAGAAGGTACGCTTTCGGATTTTCTCGAAGAAGTTTCGCTCATCACGGACATCGATAATTATGATAATAACGCCGATTCCGTCGTGCTCATGACGGTGCACTCCGCAAAAGGCCTCGAATTCCCGGTGGTGTTTCTGCCGGGCATGGAGGAAAACATTTTCCCGGGCATGGCGAGCGTATATGTACCGTCCGAAGTGGAGGAGGAACGCCGTTTAGCGTATGTTGCCATCACGCGTGCAAAAGAGGAGCTGTACATTTTCCACGCGGAATCCCGCATGATCTTCGGCATGACGAACCGCAACCGCGTTTCACGCTTTGTGGAAGAAATCCCGGAGACGCTCGTCGAGCACACCCGCTCCCGCGATTACAGCGCGCGCCCGGTCTCTATGCCGAGCTTCGGCGGCGCGAAGCCGTTCGGGGAAGCACTGAAAACAAAATCCGTTGCGGAAGCCGGCGGATTCATGCCGAAGCCGCGCGTAAAGCCCGCGCCTGCCGGTACATACCGCGTAGGCGATACTGTCCTGCACAAGGCGTTCGGCACGGGTCTCATCGTTTCCGCCACGCCGATGGCGAACGATACGCTGCTCGAAGTCGCGTTTGACAAAGTCGGCACCAAAAAGCTGTTTGCAAACTTCGCAAGACTGACAAAAGTATAAAAAGAGTAAGCCGTGCACCTGTTTTCAAAGTGCACGGCTTATATTATTCAAATGCGGTTCTAATTTTGTCTGCCGCAGCCACAGCCGCAGTCGCTCGCTTTCGGCGGGAAAAATTCGTCGGTCGGGAAATCAATCTTGCGGAACAGCTCGCAGGGGTTGTCGCCGGAGGTGACGCATTCCTTATCCGGAATGCAGAAATCAAACGCAGGAATGAGCATCTGCACATTCCGCACAATCTGCACGATGGTAAACAGGCCGATCGTCACGTATACGGTGTTTTTCTGCTCTACCGTTTCAAACGCGCCGCCGTAACGGCTTGCAATGCAGTCCGGGATCACGCAGCAGGGCTCGCAGCCGCAGCGGCAGTGCTCGCAAAGCTTTGCGGAAAGCGCCACCGGCTGCGCGACCTGCACAGTCGCCTTGCGTAAGACCTTATTGCCCTGTAAATCGGCTTCGTCACGGCAGCTCTCGCTTGTAAACATCTTCACGTTGCCCTCGCTGCCGTAGAGGACCACCTTCTTGTTGAAGATGGCCACGCCGTTGATGGGCACCGGGCAGGAGGCCGTCCCCCCGAACAAATCCAGGCAGACATCGAAGAAGAAGGTCATGTCCACGGAGTAGAAGCCCTTGTTGAAGGGGATGGGCTGCAGGTCGATGTACACGGTGATGACGTTCACCTCTCGCACCCGGACGTTGGTGGCGCTATCCACCAAGGACTGCCGCGCGGCGGGGAACAGCACCCGGATATCCTCGATACAGTCCTTGTCAGAGCAGGAGTCGTACA
>OLQA01003947.1_pt1 | contig 10147 bp, 8 predicted proteins | sample 1673151 | NCBI WGS metagenome assembly OLQA01 (sample SAMEA3136760, study PRJEB25190) | human gut metagenome | biome: human gut; feature: human-associated habitat; material: faeces | place: Austria | collected 2013 | reverse complement strand
GGCGGACGACTTTCTGGAGGTGTATTTTTTTGCGTAAGCGAACGAAAACGCATCTGACACGTCGCGAGTTATTCGCCAGCATCAAGGCCAACCGGCTCATTTATCTTTTCATCAGTCCGTTCTTCATCCTGTACGCTATTTTCGGGATGTATCCCATGCTGTACTCTCTGGTACTGTCTTTTCACCGATGGTCGGGCAACGGCGAGCAGGAATTTGTGGGCCTGCTGAATTACCAGAACCTCATCACAGACGGTCAGTTCTTTCAGGCTGTGGGCAACACGCTCTTCATCTGGTGTCTCTCTACCATTCCCATGGTGCTGCTGGCGCTTGTGTTTGCGTTCGTCCTAAACATGGCTACGCTACGGTTCAAGGCAGTGTTCCGCGCCATCTATTTCCTGCCCAACGTCACGTCAACCGTGGCCGTGTCCATCATCTTCGCCACGATGTTCGCCAACACCTACGGCCTCATGAACTTCGCGCTGGAGGGGCTGGGGCTTTCGCCCGTTAAGTGGATGTCCTCCCCGTTCTGGGTGCAGTTTGTCATCGCTTTCATCGTGCTGTGGCGCTGGACAGGCTACAACGCCATTATCGCACTGGCAGGTCTGCAGAAGATCCCCTACTCGCTGTATGAGGCAGCCCGTATCGACGGCGCCTCCAGTTGGCAGATCTTCTGCCGCATCACTATCCCCATGCTGAACCCCACCATTATTTTCATCGGCGGCTGGCAGCTCATGGAAGAGAGCTATATGCTGGTGGGCAAGGCCGGTGGCATCGGTAAGGCGGGCATGACCGTGGTGCTCTATCTGTACAACAAGGCGTTTTTGGAGCGGCAGTTCGGCTACGGCTCCGCCGTTTCCTGGGGGCTGTTCCTCATTATCTGCGTCTTTTCCTTCATCAACCAGAAACTGATCCAGCACGAAACAGAATAGGGGGGGAACGGAACTTGACTTCAGCTATGAAAACCAAAAAAATATCCACCATGGTGTTTTATCTCTGCGTCCTGCTGTGGGCGGGCGTCTCACTGTTCCCATTTTACTGGCTGTGCGTGATGGCAACGCGTACCTCTGCAGAATTTTTCCGCTACCCGCCCATCATGGTGCCGGGCGGCTCACTCTTTGCCAATGCCGCAGCTTTATTCGACACCGTCGACTTTCCTCTCGCCATCTGGAACACACTGCTCGTGGCCACCAACAAGACTTTCCTTGCCTTGTTTTTCTGCTCCATGACGGCCTTCTATTTTTCAAAGTTTCGTTTTCCCGGTAAAAAGTTCTTGTACACCTTTCTCATGGTGACCATGATGATTCCCACCCAGTTGCTCATGATTCCACAACTCATCATGATGGGCAATCTGGGCTGGATCTCCACACTTAAGGCGCTCGTCATCCCCAACATGATTCCCGCCTTCGGCATCTTCTGGATGACACAGTACTGCCAAGGCGCAATTCATGAGGATCTCATCAACGCCGGGCGTATCGACGGCTGCGGCACATTCCGCCTGTTCTGGAACATCGGTCTCCCCATCACGGTGCCTGGGCTGGCGTTTCTTGCCATCCACACCTTTCTCAACACCTGGAACGACTTTCTGTGGCCGTTGATCGTGCTGAACGACCAGAAGGTGTTCACCGTACAGGTGGCGTTAGGTCAACTGCAAGGTATGCACACCAAGACCGACTACGGTGCCGTGATGTGCGGTACACTGCTGGCCACCCTGCCCATCGTGCTCATCTTCCTTCTGTGCAACAAGTTCTTCATCGCAGGCATCGCCGCCGGCGGCGTGAAGGACTAACGATCGCGGGATCCCGTAAAGGGACCAGGCTTATTTAGGTGCATTGCCCCGGCGCGCAACCGCGGCGGGAGCGGGCTATACGCGATGCATGTACCCACATCCTTTACTGTAACAGGAGAGATATCCATATGAACCTTTACTGGCCCATCCTTCTGGCTGTTGGCTCCAATGTCGTCTATCAAATATGTGCCAAGTCATCGCCCAGAGACCTCGATCCCTTTGCATCGTTGTGCATCACCTATCTCGTGGGCGCAGCCGCCTCCTGCGCGATGTATTTTCTCACCCACCGCGACATGGGTGACCTTATGCGCGAATATACACACCTTAGTTGGACGCCCTTCGTACTGGGGCTGGCCGTGGTGGGGCTGGAAGTGGGAAACCTCTATATATACCGCGTTGGCTGGAGTCTCAATACAGGATATGTAGTACAGAGCATCCTTCTGTCCATTCTTCTTATCTTTGTGGGCTTTTTCCTCTACCACGAAGCCATCACTTGGACAAAACTCGCCGGTATGGCCTTCTGCACCGTGGGTATCTTCTTCATCAACCGGTGACGCACACGTTCCCGGCGGCGTGACGATGGCTGTTTCATAACGGGTTGTACAGCACCATTGGAAATAATATGGCAACATACAGGAGCGCATTGCAGAGAAGATAGAAGCCAAAGTGGAAACGCGGCATGGTAAATGCTTTTATCTCTTTATACGCATACGCGGATGCAGCCGCGCGGAGGTATTGCAACGGTTCCCGGAGCTGTGCGGCTGAAAACCTGAAGAAACCTGAAAGCATCTTCGCGCGCGAGAACCTTAACATTTCTGAACATGCGCCCCGCTTTGCGTGAGTGGGGGAATACCCCTCCCCATGGGGCCAAGCGCCCCTTGCCGTCCAGCGCCGATTTACACACAGGGAATTTTCCAAACGCGAGATAATCTCCCAAAATATACAGAAATCTCCAATATAAAAAAGTGTTTTGCTTTCAAGGCACCGTTTTCTATCCGTTTTACGGTTGGAAGCGATAAGCGTTATAAAACGTTATGCCTTGTCCATACCTTGCCCCACCCTATGAAGAAAGTGTAAACGCGCAAGCATGCGCTGTGGGCCTTATCCCCACCAGCACACAGGGCGAATCATGCCGCCAAGGAGCGAACGCCGGGGAACGTTCGGTAAATGTTCGCATGCCACTAATTGCCACTAATTCAGGGCGCGGAAGCTTGTAACCGGCCTGTTAGCACGCTGTTATTATGCTGTTAGCAGCAAGGCCCACACAGGCCGCACAGAAGCACGGCAATGTGCAGGGCGGGCGCTTTTCCCGCCTTTACTATAAAAACGCTTTGAGGGCCGTTGCAACCGCGCCGGAGCGCACATAAAAAGAGCGGGCAGCTTTTACGCTGTCCGCTTTGTCTTATTTTATTGCGTTAATCAGTTCGAGAAGCCACGCCGGGCGTTTGTCTCCCACGGGCAGCAGCTCACCGTTTCGATATTCAGCCACTAGCACAAAGCCGTTGTCATTGTCGAAAAATTTCGCTTCATCACAGTAGGGCAGCAGTTTTGCAATATCGTCAAAGCGGCGAGAGAAACGACGCTCAACGTCATGGTGTGGGATATCATGTCCGCCCTTTGCTACGCGGTTTTGAATGCGGTGCAAACTTTCCGAAAGCGTATTCAGTCCCACATAGTACAGACGAATATAATATCCTGCCTCCTTGGCCCTCTTTGCAAGGCGTTTAGGGTATCCGCCCGAAAGTGTGGTTTCCTGTGTGAGGTTTACGCCATCTTCAAGCGCCTTTTCGATGCGTTCCACGGCCAGCTTTCCGCCCTCGTATTCATCGCCCCCCATCTCTGCCGTGATTTTATCCGGGTCAACAATAACACCCAAGTCTGTTCGCTCTGCTTTCAGCGAACCCGTAAGACTGGATTTCCCCGCGCCGTTCACGCCGCCGATCAGTGTGAATACTTTCATTCTGCGGCCTCGCTTTCGTCTACATATTCCATAATGTCGCCGGGCTGGCAGGCCAGAGCCCTACACAAAGCGGCTATTGTGTCGGTGGTTACGCTTTTCCCGGCTCTCATGCTTGTAAGAGCATTTTCCGATACAATTTTTTCTTTCCTAATCCTGTAAGTCGTAAGCCCTTTTTCTTTCATCAAAGCAAAGAGCTTTTCATATTTCATTGGCATCGTAATACCTCCGTTCAATCATTCTTTTCCACTGTACATATTATAGCACAAATATGCATTATTTTCAATGTACAATATATGCATTAAATTTGATGTATGTTTGTGCAAAACGTCAATAGACTATACATTAAAATTCATGTATAATATAATCACAGGGATGGGGAAGCGACAATGAACCGATAACGACTTGATGTGCGGTGTCCCCCACTATAGCAGCGTAAGCGCAGGTTCCCCCAAAGTCCCAGAGGTTGCAAGCAGCCCATTACTTGCCGCACGCGGCCCGCTCCGATAAAGGCCGCCGGACAAGCCCCGCCGAAAAGAGGGCGAAAAAGAAAGGAGCCAATACCATGACACAGAAAACCCTTGCAAAGCATCTGGACGAGTACACAGCCCTTGCGCAGCAGATCGCCGCGCTGGAGGCGCAGAAGCAGGCCGTAGCGGACAAAATCAAGGACGCTATGGGCGAGGCCGAGGAAGTGCAGGCAGGCGCTTATACAGCCCGCTACAAGGCCGTTACAAGCAGCCGCTTTGATGCCAAGGCATTCCAGCAGGCCCACAGGAAGCTGTATTCGGCTTTCTGCCGCCCGCAGACTGTACGCCGCTTCACCGTTGCCAGGGCATGAAAAAAGCCCCTTACCTGTGCATCGTGGCAAGTGAACAGGTAAAGAGCCGCAACACCGCCGAAGCGGGGTCTATGCTTATTATAGGCCCCGCCCGGTAAAATGTCAAAGGAGGCGGTACAAGCCCCTCGCAGCCGGGCAAAGGCGCTGCATTATGAGTAAACAAACTGAATAGCCTATCCAAAGAGGGTATAATATCCGGGCGGCTCCGTAGCGATACGGGGCCGCTTTATTATAGTAAACGCCTTTAAAATTGGTAATTTCTTCCTGTGTAATTACTGTGTATTTTCTGTGTCAAAAATCATGCTTTCTCATGTAGTCTCATGCAGTTACAGGATAAAGAAAAACCGCACTGTTAAGCCATTTTTGGCTATACAATGCGGTTTAAAAATTGGTGAGCCATCGGGGATTCGAACCCCGGACACCCTGCTTAAAAGGCAGATGCTCTGCCGACTGAGCTAATGGCTCATAAAAAAAAGAGAAAAGACGGAAATACTGTATTCTCCAATGACGCTTGACTATTATATCAGCCAGGTGGTATTCTGTCAATACCCCGCCGGAAAATTGTCCCGCCGGCAGCCGCCGTGCGCGCACCGACGGTGCGCGGGAAAGCGCGGCTCCCGGGGCTTTCCTGCCTCCTTGAAGGCGCCGCTCTTGTGTGAAATGTTTGCCTTCCTATTTACAAAAGCTTCGGTTTTGTGTATATTGTATAAGGATAGTTACGCTGAAACGCTATGGTGAAAACGGGATAGGGAACGAAACAAAAGATAAGGCTGCTTCGTCTATACAGATGCCGCCTTTTCTTCTTATTTGCTTCTTTCCGTCTCGTTTTGCCGATCGCGAGGTTGACAGGCATGACGAAACGTTTGTGCAGCGCCCTGTTGGCGCTGAGTACGGCTGTGATGTGCCTTTGCGCCTGCACTGCGGGCGGGCAGGTCTCGGCCTCAGGCGCGCCGCCTTCCGGGAGTTCCAGCGCGCCGGCGCCTTCCTCGGTGTCCCAGTCTGCGCAGGAGCCGCAGCCGCAGCCCGAGCCGGAAACGCCCGCTATCGTGACAGACCCGTCGGCGAACCCCCTCACAGGGCTTGCTAAAGCGGATGATTGGCCTGAGGGTATGCGGCCTCTGGCCGTGATGCTCGACAACGTTCAGGCGGCGCTGCCCCAGCGTGGCCTGCAGAGTGCGGATCTTGTATATGAAATGGTGACCGAGGGCGGCATCACCCGTCTGATGGCCGTATATTCCGATTATACTTCCATGCCCGAGGTGGGGCCGGTGCGCTCCGCTCGGGACCAGCATGTGCAGCTTATGTTCCCCTTGGGAGCGATGTACCTGCATGTGGGCGGCTCCACGTATGCGAAGGCGCTTCTCAGCCAATACCATTATGAGGCCAAATCTTTGGATGGTTATTTTCAGGCCGGCGCGCTGGAGTTGGATGCACAGCGCAACCTGACGGCGGCCATTGAGCATTGCTGGTTCACCAGCGGGGAGTTGTTTTCTCAGGCGGCCGCCCAATACAGGCTGGACACCGAGATGGACGGCCCACAGCAGGCCGTGTTCCAGTTCGTCCCCTACGTTCAGGAGCCCCGCGTGCTGGCGGGTGGGGAAGCGTCCCAGCTCTATATCCGTTTTTCCAGCTATGCCAACAGCGCGTTCCGCTACGATGCAGAGAAAGCGCAATATGTAAAATCACAGTTCGGCGCGCCGCATTTGGATGAGAACACCGGTGAGGCCGTCACGTTCGATAACCTGCTGGTGCTGTTCACGGACACCGAAAAATATCCCGGCGGCATTCTCACGAAAGTGAATTTTGCGTGGGGCGGCGTGGGCTGGTATTTCAACGGCGGACGATGCGAGCCGGTACGATGGCTGAAAGGCGCGCCGGAACAGCCGCTGCGCATCGTGTCCGCCGACGGCGCCGAAACGCCTGTGGAAGTCAACCCGGGCCGCACCTATATTGCGGTGGTGGGGCTGGACATGTATTCCTATTTCCGCATCAACGATACGGCGCCTGTTTGGCAGGCGGCGGAATAAAACATTTTTGCTTCAATATTTTTGGCAGCACCGCACGATTCCCGGCTAGCGTTTTGCCCGGACAATTGTCTTGAGCGGCCCGGTACTCGGAATGACGCAGTAGTGCCCGATATTGAAAATAGATCACTACAACAACAGGAGACCATCAGATGAAAAAATTTCTTTCCATGCTTTTGATCCTGGCTCTGGCGGCGTCCGTGTTCACGGCGTGCGGCGACAAGCCCGCTTCGTCCGGCAGCACGACGGACGCTCCAGCCGCTTCCTCCTCGGAGCCTGAGCCGCAGGAGCCGCCGTATGACCCGGCCGTCCTCACCGGCCTGCCCAAGAGTGACGATTATCCCGAGGGCCAGCGCGTCACGGCTGTCATGGTGAACAATATCTCCAATACCTCTTACCAGCAGGCGCGTCCGCAGAACGGCCTGTCCGAAGCCGACGTGCTCATCGAGATCAAGGTGGAGGGCGGCATCACCCGCTTTTGCGCCCTGTTTACCGATTACCGGGACCTGCCCGAGATCTGCCCCGTGCGCAGCGCGCGTGACCAGTTCTTCCAGCTTATCCTGCCGCTGCAGCCGCTTTATGTGCATATCGGCGAGAGCGTGGTGCAGACGCAGTATGTTAAGGATTACTCTTATCAGGATATGGATTTGAATTTGGATCGGATGGGTGATTTCCCACGCGATGCAAGTAAGGGGAATGTGGCGCGGGAACACACGGCTTATGTGGATGGAGATTTTATCCAGAAAGCCATTGATGCCTTGGGTGCCGATACCCGCCGCGACTACACCAGCCCGATCTTCGACTTCGTCAATTACAATGAGCCCGCCCGTGTGCTGACAGGCGATAACGCGCTGGGCATCACCATCGAGCACTCCCAAAGCTACCGCACCTATTTCGACTGGGACGCCGCCGCCGGTAAGTATCTGATGAGCCAGTACAGCTATGCGGCCCGCGATATCCTGCCCAGCACCGACGCGAACAACGGCACGCAGCTTTCGTTCGACAACGTCATCGTGCTGTTCACGGATTTTGACGTGTATCCTGATCCGGGCGGATCCGGCTACGACCTTCAGAAAGTGGATTACACCTTCGGCGGCGTGGGCTACTACTTCAACGGCGGAAAGGCGGAACCGATCCGCTGGAAAAAGGGCTCTCCCCTTGAGGCGCTGTATCTGGTTGATACTGAGGGCAACGAGACCAGCGTAAAGGTGAACCCCGGCAAGACGTACCTTGCAGTGGTGGACCTGGAAGAGGCCGGAAAGTTCAGCTATGACGCGGGCGCGGCAGCCACGGATACGGCCGAGGTGCCCACCGGCGACAACAGCACGCTGGAAAACTTTGAAGAAACGGACGGCTGATCCGCGGCCGTCCCGCGTCGCCCCGCCCGCAAACGCGCGCGGGGCGGACCCGGTTTTATGTATCAACAACGGAAAGGAGTTGAAGCCCGTGAAACGCATGATCGCTTTTGCGCTGGCCGTTATGCTGGCGTTTGGCATGACGGCGTGCGGCGACAACACCTCGTCGGGGACGCAGAGCGCGTCCTCCGCCTCTGCTCCGGGAGCCAGCCCGCTGATTCCGGACGGCCCTGCGCCGGAGATCAACCTCATCACAGGCGAAGCGCTGGCCGAAGGGCTGGCGGCGGGTGACAGGCCCGTGGCCGTCATGGTGAACAATGCGCAGGCCGCACTGCCCCAGCGGGGCATCGGCAGCGCCGACGCGGTTTTTGAAATGGTGACGGAGGGCGGCATCACCCGCCTGCTTGCGCTGTACGCAGATAAGGACACGGTGCCCCAGGTGGGGCCGGTGCGTTCCGCGCGGGACCAGCATCTTCAGTGCGCGATGCCGCTGAACTCGGTTATCGTGCACATCGGCACCAGCATTTATGCTGAAAATCTGCTCAACCAGTATCAGTATTCCACCATCAACGGCATGTATTTGGGGTCCACGTCCTTTGTGTTTGATGAAGCGCGCAGTGCGGCCGGTTACGCCAATGAGCACTGCTGGTACACAGACGCGGCGTTGATTGCAGCGGGGATGGAAAAGCTGGGGCTTTCGGGAACGGGCGCCAGCCAGGCATTGTTCGATTTTGTGGCTCACGATGCTCAACCGGTGGTGCCTGCCCAAGGTGATGCCGCAGACGTGGCGTTCAGCTTTTCGGATTCCGGTGCGGTGACCCTCACCTATGACGCCGCTGCGGCCAAGTATCTGAAAACAGCTTACGGCGCGCCGCAGGTGGATGAATCCACGGGCGCACAGCTTGCATTTGACAACGTACTGGTGCTTTTTACGGATATAAAACTGAAAAATCCCGACGACCCCAACAATCTTGTGACGGACTTCGCTATGAGCAGCGGTACGGGCTATTACTGCTACGGCGGCAAGTTCCGCGCGGTGACATGGGAAAAAGGCAATCCGGAGGACCCGCTGCGCCTGAAGGACGAGAACGGCGCTGCGCTGCAGGTCAATGTGGGCAAGAGTTACGTGGCTATCGTGGGTAAGGACAGGGAAGGCACGCTGCTGTTCGGCGGCGTCAGCCCCACGGGCGTCATCGGCGGCGAGGGCGCGTCTTCGGACGCGCAGAGCGGCGCGGCGGCTTCGGCCGAACCGGAGCTGTAAGGTGTACGGACGACAAGAATAAAAGCGGACGGCTGTTTTATCAGCCGTCCGCTTTTGCATGCTGCCGTCGTGTTCCTTATTCCGGTTTACCAACATACGCCGTAAAATCGATGTTATTGCCGTCCGGATCGCGAAATCCGATGGCGCGGTACCCCCACGGGTAAGTGACGGGAGGGCGTTCCACAGAAACACCCGCAGAAAGCAGACGTTCGTATTCCGCGTCTACGTCGTCGACCGCAAACTCCAGTCCGCAGCAATCGGGGTTGACAGGTGTTTTTGTGTCGGAGTGCGTGATAACGACAAAAGCGCCGCCGGCGGGAATTTCGAAGCGGTTTGGAGCGCGCCGCCGGCAGGGCTGGCCCAGTACCAGCGAGTAAAATCGGCTCATTGCGGAGGGGTTTGGCGTCGCAATATTCACCGCTATGGTTCATCTCTATCGTATGGCAAAGCTCATGCAATAATACATAATCCACCAAATGCCAAGGAAGAAGCATTAATGATTGCGAGAGGTTAATGCTCTTCTTCATTGTACAACTTCCCCAATGCGTTTTGCTATTATTGATTTTCACCCCGGTCAACATAAATCCATGTTGTCTAGCCAATAGCGTGATACGTTCCGGCAACAACCGTTTCGCCTCGTGGCGGAGCGCCTTCTCCAGCATGGATTTCAATAAGGATTGCACCTCTTCCTCCTCGAAACGAGTCTCATTCGGACAAGCGATATGCAGTACTCCATCCTCCAATCTCATGTAGAAATTACTTCGCTCGGTGCGGAAGATATGCAAGCGGAATGTCGTAGCCTGTAACTCCGATCTTTCGTCGAGCAGGGGCCGGGCCGGATGCTTCTGGAGCGCTTTTACCAGCCGGGCCTTGTTCTCCATGATAAAAGCGATCATACGTTTCTCGTCTCCCCCGGGTGGCAT
>OLQA01003934.1_pt1 | contig 10181 bp, 10 predicted proteins | sample 1673151 | NCBI WGS metagenome assembly OLQA01 (sample SAMEA3136760, study PRJEB25190) | human gut metagenome | biome: human gut; feature: human-associated habitat; material: faeces | place: Austria | collected 2013 | reverse complement strand
AAAGTTACTCTTGATCCGGAAGAAGCAGTATCTTACCTGATGGGAAAATTAACAGAGAAACATATCATTTAATAAGAAGGAAAAGTGGTGAATATCATGAACTTAGAAGAATATAAGGGAGTATATGTCTTTGCTGAACAGGTAGACAACAAACTGAGCGGAATCGCATTTGAACTTCTTGGAAAAGCAAAAGACCTTGCAGCAGACTTAAATGCAGAAGTAGCAGCCGTTCTGATCGGTTCTGACGTAAAAGGACTTGCAGATGAGCTTGCAGCATACGGAGCAGATAAAGTAATCGTAGTAGATGATCCGGAACTGAAAGAATATAGAACAGAGCCATACGCACATGCACTGGCATCTGTTATCGAAAAATATAAACCGGAGATCATGTTAGTCGGCGCAACTGCAATCGGACGTGATCTTGGTCCTAGAGTATCCGCAAGAGTACAGACAGGTCTTACAGCAGACTGTACACAGCTTGAAATCGGTGATTTCCCGATCAACCCGGTAGCAGGAAAAGAGCAGAAGCACAATCAGCTTCTTATGACTCGTCCGGCATTTGGTGGAAACACGATCGCTACCATCGCCTGCCCGGATAATCGTCCGCAGATGGCAACCGTTCGTCCTGGTGTTATGCAGAAGATCGCTAAGATCGAAGGTGCAAAGGCAAATGTAGAAGAGTTTAATCCAGGATTTACACCGGATAATAAATACGTTGAGATCATGGAAGTTGTCAAATCTGTATCTGAGACGGTTGATATCATGGATGCCAAGATTCTTGTATCCGGTGGACGTGGAGTCGGAAGTGCAGAAAACTTCAAGATTCTGGAAGACCTTGCAGAAGCACTCGGTGGAGAAGTAAGCTGCTCACGTGCAGTTGTAGATAATGGCTGGAAACCAAAAGATCTTCAGGTAGGACAGACAGGAAAGACAGTTCGTCCTCAGGTATATTTTGCAATCGGTATTTCCGGAGCAATCCAGCATGTAGCAGGTATGGAAGAATCTGATATCATCATTGCAATCAACAAAGATGAGACAGCTCCGATCTTTGATGTAGCTGACTATGGTATCGTTGGAGATCTGAATAAGATCGTACCAGAACTTACCAAACAGATCAAAGAAGCAGTTGCTGCTAAAAAATAAAGAATAGCTGGTAAAACAAAGATGGTGTCGCAAAGAAGCGGCACCATCTTTTTGTATACAAATCGAATAGAAGTTAGCCTGCTCTATTTTCGTGCGGAAAGCTTGTGCGTCTGGGGGGTATTATGGTATACTTTATAAGATATAGACTTTGTAGTTATAGCTTAAGTAGGAGTGTGAATAAATGGCACAAAGAATTAAAAGCAGACGAAGGAAGGCTGTAAAAAAGCAGGCGGTTCATTATTTTGATTACAGTCTTCTGGCGATTATTATATTTCTGATGTGTTTTGGACTGGTAATGCTATACAGTATCAGTTCCTATGAAGCACGAACGGAATACGGAGATGGGATGTACTTCCTGAAAAGGCAGGGGCTCATCGGACTTGGAAGTATTGTTGTGATGATGTGGGTTTCTCGCCTGGATTATCATATGTTTTCCAAATATGCAGCAATGAGCTACTGGGGATCCATGCTTCTTCTTGCACTTGTTAAATTTACACCACTTGGTATTGAGGTAAATGGTGCACGAAGATGGTTCCGGCTTCCGGCTAACCAGTCATTCCAGCCGGCAGAGATTATGAAGATCGCTGTGATCATATTTATCCCATACCTGATCTGCAGAATGGGGAATAAAGTACACACCCTGAAAGGATCGCTGGGAGTTGTGGAGTGGGGAGGTTTGGCAGCACTGGGAGTTTATGTGCTGACTGATAATCTAAGCTCTGCGATCATTGTAATGGGAATTTCCTGCTGTATCCTTTTTGTCGTACATAAGAAGCAGAAGATTTTTCTGTGGATTGCAGGAGGCGGGCTGGCTGTTTTTGTGGCGGGATCATATATCCTCGGAAGACTTCTTGAGAACAGCACCAGCTTCCGACTCAGACGTATCATTGCCTGGCTGAACCCGGAAAAATATGCGTCAACGATTTCTTTCCAGACGGTACAGGGGCTATATGCGATCGGATCAGGTGGCTTTTTCGGGAAAGGACTGGGAAATGGTGTGCAAAAGACGGTAATACCGGAAGTGCAGAACGACATGATCCTGTCAGCAATCTGTGAAGAGCTTGGGGTATTTGGAGCGATCATTATCCTGGTTTTGTTCGGTCTTTTGATCTACAGACTGCTTTTTATTGCACAGAACGCACCCGATCTGTATGGAGCACTGATCATGACAGGGATTATGTCACATATCGCGATCCAGGTAATTCTCAATGTTATGGTAGTTACGAACATGATGCCGAATACCGGAATTACATTGCCTTTTATCAGTTATGGTGGTACATCCATCCTGTTCCTGATGATAGAGATGGGAATGGCACTTGGAATTTCCAGAAGAATTAAACTGGAAGGGTAAAAAAAGCTTTTTTTTCAAAGAAAAGTGTGATATGATGTTATAAGTGGTAATGAAAACCACGTATAATGGATGCAAATGACACGTTTCGGAGGTTTGGATTATGAGTTATAAAGTGATTGTGGACAGCTGTGGAGAATTGACAGCAGAGATGAAAGCTTCAGGTCGGTTTGAGACAGCATCACTGGGACTGGAGGTTGGAGATTGTCATATAATTGATGATGAATCTTTCAATCAGGCTGAATTTTTGAAGAACGTAGCTGAATGCCCGACATGTCCAAAGTCAAGTTGTCCGTCTCCGGAGACGTTTATGGAAGGATATCACTGTGATGCGGAGCATGTATATGCTGTTACGTTGTCTTCTGAACTGAGCGGTTCTTATAACAGTGCCGTACTGGGCAAGAATTTATATGAAGAAGAATATGGTGAGAAAGATATTTATGTGTTCAACTCAAAATCTGCATCAGTAGGACAGACGCTCATCGGGATGAAGATTGCGCAGTGTGAAGAGCGGGGCATGACATTCAAGGAAGTGGTAGCTGCTGTAGAAGCATATATTGAAGAGCAGCACACATATTTTGTTCTTGAGACGCTTGAGACTCTTCGTAAGAATGGAAGACTTACAGGATTAAAAGCAATTGCGGCAACAGTACTGAATATTAAGCCGGTGATGGGGGCTACTCCGAAGGGAGAGATTTGTCAGTTGGGTCAGGCGCGCGGAATTAAAAAAGCACTTAAGAATATGGTGGATTGTGTGATTGCAGATCTGAAAGATCCGGAGAGCAAGGTACTTGCAATTTCGCATTGTAACTGCCCGCAGAGAGCACAGGATGTGAAGAAGATGTTGGAAGAACGTGTGAAATTAAAAGACATTATCATTCTGGATACCAGAGGTGTCAGTAGCATGTATGCGAATGATGGCGGAGTAATTATTGCAGTATAGCTTGTATCAATCGTAAAAGTGTGATAAAATATACTGGTTAGATGATTGCGAAGGAGATTTGCAGATATGAGTCAGAAAAAAGTAGATTATTATAAACAGGCAAAAGCGAACAGAAAGCGTGAAGAAAAAAAGAAAAACTTGCGAAAAGCTTTTGATTATACGATCCTTGGGCTGATTGCACTTGCAATCGTTGTCTGGATTGGATGGTCCGCTTATGATATGTATGAATCAAAGCAGCCAAGAGCAGTAGCAGAAGTTGATTATTCTGCTGTAAGTAATTATGTCCAGTCACTTAACACTGCTGAGTAAATGAAAAGAAGAAAGTGGAGAGATGGTTCCATTGTGGAACGGTTTCTCCACTTTTTTTATGCACTGTGTGGAGAATGGAGTATAAAACGCTCCACTTTTCACCACAAAATGAATGAAAAATGGAAAAAAATATGATTTATCGGACTTTTTTCAGAATGGATAAATTCGAAAAAGTGCTTGAAAAGGGCGGAAAAGTGGGGTACAATGGATACAAGTGGTAGAAAGTGGAGTGAAGTGGAGCAAAGTGGCATGGAAAGTGGCAGACCACTTTGAAAGAAGGTGATCCTATGTTGACTGGAGAATTTAATCATAGTATTGATTCAAAAGGCAGGCTGATTATTCCTTCCAAATTACGAGAGAGTCTGGGAGAACATTTCGTAATTACGAAAGGGATGGACGGCGGCTTATTTCTGTATCCGGACAACGAATGGAAAGCCTTTGAAGAGAAGCTTAGAACTTTACCGCTTACAAACAAAAAAGCCAGAGACTTTAAGCGTTTCTTTCTTGGAAGTGCTACGGAAGGAGAACTTGACAAACAAGGGAGAGTTTTGATATCTTCTTCTCTTCGCGCTTATGCAGATCTTGAAAAAGAGGTTGTTCTAGCAGGTGTGCTGGACAAGGTCGAGATCTGGAGTAAAGAGGCGTGGGAAGCGCGTACAGCTGATGTTGAGGAAAATATCGAGGACATTGCAAGTGACATGGAAGATTTGGGACTTAGCATCTAAATAGATCTTTTAATTAGGAGGACACCATGGCATTTAAGCATAAATCAGTATTACTGGATGAGACAATCGAAGGACTGAACATCAAGCCGGACGGTATTTATGTTGATGGCACACTTGGAGGAGGCGGACATGCATACGAAGTATGTCGGCGTTTAAACAACAAGGGGAGTTTTATAGGAATAGACCAGGATGCGGCGGCGATTGAAGCGGCAGGGCCCCGATTAAGCGACTTCGGGGAGAGTTACAATAATCAGGAGCAATTATTGTGATATGAAGTCGAGGCTCCATGAGAAAGGGATTGACAAGGTCGATGGAATCGTACTCGATCTGGGCGTATCATCTTATCAGTTAGATACGGCAGATCGTGGTTTTTCCTATCGCGTAGATGCGCCTTTGGATATGAGGATGGACACACGCCAGACTTTATCTGCAAAGGAGATTGTCAATGGCTACAGTGAGATGGACCTTTTTCGGATCATTCGCGACTATGGTGAGGACAAATTTGCGAAGAATATAGCAAAACATATTGTTATGGCAAGAGAGAAAGGTCCTATTGAAACAACCGGGCAGCTGGCAGAGATTATCAGACAGTCTATACCGATGAAGTTTCAGAAGATGTCGGGGCATCCGGCAAAAAGAACCTTTCAGGCAATCCGGATTGAATGTAACCGGGAACTGGAGGTGCTCAGGGATTCACTTGACGATATGATCGATATTTTAAATCCGGGAGGAAGGATATGCATCATCACGTTCCATTCCCTGGAGGACAGAATTGTCAAAGGAATTTTTAAAAAGAATGAGAATCCATGCACGTGTCCGAGTACTTTCCCGGTATGTGTGTGTGGAAAAGTTTCCAAAGGAAAAGTCATTACGAAAAAACCGATTCTTCCAAGTGAAGAAGAGATGGAAGTGAACAGTCGTTCTAAGAGTGCGAAGCTGCGTATCTTTGAGCGCGTATAGAATTTGAAAGGGTGGTGCTGTATGGCAAAATACAGTCATAGAATACAGGCAGACAGACGTACAGTAACAAGCCGAGGAATGTACATATACGGAAATACAGTTCGCCAGGCAGAAGTCATGCCACAGCGACAAGAGGAACCAAGAAAAGAACAGAAAAAACTGGACAGACAGATTTTGAAAAATCGAAGAAAAGCAATGCGGATGAATCCTGCATATGTGATGTTTCTTTCAATTGCAGCAGTGGCAGCACTTGTAGTCTGTGTATGGTATCTGCAGGTACGTGCAGAGCTTACAAGCCGGACAGAGCATATTACCGAGCTGCAGCAGGAACTGGCAGATGCAAAAGAAGAGAATACAACTAGATATAACGTAGTAATGGATTCTGTGAATCTGGAAGAAGTAAGAGACCGTGCAATCAATGATCTGGGTATGGGATATGCGACTTCGGATCAGATTATTGAATATCAGAACCCGGTTAATGATTATGTAAAACAGTACGAAAGTATTCCGAAAAGCGGAGTGCTTGGACAGACAACAGATAAATAGGTTTATGAACAAAGGTGAATAACATGTCAAAAAGAAGAAAAAGAAAGCCTTCCGTTCTGAGGCATAAATTCACGGTTGGAATGCAGAAAAAGCTGGTAATGCTCTTTATAGCGATATTACTGGCTTTTGTTATTCTTGTCGGAAGAAGTACCTATATCAATGCCTCGTCAGGAGAAGATTATACCAAGACAGTACTGGATCAGCAGCAGTATATGAGTCGGTCGATTCCGTTCAAGCGTGGAGATATTGTAGACACAAACGGCACAAAGCTTGCGACAAGTGAGCGTGTATACAATGTGATTCTGGATGCAAAGGTCTTACTTTCAGACGAGACAAAAAAAGCTGAAAATATAGCAGCTACGAAAAAAGCGCTGAAAAGTTATTTTCAGATCAAGGCATCGGCAGTGGATGCAATTATCGCGGACAGTCCGGACAGTCGGTACAATATTCTGAAAAAAGGAATTTCCTACGATGATGCGAAGGCATTTGAAGCGGCAGAGAAGAAAAATTCCAAGATCAAAGGAGTCTGGCTGGAAGAGGATTATGTCAGAAAATATCCATATAATACACTTGCCTGCGATGTCCTGGGATTCAGCGTATCGGGGAATGTGGGAGCAAGCGGACTGGAAGCATCCTATAATTCAACGTTGAATGGAACGGATGGACGCAGATATGGTTATCAGAATGAAGATTCGGCAATTGAAAACACGGTGAAAGAGCCGATAAATGGAAATACGATCGTAACAACGATTGATGCGAACCTGCAGTCTATCGTGGAAAAGCATCTGGAAGAGTTTAACCAGGCGCACACAGATGAAGCGCAGGAGGGGATGGGATTTAAAAACGGAGCTGTGATCATGATGAACCCGAATACCGGAGAAGTTCTGGCAATGGCTTCCTCACCTACCTATGATCTGAATAATCCGAGAGATCTATCCAAGTATTATACAGAGGAAGAAATAACCGGAATGAGCAGTGACGATAAGATCGATGCTCTGAATGAACTCTGGAGAAACTTCTGCGTGAGCGATCCTTTTGAGCCGGGATCTACGATCAAACCATTTACGGTTGCAACAGGTCTGGAGATTGGTGCACTGAAAGGCGATGAGATCTATTACTGCGGTGGTTCCCTTCAGATCGATGAATGGGAGATTAAATGTATCTCTTATGATAATGGTGGACACGGGCAGCAGAATCTGACACAGGTTATGGAAAATTCATGTAACGTTGCCTTGATGCAGATTGGTCTGGCAATCGGACCGGAAGAATTCTGTAAGTACCAGAGTATTTTTGGATTCGGTCAGTATACGGGAATTGATCTTCCGGGTGAGGCGGTTGGTATTTTGCAGTCACCGGATGGAATGATCAAAACGGATCTTGCAACCAACTCTTTCGGACAGAATTTTAACGTAACTATGCTTCAACTTGCGACAGGATTCTGTTCTCTGATCAATGGTGGCGATTATTATGAACCGCATCTTGTAAAAGCCATTCAGGATGAGAACGGAAATGTGATCCAGACTATTGATCCGGTGTTGGAGAAGAAGACAATTTCTAAAGAAACTTCTGATAAACTGAAAAGTTATATGTACAGTGTTGTTCAGAACGGTAGTGGTAGATATGCACAGGTAGAAGGTTATGATATCGGTGGTAAGACCGGTACAGCGGAAAAATTGCCCCGTGGAGAGAATAAGAATGTGGTATCCTTTATCGGATATGCACCGCAGGAGAATCCGGAAATTATGATTTATGTAGTCATCGATGAACCGAATGCTCCGGATCAGTCAGCGACCAGCAGCCTGATTTCGCAGCTCGCTTCTGATATTATGGCAGAAGCATTTCCGTATTTGAATATTACAAAGGCTCCGGCTGAGTAATTTGGGTATAACCCCGGAAGACAGATCATACAGTAATAGTAAGAATCTGTTTTTCGGGGTTTTTATGCGGAATAAGACTTATAATAAAAAGAAAATGCTGGTAGTATTTTTAAGCGCGCTTCTGATGATTTTTTTTCTGATCGCAAGACTGGTGTATTTGATGATATTTGATGCTGCGTATTATCAACAGAAAGCAAAAACGCTGCACGAAAGAGAGAGGGAGATCAAGGCGGCAAGGGGAGAGGTCATTGACAGAAATGGCAAAGTCCTTGCGACCAATAAAGCGGTGTGTACCATATCTGTTATCCATAGTCAGATAACAGATCCGGAGAGAGTGATCCAGGTTCTTGCCGATGAGCTGGGAATAGAGAAAGAAATGATTCGGAAAAGAATCGAAAAAGTTTCTTCCAGGGAAAAAATAAAGACAAATGTGGAGAAAGAGACCGGGGACCGGATTCGTGCATATGAACTGGACGGGGTGAAGGTAGATGAGGATTTTAAACGGTACTATCCGTATGACAATCTGGCTTCAAAGGTTCTTGGATTTACCGGTGGAGACAATCAGGGAATCATTGGACTGGAAGTAAAGTATGAAAATTATCTGAAAGGTGTGAACGGAATGATTCTGACAACAACTGATGCCAGAGGGATTGAGCTTGCGGATACGCTGGAAGACAGAGTAGAACCGGTTTCCGGAGACACTCTGCAGGTAAGCCTGGACTATAATATCCAGGAATATGCACAGCAGGCTGCGGAAAAAGTAATGGAAGAAAAACAGGCAGATGCAGTTGTGATTTTGATCCTGAATCCAAAAACAGGGGAAATCTATGCCTGCGTCAATGCTCCAGAGTTTGATCTGAATGCCCCGTTTACATTACCGGAGGGAACAGATGCCGCTTTGAATGATGAAGAAAAACAGGCAATGCTGAATCAGATGTGGCGGAACAGGAGTATCAATGATACTTATGAACCAGGATCGATCTTTAAGGTATTTACTGCTTCGGCGGCGTTGGAAGAGGGAGTGGTCAAAGAAGAAGATACTTTTTACTGCCCTGGATACAAGCTTGTGGAAGACCGCCGGATCCGGTGTGCGAGGACGACTGGACATGGATCCGAGACGTTTGTACAGGGGGTGCAGAATTCCTGTAATCCGGTTTTTATTGAAGTAGGGATGCGGCTTGGAACAGAGAATTTTTATAAATATTTTGAAAAATTCGGATTGATGGGGAAGACAGGTGTAGATCTTCCGGGAGAGGCTGCAACGATTATGCACAAGAAGGAAAATGTAGGGCAGGTAGAGCTGGCAACGATGTCGTTTGGACAGTCTTTTCAGGTGACACCGATGCAGATGGCAACAACAGTATGTTCTCTGGTGAATGGGGGGAAAAGGATCACTCCTCATTTTGGCATCGCCGTTTATGATGCGGAAAGTGGAGAGAAAGAAGAAACGATTTCTTATGGAAAAAGAAAACGGATTCTTTCTAAAGAAACGTCAGAAAAGATGAGAAAGATACTGGAAACGGTTGTGTCCGAGGGAGGAGGAAAAAAAGCACAGATTGAAGGATACCGGATCGGAGGAAAGACAGCGACCAGCCAGACGCTGCCAAGAAGTGCGAACCGTTATATAGGATCTTTTATCGGATTTGCACCTGCAGATGATCCGCAGGTAGCAGCAATGGCAATTATTTACAATCCACAGGGTATCTATTATGGCGGGACGATAGCAGCTCCGGTTGTGCGCGATATTTTCGACAATATTCTTCCCTATCTTGGAATCAAACGGGAAGAAAACCCGTGAAGCAGTTGAAAAAACAGGGCAGATACATTATACTAAAGCGTAGAATCTGTGCCTTTAAGATAAGGGCTGATTTTGAAAACAAAAGAAAGACAGAGGTGTATTATGGATTTTACAATGGTCATACCGGTGCTGATCGCGTTTGTTCTCAGTGTGGCAGCAGGACCGGTGGTAATTCCTGTTTTAAGAAGACTCAAGATGGATCAGACAGAGAGAGAAGACGGGGTGAAGTCGCATCTTAAAAAAGCCGGAACGCCGACGATGGGAGGCGTGATGATCTTGTTTGCGATTGCGGTCACTTCGCTGATCTATGTAAGAGAGTATCCGAAGGTGATTCCGGTACTTTTTGTAACGATTGGATTCGGACTGGTCGGGTTCCTGGATGATTATCTGAAAGTTGTTCTTCACAGATCAGATGGACTGATGCCGATGCAGAAGATGGCACTCCAGATCGTGATTACAGCGATTTTTGCATTTTACATCGTGAAAGTGGCAAAGATAACGCTTACCATGCTGATACCGTTTTCAGGTGGGA
>OLQA01003932.1_pt1 | contig 10187 bp, 8 predicted proteins | sample 1673151 | NCBI WGS metagenome assembly OLQA01 (sample SAMEA3136760, study PRJEB25190) | human gut metagenome | biome: human gut; feature: human-associated habitat; material: faeces | place: Austria | collected 2013 | reverse complement strand
CCGTCGGTAATCATCAGGTAGCCGCCGAAAAAGACGGTCAGCAGCGTCATGGCGTTCGCCAGAATCTCGATGAAGGGGTAGAAGGACAGCCAGCGCTTGTTGATATCCAGATTCGCATCGCGGAAGGCGCGGGAACGCTCGTCGAAGCGGTTCTCCTCGTATTCCTCGCGCGCAAACGCCTTCACCACGCGGTTTGCCGCAATGTTCTCCTGCGCCTTCGCGTTCATGTCGCTCATCTTGTCGCGCATGTCCACGAACATCCGCCGCGCGCCCTTGGAGTACACTTTCGTGATAATCATCAGCAGCGGCGTGACGCAGACCATTGCCAGCGCGAGCTTCCAGTTCACCGAGAACAGGTAAATCGACGACGACACGAACATGACGATGCTGTCTACCGCCACATAGTCTATGTATGCCAGAAAATGGCGGCACCAGTCTGTGTCGGCGGACAGGCGCGTCATCAGGTCGCCCGTGCGGTGAATGTCGAAAAAGCGCATCTCCGGCTACGCGGTGAACTTCGTCAAGCTCACCAAGGAACAGCAGCTCGACGTGATTTCCCGTACGTTCCACCAGGGCGCTGTCGTCGACTGAACGGCACAATCAGCCAAATGAAAGCCGCCGCATGAAACGACGGTAATGCGAAGGGACGGAGCTCGTGGCTTCGTCCCTTTCGCTTTTCCCATATCGTTTTCCCATATGATTGGGATGGCAGATGAAAGGGGACATTGATGTCTGAACATATTTTCCGTTCCACGACCAGACACATGCTGAGGGATTCCAAGGACTACGTCAGCCAGACGCTGATGGGAGGCCTGTCCGGATTCGAATCGCCAATCGGCTTGGACCGTCTCGACCGCATCAAGGCGTTGAAAAGCGGCGATATCGGTTTCGTGCACTCGTGGGACATCAACACTTCCGTGGATGGTCCTGGCACCAGAATGACCGTGTTCATGAGCGGATGCCCTCTGCGTTGCCAGTACTGCCAGAATCCGGATACTTGGAAGATGCGTGACGGCAAGCCCGTCTACTACGAAGCCATGGTCAAGAAAATCGAGCGGTATGCCGATTTATTCAAGGCCACCGGCGGCGGCATCACTTTCTCCGGCGGCGAATCCATGATGCAGCCGGCTTTCGTGTCACGCGTGTTCCATGCCGCCAAGCAGATGGGAGTGCATACCTGCCTCGACACGTCCGGATTCCTCGGTGCGAGCTACACCGATGACATGGTGGATGACATCGACCTGTGCCTGCTTGACGTCAAATCCGGCGATGAGGAGACCTACCATAAGGTGACCGGCGGCATCCTGCAGCCGACCATCGACTTCGGACAGCGTCTGGCCAAGGCAGGCAAGAAGATCTGGGTGCGTTTCGTGCTCGTGCCGGGCCTCACATCCTCCGAAGAAAACGTCGAGAACGTGGCGAAGATCTGCGAGACCTTCGGCGACGCGTTGGAACATATCGACGTATTGCCCTTCCACCAGCTTGGCCGTCCGAAGTGGCACATGCTGAACATCCCATACCCGTTGGAGGACCAGAAAGGCCCGTCCGCGGCAATGAAACAACGTGTGGTCGAGCAGTTCCAGTCGCACGGCTTCACCGTGTACTAAACGCCCGTCCTCTCAATGGCTTCCCCATATTCGCTGGATATGCGGAACGCCTCATATTGGTCCATGCCGCCGACTGAATCGATGGCATGGACCAATTTATTCATACGCTGAAAAATCTTCACATTCGACGCGTGGCAAAGTGGTTCGAAATACTACGAAATGACCTTCTCTGTCGTAGCCTTGAACTATGGCAGACATCTTTGATTTTCCACGAGATGCGCGCAACGTGGCGCGCGCCGATGGCAAGGGAGCGGATATGGGCGGCGAAGCCCCACAGACCATGCTTATGCGACCGCAGGGCGTTCCCGACCAAGTCTGGAACGCGGTGCTTTCCGTGGACCGTATGCGGCGTTTGAAAGGCATGACATACCGTGAGATTCCGGTGCCCAATTCCATGGCGAACTTCGGCATCGGCGTCGCGTTGGAATGCGATGAAACATACGCATCCGGCTGGATCATGATCCTGTATTCGCTCAAATTCCGAGAGGACTGGCATTCCCACTGGCGTTGCGTGGCTTTCGCATCCCTGCCACTGCCCGACAAGGAGGACGACTGCCTGACTCCGGGCATGTACTGGGACATGATGATGGAACGTCTCAATCCAAACGATTCCGAACATGTATCCGGCACCGTCACAGTCACCCAAAACACAGCATTCGGCCATGACCCCGACGTGCCCAGGGTGGGCTGCGAGATCCGGGTGTCTTGGACTCCACTAGACTATGCCGATGGAGGCCTTGACGCCGGCTCCCAAGTCGGACAGTGGGCGTCGTTCCTCCGGTCCATGACGCAATCCGAGGAGGAAAACCCCGTTGACTGACGAGCCGAAGCTGCTGGCGGAACCGCGCGAAGGCGTGCCCAACGTGATCGACACGTTGCCGGCATTCCGTGACTATTGCAGTGAGCTGGCTTCCTCACATGGCTCCCTTGCCGCGGACGCGGAACGCGCATCCGGCTTCCGGTATGGGCATGAGGACTGGCTGGTGCAGTTCAAACGCGACGGAGCCGGCATCGGCCTGCTCGATCCGCAGGCGCTCGCCGCGGCCGGGGCGGATTGGAACGATTTCAACCGTGCCGTCGGAGATGCGGTATGGATTCTGCATGATTCCCTGCAGGATCTTCCGGGATTCGACGAACTCGGCATGGAACCGCAACGGCTGTTCGACACGGAAATCGCCGCGCGTCTGCTGGGATTGAAACGATTCGGACTCGCCGCTGTCACCGAGCATTTTCTTGGACTGACCCTTGCCAAAGAACATTCTGCGGCTGACTGGTCGTATCGTCCGTTGCCCCGCGACTGGCGAAATTACGCGGCGTTGGACGTCGAACTGCTCATCGAGCTTGAAACGAAGATGCGCGCCGAACTCAAACGCCAAGGCAAGATGGAATGGGCTCAGGAAGAGTTCGATTACGCGCTCAAAGAAGGTCTGGGACCACGCAAGGAGCATCTGATTCCCTGGATGCATGTCTCGCACATCACTGAAGTCATGCGTGACCGGCAGGCGCTGGCCATCGTCCGCGCGCTATGGACCCGACGCGACGAACTCGCGCGCGAATACGACATCGCGCCGACCCTGCTATTGTCCGACAGCTCCATCATCGAAGTGGCGAAACGCAAACCACACAACGCTGCGCAATTCCGTTCGATTCGCTCCATCAACGAACGTGTGCGCATCCATACCGATTCCGAACAGGACAAGATGTTCGAACGGTACGCGCCGATTCAGCGCAAGGTCAAGCCCTCGGTATGGCGAGAGACGATTCGGCGTGCGCTGGAGCTGCCGCCGTCGCAATGGCCGGTGATGCCGGCGCCCGTGGCCGACGAGGAGCATGCGAACGCACCTCGCTCGATGAAGCTCTGGGCCGCCAGGCACCCTCAGCGTATGCGGCTGCTGCAAGACGTGCGCAAAGTCGTCTCCCAGATCGCCGACGACACCCGCACCCCCGCCGAAATCATCGTCAAGCCGCAGATCCTGCGCAACCTGTGCTGGACCGACGAACCGCGCAAGCGCGATGTCGCGGAATTCCTCAAATCGCAGGGCGCCCGTGACTGGCAGGTGAATCTCATCGCAGCGTCCGTAAGTCGCGTTATCATGTAGAGGTTGCCTACCGGCAGATGAAGTAGAATAAACGACTTTCAGGAGCGCAAGCGTGAAAATCAGCGTTAGGAATCTCGAACCCACCAAGGTCAAGCTCACCATCACCGTCGACCCGGAGGAGTTCAACCCGTATCTGGATGCCGCCCGCAAGGAGATCGCCAAGCAGGTGAACATCCCCGGCTTCCGCAAGGGCCACGTCCCCGGCAAGATCATCGACCAGCGCATCGGCTTCGCAGCCGTCGCTGGCGAGGCCGTCAACAACGGCGTGCCGGAGCTCTATTCCAAGGCGCTTGAGGAGAAGAAGATCCATCCGATGTCCCAGCCGGAGATCGACGTGCAGGAAGTGCCCGAATCCGCCAAGGACGAGACCAAGCTGAAGTTCACCGCGACCGTCGAGCGTCGTCCCGACATCGAGCTGCCGGAACTCGACGGCCTGGAGATCGACGTGCCCAAGGCCCAGGTCACCGATGAGGACGTGAACAACCGCCTCGAATCCCTGCGCCAGCGCTTCGGCACCCTGGTCGGCGTCGACCGTCCGGCTGCCAAGGGCGACTTCGCGAACATCGACCTCGACGCCCAGATCGACGGCGAGTCCGTCGACTCCCAGGAAGGCGTGAGCTACGAGCTCGGCTCCGGCACCATGCTGGACGGTCTGGACGAGGCCCTCGAAGGCCTGTCCGCCGGCGAGGAGACCTCCTTCAACAGCAAGCTGCAGGGCGGCGAGCACGAAGGCGAAGAGGCGCTCGTCAAGGTCAAGGTCAACTCCGTGAAGACCGAGGAGTTGCCGGAGCTCGACGACGACTTCGCCCAGGACGCCTCTGAGTTCGATACGCTGGATGAGCTCAAGGCCGACGTGCGCAAGGCCGCCGAGCGCGACGCCGAAGGCCGTCAGGCCACCGAGGCCCGCGACGCCTTCATCGCCAAGCTTGAGGAAGGCGCCGAGATCCCGGTGCCGAAGGGCGTCAAGGCCGACATGCTTGAGCAGCAGCTCAAGAACGTGACCGCCGATCCGTCCAAGGCCACCGACGAGCAGAAGGCCGACGCCGAGAAGCAGGTCGTCAAGGAGCTCACCGACCAGATGGTGCTCGACGCCCTGGCCGAGAAGCTGGACGTCAAGGTCTCCCAGGCCGATGTCACCAACTTCCTCGCCTCCATCGCCCAGCAGTACGGCATGGACCCGTCCGCGTTCATCCAGGCCATCGTCAAGAACGGCCAGCTTGGCTCCGCCGTGCAGGAAGTTGGCCGCTCCAAGGGCCTGCTCGCCGGCATGCGCGCCGTCACCTTCAAGTCCGAAGGCGAGACCCTCGACCTGAGCTCCTTCCTCGGCGAGGCCGCTGAGGACGAAGAGTCCGAGAGCGTCGAAGCCGCCTCCGCCGCGGCCGCCGTCGCCGACGAGCTCGCCAAGAAGGACGACGAGAACACCGCCGACGCCGAGTGAGCGTAAATCGCGCGGCATCGCTGCTATCGCGGCGTGCCCGTGATGCAGAATGACTGATTTGACCCGGAACCGCAAAGGTTCCGGGTCAAATCGTATATACGGTGGGATATGCGCGGTGAGGAGCGGGTGTAGGATGCCGCGGGTAGGCTGACATGGGCGGGTCTCCCGTTCCCGGACGTTCCACTCGCCATCGAAGAGGTTGCATCATGGAGAAGACCGACTGGAAGCGCATCGGCTGGCTGACCGCGGCCGCGCTGGTGCTCGGCGCGATCATCGGCGCATGCGCCGGCCTGCTGACGCTGCTGCTGTACGGCGTCGAATACATGATGCTCGGATTCATCGAAAGCGAGTTCATTCCCGGCGCATTCACCGTGCCGGCGGTCCGCCGCATCGCCTCCGTCACGTTGGGACTGGGCGTCGCCGGCGTCATATGGTACCTGCTGCGCACGAAGACCGAGAAGGTGCCGTCCGTCAAGAAGGCGGTGAACGGGGGCCGCATGCCGTTCTGGCAGACCATCGTGCATGTGGTGCTGCAGATATTCATCGTCGGCTCCGGCGCCTCCATCGGGCGCGAGGTCGCGCCGCGCGAGCTGGGCGCCATGCTGGCGCAGCGGTTCTGCGACATCTTCCATATCGGTGACGGCGAAGGCGACGCGCATGGCGTGCTCGATCGCCGCATGGTCGTCGCCGTCGCCACCGGTGCCGGTCTGGGAGGCGTGTACAACGCGCCGCTGGCCGGCATGTTCTTCGCGGTGGAGATACTGCTCGTCGACGTGACGTTGGAGAAGGTCGCATTCGGATTGGGGATGTCTGCGACTGCGGCGTTCGTCGCGACCGCCATCAAAGGCGAGCACATGTTCTACGACATCGGCGCGATGCAGATGAACAGCACGCCGAGCCTGATGCTGTTCGCGCTGCTGTGCGGAACGGCGTGCGGCGTCGTCGGCGCACTGTTCCGCAAGGGCTCGCAGTGGGCCGAATCGCACAAGCCCACCGGACGGTCGCTGATGTGGCAGATGCCGATCGCCGGATTGGTGACCGGTCTGGTCTCTATCGTCGTGCCGCAGGTCATGGGCAACGGGCGTGCCGCGGCGCAGCTCGGCTTCAGCACATTCATCCCCGAAACGGCCGACACTTCCGGTGCGGCGCAATCGGCCGCGTCCGCAGCGGCCTCGCCATGGACGTTCCTCGCCGGCTCGGGCGGCGCTCCGGGCTCGGTCGTCAACGCCGGGACTCCGCTTGAACTGAACCGGCTATGGATGTTGCTGGGCGTGCTGGCGCTCACCTTCGTGGCCAAGGCGCTCGTCACGCTGATGACCATCCGCTCCGGCGCATCGGGCGGCGTGCTTCAGCCCGGCATCGCCTTGGGATCCACGCTGGGTACGATGCTCGGACTGCTCTGGCTGTTCGTCTTCCCCGTAGATTCGGTCACCGCGTGCGCCCTGATCGGGGCCGCCGCGCTGCTCTCCGCATCCCAGCAGGCTCCGCTCATGGCCATGTGCCTGGTCATGGAACTCACCGAGGCGCCGATTGAGTTCTTCGTGCCGGTCGGTATGGCCGTGGCGGTATCCGTCTTCGTATCGTCCGGGCTGCTGCACAGGTTGGGTTGATTGCTGCTGCGGATAATGTGATTGCGGCTCTCATTAGAAAATGTCCTGAAATAGCAAACATGGTTCGATATTTCAGGACATTGACTACAGATTAGCCATGAGGACTTATCCATACATTGTTGAAGAGCATCGTGCTCTCATCTCATGATGTTGGTCTCTTGGCAGGCATGTCGCAATGATGAATTGATTGTTGGGCGTTGATTCATCACCGTGGTAATTCTCATTTGATCAGAAAAAGTAGCTATCTTCGGTTCTCTGGGGGGGGTATGCGAAGATGACTTCGCTCCTATTGTCGATAGTGATTGAATCGATATCGTGTTGGGTGAAAGATACGGTAGTGCGCAAAACCTCGGGCACTACCGACATGGTAAGGACGGCAAATTGATTTTCAATAGAGCAAGTATTCCGCCCTCCCGCTATGCGGGTAGCCGAAAAAGGGCGGTGCAGGGCGCTGCCGTCGGTTCGGACAGGTAGAGTGAATTGCTGTAACGTATTGTGAGACACAACGTACTGTGAGTCAAGGAGATAAGGTGGCAGATTTGCTGACATCATCCCCGGTGATGGCGGACGGCGACATGCCGTCGATGCCGGATCCGATTTTCAATCGTCTGTTGAAGGACCGCATCATCTGGATGGGTGAAGAGGTCAAGGATGACATGGCCAACCGCATTTGCGCACAGATGCTCATGCTGGCCGCGGAGGACCCGAAGAAGGACATCTGGCTGTATATCAACTCGCCCGGCGGCTCGATTACCGCAGGCATGGCCATCTACGACACCATGCAGCTCATCCAGCCCGACGTGGCGACCGTAGGCCTGGGCATGTGCGCGTCGATGGGCCAGTTCCTGCTGAGCTCCGGCACCAAGGGCAAGCGGTTCCTGACCTCGCATGCCCGCGTGCTGATGCACCAGCCGTCCGGCGGCATCGGCGGCACCACCACCGACGTGCGCATCAACGCCGAGCTCATCATGGATATGAAGAAGACCATGAGCGAGCTGACCGCCGAACAGACCGGCCACACGGTGGAGGAGATCTACCGCGACAACGAGTACGACCACTGGTTCACCGCCACCGAGGCGCTGGAGTACGGGTTCGTGGACAAGATCATCACCACGCACGATTCGATGACGAAGGGAGAATGATCGAAATGGCATCCGAGGAAGCTCAGTTCGCAGCCCGCGCCGACCGTCTCGCCGGCCCGCGCGGCGTCGTCGGGTTCATGCCCGCCGCAGCCCGCGAGAGCGCGCTGCGCGGCGGCGCGGCTGTCTCGCCGCAGAACCGTTACGTGCTCCCGCAGTTCTCCGAGAAGACGCCGTACGGCATGAAGACGCAGGACCCGTACACCAAGCTGTTCGAGGACCGCATCATCTTCATGGGCGTGCAGGTCGACGACACGTCCGCCGACGACATCATGGCCCAGTTGCTTGTGCTCGAATCGCAGGATCCGAGCCGTGACGTGATGATGTACATCAACTCGCCCGGCGGCTCGATGACGGCCATGACCGCCATCTACGACACGATGCAGTACATCAAGCCCGACGTGCAGACCGTCTGCCTCGGTCAGGCCGCCTCCGCCGCGGCGATCCTGCTGGCCGCCGGCGCCAAGGGCAAGCGCCTGATGCTGCCGAACGCACGCGTGCTCATTCACCAGCCGGCCATCGACCAGGGCTTCGGCAAGGCCACGGAGATCGAGATCCAGGCCAAGGAGATGCTGCGCATGCGCGAATGGCTGGAGAACACGCTCGCCAAGCACACCGGACAGGATGTCGAGAAGATCCGCAAGGACATCGAGGTCGATACGTTCCTGACCGCCCAGGAAGCCAAGGATTACGGCATCGTGGACGAAGTGCTCGAACACCGTTCGTGAGGTTCATGAATCTTCACAAGTGGATACCCCCGTCGCCGTCAGGCCGGGGGTATCCTCGTAACAGTGCGCATAACGGGACGCATAGTCGAAGGAGAGCTGCATGGGGCGCGTGGTGAGTTACAACGAGGACGTGCCTCGGTGCACGTTCTGCGGCAAGACCGAGCATCAGGTACGCAAGCTGGTTGCAGGCCCAAGCGCGGCCATCTGCGACGAATGCATCGAGCTGTGCGTCGACATCGTCTCGGAGGAACGTCAGCACAGCGCCGATGTCAACGCCCTGACACTGCCCAAGCCCGCCGAGATCAGCGCCTATCTCGACCGGTACGTCATCGGGCAGAGCGCGGCGAAACGCACGCTGTCGGTCGCCGTCTACAACCATTACAAGCGCGTCAACATGGAACTGCACGAATCGGCCGGGCAGCTCGACGGCAAGAAGCAGGCGCTCGGGCGTCGCCGCCGCACGGATCCGCTCGCCGACGTCGAGGTCGCCAAATCCAACATACTGCTGCTCGGCCCTACCGGCGTCGGCAAGACGTATCTCGCGCAGTCCCTCGCCAAGGTTATGAACGTGCCGTTCGTCATCACCGACGCCACGACGCTCACCGAGGCCGGGTATGTGGGAGATGACGTGGAGACCGTGCTGCAGAGGCTCATCTCGGCTGCCGACGGGGACGTCGAGAGGGCTCAGCACGGCATCATCTACATCGACGAGATCGACAAGATCGCCAGAAAATCCGGCGAGAACACGTCTATCACCCGTGACGTCTCCGGCGAGGGCGTGCAGCAGGCGCTGCTGAAGATACTCGAAGGCACGATCGCCTCGGTGCCGGTCGAGGGCACACGCAAGCACCGCGACCAGGACACGGTGACCATCGACACGCGCGGCATCCTGTTCATCTGCGGCGGTGCGTTCGTGGGGCTGAGCGATATCGTCGCTGGTAGGCTCGGACGCCACGAGAGCGGCTTCGGGGCCTCCTGGCATGACCATGAGGTCAAGCCCGAGGAACTGCTCGAACAGGTCAGCGCCGACGACCTCGCCGAATTCGGTCTGCTGCCCGAGTTCATCGGGCGTCTGCCCGTGGTCAGCGTGCTCGACGAGCTGACCGAGGCCGATCTGGCGCGCATCCTCACCGAGCCCAAGAACGCCCTGGTCAAGCAGTATCGCAAGATGTTCGCCGTCGACGGGGTGGATCTGGTCTTCACGGAGCAGTCGGTGAACGCCATCGCGTCGACCGCCATAACGCGCGGGACGGGTGCGCGAGGACTGCGGTCGATCATCGAGAAGACCCTTGAGGAGACGATGTTCGAGCTTCCAGGCATGGATGACGTGCAGCAGGTGATCGTCGACGCGGCCTCGGTCAGGGGTGAGGGTCTGCCCAAACTGGTCCGTGGGGAACGGCGCCTCGTGGCATGACGGGGACGCGCGCGGCACGTTCGCGACGCGCGCGCGACGCGCGCGCGACGCGCGCGCGACACGCCAAGTTGCTAAAGTCATTACATTGATGTAATCTATTTGAGTTGCCGCAAACAAGACAACATGCGCCAGTAGCCCAGCGGATTAGAGCA
>OLQA01003927.1_pt1 | contig 10201 bp, 10 predicted proteins | sample 1673151 | NCBI WGS metagenome assembly OLQA01 (sample SAMEA3136760, study PRJEB25190) | human gut metagenome | biome: human gut; feature: human-associated habitat; material: faeces | place: Austria | collected 2013 | reverse complement strand
GGCAAAGCTGAGTGAAGCGAGGCGTACTGGAGGTACGCGCGAGCGGAACGAAGCAAAGCCAGGGCGGAAAAGATGCTGTGCGAATGACATGGTTTAGATGAGAATTCGTATCAGTTTCCCGGCGGTGTCAGCTGATCCGCGACAATCGGCGACCTTCGCAGCTCCGAAAGGAACTGCATCACCGACGCGGGCATATCGTCATCCTCGCCGAAGGTACGCGCGGAAACACGCCGCCCCGTGGACAAGCGCGAGAACTACATCAAACGCTGCATCGCCATTCCGGGCGACTCGCTGGAAATCCGCGACGGACGCGCCTTCATCAACGGCGAACCGCAGGAACCGGTTCCGGGTCTGCAATACAGTTACATCGTGCAAACCTCGTCGCCCTTCACGCAGTACGCCATCGACAACCTCGGAATCCGGGAGTACAGCGGTTACGGCTCGGGCTACTACATGAACCTCACGGACGAACTCGCCGAGAAGGTCAGGGGCTTGAGCAACGTCATTTCGGTCAACCGCTATATCTACACCCCCAACGACGAGGTGTTCCCGCAATGGGGCGCGCCCCGCTGGAGCCAGGACAACTACGGCCCGATCTGGATTCCGAAGACCTCAAATACTGGTACCCGACGACCGATATGGTCACGGGCTATGATATCATCTTCTTCTGGGTCGCCCGCATGATGTTCATGACCTGCGAATTCATGAAGGACATCCCCTTCAAGAACGTCTTCATCCACGGCCTGGTCCGCGACAGCCAGGGCCGCAAGATGAGTAAATCCCTGGGCAACGGTATCGATCCCCTCGGCGTCTGCGAACAGTACGGCGCCGATGCCCTGCGTTTCACCCTGGTCACGGGCAATACGCCGGGCAACGACATGCGCTTCTACATGGAACGCGTCGAAGCGAACCGTAACTTTGCCAATAAGATCTGGAACGCTTCTAAATTCGTCATCATGAACCTCGGTGATTTCGACGAAACCTTCATCCCTGAAGATAAAGACCTGACCCTGGCCGACCGCTGGATCCTCACATCCTTCAATGAAACCGTCGCCAAAGTCACGGAAGACCTGGATAAATTTGAACTCGGCGACGCTGCCGATGCCGTTTACAACTTCATCTGGAACTCCTACTGCGACTGGTACATCGAACTGGCCAAGAAACGCCTTTACCAGGCCGAAAGCGAACGGGACAAGCACACGGTCCAGTACGTCCTGGTCTATGTCCTGACGCACACTCTGGAAATGCTCCATCCCTTCATGCCCTTCGTTACGGAACACCTCTGGCAGCACCTGCCTCACGAAGGCGAAAGCATCATCGTCGCTCCCTGGCCGAAGACGCAGGATAAATGGAACTTCCCGGCCGATGCCGCTACGATGAATACCATGATGGAAGCCATCAAAGGCATCCGTAACCTCCGCGCCGAATCGAACGTCCCCATGGGCAAGAAGGCGCCGGTCATCCTGGCTCCGGCTACGGAAGACATGGCTCAGACCTTGAAGACTTACGAAGATTACTTCCATACCCTGGCCTTTGCCGATAAAGTAACCCTCCTCGGTGCGGGCGATGCCAAACCGGAAAATGCCGTCGTCGCCGTCGTTCCGGGCATTGAAGTCTACTTACAGCTCAAAGACCTCATCGACGTCGAAAAAGAAACGGCCCGCGTCCAGAAGGAACAGGAAAAACTCCAGAAGGAAATCGCCCGCCTCGACAAGAAGCTGTCCAACCAGGGCTTCCTCTCGAAAGCCCCGGCAGCGGTCGTCGAAAAAGAAAAGGGCAAGCTCGCCGACTACCAGGAAAAGATGGCTGCTTTGACCAAGCGCATGGAAGACCTGGCTAAACTCTAAGAGGCAGCTATGACCTACGAACAAGCAATCGACTATCTGGAATCAGCCAATGTCTTTGGCATCCAGCTGGGGCTCGGCCGTATCCAGGCCTTACTGGAACGGCTGGGCAATCCCCAGAACAACTATAAGACCATCCACGTCACTGGGACCAACGGCAAGGGCTCGGTGACGGCTATGATCGCCTCGGTCCTGACCGAAGCGGGCTTCCGGACGGGCCGCTACACGTCGCCTCATCTGGAAGACTATACGGAACGGATCCATATCGACAACCATGACATTTCCCGTGACGACTTCGCCAAAGCCGTATCCGTCGTCAAAGACGCCGTGACGGCCATGGTCGCTGCCGGCGGGGAAGGGCCGACGGAATTTGAAATGATTACGGCTGCTGCTTTCTGGTACTTCGACTATATCGGCGTCGATTACGCCGTCATCGAAGTGGGCCTGGGCGGCCTCCTCGATTCGACGAACGTCATCGTCCCCGTCGTCTCGGTCATCACTAACGTCGCCATGGACCACATGAAATACTGTGGTAATACGATCGAAGCCATTGCCGAACAGAAAGCGGGCATCATCAAGGAAGGCGTACCTGTCGTCACGACGGCCGATGGGCCGGCTTTGCAGGTCATCGCCCGCAAGGCCTATGAAAAGCACAGCCGCCTCTATGCCCTGGACCACAGCTTCGACGTCGTCGGCAACGCCGGACCGGAAGACCCGGAAGCCGGTCAGATGGTGACGGTCCGGGAAAAATACGGCTTTGCCATTACGACGGTCCTGCCCCTGCTGGGCAAACATCAGCGGACGAATTGCGCCGCTGCCGTCATGACACTGCTCATCTTGGCCCGCCATGAAAAGAAACTGACCCGGACGGTCCTGGAAAACGGCATCCGCCATGTCCAGTGGCCAGGCCGCTTCCAGGTCTTCAAAGCCGGTGACATTGACGTCGTCCTCGACGGCGCCCACAACCCGGCTGGCATCGACACCTTCTGCAAGACTTACGAAGACGTCTTCGCCTCGCGGAAGCGGGTCTTCCTCTTCTCCGTCCTGCCCGACAAAGATTGCAGTCAGATGGTACGGGAACTCTTCCACGACGACGATTACGTCGTCTGCGCACCGGCACCGACGCCGCGCTCAGCCGCCCCCAAGGCCATGGCGGCCATCCTGCCGTGCAAAGCCGATTGGGCCGGCACCATCGCCGAAGGCCTGGACCAGTATTGCCGAGAAGAAGGCATCGAACATATACAGGATATTGTAGGGGCATTGGAGATTCGTGGTTAGTGGTTCGTGGCTCGTGGGAAATGCGCGTCTTCCTATCCGACCAGGGTCCCCTGGGGATTGTAGGGGCCGATATTTAACCTCTCAGACCGCCTTTGGCGTTCAGCTCCCCTATAAAGGGAGCCTTGGGCGGACCGCCGCGAATAAATGGTGATATACATAACAGGTCCATGAGGCATGGTTTTACGAACTGCGACTGGCGAATAGTACATTTTTTTCACATAACGGATTGACTTTTCTTATTGTGAAATATATAATGGATACAAAGAATAAAAGCAAGGACAAAGATGTCTTACGAGTACACATTCTGCCCTTGCTCTTTTTTTACTCTTTGTCAAATTTAAACGAAAGGATGGATGGTTATGTTTTCACGGACCTTGTTGGGAATGAGATGGGGCGACTTATCGGAAGATACGCGCCAGATGTTATTGGACCGCGCCGATATCGACGGTTTTAATGGCGCTGATGGAGACCGTTATAGTCGAGGGACGCTCCATTTCCGCAATACGCTCATGGGAATCCAGGCCTCAGTGGAAACAGACCGTTTTTCCGGTGATATGGGAAATAACGGCATTTTCATTGACGATGATGCTGTCATTTCCCGCATCTAACAATCATTTGAATAAAAACACCTTGCATAAGCCGATAATGATAAAGGCTGCAATGATGATGACACTAATAACCCGAGTCTTAGTAAAGATTTTCGGGTTATTTTGTATGTTCTTAGGCGGGACTGGCGGTGGTACTTCCTGTTTAGTGCCGCAAATCGGGCACATGAGGACGCCGTCGCGCAGTTCCGTACCGCATTTGGGACAAATCATAAGCTCAACTCCTGTTCTTCTTTTATGTATACTATAGAAGGCTGTACCTGCTGTGTCAAGAAGTTATCTTTTTGTGAGGAAAAGATACATATAAAACCTTGTGTATTTGGCGAAAATAGCATACAATTTTATTTATCTGCTGTTTTTTATTACCAGAGAAAAGGAGATACAGCCTTGAAGAAAAAAATTGGCTTGAGTTCCCAAATTTTGATCGGCCTGGCCCTCGGTGCCCTGGTCGGTTATTTGTTCCCAGATTTCGGCGATAAGCTGAAACCCTTCGGTGATGCCTTCCTGCGCATGATCAAGATGATTGTCGTGCCCCTTATTTTCAGTACCCTGGTCATGGGTATTGCCGGTACGGGCGATTTTAAAAAGCTCGGCCGCTTAGGCGGCAAGGCCATCATTTGGTTCGAGTTCGCTACGACCATCGCCCTGGCCATCGGCCTGTTGTTCATGAATATTGCAGAACCCGGTGTTGGCGTCACTTTATCGGCTTCGGCAGCGAATGCTTCCAATGCCGCAGCTGCCAGCCAGCACAGTGTCGACCTCGTCGACTATGCCGTCCACATCATCCCGACCAACATCGTCGATGCCATGGCCCGGCAGGATATGCTGCAGATCATCTTTTTTGCCTGCTTCTTTGGCGTCGCCGTCGCCCATATCGGCGGCAAAGGTGAAACCATTGTCGATATCTGCCAGAGCGTGGCTGAAGCCATGTTCAAAGTAACGGGCTATGTCATGCACTTTGCGCCTATCGGTGTCTTTGCCATGATTGCCTATACCGTCGGCAGCTATGGCATTGCCATGCTCATCCCCTTGGGCAAGCTCATCTTGTCCGTCGCCGGTGCTACAGCGCTGTTCATCTGTGTCGTCGCCCTCATTGCCAGCCTTTTTACGGGCATCAATTTCTTCCACGTCATCCGGGCCTTGAAGGACATCCTCTTCCTGGCTTTCTCGACGGCCAGCAGTGAAGCCGCCCTGCCCGGCGCCATGAAGCGCCTTGAAGAATTGGGCGTTCCCAAGACGATTGTCACCTTTGTCATGCCGACGGGTTATTCCTTCAACCTCGACGGCTCGACGCTGTACAGTTCAGCCGGTATCTTGTTCATTGCCCAGCTCTACGGTATCCAGATGCCCATTGAGCAGCAGCTGCTGGTCATGGTCACGCTCATGCTGTCGACCAAGGGTATTGCCGGTGTTCCCGGTGCGGGCATCATCGTCGTCGCTGCGACGGCAGCGGCCTTTAATCTGCCTACAGAAGGCGTCGCTATCCTCCTGGGCATCGACCGCCTCCTCGACATGATCCGCACGATCTGCAACGTCTGTGGCAACTGCATGGCTACGGTCGTCGTCGCCTGCTGGGAAAAGGAATTGAACAAGGCCACGTTCAATGAAAAGTACCGCGCTTTTTTGGGCGGAAAAAATGGGTGAGTATTCGCCAAAGTAGACTAAATCTGTTATAATAATAGGGTAAATAAGTGCTCCGTAAGGATTGCCTGACGGAAAACTTCATCTATGAAGCAACCGTGCTCCTCTGCAAAGACTTGACTGCGCAGATGAGGCGAAAGCACAATTATCCGAAGGGACTGTCGCACGGAGGCTTCTGCCATCATGCGTGGTCCCTTTTGATTATAGTTTGTAGATGAGGGCTTTCAATTTAAAGACCTTCACTAAAAACTACAAACTGGAAACTTAAAACTCAAAAAGGGGCGTCGCACGTGCGACAGCCCCTTTTTTCTTTAGGAGGTACGAATATGGAAACGAGAGTCGCTTTAATCGGTATTATCGTAGGGAATCGCCAGGAATCGACTAAATTAAATGAAATCCTGCATGAATATGGCCAGTATGTCGTCGGCCGCATGGGGGTCCCTTATAAGGATAAGGATATCAATGTCATCAGCCTCATCGTCGATGCGCCGCAAGACGTCATCAGCGCTTTGTCGGGGAAATTAGGGATGCTCCCGGAAGTCAGCACCAAGACGATTTACCCGCCTATGCCGCAGTAGGAGGCGCGTATGCTGAAAATTGCGATTTACGGCAAAGGCGGCATCGGGAAATCGACGATGACCAGTAATCTGGCCGCTGCCTTCGCCTATTTAGGCAAGAAAGTCATCCAGATCGGCTGTGACCCTAAGGCCGATTCGACGTTCAATCTGCTCGGCGGCCATCCCGTCCAGCCGGTCATGAATTATCTGCGGGAACACGACGAAGATCCAGAATCCATCGAGGATATTTCCCGCATCGGCTATGGCGGCGTCCTCTGTATCGAAACGGGCGGTCCTACGCCGGGCCTGGGCTGTGCCGGCCGGGGCATTATCGCCACTTTTTCTCTGTTGGAAGATTTAGGCCTCTTTGAAAAATATGAGCCCGACGTCGTCCTGTACGATGTCCTGGGCGACGTCGTCTGCGGCGGATTTGCAGCGCCTATCCGCGAAGGCTATGCGGAACAGGTCCTCATCGTCACATCGGGCGAAAAAATGGCTCTCTACGCAGCCAACAACATCAATACGGCTGTGGCCAATTTTGCCGACCGCAGCTATGCCAAAGTCCGGGGCATCCTCCTCAACCGCCGCAATGTCCCCGACGAAGAAGCGAAGGTCCGGGCCTTTGCCGAAAAGGCTCACCTTTCCATCGTCGGCGACATTCCCCGCAGCGACGACATCAACCGCTATGAAGATCTGGGCCAGACCGTCATCGAAGGCGATCCGGACCTGCCTATCAGCCATATCTTCCTCGATTTGGCGCAAAAATTATTACAAGACAAGGAATGATTATGATAGAACGAAAACCTTATGCTATCACCGTGCAGGACCTGGTGACGCGCGGCCGCGATGATATCCCGGCTGAACTCGTCACGTCGACGCACCTCATCTATAATTCGCCGGCTGCCCTGGCCTTCAACTCGCCTGGGGCCCAGGGCTTCGGCGTCAAACGGGCAGGCCTGTCCATTCCCGGATCGGTCATGCTCCTGGTCGGACCGGGCTGCTGTGGCCGCAATACGACGATCCTCAGCGAAATGGGCGGGTACAGCGACCGTTTCTTCTTCTATATCATGGATGAAACGGACATCGTCACGGGCCGCCATCTAAAGAAAATCCCCCAGGCCGTCTGTGAAGTCGTCGACAGCCTGGCTGAAAAGCCGTCAGTCGTCATGATTTGCATGACCTGTGTCGACGCCCTGCTGGGGACCGATATGGAACGGGTCTGCCGCAAAGCCGAAAAGGAAGCGGGCCTGCCCGTCGTGCCCTGCTACATGTACGCTCTGACCCGGGAAGGCCGCAAGCCGCCGATGGTCGACGTCCGCCGGGCCATTTATTCGCTGCTGGAAAAACAGCCGCGCCGCCGCCGGACGGTCAATCTCCTGGGCTATTTCGCGCCCTTGCAGGACGACTGCGAGTTGTACGACATCCTGAGAGGCGTCGGCTTTAATCAGATCAATGAGATTTCCCGCTGTCCCGACTTTGCCGCCTATAAGGCCATGTCCCAGGCCAACGTCAACATCATCCTCAACCCGGAAGCGCGCCTGGCTGCCCAGGATATGGAAAAGCGCCTGGGTATTCCCAGCATCGAACTGACCCGTCTCTACCAGGTCGCCCAGATTCACAAACAGTATCAGGCCCTGGCTCAGGTACTGGGGACGACCATCGATGACAGTGCCTGGCATGAACGGGCCCAGGCCGTCGTTCGGGCTGTGCGGGAAAAATACAGCGGCACGACCGTGGCCATCGGCGAGATGCAGAACGGCAACGCCTTTGAAATGGCCCTGGCCCTGACCCGCTACGGTTTCGTCATCCGCGAAATCTACGCCAACCTGGGACCGGACGATTTCGTCTACCTGCGCCACCTGGCCCAGCTGAGCCCGGATACGCAGGTATACTCCAATTTGTCGCCGTCTATGCTCTATTACCGGGGACAGGACCATCCTGTCGACGTCACCATCGGCAAGGATGCCGCATATTATCATGAACAGGCCGCCCATCTCTCGTGGGATGAAGATATCCAGCCCTTCGGTTATGCCGGAGTCATTTCGCTGTTACAGCGGCTGGAGCAGGCCTTGTTGGAAAGGAAACATCCATGAAAGGTTTATGGAAATATATTTCACCCTTTGCACCGGACGACTCCGGCGCGGCGGCCGTCCTCTACGGACTGAACGGCATCGTCGTCATCTGCGATGCCGGCGGCTGTGCCGGCAACATCTGCGGTTTCGATGAACCGCGCTGGTTCAGTGGGAAAAAGAGTGCCGTCTTCAGTGCCGGCCTGCGCGATATGGACGCCATCCTCGGCCGCGACGACCGCCTGGTCGATAAACTCTGCCAGGCTGCCGAAACGATTGATGCCGACTTTGCCGCCATCGTCGGGACGCCGGTCCCGTCGGTCATCGGCACGGACTATAAGGCGTTGAAGCACATGGCTGAAAAGAAGCTGTCCATCCCAGTCGTCACAGTCGATACGACGGGCATGGATTACTACGACAAGGGCATCGAAAAGGCCTACGACGCCTTATTCCCGGTCCTGGCCGACCCGTCGCAGCAGGCCGAAGCCGATACAGTCGGCGTCCTCGGCGCCGTTCCCCTGGAACTGATGCACCCTGGCGATATCGAATGGATCAGCCAGTCCCTGGTCGAAGACGGCTGGCAGCAGATTCTCTTGTTCGATGAAATCGACGATTACCGCAAGGCCGGCAAGGCTTCCCTCAATCTGGTCCTCTCACCGGCCGGCCTGAAGGCCGCTCAATATCTGCAGAAGACCTTCGGGACACCTTATGAGCTCCATTACTTCGGCCTCGATGCCGTCGTCGATTTTGACGACAACCTCTTTTCTGGCAAGAACGTCCTCATCATCCATCAGGCTGTCGCTGCCTCGGCTATGGCCGCCATGGCCGAAGAAGCCGGTGCCGCTTACGTGACGACGGCTTCGTGGTTCATGGGGCTCCCTGAGCCGCAGGGGACGGACTGTGTCCGGCTCCGTGAAGAAGACGACCTGCGCCGCCTGGCCGACAACGACCAGTTCGACATCATCCTCGGCGATGCCTATTTCCGCCGGGCCCTGCCGAACTTCCACGGCCAATACGTCGATTTCCCGCATTTCGCCGTGTCCGGGAGGGGATAAGATGCATACGGAACGGATTTGTGTCTTTGGCATCGTCCAGGGCGTCGGCTTTCGGCCCTTTGTCAGCCGCATCGCAGCGGCTCATGCCATTCACGGGACGGTCTGCAATAAGGGCTCTTATGTGGAAATCCTGGCCCAAGGTTCCCCGGCGGCGCTGATGGCCTTCCACGACGATTTGGAAGGCAAGGCGCCTGAACGGTCGGCTATCCTGAAAGTCGTCACGACGACGGAAGACCGGCCGCCGTACGAGGATTTTTCCATCGTCGAGAGCGCCAGGGAAAAAGGCGATATCTTCGTGTCGCCGGACATTGCCATCTGCGATGCCTGCAAAGCGGAGCTCTTCGATAAGACCAACCGCCGCTATCTCCACCCCTTCATCAACTGCACGGCCTGTGGCCCGCGGCTGACCATCCTCGATGCCATGCCTTACGACCGCGAACGGACGAGTATGGGCGAGTTCCCCATGTGTCCCCAGTGCGAATATGAATATACCCACGCCGAAACGCGGCGTTACGATGCCCAGCCGGTCTGCTGCAACGACTGCGGTCCGGAAGTCTATCTCCTGGACCGGCCCGAACGGCGCCGTCAGGCCATCATTGCGGCCAGACAGGCGATTATTGATGGAAAAATCATCGCCGTCAAGGGCATCGGCGGCTTCCACCTCTGCTGTGATGCCGGCAATGAACAGGCTGTCCAGACTCTGCGTCAGCGCAAGCGGCGGCCTGTGAAGCCCTTTGCCGTCATGATGAAGGACCTCAACGCCGTGCGCCGGCAGTGCATCATTCCCGACGGGGCGGAAAACGTCCTCGACGGCCATCAGAAGCCGATTATCTTACTGCCCAAGAAAGGCAGTCAGACCCTGGCGCCGTCCATTGCGCCGGGCAATCCGTCTGTCGGCGTCATGCTGCCCTATACGCCGCTTCATCTGCTGCTCTTTACTTATGACGACGGCCTCGCCGTACCGGATGCACTGGTCATGACCAGCGCCAACCGCTCTGATTGTCCGGTCATGTATGACAACGACGAGGCAGTGGAACACTTGCAGGGGATCGCTGACGGGTTCCTGGTGCATAACCGGGACATCGTCACTCGCTGCGACGACTCCCTGCTGCGGGTCTTTGACGGACAGGCGTATTTTCTGCGGCGCAGCCG
>OLQA01003925.1_pt1 | contig 10205 bp, 8 predicted proteins | sample 1673151 | NCBI WGS metagenome assembly OLQA01 (sample SAMEA3136760, study PRJEB25190) | human gut metagenome | biome: human gut; feature: human-associated habitat; material: faeces | place: Austria | collected 2013 | reverse complement strand
GTCCGGGTAAAGGATTCCGACGGCTGGGACACGAACGATATCACGCAAAAGATAACTGAAACCGTGTTAAACAGCGGTATAGCGGAAGACGAGCTGATATTCTCATCTTTTTATTTTAGCATGCATGACAGTTTTTCACCTGCGGAAACCATGGTGACTATCGTTGTTGCCATCATCATTGCCCTGGCTTGTGCAGTTGTAATCTACAGCCTGTTTTATGTCTCCGTGGTAGGCAAAACACAGGAATATGGACTGCTGCGCATCATCGGCACCACCAAGAAGCAGGTGGAGAGAATCGTATATCGGGAGGCGCTTATCCTCTGTATACTCTCACTGCCGGTTGGCGCTGTGCTGGGTGGTCTGGTGGGGTACCTGCTGATCCCGGACGGATGGCATTGGCCCACAGCGATTGTTACCGCCGTGTTTGCCTGCGTTATTCTGCTGCTGGTTGTTCTTGCCGCAGCCCGAAAGCCGGTCAGGCTGGCAGCCAAGGTAACGCCGGTAGAGGCCATGCGCCACACTTCCTATGCGGATGACAGAAAAGACAAGGACACCAAAAAGCTGTACCGCCGCCTGAGCCCGCGTACCCTCGCTGGCATCAACATGGGACGCAACAAAAAGAAAACTGTACTTACGATCCTGTCACTGGGTATTTGCGGCATCCTGCTGATGATCGGCGCCACCTTCCTGAGTTCCATCGATTATGAGGATATGGCCCGTTTGTCATTCCCCCGGGGAGAACTGATCATTGAACTTGGCGTAAATGGACCGGGCGCATATACAGCGAATGACTTTGCAAGGGAACAAGAAAGCAACCCCTTCACGGATGTCCTGATGCAATCCATTGCAGAAGTGGACGGCGTGGAGGAGGTGTTTGCCTACCGCGGCGCGTTTAACAATGCCGTGTTGCCATCCGGCATGGAGGAACCGTTTATGTTTCACGCCTGCTCGCGGGAGGACGAGGAAGCCTTAAGCGGAGACCTGCTTTCCGGCACGCTTTCCTATGACGCGCTCATGAACGGCAAGGGCGTGGTGGTCGCGGATGCGGATACTTGGCAGCTGTTTAGCTGGGTGCCCGCGCTTGGAGACATTATAACTGTAAAAACGCCGTCTGGAGAAACGGTAGAACTCACGGTTATGGGCATCCGTAAAGACACCGACATTGGCAGCGGCTACAGCCAGTTTTTTATACCTGACGGGCTGCTTGCCCGGTTGCTGCCGGGGATTGAAAACCCCGCATACCAAGTCACTGTTAAAACAGAACAAGGGAAAACCGATCAGGTGGAAGCGGCTGTGCGGGAATTGATTTCGTCTAATCCCAATACGTATATAAGGACAATGAAAGACTGGGCGGCGGCTATTGAAGGTTCTCTTGACAAAATGAAAACACCTGTTTTCCTGCTCGTCTTCTTCATAGGCATATTTGGCTTAATTAATCTGATCAACACGCTGATGACCAACGTCGTGGTGCGCAAGAAGGAACTGAGTGTATTGCAAACACTGGGGCTGACCGGCAAACAGCTTCGTTGGATGCTTTTAGTAGAAGGGCTATACTATGTACTTGGAACCATAATACTTACACTAAGTGCAGGCACTCTCTGCGGTTATCTTCTTTGCCAGTCATTTGATACAATAGGGACAATGGGAAAGCTGATTTATCATTTTCCTGGCATCCAGGTAGCGGTTTATCTGGCAGCGGTTGTATTGGTTCAGGTTTTGTTCTCATTTGTATCGATGAACACGCTGAGAAAGGAGTCGCTGGTGGAGCGAATCCGGGAAGGATAATCGTTTCTTGGTATATATTTTCACAGCCTTTTCCGGATTATGTTCTGCCGAATAGTGTTGCTTAATACCGTGAAATAAATTATAATTATGCATTGTGGTACATTATTGTGTACCATGTTATGAAATTGAGATTAAAATTTTAAAAAAAGGAACTGATTTTCTTACAAAAGGGGTGAAAAAATGAAGCAAATCAGAGCAGCTGCGGACGCAAATCCAGGCTCCTTTCGATTCATATTGGCCTTTACTATAAATAATAATATGCTGAATTCAGCACAATAAATAAGGAAAAACCATGAGAAAACTAGCATTAAATGATGAAATATTATTAAGTATTCAACAGCCGGCCCGCTATATCGGCGGAGAGGTAAACGCAGTAATGAAGGCACCGGAAGAGGTAGACATCCGTTTTGCGATGTGCTTTCCGGACGTATACGAAATCGGGATGTCCCATCTCGGCATTCAAATCCTATATGATATGTTTAACAGCTGGGAAGATACCTGGTGTGAACGTGTTTATTCCCCATGGGTGGATTTGGATAAGATCATGAGAGAGAAGGCCATCCCTCTTTTTGCCCTGGAATCCCAGGATCCGGTAAAGGATTTTGATTTCCTCGGCATCACCATTCAGTATGAAATGTGTTATACAAACATTCTCCAAATCCTGGATTTGTCAGGCATTCCTTTGCTGGCACAGGACAGGGATGAATCTCATCCCATTGTAATCGGTGGAGGCCCCTGTACTTATAATCCGGAGCCAATTGCCGAATTCTTTGATATTTTCTATATCGGCGAGGGGGAAACCGTTTACCGGAATCTTCTGGACATGTATAAAGAATACAAAAAAAACGGGGTCAGCCGCCGGGGATTCCTGATACAGGCTGCCGGCCTGCCGGGAATGTATGTGCCTTCCCTTTACGAAGTTTCTTATAAAGAGGACGGCACCATTGCATCCTTTGAACCAACGGTGGAAGGAGTACCCCGAACTATTCTGAAGCAGATCCAGATGGATCTGACGGAAACCTATTATCCGAGAAAGCCTTTGGTTCCCTTTATCAAAATCACCCAGGACAGAGTGACTCTGGAAATACAGAGAGGATGTATCCGGGGCTGCCGTTTTTGCCAGGCGGGTCAGCTTTATCGTCCGGTAAGGGAACGGGATGTGGATATGCTGAAGCAGTGTGCGGTGGATATGCTGGATAGTACGGGACAGGAGGAAATTTCCCTGAGTTCCTTAAGCTCCAGCGATTATTCCAAATTGGAGGAGCTTGTAACCTTCCTCATGGAAACCGGACGGGAACGTATGGTGAATATTTCTCTGCCTTCTCTGCGCATTGATGCCTTTTCACTGGATATCATGAGTAAGGTACAGGATGTGAAGAAGAGCAGTCTTACTTTTGCTCCGGAAGCAGGCAGTCAGAGGCTGCGTGATGTGATTAACAAAGGATTGACGGAAGAGGTTATACTGAAAGGCGCCGCTATGGCCTTTGAAGGAGGCTGGACCAGGGTAAAGCTGTACTTTATGCTGGGCCTTCCTACGGAAACGGAAGAGGATATCAGGGGCATAGCCGAGCTTTCCAATAAGATCGCCGCCCTTTTCTTTGAGACAGTCCCCAAAGAAAAGAGGACAGGACAGGTACAAATAGTGGCCAGTACCTCTTTCTTTATCCCTAAGCCTTTTACTCCATTCCAGTGGGCAAAAATGAACACAAAGGATGAATTCCTGGATAAGGCCCGTCTGACTAAAACGGCGGTGAGAGAACAATTGAACCAGAAACGGATTAAATATAACTGGCATGAAGCAGATGTGAGTATGCTTGAAGGCGTATTTGCCAGAGGTGACCGGAGGATCGGAGAAGTCGTACGCAAGGCCTATGAAAAAGGCTGTCTTTACGATTCCTGGAGTGAATTCTTTAAGAATGATGTATGGCTGGAAACCTTTGCCGAATGCGGCCTGGATATTGATTTTTACACCACCAGGGAAAGAGGGCTGGACGAGATCTTCCCATGGGATTTCCTTGACTGCGGCGTTTCCAAAGAATTCTTAAAGAAAGAATGGCTACGCGCCCAGGAAGGCATAGTAACGCCAAACTGTAAAAGGCAGTGCCAGGGATGCGGCGCGGCCCGTTTCGGCGGAGGGATTTGTTTTGAAAAAAGAAATGATGCAGGTGAAATTGAGGATGGCGCGGCTCAGACTCTTAAGGAATATGCGCATCTGCATGCGGGGGACGGCCCGGCGGAATATGCGGCCGGTACGGAAGGAGGTGTGCAGGCATGAAGGTACGCGTGAAATTTGCCAAATATGATAATATGCGTTTTATAGGCCATCTTGATGTCATGCGTTTTTTCCAGAAGGCGCTGCGCAGAGCGGGAATAGATGTCGCCTATTCCACAGGCTTCAGCCCTCACCAGATAATGAGCTTCGCATCGCCGCTCGGGGTGGGGATGTGCAGCTATGGGGAGTATATGGACATAGAACTGCGTTCATTAGAACTGCGTTCATTGGAATTACGTTCAGCAGAATGTAAATCAGATGAGATATGCAGGCGGCTGAATGAGGCCTGTGTCCCGGGGATAGAAGTGATCAGCGTGAAAGCCCTGCCTGAAACGGCAGGCAATGCAATGGCCAGTGTGGCAGCAGCCGGATATACAGCCCATTTCAAGGATTCTGCCTCTGATTTTCATTTTCTGGAAGGTTTTATGAATGATTTTCTGGCTCAGGATAGTATTATAGTAACAAAGGAAACTAAGAAGGGGACATCCCAGATGGATATCCGTCCCGGGATCTATGAATGTAAGGTGACGCCGGAAGGTATTCTTGCATTTACCGTGGATGCCAGCAGCGGAGGCAATATCAAACCGGCCCTGCTTTTAGGCGCATTGTGGAAATTTGCCGGGATGCAGCAGGAGCCTCCTTTCTTGGGAATTCAGCTGACACGTACGGAAATCTATACCAATACCGGCACACAGGAACAGCCGGTTTTTGTATCTCTGGAAGAAGTGGGTGAGGACTTTTGAAAGATGCAAAGCTTATCTTCCTGAAACAGGAAAGGCATATTTTATCCCTCCTTTTATGTGAGGGAAGGCTCATGGAAGCCAATGCCTATCCGCTTCCGGCGGCTGGCCCCGCAGAGGAAGCGGAGGGAACTTCCGGAAATGTTTCCTGTTTGCTGGGAAGCATCTATGTGGGAAAAGTTAATAATGTAGTAAAAAATATCAATGCTGCTTTTCTTGAGCTCACCAAAGGGCAGCGGGCTTTCCTTTCCCTTGATAACCGCAATGAGCCCCGGCTGCTGAACCGTCCCTATGACGGGAGGCTGCTCGCAGGAGATGAGGTTTTGGTACAGGTGGAAAAGGAAGCAGTAAAAACAAAGGATCCGGTAGTTACCACGGAGCTTTCCTTTTCCGGAAGGTATGCGGTCCTTCTCCCCACAGGCCGTCCGGGCAGGCTGATTTTTTCAGGCAAGCTGGATAATTCCTGTCGGAAGATACTGAAGGGTTTCCTGGAACGGGAAGAGATAAAAAATGTTCTGGAAAGGTCTTCCCTGATTATTCGTACCAATGCATCAGAGCTGACAAAGGGTGAACCTCTGGTTCAGGATATTCTGCGGCTGGATTCCCTTGCCGGGCAGATCCTTTCCGTAGCCGGAACCCGTACCTGCTACAGCTGTCTGTACCGTCCGGCGAGCGCTTATCTGACCGAAATCCGGGATACATACCATGATCAGTATGATGCTATCGTTACCGATTCCCCGGATTTATATGAGGAGGCCAGGCTTTTTCTGGAACAGCAGTGTCCCGGAGAACTGCATAAGCTGAAGCTTTATCAGGATCCGAGTGTTACGCTGATGAATCTGTACGGATTATCGGCTAAGCTGAGGGAGGCTACAGAGACGCGTGTGTGGCTCAAATCCGGCGGTTATCTTGTTATTGAGCCCACGGAGGCCCTTACGGTTATCGATGTGAATTCGGGCAAATACAGCGGTAAAAAGGCTATCAGGGATACGTTCCGCCTGATTAATCTGGAGGCAGCCGCAGAAATCGCCAGACAGCTGCGGCTGCGGAACCTTTCCGGAATTATTATTGTGGATTTTATCAATATGGAGGACAGCGCCGATAAACAGGAACTTCTTCAGGCCCTTTCCCGGGAACTCAGACAGGATCCCGTGAAAGCGGTTGTGGTTGATATGACGCCCCTGGGCCTTGTGGAAATAACAAGGAAAAAAATCCGCAGGCCTCTGCGGGAACAGCTTAATGAAACAGACTGACAGGAGAGTGACAGCATGCGCCTGCTTCGTATGAAAAAAATACATGAAGGTTCATATCTGAATAATTATGAACTGACCTACCTGAACAAAGGAGGCAGGGAGAAGGTGTTCGAACTGGTAAGCCGCAGCCGCCTTTCCTGCGCCGGGGATATCGGGCGTCAGGTGAACGGCGTGACTATAGTGGCTTTTCAGGATGACAGGCTGCTTCTTCTTAAGGAATTCAGGATGAGTATCAACAAATCCATTTATAACCTTTGTGCCGGAATGATCCAGGACGGGGAAAGCGTAGAGGAGTGTGCAAGGCGGGAACTGTATGAGGAAACCGGCCTTTCCGTTTCCCGCTTCCTGGATATTCTGCCGCCTTCCTATTCTGCGGTAGGGTTTTCTGATACCAGCACCTATCTTGTGATCGTACAGACGGAGGGCAGTTTTTCCGACCATACCTCAGAAAATGAAGAGATCAAAGCCGGACTTTATTCCAGAGAGGAAATCAGGGAAATGCTGAAAACAGAAGAATTCAGTTCCCGTTCCCAGACGGTGGCCTATTTCTTCGCGAACGGATTTTCTTTGCCCGGACTGCATAAAGAGGAAATGTAAAATGAAAACATTGTATGTTACTGATTTAGACGGAACCCTTCTTCGTACCGACGATACGGTAAGCCCGTTTACCATAAATACGGTGAACGGACTGGTTGACAAAGGGATGCTTTTTACTTATGCGACGGCTCGTTCTCTGGTTTCCGCATCCGTGGTAACCAAGGGACTTTCCGCCCGTATTCCGGTGATCGCCTATAACGGCGCCTTTATTTATAATGCAGAGACAGGGATTCCCCTGTATTCCCTGTTTTTCACTCCTGAGGAGAGCTCCTTTATCATATCCCTTTTGCAGAGCTTCCGGCTGTACCCGTTTGTATATTCTTTCCAGGAAGGAATCGAAAGGCTCAGCTGGATGTCAGGGACGGAAAATGAAGGCTGTTTTAATTATCTGAGAAAAAGGAAGGGTGATCCGAGGCTTAATCCTGTATCGGATGAAAAAAGACTGTACGCAGGCGATATTTTTTATTTTACCTGTATCGGTGAAAAAGAAGCTCTTCAGCCTTTTTATGAAAGAATTGCAGCAAGCGGCCTTTTTACCTGTACCCTTCAGCAGGAATTGTATGAGACGGAGTACTGGTGTGAGGTCATGCCCAAAAAGGCAACTAAGGCAAATGCCATAAACAGACTGAAGGAACTGTGGGAATGTGACCGCATTGTTTCCTTTGGAGATTCTCTGAATGATATTTCCATGTTCCGCATCTCCGACGAATGCTATGCCGTGGAAAATGCCGCCCCTGCGCTGAAAGAGCATGCTGCGGGTCTGATACCTGTGTGCGATGAGGATGGCGTGGCGAAGTGGCTTCTTGAGCATGTACGCCTTTAAGAACTATACAACTATTTAATAGAATCCTTTCTTTAGAGTCATCTTAGAGAAAAGTCTGCTATCCTTTTTATGAGCGTGAAAAATGCTGAAGGGCAGCAGACTTTTTCACTGTAAATAAAACGGAAGAGAAAGGAATGGGAAAATGGAAATTGACAGGTACGTAAGAATGGCAAACATATGGGGGAGCCGGAAAAACCTGACTGCCATACTTTTGGGGATTTTGCTTCTTGCAGCCGCATGTCTGGGAGGCTGCGGGAATTCACAGGATATGTTTGTAAGGATTCCTGAAGAAACATTGCCGGCAGGCCAGGAAAGCAGTCAGGCGGAAAGCCCGGAAACAGGAATGGAACCGGGAACAACGGAAACTTCAGATACGAAGCCGTCTGAAGAAATAACTCAGGAATCTGAAAATCCTCCACAAAAAGAGACAAATATACCGGCTGCTTCCGGGACTCAGGAACTCAACGGATCCATCCAATCCGTAGGCAGCTATGGCTTTACGGTATACCAGATATTTAATGAACAACAGGAGGACGGAGGAATGATTGCCTATTCTTCCAAGGAAAAAAGCACTTTGGTGGACGTCAGCTTTACAGAGCGGACTGTCTTTACCGTCACCTCTTCCTCAGACGGAGGAATTACCTCATCCAGCACTTCGGGAACAAAAGCTGATTTGGAAGTATCCCGCAGTACATATATGACAGGCATGTGGGAAGGGAATATTTTCATCGCAGATACGGTAACCATTTATCATTTTAATTAATACAGAGCACGGCCTCCTTTTTGCTTGAAGTATAAAAATATGGAATATATAATGGAGTCAGGATCAGGAGGTGCCTTATGCTTAAAATAGGAGAATTTTCCAGGCTGACAAGAGTATCTGTGCGCATGCTTCATTATTATGATGATATCGGACTGCTGAAGCCTGTTCAGACAGATAAATTTACCGGGTATCGTCTTTATTCGGTTTCCCAGGTTGCCGCCCTGCAGAAAATCGTTATGCTGCGGGATATGAATTTCCAGATAGCCGAAATCAGGAAGGCTCTCAAATATTGGTCGGATGAAACATTAAGGGAAGAACTCAACCGGAAAATACAGGAAAAACAAAATCATATTATAAAAGAACAGCAGCAGATTCAGAATTTACGTTCGGCAATAGAAAGCATCAATAAAAAGCAGTTGGATCTGCATTACCGGATTATCATACGCGAAGTACCTTCCCGGCATGTGATCTCTTACAGGAAGAGGATACCTGATTATTCCTGTGAAAAGGAACTCTGGAATGAGTTATATTGTTTTATAAAAGAGAATCATATAGAAATATCCAGGCAGAATGATAATAATATTACTATTTTTCATGAGAACAAAGAGAGTGATTCCGGGGTGGACGCGGAGGTCTGCCTTTTGGTTAAAGAAGAACGAACGTCTTCAGGCCCTTTCCGGTACAGGATAGTGGACGGTGCCGAAACCATGGCTTGTATGATGGTCCGGGGAAGTTATGTAAAGCTTGACAAGGCCTATCAGGCCTTTCTCGGCTGGCTTGAGGAGAATCCTCAGTATCAGTGGTATGGGGCAAGCAGGCAGATATGCCATCGGGATCCCGAGAATGAAGAAAAGGAAGAGGATTATCTCACAGAAATTCAAATACCGGTTAAACTGCGAAACGGCTGATAAAAAAATCAGCCGTTTTTTCTTGACCCTGACACACTGTCAGGGTTTATCCTCAGATCAGATGCCCTGATACGAAAAGGAGAAGACTGTTATGACAGGAAATTTATTTAAGATCACACCAATAGGCCTTATTTATGAAGAGAATGGCAGAATAACTGCGGAAGTAAACGGAAACTTATGCAAAGGCCTGAAATATATCTCGCTGTTCAGCCACATCATCCTTTTATACAGGAGTGAAACACAGCCTAATATATTAAATACGAATCTTTCACAAAGAGTCGTCAAACTTGAAGAAGTCCGGGAAAAGGAAGGGAAGCTGATAATTGGAAGCTTAAGCGGAATGGAGGTAACACGAAATCTTCTTTATGATATTAAACCTTATTTTCCCAATGAGGATCGGGTTAAGAATGCCATGGCCCCTTCCCGGCCATTCCAAAGTTTTCCATCCTTATGCAAGGATAGCTTAACCCGGCTGGGAACGATACGGAAACAGCAGGGCAGCTGTTTCCTCGAAATACCGGAAAATTTTGAAACCTGGATCGATGCTCTCCGGGGCTTTTCCCATATCGTGTCATATGGTGGTTTCATAAATTTGAAAAAGAATGCTTCCGAAATGCTCTGGAATGTGACCCGCCTTATGAAAATGCTCCGAAAACAGGTGTCTTTGCTTCTCGTTCTCCTGTCAGACCTAATCCTATTGCCATGACAACAGCAAGAATAATAAATATAGATAAAAGAACAAACCGGATACAGGTATCCCTTCTGGATTGCTATGACAGTACTCCTCTTTTAGGTATTTGCCCCTACCTGCCGGAAAGAGATTTTATTCCCCGGTACCGTCTGCCCCAGTGGCTGGAACATTGGCCTCAATGGCTGGATGACCGGGGTTTTTCAGCGGCACAGGAGCCTTTGCTGCAGAAAAACCCCGCAGAGCTTCTGTTCAGATATAGAAAAGCGATGCCGGAAAGCGATTCTCATATTGCTTCTTTCTTTGCATCCTTGCAGGACATGCCGCTTTTATCCGACCAGGGAATCGTTGTGAAAGGTGCGAGACAGAATAATCT
>OLQA01003921.1_pt1 | contig 10215 bp, 7 predicted proteins | sample 1673151 | NCBI WGS metagenome assembly OLQA01 (sample SAMEA3136760, study PRJEB25190) | human gut metagenome | biome: human gut; feature: human-associated habitat; material: faeces | place: Austria | collected 2013 | reverse complement strand
CTCCACTGTTTTATCGAATCCCAAAGTGCAGGCCGCGATTAAAAATCTTGCTTTATCCATAGGAGAAACTCTGGGATTTCAAAAGGAAATTGAGCCATATACGGAAGCTTTAAACATTTCCCAGACGGATCATGGAATTACTGCAAACATAAAAGAAGTTGTTCTGGATGAGGGTGTTTTGCTGTTCAGGGTGCATGCAGAAATTGATAATACCGAAGAAAATGAGAAGAAGAAAACTGCGAATATTTCATCTTTTAGGAATACGGGGATCACACTTGATATGGGTAAAACTACAATAAACGGACAGAAGCTGGATGAATATATGAATGCGGAGTATTCTCCTTATTCTGTAGATGATTTATTAGATACAGATGCAGACAGTGATGAAAAGGAATATGACCGTGTACAGGAGTACCGCTTTCATGCACCGACAGATCTCGGAGAAAATCTGGAGATACATCTTGTACTCAATGCGTTTGATTATGATGACTGGGAAAAATCAGTGGCAGAATTTACATTTGATTTTAACATTTCGCGTGAGAAAATACTGAAGCAGACAACGAATAAAGAACTGGAAAATATTTCTGTCGAGACAGAAGAAGGCACGGTTACACTGAAAGATATTTTCTTGAACAAGTTACAGAGCAGTATCTCAGCAGATGTGCCGGAAAAACTCTTCCAGAAGTATGACGTTGAGCTGCGTGGAACGGACAGTAAAGGAAACAAAGTACGGTATGAATTAAAGGATGATGCAGAAACGGAAGCCATCAGTCGTAACTGGAAATTTAAGACTGATTTCTGGAGAACTTATGGAAGTGCCGGAGATGATGAAAGACCGGAGATTCCAGATCCCGACAGCGAATATCTGGAATTACAGCTTTATCTGAAATCCGATGATATAATGGAAAGCAATATTACTGAAACGTATGATTTAGATGACGATACCTATGCCGAAGAAGAAGGAAAAGTGTACGATGTAGCAGATGATTCCGAATGGAAAGCTGTTGGAGAGAAGATACGGATTAATATCAGATGAAAGTAAGGAGGAACTGAGAAATGAAGAAAAAATTGATTGCATTAATCGTGGCAGGGGAATTGTTAATATTCAGTGGAGTAGTCCTGGGATATTATCATCCGGTTGCAGGAAGTATCTTTGAAATAATTGGAGGGCTGTTGAACCTTTGCTTCTTTATACTGCTGCTGGTATATGCTAAGAAGAATAAAAAGAAATAAGAACTTTCAACAAGAGGTGACAGCATGAATTTTGATACATACAAAATCAAGGATGAATTGTTAGAAATTTATAGTGGCAGTGAAGAAAGATTCAGTGTCGGTAAAATTCTATCGAAAAACAAGGACTGTATTCTGTTCAGGTCTTATGATGCTCAGGGAAAGAACGATGGGTTACATTTTATAAAAAGCAGTTATATCAGCGAGGTAAAATCAAATACACAGTATTTAAGAAAAATGCAGTTATATTTGGAATACTGGAGAGAACGGGAGGATGTACTTTTAAATAACCCATTTAAGAATCATCCAACATTGCTTGAGTTACTGGAATATGCGATGGAGAATAAGAAAATAATTACGGTTTCCTGCAGTACTAAACCAGATGAATTACTCACTGGTTATGTAGAATCGTATAACAATGAAAAAATCGAATTGAACTGTGTGGATATGGAAACAGCTTGCATATATGAAACTGCAACACTGTTTAAAGAGGATATTTTTTATCTGGAAGTTGACAGTTTAGATAATGAATTACTGAAATATGCCAATAAGAAAAGGGAATGTTGTAGAAGTACTTCCAACTATTTGCCAAAACTAAATAATCAGATCTAAATAAAATAATTAACAAAAATAGGATAAGAATTGATTTTAGGGATATAATAAGCTATACTGAATATAAGAAACGGAGCTGAAAGGAGATATGTTGATGAAATATGTTATCCGACTTTTGGGAATGGAAATCAATAACATAAAAAACGTAATACACGGTGAAATTGAAATGCCCCAAAACAAAAAAGGAAGTATCTTAGGAATCTATGGAGCCAATGGATCTGGAAAAACAGTGGTTGTGGACTGTATGGTATTGCTGAAATATCTTCTTTCCGGACGTCAGATTCCGTCAAATTTTTATTACTATATAAATGAAGCAAGTGATACTTCCACTGTAAAGTATCGCTTTGAGCTGAAGATCGAAGAAAAATGCTATCTGGTAGAATATGAAATTGAACTGCAGAAAAACGGTAAGAAGAGCTTCTGCATCAGCAAAGAAAAATTCAGCCAGAGAGAAATGTCCGAAGGAAAACGTATCACACCTGTTTTTGATTACCAAAAAGGCAGGAAAGAGCTTTTTCGTCCGTTGAAATTGTATGAGCGTTTTTCTAAGGATATCCAGAATGTTATTGCACTTGGAGTCGCAGAACAGGCAACACAGAACTATAATGAGGAAAAGGGCGTTCCAGAGGTAAGTTCCTTTTTATTTTCAAGAAAAGCACAGGAAGTCTTTGAAAAAGCCGAGGATGAGGCTGCATTGCTTTCTCTACTGGGCCAGTGTTTTCAGAAATATGGAATTTATGATCTTGCTGTTGTTGAAAACGCACAATACGGTTATTTATCCTTAAATCTGGAAAATATGCCAGTTAATATTGACTGGCCGGACACGATACCCAAAAAAGGCGAAGGCATCTTCTTACGCTTTACAGATATAAATGTGGTGCCAAAAGAAGTTTTTCCTTATGTAGCAAATACGATCAAGCAGATCAACATTGTAATGAAATCATTAATACCTGAGATCAACATAGAAATTTATAATGCGTTTGATAAACTGCTGAAGGATGGAAAAGACGGAGTGCAGTTTGAAATCATTGCCATGCGTGGAGAGAACCGGATTCCGCTTTTGTATGAATCCGCAGGAATAAAGAAGCTGATCTCTATTTGCAGTAATTTAGTTGCCTGCTATAACAGGGAGTCTTATTGCCTTGTGGTAGACGAGCTGGATTCTGGTATTTATGAGTATTTACTGGGAGAATGCCTGGAAGTTATGCAGGATAAAGCGAAGGGACAATTGATCTTTACGTCACATAACTTACGCCCATTGGAAATCCTTGAAAATGATTCTCTGCTTTATACGACTGTGAATCCCGAGAATTGCTATATAAAATCTACTTATATCAAAAATACGCAAAATACCCGGTTATCTTATTTGCGGACGATCAAGCTTGGCGGGCAAAAAGAAAAGCTCTACAATGAAACAAATATATATGAGATGGAGCTGGCTATGAGGCGGGCAGGAAGGATACGTGCAAATGGCTAAAAAAGTTATTCTGTTTCTTGTAGAAGGGGAAACAGATGAAGACGCACTGGCTGTGATATTTACGAGACTGGTAAATAATCATGATATAAAATTTGAAGTGCTTCGTACAGACATCACTGCAGATGAAGATATGACAGTAAAATATATTGAAGAACGGATTGATAAAGTGATTCAAAAATATCTGCTTAAAAATCCATTCGTGGTAGCTGAGGATATCATTAAAGTGGTTCAGATTATCGACACAGATGGAGCTTTTATTCCAACTTCATTAGTCAAACAATCTAGAAATAGAAAAACAGAATATTTTGATACGCATATTGAGGCGAAGGATAAGGATCGATTGATACGTAGAAATATAAGTAAGAGAAATATTGTATATTCTTTGTATAACCGGGAAACGGTGGCAGGTTTTCCTTATGAGATTTACTATTTTTCCAGAAATATGGAACATGTGCTACATGACAGAGCGGAAGATCTGACCGATGATGAAAAGGAAGAGCTGGCATTTGACATCGCTGATCAATATACAGACCAGCCGGAAAAGTTTCTGGAATATCTGTATGACGAAGGGTTCCATGTATGCGGTACTTATAAAGATACATGGGAATTTATCATGGATGGAAACCATTCCCTGAATCGGTATTGTAATGTGGCTGTCTTTTTTGAACAGCTGGGGATTGGATTAGAAAAAGAAAGCACAGAGGGCTGATAGAGCAAATTAATTTGTGTGAAATGGCCGGGATCCGAATGGATCCCGGTATTATATTTCAGGGGAAATCTAATTGTAGTGAGAAAAATCGAAGTTACTGTGAACGGAGTGAACAGCAACAAATCGAAAAAAATGATGGGCAAAATTGTAAAAAGACCTTGACATACCCCCCCCGGGTAATATACTGGAGTCAACGAAAACACCAGCAGAATAACCAGGCGTGGTCTGATCGTATGGATGAGCAGTTTAAGATGATCCGGTGAGATTCCGGAACTATTTTTATAGCCGTAAGAAACAGTTTTTATTGTTTTAAGTCGGTATATGTAACACGCTTTAGAGGACAGAGACTCTTGTGAACAAGGAGGCTCTGTTTTTTGTTGTTAAATTCAGGTGGATTCGTTGGCAAAACTAAAAACAGTGCATGATTACAGGAGGGTAAAAATGAAGAAAAAGAAATATCTGGCTTGTTTACTGGCAATGTCCATGATGTTAGTATCAGCAAGCCCAATGGCAGTAAGTGCAGATGCACAGGATATACAGGCAGATGTATCCTTTGAGGATGATCTGGATGCAGAGGGACTGGATGTATCTGTAGATGAAGAAACAGAACCGGAAGAAAGCGAAGATGATGCAGCTGTTTCTGACCAGACAGGAGATACAGATCTGTTCAGTTCAGAGGCTGGAGAAGATGCTATTGTAGATGCAGGTGATTCTGACACAAATGAAGGATGGAAGCCACTTACAACTCTGATAAATGAAAATCGTATTCTTTATAAATATGATGAAAATGAAAAAACATTATATTTTAAATGTACGGAGCCAATAGCAATTCCAGACTATAATTATGGAAATCGAACAGATTGGTTTGTTGATTTAGGCGCAGATAAGATTGCTCAGATTGAGAAAATCGTAATTGGCGATGGAATCACTGGGATTGGCGCAAGTTGCTTTGAAACTGCTTCAAATAGTGAAGCATATAGCAATTTGAAAGAAGTTGTATTATCGGATACAGTGACTGGTATTAACTCCGCAGCATTTTACAAAGACGCTTCTTTAACAACAATTAATCTTAATAAAGTTCAATCTGTTGGAAAGGCAGCTTTTGCTGGAAGTGGAATTGAAAATGTTTCATTTGAGGCACCAGAAGTGTCAATTGGTACGAATGCATTTAATAGATGTGCTTCATTACAATCTGTTACGGCAAATAAGGTTAGCAGTATTGGTGAATGTGCTTTTCAGGAATGTAGTTCATTGCAGTCTGTAAAAACAAAGGAAATCACTACTGTAGGGGAAAGTGCTTTTGAAGATTGTGCAGCATTAAAAAGTTTTACGTATGAGGGAGAGCTTTCTGTTATCCCTGAAAGTATGTTTTATGGATGTGCAATCGAAGTATTTGATTTTAGAAATGTAAAAACAATCGAAGAATTTGCTTTTACAAACAGTGGTTTAAGAACAGGATGTTATGCGGGATCACGTGAGGAATGGAATAGCATTGTGGACTCAAATACGGATTTTAGAAATGTTTCGATTCATTGTAAGGGTGATGCTGTAGAAGCAAAAGATGCAACTTGCACAGAAGCTGGCTGGAAAGAAGTTGGCGTTTGTGAGGTATGTGGTGAGCATTATTCTTATCCAACTGATGAGAATGCAATCCCTGCAACCGGACATACATGGTCAAAGGATTATGTGGTAGATAAGGCAGCTACATGCACAGAAGCTGGAGAGAAGAGTAAACATTGTACAGTCTGTGGGGCGAAAGAAGATGTACAGGTTATTCCTGCAACTGGACATAAATTCAGCGCCTGGAAGGTAAGCACAGGAGCGACTGTCTTTAACGCAGAGAAACAGGAAAGAACCTGTGCATCCTGTGGAGTAAAAGAGACCAGAACAAACGGTACAGCTTTGAAAGCAACTGTTTCTGTAAATGCTTCTAATGTAAAACTGAAAGTAAAACAGTCTACAACCGGCCTGAAAGTTACAGGTCTTGCAAAGGGAGATTCCGTAAAGACATGGAGATCCACCAATACAAAGATCTTTACTGTAAAAGGAAATGCGAACGGAACCTGCAAACTTACAGCAAAAAAAGCCGGCACTGCAAAACTGCAGATCACTCTTGCCAGCGGACTGAAAAAGAACGTGACCATTAAAGTCCAGAAGTCAGCTGTAAAGACTACAAAAGTTACTGTAGCAAGCAGAAAAGTCACAATTCAGAAAGGCAAAAAGACTGCCCTGAAACCGGTAGTGACTCCATTTACTTCCAGACAGAAAGTTACATACACAAGTTCCAATAAGAAAGTTGCCACTGTATCCAAGAAGGGTGTGGTAACTGGAAAGAAGAAAGGAACTGCAAAGATCACGGTAAGATCAGGAAACAAGACTGTCAAAGTAACAGTCAGAGTAAAATAAATGTAACTGTTCATAAACAGCATTTAAACTTTCATAAGGCTTTTCTTCCATAAGGAAGGGAAGCCTTTTTTGAAAAAAGGAGCAACTGAGAGATGAAGAAAAAAAGATTATGGAAAAAGCTGGCCGGATGGCTGCTCGTGTTCCTGCTGGTGCTGCAGATTCCAATCGATGCATATGCGCAGGAGTGGACCATCGGGAACGATATCACTATAGAAGATGCAGAAGGATCCGGAGACTCTGTGGATATCGAAACAGAAGAGGATACAGTTTCGGGAGAAGATTTGCCTGATATAGAAGATGAAACGGATTCCAACACCAATCTGGATACGGAAGGATCTTCTACGAGTGAATTTACAGATGAAGATGAATCTACAGATGAAGATGAATTCACGGACGGAAGTACGGCTCTGTTCAGTGATGGAACGGTTCAGTCCGAAGATAAGATTGACGAAAAAAAAGAAATACAGGTAACTGTCAGTGTCAGTAAAGATGGAAAATTTCTTGATGATAAAGACGGAAATCCAATGGCAGGACGTACCGTGACCTTAACTGGTCAGTCTTCCTATACTATGGATGATGCCCTGAAATTAGCACATGATTTGTATTATCCAGGTGGTTCAGATGCAGGATACGATTACCATGCAGATGATGCAGGGATATTTGACGGCGTCATTTATCGTTTATGGGGATATAACAAAAATGATGTGCCTTATATTAGGTCTGCATTGAATCATGATATCAGAGAGTATGGATCGGCACTCAGCCGCAATGTGCAGGACGGGGATGAGCTGCACTTTTATATACAGCAGACTAAGGGGACGGATCGGCTTGCATTTTTTACAGAGAATGAAATAACTGTTTCTCAGAGTGAATCTGTAGAGCTTCAATTAAGACAGAGCAACAATTCAGGCACTGGTTTTAGCAGCTGTGAAGGTGCATCCATTTATATTGATGGAGTAAAACAGGAAGACATTCTTACAGATGCAGATGGAAAAGTAACACTTCCAGCTCTGGAAGCAAGAGAAACTCCGTATTTTATAACAGCGGAAAAACTGATCGATAACGATGGTGCAAAGGTCACAGCGATTTCAGCAGTCTATGCAAATGTAACAGTGGTCCCCAATGATGGAGACAGCGGAGATTATATAAGCAGTGTAGGATTAAGCATCCACCAAAATGAAATTGAGATTAACAAAGAAACAATTAATATTTTTGATGGAAGCCAGTTTTTTATATTTCCAAGTGGATCAAGTCATGGGGATTTTTATGCAACTATAAAGGGTTCGGATAATCTTCCAGAGGATTGTTCTCTGTATGCAGTTTATACTAATCCATCCGATGGGACGGTAAAACGTGTAAAATTGTCACAGAATTCCCCCACGTTGTTAAAAAATACCAGTGTGGAATATTCCCCAAAGGCAATCCTCTCTATTAGTTTTGAAGTCCGTAAAAATGGGAATGTTTTGCAGACTGTCAAAATTCCGATTCATTATAAGGCATGTTTAAGTTTCCTGACAGTCAGCGATTCCTGGGGGCATGCGATTTCTACAGGCCTGAAAAATACTGCGGAAGATCAAAACCTTGAAGTAACAGTGCCGATAAATACAGAGTATATTGACATCAGCGGATCAGATAGGGATTGTTGGGGATCAATTGCTGAAAATCCGGAATTGATTACGTTAGAGGGCGCAGAACTTACGAAAAAACCTCTGGGTGGAGCCCTGCGTTTTACCCCAGACTGGGAAAAATATTCGGAATATAAGGCTGTCATCACCCTGCCAAAAGATGAGTCAAAGTTCATTTCAGAGGATACCGTTTATACCCTTACAATAAAACCAGGAGATATCGATTATACACCGGTCCTTACAGATAACAGTGCTGATTATTGTGGAATCATGCAGGGAGAGACTGCAGAACCGTTTACAGTAAGTGCTGCTGTCCTGCGGGAAGACGAAGGAAGCCTTTCTTATCAATGGTATGAATGTGATACTCCTGCCAATGCCAATTCGATTGAAAAATATACTCTGATTCCAGGTGCGTCAGAGCCATCTTATACGATCTCTACAGAGCAGGCACATGCAGTACATTATTATAAATGTGTTGTGACTTATACCATAGATGGAAAAACCTACAGTGCTGTCAGCAATTTCTTCAGGGCGACTGTATTTCCATATAGTATTGACGATCCGATAATTACGGAACAACCACAGAACCTGCAATGTGTAAGAGGAACAAAAGCTTCAGATCTGACCGTAACTGTACAAAATGACAGTGAATTTTCCATAGAGACAGAGTATCAGTGGTATCAAAACACAGAAAATAATGTTGATGGAGGACAAAAAATTTCAGGAGCAACAGAGAGTTCCTATACTCCTGATATAAAAGAAATCGGAACAACTTATTATTTCTGTAAGATACGTGCTGTTTTATCTGGGAATGCAGACGGAAAAAAATTCAAGATTTACAGTGATGAGATTGTTACAGATGTTGTATCTGTAATTGTCACGGATGCACCACTTCCATGGGAGGGAAAAGGAACAGAAGGTTCTCCGTACCTTATCAAAACAACTTCCGATATCGAAGATCTGCGTGACAAAGTAAATAAAGAAGGATTTTCTTTTGAAGATACCTATTTCCAGCTTGCAGAAGATATTACACTTCCAGATGAATGGAAACCTATCGGTGCGACCAAGAATGGCAGAGTAGACCTGCAGGGTGGCGAAAATCTGAATGCGTTTAGCGGTATTCTGGATGGAAATAACCATACGGTAACTATCCCGGAAGGCGGTCTTCCACTGTTTGGATATGTGCGAAATACCAGGATCAGAAACTTGAACATCTATGGAACTAAGATCGCAGGTTATGGACTGGTCAACAACTTTGAAGGTGTCGGGCTTTCCGGAATGGCTGTTGAAATTGACAATGTTACCTTGAAGAGTGGATCCAGCACTTTAAAGGCAGGACTTCTGGGTGCGAATAAGACTATGAGTGCTTATGCTGGCTGTTCTTCTGCATTTGAGGCAACAGTCCGAAACTGCACGATTGAGAAAGATGTCGTCATTGGATATAGCAAAAAGGAAACTGAGATTGGTGCTATTGCTGGCCGTATGCAGGGTACCGTGGAAAACTGTGTAAGTTATGCCACTGTTTATGGAACCAGATATGTTGGTGGAATCATCGGAACTCGCGACAATGCCATGGGAAACTGCTCCGTGATCGGTTGTAAATTCTACGGCACAGTGGAAGCTTCCGGTGAACTGGCAGGCGGCATTGCAGGAGGAGGGCAGCAGCCGCACCTCATCTTTTAAAACAAAATTATCATAGGAATCACTGGTAATCAGCCGGCTCATCAGCTGGCGCTTTTCTTTTTCACTGCCGTCGATAAACAGCACATCCTTTTCCTTGCGAATACCGATCTGATACGCGGATATCATTTTGCGAATACTGCGGATATCGTTATCCACTGTAGATTCACTGACATAAAGCTCCTGTGCCAGATCAAAGATATCAATGCCGTTCTTGGAGGAAATCAGCTTCTGTATTATCAGATTCTGCCGTGTCTGCGGGGTTTCCAGATTATGCTTTCCGCTCTCCCGATAACGCAGATACTGCTCCGTGCTGCTTAGCTTATAGCCCTTGTTTGTGGAAATGACCAGTGGTTCTTCGACATGCTCTTCATTCAGGATACTGATGTATTTGCGAATCTGGCGGGTAGAAACGTGAAGCAGTTGGGAAAGCTCAGCTGCGGAAATCCAGCTTTCATAGTGATGCCATAAATAAT
>OLQA01003919.1_pt1 | contig 10217 bp, 12 predicted proteins | sample 1673151 | NCBI WGS metagenome assembly OLQA01 (sample SAMEA3136760, study PRJEB25190) | human gut metagenome | biome: human gut; feature: human-associated habitat; material: faeces | place: Austria | collected 2013 | reverse complement strand
GCGAATTCGTAACTTCCCAATGGGCCGATGTGGGCATCGGCCCCTACATTGCAATATGTCAGTGCATACGGGGCACCGGGGGATTTCTGTAGAACAGGTGCTCTCTGCGCGCGGTGGACAGAGTCGTCGGCCCCTACAAATCACTTGCTGATTGTCAGAACACCGGCGCAGGGGGATAGCTGCGTAAATAAAAGGTCTGGAAAATCCTTTTTTATTTCTTCCGCGACAAAATAAATTTCATCGTCGTCCCAATGCGCTCCCGCTTCCTGCCTGCACCGGTTCAGAGCGTCGCGGGTTTCAAACGCAACGTCGCCGATCAGAATTTTTCCGTTTTCGTTCAGACAGCCGCGCAGCGCAGACAGGAATACGACCTTCTGCGTGTCTGTCAAATGGTGCAGCGCATAGGTTGCGACAATATAGTCATAGCGGGGGTTTTGCAGCGGTTCTACCAGACCTTGCGTAAAGTCGCCCTGATATAAATGCGCGCCCGGCATTTTTTCGGACGCCAGTTCGAGCATTCTGGACGAGAAATCCTGTCCGTAAATGGTGCAGCCCTGTTCATACAGCCTTGCCGTCAGCACGGCAGTTCCAAACCCAATGTCCAGCACAGAAGCGTTTGGGGTCTGCATGACAGTCTGAAAAATTGCGGCAAGTACCTTTTTGTATCCGGCAAACGGGTAGGTATTCGCTTCGTCAGAAAGACCGACACTTTTGTCATATCCATCTGCCCACAGGTCAAATCCTTTGTTGTTCAGCATAGCTGCCTCCTGAAATTCTAAATTGTCACTTTTTCCAGATCTTCGGCTGGTACTGCATATTGGAGACGTTATAGACCGTAATAAACGCCTTTGGGTCCTCGCGGTTGATGAAGGTCATCAGCCGCTGGTACTCGCTTTTATCGACGATGGTGATGATCTCGTTATGTTTCTGCAAATTGTATGCGCCAATGGCCTCGTAGATCGTGGCGCCGCTGTGCAGTTCGTTGATGATGAACTGCCGCAGCGCCTCCTCCTTTTCGGTGATGATGCAGACGCGGCGCTTTTTGTTGTGGTCGAAAATGAAATGATCCAGAATAATCCCGTTGAAATATGTGCCGAGGATACTCAGAACCACGGTTTTCTTGTCGTAGACAAGCGCTGCGGACAGTGCCACGCACATACCGGACAGAGACATGGCTCTTCCTAGATCCATGCGCAGGTATTTGTTCAGAATTTTTGCCACGATATCCAGTCCGCCGGACGATGCGTTCCGATTGAAAAGGATGCTCAAACCGATGCTGACAACCAGAATATAGCAGAGTACGTCCAACTCTTGGCTGCCGGTCATGGATTCAAAATCCGGAAACAGGATTTCAAACAGTCCTAGAAACAGCGGGAGCGTGATGCTTGTATAGACGGTCTTTGCTCCGAATTCTCTGCCGCAGGTCAGGAAGCCGATGATCAGAAGGACGATATTCAAAATCATTGTGATGGCCGACAGTGGAAGCGGAATAAAATTGGACAGCACGATTCCAAGACCGGATATGCTGCTGACAGAGGTGTGGCTTGGAGATAGAAAAAAGAAGACTGCCGCCGCAATAATTGCCACCGCTGCGGTCAAGATTGCCGCTTCTTTTCCAACTTCGAGATAATTCAACTTTTTATTTGTCATCATGGTTTCTCCAGCTTCTGAGTTGTCAGTTCCGCAGTGCGGTGGGAGTCTGCGTATCGTCGTGGTAGTCAGACTTCGGCAGGCTCCAGTGGTAATATGCTGCCAGCAGGCGCAGCACGACGATGGCTGCTGCGCCGAAGAGCATGGCCGCGTTCGCACCCAGCCGGTTCCAGCACAGCGCGCAGATGAGCGCGCCGATAATTGACGCGCAGGCGTAGAAATGCCGAACAAAGATATAGGGCCGTTCCCCGGAAAACACGTCGCGCAGCACGCCGCCGCCCACGCCGGTAATGAGGCCGACGAAAACGGTCAGGAACAGCGTATAGTGTTCCGCCTGCCGGTATGCGCACTGGACGCCGACAACCGTGAACACGCCAAGGCCGACCGCGTCCATCACCAGCAGAAGCCGATCAAAGACCGGCTCATGCCGCCCGACATGGGCGCGCACATGCGGCAGGAACATGAGAACGGACACGGCGGCCGCCGTGAGTGTGTAGACCGGATCCTGAAACGTCGCGGGCGGCGTGATGCCGAGAATGAGGTCGCGGACAATTCCGCCGCCGACCGCCGTGCAGACGCCGAGGACGATCACACCGAGCAGATCCATCTGCTTTTTGATGCCGACAATGGCGCCGGAAACGGCAAACGCGACAGTGCCGATGAGTTCTAATACAAAAACAAGAATGTTGGACATAATGGGAACCTCCGGAGGCTTACACGCGCACCGATTTTTTCTGCACAGCCAGCGCACCGAGCGCAATCAGCACGCCGATGGACGCACAGCCGGTCGAGAACCAGAGCATGAGCGTCGTGCCGCCGAGGTCGATCAGATACCCGGAGACGAGACTGCCCAGCAGCGTACTGAGCGAGATGGCGAGAATTGTGCGGATGGACTGGCCCTGTACCCGGTCGGCAGGGGAGACCGATTCATTGGCAAAATAGACTGAGGCAGGGAAGAACAGGCCGTAGCCCAGCATCTGTACCGGCTGCACAGCCAGCAGCATGCCAAGCGAGCCGGACGCGAGGATCAGCAGCGGCTTGACCACCATGAAGATGATCGAGATCAGCAGGATTTTCGCGCTGCTCATCTTTTTTTGTAGCAGCCCGAACACCAGTGCCGACGGCAGCTCCGAGGCGGCCATCAAAAACTGCGCGACGCCGAGCGCTGTGCTGCCGCCGCCGTGGCTGTTTACAAGCGAGACGAGGAAATTGCTGATCGGCATCACGCCCATCATGCCGAAGAAGCAGGCAATCAGCATGAGCGTAAAGACCTTGTTTTCCTTTAAGATCTGCCAGATCGAATGGCCGGAGGCCGCCTTTGCCTGCGGCTGCGGCAAAAGACGCGCCGGAATGCTCGGGAACGCCAGCAGGCAGACCAGCAGCAGAAGCTGCTCGGCGCAGTGCGCCAGAAGCGCTGTCTGCATGCCGAACCGCGCCGTCAGCAGGCCCGTCACGACGCATAAAACTGCGTAGGTCAGCGACCCCATCCCGCGCGCGAAGCTGTAGGGGATCTCCACGCCTGCGTTCACATACTGCATGCCCATCGAGTCGATCAGCGGATAGGAGTTCGTTTCCAGTACGCCGAATAGGAAAATGATCAGCGCTGTGAGCAGAAAGCCGGGGCGCGTGAAATAAAAGACAAGATTGAGCGCGGCGGCGGGCAGCAGCATGATGATCAGCAGCCGCTTGATGGGGACGCTCGGGTGCCGGTCAGCCCAGCCGCCGATGACCGGCTGTGTAAACAGGCTTGCCAGATAGCACAGCGCGCAGAAGATTCCGGCCTGTCCGGTCGTAAAGCCCCGGTCGAGGACGATCGCGGCTTGATAGGCGCAGATGGAGCTGATCATGCCCCAGAAGCTGGCCTGCAGGAGGATATAGCAAAGAACGATTCGTTTTCTGGACGCCATGGCATTCGCTTCCTTTACAGACAATATGGCAGACATTATTATAGAGCGCGGAACAGATAAAAACAAGCGGATTTTCCTGAAAAAACGCTTGATTTTCTGCGGCTCGTGTGCTAAAATACATTGGTCTGTGAAAAGGATGGTCCTCTGCCGCAGCCGGCACGAAGGTGCAGCGGCATTTCCTTGCGGTATGAACGTTCTTAATTTGAAGGAGGACACAATTATGGATCTCATGAAGGCTCTGACCAGCCAGTACATGAAGCAGGAGCTGCCTGAAGTTCAGGTCGGCGACACCGTTCGCGTTCATGTCAAAATCAAGGAAGGTTCCCGCGAAAGAATTCAGATCTTCGAGGGCACTGTCATCGCCAAGAAGCACGGCGGTATCGAAGAATCCATCACCGTCCGCCGCATCTCCTACGGTGTCGGCTGCGAGAAGGTTTTCCCGATCCACGCGCCCAACGTCGTTGATGTCGAGTGCGTCCGCCACGGCAAGGTTCGCCGCGCAAAGCTGTACTATCTGCGCGACCGTCTTGGCAAGGCCGCAAAGGTCAAGGAAAAGGTCTGATCTCCATCGTCCAGAAACCGCCGGTCCCCATGTGGGAACCGGCGGTTTTTCCTGTTTTTTATGCGGATGTGCTGGGCCTGCGGCATTCGTCTGTAATCTCGGACTTCAGCGCGCGCAGCGCGGGCTGCTCCACATCACGCGGGTAGGGAAGGGCAGACAGATCAAATTCGCGGATGGTGCTGTCCGGGTGCATGACGACGATTTTCTGCCCGAGGAGCAGCGCCTCTTCCAACTGGTGCGTGACAAGGACGATGGTGCGCGGAAGCTTTTTCTGGATGGCGAGCAGCTGCGATTGCAGTTCGCCGCGCGTCAGAAAATCCAGCGAGGCAAACGGTTCGTCCATCAAAAGCAGCTGCGCCTGACTGGCTAGCACCCGCGCAAGACCAAGCCGCTGCTTCATGCCCGTGGAAAGTTCTGGCGGGGTGAGGTCGGCGTAGTCCTGTAGGCCGACAAGCCGAACAAAATCAGCGGCCTTTTCATACCGTTCCTCCGGCGTCTTTCCTACGCCGCAGGCCATGGCAACATTTCGCTGCACGTTTGTCCATGTGATGACATATGGGTCCGGGCTCAGAAGCGCGCTGTGCCAGCCCTGCGGCATGTCGATCTGTCCCGCGTCCGGCTGCTCCTTCCCGGCCAGCAGCTTTAATAGCGTACTCTTGCCGCAGCCGCTGCGGCCAACGATGACCGTAAGCTGCCCGATAGGGAAGCGCACGGAAAGATCGCGCAGGACCTGCCGCGTGCGGCTCTGGCGCGTCTGACCAGTGATGACGATTTCGCTTGAATAAGATGTATAGGATTTTTCTACATGCTGCAGCGCGACTGCGTCCATAAAAATGTCTCCGTTCGATTGAGATTCACTGCTGAGCCCCGCAAGGCTGAGGCGCCTGCGGCGGGATCGGTGTCAACGCAGATATTCCTGTTCCAGATCGCGGACCATCTGCACATAGCGCGTCTTGCAGCGCTCATTGCGGCCGGCCAGCAGGTCCTCATAACACGGGGCCAGATACTCCTCGCGGATGCGGGCGTAGGTCGTATGGCGGTCTGAGCAGGTGTTGATGCACGTCACGATGCCCGGCGCGATATTATAGTACTCGTGGATGAGCGCTTCGCCGTCCGGCTGCGACGCAAGATAGCCGTCGCGGAAGGCGCGGAAGGCAGTGAGTTCCGCACAGTTGTCCGGCTTGCCGAGTTCCTGACAGACGGCGGTCGTGATGAAGCACAGACCGAGGAACTTTTTGCGGAAGCCGCCGGAAATAGAGTCGTAGTCGCCCAAATAGAACGGGGATTTCGGATACCGCTCGACCCACTTTTTCTGCAGCAGTGTCACAAATTCCTCGCTGACCGGCAGCTGAAGCTTGCGCACCATCGGCACGAAGAAGATTGCCAGAATGATCTTTTCATCATCCATGTCGGTTTTCTTCTCCCAGCCTGCGGAAAGTTCGTCCAGCATCGCCTCGGCCGCCTGGTCAAGCAGTTCTGTCTGCCGCTCGGGGGTTATTCCGTTGTTCAGTTCCTGAATGACCGGCGCGCAGCCGGTTTCATATGTTTCAAAGGCCTCAAAAAACGCGTCGCGCAGGATCTTCTTCTGATAGCCGCGGAAGTTCTTCACGCACCAGCCCAGCCGCGCCACGGCGCGGTCATAGCTTGCAGCACAGTCTTCATCCGAACGCTGCGCCGCAGCCGCCTGTGTAAGAAGCTGCCGCTTCGTCAGACGCTCGCCGCAGTACATACACGAGAAACTCTCCAGTTCTGCCGGGATCTGCAGCGCATGCCCGCAATTCGGGCACAGGCCGGTCGTCATTTCTTCCATTAAAGGCACCTGCTTTCCTTGTATTGCGTTTATTTTTTCACATTTTCGTGCTTCTGTCAAGTCCTTGTGGGCTGACACGGACACGCCGCGTAAAAAGCCTCCCCTTGCCATGCGCTGCATGGTAAGGGGAGGCGGCACTTGTGTAAGCAAATGATGGATGGAATATGCTGCATATTTCAGAGTGCTTCCATTATGCAAATGGGGATCTCCGGTGCTGACGCTTCTGTTACGGCAGCACCAGTACATATGCCGCTTCTTTTTCCGGCAGATCTGAGAATACGTCGTCGGGGGAATAGACCGCCGCGCGATATTCGTCCAGAATCGTCTGCGCCAGCTGGCCTGTTACACGGTACAGCCGGGCACCGTTTTGCTTCGCTTCATATGCAGTCGGTTCCAATTCGGACGGAACGCCTCTGTCCCACACCAGCAGCACGTCCAGCCCAGTCTCGGCAGAGAGCGTCGCGGCCTGCTGCGCGGCGGCTTCGTCCGGCGCTTCTGCACCGGTTTGCGTGAAGATCTGCTCGACTGCCGGGCCGATATTGACCGAAATCACATCGGTTTGTTCAAACCCGGGCAGCGCGATCAATCCCGCCCGGCCAGCCAGCAGCACAAGCGCGGCTGCCGCCGCGATTGCTGCAGCGGGAACCCACGCGCGGCGCGGCTTCTTCTGCTCCTGCCGAATCGCCTGCATCACGCCGTCGTGCAGCGCCGCAGGCGGCTCCAGTTCGCCATCCTGCAGCAGCGCGTCCAACTCGTGCAGCTGCCGCCATGTTTCCCGGCAGTCCGGGCAGGCGTCCAGATGGGTCCGCAGTGCTGCCGATTCCGATTCCGTCAGCGCCTCGTCCAACTCCCGGTTCATAAGTTCCAGCGCGTTTTCACAGTTCATGGCTCGCCCACCTCCTGTTTATTCCGAATGGTTAGACGTACCGGTTTCAAAAAAGTTCCCGGCGTCCAATCTTTTTTTCAGCTGGAGCCGCGCCCGCGCCAGCCGCGACTTGACTGTCCCGACTGGAAGATCCATGATCTGCGCAATCTGCTCATACGGCAGCTGCTGCACCACGCGAAGTTCCAGAATCTCACGGAAATCGACTGGCAGTGCGTTCATGGCGGCCCGGATGGCCTCTTGTTTTTCGTTGAAGATCACGCATTCTTCCGGCAGCGGTTCAGGGTCCGGAACCGACAGTTCCTTTCCTTCGCCCTCGTCGTCGGAAAATGTGAGCGAAACGTGCTGCTGCCGCTTCTGTTTGCGCAGAAAGTCAATGCAGACATTCTGCGTCAGCCGGTAGAGCCAAGTGGAAAATGCCGCGTCAAACTGATATTGCGCCAGCGTTCGCCACAGCTTCAGAAACACCTCCTGCGACAGATCAAGCGCGTCCTCGGCATTTCCCGCCATGCGGTAACAGATATTATAGACCGGTTTCTGATGCAGCAGCATCAGCTGTTCAAATGCAGCCGCGTCCTGCGCGGCCGCTCTGCGGATCAGGCTGTCATCCTGCAAGGGCTTCACCTCAAATCTCTCTTGATCCCGTCTGCGATCCGTTCGATCTCGTCCATCGTCGAGATCGACGAAATTTTCTCTTTATAATAGCCGCTGTGCGCCACGCCGCGCAGGTACCACGCGAAATGCTTCCGCGCCTCCAGACAGGCGATATACTCGCCCTTGTCCTGCGCCGCAAGACGGAACTGCTGCAGGGCCGTATCGACCCGGTCACATAGAGGCGGCGTTTCCGGCACGGCCTCGCCGCGCAGCGCGGCCTGCGCCTGTTCAAATACCCACGGGTCGCCGAACGTCGTCCGGCCCAGCATGAGCATGTCCGCGCCCGTGCGCGCTTTGCACCTCGCCGCATCCTCCGCTGTGAAAATATCGCCGTTGGCAATCACGGGGATCTTTACGGCTTCCTTGACAGCCCGGATGCAGTCCCAGTCGGCGACGCCGGAATAGAGCATCGTCTTCGTCCTGCCGTGGACGGCGATTGCCGCTGTGCCGGCCTGTTCAAGCATCACAGCCAACTCCGGCGCGTTGCATGAGCCCTTGTCCCAACCCTTGCGCATCTTGACCGTGACCGGCACCGGCACCGCCTTCACAACAGCCTCGACGATGCGCGCCGCCTTTTCCGGGTCCTTCATCAAGGCGCTTCCGTCGCCATTGTTCACAATCTTCGGCATGGGGCAGCCCATGTTGATATCTATAAAATCTGCGCCCGACGCTTCCAGCGCCAGCACTGCGCCGTCCGCCATCACAGACGGGTCATTGCCGAAGATCTGTGCGCCGCAGATGCCGATGGGTGTTTTGTGGAGCAGGCTTCTGCTCTTTTTATCCTGATAGATCAGTGCTCGAGACGAAACCATTTCCGTCACCGTCACCGCCGCGCCCAATTCCGCGCAGATCGTGCGGAACGCCAGATCCGTTACCCCCGCCATCGGCGCAAGCACCAGATCGCCCGTGATTTCCAAATTTCCCAGTTTCATGCTTACGGTTCCAAGGTATCGTCCTGATCGATCCAGTCCTGTACTGAAACGACCGTGAATTCTGTCTCTGTGTTGCGGATAACCACGCGCCGCAGTCCTGCGTTGATGATCATGCGCCTGCACATGGAGCAGGAGGTTGCATCGGACAAGATCGCCCCTGTCTTCGCGTCGTGGCCGACGAGATAAATGTCCCCTCCGATGCACTCGTTGCGGGAAGCGGAGATAATGGCGTTTGCCTCGGCATGGACGCTGCGGCAGAGTTCATACCGCTCCCCGCGCGGCACACGCATCTGTTCGCGCACGCAGTAGCCGAGGTCGGAGCAGTTTTTCCGCCCGCGCGGTGCGCCGTTATACCCGGTTGCGACAATCTCGTCGTTGCGGACGATGATCGCGCCGTATTGCCGGCGCAGACACGTCGAACGTTCGAGCACCGTCTCGGCAATGTCCAGATAATAGTTTTCCTTTACGATCCGTTCCATGGCGCGCTCCTCCGCAAACTCTGATTTCAAATTAGTATATCATACTCTTTTTTACAGAGCAACTGAAATCCTTGCTCTTATCCGCGATTTATGGTATACTGTGTAAGAATCTTAAGAAGAAAGGCGGCGAGGGAATGAAGCTGCGCAGATGGGTCTGCTTTCTGCTGTGTCTTGTGCTGACTGTATGCCTGTGCACGCCTGCGCTTGCCGATGGCGAATTGTTCTTCGTCGCCGTCAACGACACCATCCCCCTGACGCTGAGTGTGTTCCCGACCTACTCCGGCGGCACGCTCTATGTGCCCTATCAGGTCTTCGACAGCCAGCCGTGCGGCGTTACGCCGTCATACAATCAGACCAAGCAGACCTATGTTTTGCTCAGCCGCACCCGCCAGATGATCTTCGACCTTGCTGCCGGAACCGTCAGCGACGAAAGCGGCAGCGTCTCGACCGCAAACGTGCTGTACCGCGGCGGTATTCTCTACCTGCCGCTCACGTTCTGCGCCTCACATTTCGGCCTCAAGACCACGATGCTGGAATCCGCAGGCGGCTATCAGATCCTGCGCTTTACCGATGGCAGCGAGGTCTATGACGATTCCCTGTTTGTCGAGAAGGCTGAAAATCTGATTGCCTACCGCGTCCGGCAGAGCCAGAGCGGCTCACAGCCCCAGGAAAAGCCCACCGACCGCCCCAACAACGGCGCGCAGGGGACGCAGGAGCAGCCCGCAACCGAGAAAAAGCCCGCGACTGTCTATCTTGCTTTCACCGGCAGCGAAACCATGCGCGACAGCATGGCAGCGCTGGAAACTTACAATCTGCATGGAACATTTTTCTTGACAGAAGCGGAGATCCGCTCCGACCCGTCGCTGATTTTTGAACTGCTCGCCGCAGGTCACGCGCTGGGTGTCACCGCCGGGGAGGATGAAGAAGATATCTCTGCCGCGCTTGCGCGCGCAAACGACGCGCTCTGCGCCCTCACCTGCCAGAAAACGCTCCTCGCGCTCCTATCCGCCAATGCAGAGGCTCCCGACGGCTACTGCGCCTTCTACGCGCCGGATTCCCCGGTTTCCGCAGCGGATGCCGCCGCTTCCGAAACAGCGCATCTGCTCGTCTGCTCTGAAAACGCCGAAGCGGATCTTTACACTCTGTTTTCCGCCAAGGCCCACGTTCTCCAACTGCTCGAAACGACTGACCGTACATGACTCCCACACATTCGCACAGATTTTTTTCGGATTTCCGAAAAAAACACTTGCAATTTCCGAAAAGATCTGATAGAATAACTCCGCCGATGGGGGTATAGCTCAGCTGGGAGAGCAAGTCACCAGTAAAGCAACCCGCAATCG
>OLQA01003918.1_pt1 | contig 10219 bp, 7 predicted proteins | sample 1673151 | NCBI WGS metagenome assembly OLQA01 (sample SAMEA3136760, study PRJEB25190) | human gut metagenome | biome: human gut; feature: human-associated habitat; material: faeces | place: Austria | collected 2013 | reverse complement strand
ACGGAGGTGACAATTAAATATTTTTCTGCCCGTTCATGTAATTTTGTTAAATATGGGGCTATGTTTTCAGATGTCCAATCAATGGCGACTCCGAATTTTTCTCCAAGGTTGTCCAATATTTTAATAACTTCTTCACTCATTTTTTATCCTTTCCGACTTGATAATCTTTTTCTTTCCATTTTATTAGCCTCCCTTCTTTTTGGCAAATGAATAGAGTGTTCTCAATTTAAAAGGTGGAAACATTTCCACCTTTTATCTTGCAACCTCTAATTTCTTATCAGATTCTAAATTATCATCAACAACTTTTTTGATTTCATCGGATAATAAATATCCAACTGGTGCTTTCGTCTCTCTTATATACCATGTCCCATATCTCACGTTTTTGTGAATTTTTCTTTCAAAAATTTATCCTCCTTTTTGTAAAATAAAAAAGTAGCTCATTTACTACCTTTTCACAATAGATTCATATATTTTTTTTCTTCTATAATCCGATATAAAACTTAATGTACATTTTAACTTCATAACTGATAAAAATTCAATAATATATTTTTCAATAAGTTCCATATCATCACGATATTCTGATGAATTATCTGGATGAACCTCTTTATAGAAGCCAATATAATTATCCTTTAATAGTGTTTGAATTCCGTCTTTGTTATCACACCACACTTGAACATCTTCATTTTGAAAGTTTACTGGAAGATTATAACCATTTGTTTTTTTGTATGCTTTAGCAAATTTTGAAGATATAATTTGATATGATATATCCGAATTCGATACTTCGTATTCAATTGAAAACCAAATAGTTCTATTTAATTCAAGATTCTCTTGATCAATAAATTCAATATGCTTACATATTAATATATAACTTGTAATAAATGGATAATAATTATTATTAAAATATCCAATAATTTCTTTTAATTCTGGATCGTTAATACCAAGAAGATTATCTGTCATTTTTTCATTAAGCGGTACTACTTGGCAAACCATTCTTACATATTTCTGACAATATTTGTAATACCTCTCCGTATCAATCAAAAAGGGAATAAACTTATTACGCTCTTCTATTTGAATAGACTGTTTTTCTGATATTCCTATTTCAAAATTTCTTTTGTGAGTAGGATACAAAAAGCCTATTTTATGATCATCTACATCATCTGGATATATTGACGGAAGTAAAGGAGTTGTAATTGAAGTTTTTTGAACACGTTCTAGTACCCCTTGTTGATTAGGCATATATGTTATACCTTCATTTATTACACGAAATTTAGAAAATGTCATTGGTAATTCAATACATCCAAACTCACTAAAAAAACCTTCTATTTGCACCAAATCATATGCATTTATTTCCCTAGAATTAAGTTTCTCCAAAAATTGATCAAACTGTATAAAATCAATTTGTAGAATGTTTTTAATTTCTGTTACCATATCTATAGTATTCGAATATTTACTACCCGCTTTTAATATATCTATTATTTTCTTTGTCTTTAACATCACCAATCACCAGTAACATTTTATCAAAAAATGATAGAAGCTGCAATAAATATCCCTTCCTTTCTTCATACTTCTTTTATTTATTTATCTTTATTAGAGGAGATGTTTTTTTCTTTTTAAATAGCCAAATACTAATCAATCCTCCTATCATTAGGACACTTAATAAAACAATTTGTGTTTGATCTTCTGTTGGAACATTAATAATTGTTGTAGGTAATAATGTATTCAAATATACAAATGAATATAAATCTCCAACACCATCCAAGTCATCGTTTACAACCACTTTCTTAACTTCTGATGAAAGCTGGTATCCCTTAGGCGCCTTTGTCTCCTTAATGTACCAGATACCATAACGAACATTCTTAAAGGTAGCTGTTCCATCTTCAGTATTTGCATTTACTTTTCTTACTGCATTTTTACACTCTGCATCTGAATACATTGTAAATTCAAAATCAGCACTAAGAACTGGTTTCATTGTTTGAGAGTCTAATTTATTTGCTCTTATATCAGTCATGATTGGATTGTTATAAAATTGAACAGTCATTCCTGGAACGAAAGTAAATCTCAGTTCTTCACTATTAAGATAATAACCTTCAACTTGTTTTGTTTCTTTAAGAATATATTCTTTACCTGCTTCTAGATGACTCACTGCATGGGCTTTACCATCAGTGATCCATTGATCAATGAGATTTCCTTCCTTGTCAAATACAGAGAACTGGGCATCTAATACAGGTTCTTCTGTTTCTTCATCTACCTTATTAATAGTAATTTCAGCATCCTTCATGACTACTGTTTCGTTCTCATTAGACACTGTAAATGTGATAGATTCTGCTTTCGCATAACCATCAGGAGCTGTTGTTTCAATAAGTGTATAAGTCTGCCCTTCTTTTAGTCCACTGACATAATGAGGGACATGAGTAGAAGTCCATGAATCTACTACATTATTTGATTCATCTCTTACTTCTAGTTGTGCGCCTTCTAATTCTTCTTTACCTGTAATTGTAGTTTTTGAAACAGTGATCTGTCCATCCTTCATTACATATGCTTCATTCTTCTTCTCATTAGATACAGTGAATGTGATAGATTCAGCCTTAATATAACCATCTGGGGCTGTTGTTTCAATAAGTGTATATTTCTTTCCTTCTTCAAGTCCACTTACATAATGTGCTTCTTCACTAGAAGTCCATGAATCTACAACTTTATTCAATTCATCTCTTACTTCTAGATGAGCACCTACTACTTCCTTCTTACCAGTTAAATCTGTCTTAGAAATCTTAACCTGTTTATCTTTCATTATAACTGCTTGATTCTTCTTTTCTTTAGATACAGTAAACTTGATAGATTCAGCTTTCACAAAACCATTAGGTGCTGTGATTTCAGTTAAGATATAGTTATGTCCTTCAGTTAATCCTTTGATTGAATGAGGCTTATTGGTAGAAATCCATGTATCAATAATCTTTCCATTCATATCTGTGACCTGCATCTTTGCACCTTTGATTTCATCTGTGCCTGCAATATCTCTCTTAGATGCAGTAACAGTAGTATCTACAAAAGTCATAGAGAACAGCTTATCTCCAGTGATCTTAACATATTGTGTTTCATCAGATAAGACAAAGTTTTCTTTATTACCATCTTCTTGATCTGGTGCAGATAATTCTTTTACATAATATGAACCATATGGTAAATCACCGGATTTTGCGATACCTTTGTCATTTGTCTTAATAGACATCACAAGCTGACCTTTCTTATAAAGGGTATGACCGATATACATATCATTATTCGCATAAATACCAAATTCTCCACCCTTTAATGGCTGATTGTTTGTATCAGTCTTTAGTATTTCAATTTGTCCTACTTTTACTTTATCTTGAGATTCAACATGATTCCATACAATGGAAGTTGTCTGATCCTTGTAAGTAAGTTCTACTGTATAAGTTTGAGGATCTAAGTTATAACCTACAGGTGCTTTTGTTTCTTTTACTGTATAAATACCTAATACAAGATTATTTAATTGACCACGACCTGTCTTATCAGTCATGATCTTACCTACTTCTTTATTTTCTGAGTTATATACTGTATATTCAGCACCTTCTAATGACGCTTCACCTTGTACAAGTCCATCTGCATCAGATTTCTTTATAAGAATTTGTCCTGTAGGGGCTTCATCAGTAATAGTGACTTCTGATGTTTCTCCTGGTTTAACTGTTGTGCTGAATGTCGCTGTATTCACTAAATATCCATGAGGGGCATTCTTTTCAGTAATGGTATATTCACCTACTAATAAGTTATCAAGTACTATTTCACCATTAGTGACTGTCACATCCTGATCAAAGTTATTACCAGTCACATGGAATATGGCACCATCTAATAGTTTTCCACCTACATCTGTCTTTCTAAGCTTTAATCTTCCAATCACTGCCTGGAACTGTGCATTCGCAAATGTAGTGACTTCTGGAGGAAGTGTATACCAAGTACTAATATGCTGGTATTTATCATTGCCATTATGAATAATTAATGGCGCAAAAGTGAATCCTCCTGACTTATAACCAGAATAGACTGGTCCTGTATAAGACGCATCTGCTTCATAATGCATTGTATCTCCACCATAGATATCTACTGTTTCACCTGACTGGTTTCTGGTTTCATTGACTACCTTTGCTTTATTTGTACCAGTACTAATTGTGATATGATATCCATTAGGACCATTGAGTCTGACTGATTCTGATTTCTGTACTCTCGCATTTTGGTCATAGTAAGTACTTAACTCATTCTTACTAAATAAAAGATTATTCTGATTCAAAGGATCAGGTTTAGAAGTTGCATAATTATAGAAATCAGCAATCTTACCTTTTTTAAGTGTTGTATTAGAATAAGCATGAGAGAGTGCCATGGACATAATGACATTCTTTTCATCATCATTTAATCCATTCATACCATCCCATGTCTGATAACCAAACCATCCATAATACATAATCTTACGTATGTTCGCATATTTAGGTTCTGTGCTTGTATAAAAATCACCGGACATTGTTTGATTCGATGGAGTTGTCTTCTTATGTTCAATACACCAGGCTCTTCTTCCATCAATTGTGAAATTACCTACAGTACTGCCATATGCAGTAGATTTACCATGCCATTCCATTTTATAGGATGCTGCACTGACACTTTGTGTAGTGATCCCTACTATCATAAGCAATGATAATAGAACAGCACCTATTCTTCTTACAATATTCATCTTGTTTCCCTTTCCACTAAATAAAAAAAGACATATATATGTCATGAGAGAATCTATATAAAACAGTACAATGACTGTAATTGGAGTTAAAAAAAGGGAAGCATGCATTATGCATACTTCCCTGAGGAATACTCGTTAACGAGCAAGAGAATGGTTTCCTTCTGTTTGTGCTTTAAATTGTGATTGGTACTTATTTCCCGGGTAAACTACAAGAGATACTTGACTATCATTGATATAAGCACCTAAGCCATAATGGCCTAAGGATTTTTTATTTGTTTCAAATTCTTCTTGTTTATTGTGGAAAGCTTTCATCAACTTATTGTATGTAGGCTGATCAATCACTGATGTGATTAATTCTTTGTTGTCTTCCTGAAGAAGATCTTTGAATGTTTTACAGTTATCTTTTGTGATTGTAGTTTTGATAGAATCTGTCTTTGAACGATTATAAGTACGTTTAATCACAAGAGTTGTATCATCATTCAAAGATGTCTTACATGTAATAGCTGTATAGAGATCATTGTTGGAATAAACAGAATAATCATAAGTAGCAGTAAATGTCTTACCATACTGTTTTTCTAATGATTTCTTATAAGACTGAGCAGGTTTGATGAATGTTTCAGCATTAGAAAATTTCTTCTTAAATGCGCTAGAAGAATCAAAGTGATAGACTTCTTCTCCTTCTGATTTCTTTAATTCACCTAACTCATAAAGTTTTGACTGCTGGAAATTAGATGTAATTGACTTTCCTGTAAAGAACTGACTATAGAATACAATAGCCATAGGAAGCGCAATAGTCAGTAACATGATGACTAAATAACCTTTCATCATGCGACCTAGAATAGTCGTACTTCTAGGTGGATTTCTTCTTAAATCATAACCGCAATGTGGACAGAAGTGATCTGTGGGTCTGATATCTTTATGACAATGTGGACATTTCATAGTTATTACTCCTTAAAATAATGATTCATAAATACTTTGAATTCTTTAATGAATTCTTTTTTCTTTTTGATTTGTTGACTACGATCCTTAATCGCATAATAGTCTTCATCAAGATACTGATATTTACTTTGTACAGAACCCTTTGAGATGACTTCTAATGTGGGTGTCCAATTAAAATCAAATGTTTTATAGAGATTCTTATAGAACTCTTTTTCTTCTTTTGTGGCATCTTTTTTGAGTGATGCATCACGATATGCTTTGATATTGAGGTAATAAACACCTTCATTTGGATGCTTATTAAGATAGTCTTCAAGGATAGGTTTAAAGGCCTGACAGTCTCCACAATCAGGACGACCTAGATAAAGCATGAAAGAAACATCTTCTTTCATGAGTTTCTTTAATTCTGTATATTGTATCTCTTTAATACCTTTTACACTCTTTTTTTTAACTGAAGATGTACTACATCCTAAAAGTATTAAAGTAAGGCATAAAATGAGTAATTTCTTCATTTTCATTTCTCCTTTTCGACTATATTAACACAAATACAAAAAAAGCGAAACTAAGACGTCTCGCTTTAATAGTTCAATTATTTAATAAGGCTTGTACCATCCATTTCTTCTGGGATAGCAAGTCCTAGAAGCTGTAACATAGTTGGAGCTAAGTCTCCAAGTTTTCCGCCTTCTTTTAATTCAAGGTGAGAGTTTGTTACGATTAAAGGTACGTCGTTTGTAGTATGTGCTGTGAATGGGTTACCTTCTTCATCAAGAAGTCTTTCAGCATTACCATGGTCAGCAGTGATTAACATAGTACCACCAAGTTCAGCAACCTTTTCATATACTTCACCAACACAATCATCAACAACTTCAACTGCTTTAATAGCTGCAGGAATAACACCTGTATGACCAACCATGTCGCAGTTAGCGAAGTTAACGATCACTACATCGAATTCTCCAGAATCTAATTCTTCGATTAACTTATCTTTTACAAGGTAAGCACACATTTCTGGCTGTAAGTCATAAGTAGCAACCTTAGGTGAGTTGATTAAGTCACGCTTAGCACCTTCGATTTCCTTATCTTCTCCACCATCAAAGAAGAATGTTACATGGGCATACTTTTCAGTTTCAGCAATTCTTAACTGCTTTAATCCCTGAGCTGATACATAATCACCAAATGTGTTAGTTAATTCAGGTAAAGCGAATGCTACATGACCATTTACTGAATCAGCATATTTCATCATAGATACGAAATAAATACCACTTCTCTTAGTAGCTGGTGTATATCCCTTATCTGCATAGAAATCAGGATTTGTCATAACAGTAGCAATCTGGATTGCTCTGTCTGGACGGAAGTTAGCAAAGATGACTGAATCATTATCTTCTACAGCACCGTCTACTGCTGAGTTATAACCAGGTACTACGAATTCATCAAATACTTCTTCAGCATAAGAATCTTTTACGAACTGTACTGGATCAGTGAAGCTGTTTCCTTTATGATCAACAATTGCTTCATAAGCTAAGTTAATACGGTCAAATCTCTTATCACGGTCCATTGCATAATAACGTCCAGAAATAGATGCGATTTCACCAACACCGATTTTCTTCATTTCTTCAGCAAGTTCACCAACAAAGTCTACTGCTGAATCAGGTGCTACGTCACGTCCATCTAGGAATGCATGTACATAAACCTTAGTTAAACCAGCATCTTTAGCAAGCTTTAATAAAGCATAAATATGTTCATTTGAAGAGTGAACTCCTCCGCTAGATAATAATCCCCAGATATGTAACTTAGAATCATTCTTCTTAGCGTTTTCTACTGCTTCTACAAATTTTTCATTTGTGAAGAAAGTACCTTCAGTAATTGCTTTATTGATTAAAGTAAGTGACTGATAAACAGTACGTCCTGCACCAATATTCATATGACCAACTTCTGAGTTACCCATCTGTCCTTCAGGTAAACCAACAGCGTTACCACAAGCTTTAATAGTTGTAGTTGGATACATTGCCATTAAATCATCAAGATTAGGTGTATTAGCAAGTTTTACTGCGTTACCATCAACTCTATCAGTTAATCCATAACCATCCATAATACATAAAACAATAGGTCTTTTTTTCATAACTTTTCATCCTCCGTATACTTCAAAGATAATAGCATTATCCACTTTGAAATTCAATAAGCATGATTTAAAAATTAGATATTTAACCCATAACTTTCTAAGATCTCTTCACCAAAGGAAATCAAACGTTCAACATCAATATCCTCTTCTCCTCTTTGTGAATAAACGATAATCATCTGTTCATGATACTCAAAGCGATTACAATGAATAAGCGCATTAATATCTTTACTCATCTGAGGTAAGTAGTTAATAAACTGATTCTCTTTCATCTTTCTTAAAAGAATACAATAATCAGCTAATGCAAGTTCTAGATGAAGAATTGTACGCATACGATCTTTATTAAGTACTGCTTCTTCAAGTATTCCTTCCTGTAAATCAATCTTTTTCATATGATTAAGTACAACCTTAACGTTAGATATAGAACCATCTAACGCTTCCATATAACATTTCTCTTTGAGTTCTCTTTCCTTCATGATTATCACCTCACTATTATTCTACAAAAAAACTGCACATATGTGCAGTTATAATTTCAAGAATTTACGTACTGAGAAGAATGAACCAATTAATCCTACAACAGCACCAAGTAGTGCAAGCAGAGCACCTAATTGCCATACTAATGGATATGGTGACATAAATGTGATCAAGTTAGATGACATCATTGATGTCATTGTCACATAAGCAAATTTACAACCATATACTAATATCAACAATGGCACAATAGAACCAATAAGTCCAATAAAGATACCTTCTAACATAAATGGAATACGGATATACCAGTTAGAAGCACCGACCATTCTCATGATTGAGATTTCTGTTGATCGAGATGTAATAGTGATTTTTATAGTATTCGCAATCATAAATAATGCGACTACGATTAATGCCACTACAAAGATGGCTCCACCATTACGTACAGATTCAAGGATATCCACTAATTTATTTGTAGAAGAGCCACCATAAGTCACTTCTTTTACACAAGGAATATCACCAATCTTCTTCGCAATCTTATCAAGATTCTTTGCATTCTTGACTTCTACAATATATGCATCACCAAGAGGATTATCATTACGATAGTTTTCAAATAACTGTTTTGAATTCTTATCCTGAGATGCAATTAATTTATCTAATTCTTTATCTTTACTTGAATAATTAACTTTCTTAATACCAGTTAATTTATTGATTTCATCTCCTACCGCTTTACTTTGTTCATCGGTAGCTGCTCTATCAACCTTAACATAGATATTTAAGCTGTTTTCAATATTCACAGTCATATGGTTCACATTGATTGCGATAACCGAAACAACGCCAATCAATATTAACGTAATAGTTACTGCAAAGATAGATGAAATAGACATCACACCGTTTCTCCAGATATTCTGGAAAGCAGTTTTACAATGCTTAGGCATTGCCTTTAATTCTTCTACGAATTCCATGACTGATAACCTCCTAAACTTGTATCTGTTGTGACACAACCATCTTCAATAAGAATAGTTCTCTTCTTATTTCTCTGAACGATTTCACGGTCATGTGTGACAACAAGTACAGTTGTCTGACGGACATCATTGATTCTTTCTAGAAGTTCAATGATTCCCTGAGATGTTTCAGGATCTAGGTTACCTGTTGGTTCATCCGCAATTAATACTTTAGGCTGATTAACAATAGCACGAGCAATCGCTACACGCTGCTGCTGCCCACCTGATAATTCATGTGGGAACGAATTCGCTTTGTCTTCTAGACCTACAAGTTCTAGTACATTACGAACTTTTTTTCTGATTTCAGTTTTTGGTGTATTAGTTACTTCTAGCGCAAAAGCGACATTTTCAAAGACTGTCTTTTTTGGTAGAAGACGATAGTTCTGGAATACAACTCCAATCCTGCGTCTAAAATATGGGACTTTAGAGTTCTTAATACGAGATACATCGGTTCCATCAACAATAACTTTACCTCTTGTTGCTTTTTCTTCACGATAGAGAAGCTTGATAAATGTAGATTTACCAGCACCAGTTGGACCAATGACATAAACAAATTCGCCAGCATCGATTGTAAGTGACATATCATTTACAGCACGTACGCCAGTTTTATAAACTTTTGTTACGTTTTCAAGTTTAATCATTTCTTGCATAGCATCACACTCCTTGTTTCCCCATTATAGCACATACTCAAAATAAGTAATGCTTAATTTTAAATTTCTTTTGAAGACCATCTATCAAGATTAACGTTAGGTAATGTAAAGCCTCTTCCGTTTACACTATGAACTTCACTTGTAATTTCAAAGGCTTCTGGATCCATTTCCTGAATAATATCATGGAATGCAGCATATTCACGTCTATTTAAGACTACCATAACAGCCTTAGAATCATTCTTCATAAATCCAGTTGTGATATTTAAAAATGTACAACCACGATCTACATCTTTCATTAAACGTTCAGCAATTTCTTCAT
>OLQA01003917.1_pt1 | contig 10219 bp, 12 predicted proteins | sample 1673151 | NCBI WGS metagenome assembly OLQA01 (sample SAMEA3136760, study PRJEB25190) | human gut metagenome | biome: human gut; feature: human-associated habitat; material: faeces | place: Austria | collected 2013 | reverse complement strand
CACGGTGTCCTTCATCTGGAAGGGCAGGCCGATCCAGGCAGCTTCGCGGACAGGCGTGAAGTCCACCTGGCCAAACAGGGCGGCAACCACATAGGAGCCCACCACGCCCAGCAGGATGGGGATGATCTTGATCATGCCGCGGCCCCAGATGTTGGCCACGATGATGATGGCCATGGAAACCAGCGCCAGCCACCAGCAGCTGGAGGCGTTGGACACGGCGGAGGGGGCCAGGTTCAGGCCGATGAGGATAATGATGGGGCCGGTGACCACGGGGGGCAGGAAGTGCATCACGCGGTGGACCCCCACGGCCTTGATGATGGCGGCCAGGACCACATACAGCAGGCCGGCGATGACGATGCCGCCGCAGGCATACTGTAATTTTTCAGAAGGCTCCATCGTGGCGTACATGCCGGAGCTTAATTCTGCCATGGCCGAGAAGCCGCCGAGAAAGGCGAAGGACGAGCCTAAGAAGGCGGGGACCTTCAGCTTCGTGCAGAAGTGGAAGAACAGGGTGCCGAACCCGGCGAAGAAGAGGGTGGTCTGTGTGTTCAGGGGCAGGCCGTAGCTCTGCACCAGGATGGGGACCAGCACCGTGGCGCCGAACATGGCGAACATGTGCTGCAAGCCCAGGATGAGCATTTTGGGCTTTCCCAGGACCCTGGCGTCCTTGATGGGCGCCGAGCCGATGGTGGATGTTTTTGCGTTCATGGTTTTCTCCTCTCTTTTGGATGCGCTTGGTTTTCCGGCGTCTCTCTCGTCACCGGGAAAACCGCAAAAAAAATACCGGCAGAACAGCCGATAGCGAAGGAAACAAAGGACCCATGCCAAAGCGTTTCTCCATCCCCAGCATGTCGATCCCTCCTTTCCGCATTGTTCCCTATTCTACCGTAGCTTGCCCTAGAATGCAAGCCTTTTTTCCTGGGTTCGGCAAAAAAGGACCGGGACAGCACATCCCGGTCCTTTTGGTCCATTCGTCAGATCTTTTTCTGCATCATGGCCTGCTCTTTTCGCAGCTGGGTCAGCAGGGCGGGGGCCGTCCACTTTTTGTTGTGGGCGGTCAGCACGGCTTTGAGACAGCCGGGTCCTGCGCCCGCCTGCCGCAGGACGGGGAGCAGCTCGTCGAGCTGGTTTCCCAGGCCGCAGAGGACGATCATCTTGTCTCCCAGAGGACCACCCGCATAGGGTGTGCCCTTGGCCTTGCGGGGGGTCAGACCGGCCAGCTCTTCCAGCTTCCGGCCATAGTCCTCCCGCGGCACGCGCACGACCTCCAGGCCCAGCGGCTCCACGGCGGCGATGATGGCTGGGGCAGAGAACAGGTCCTCAAAGCCGAACAGCAGTAATTTTCCCTTCATACAAAAGCCCTCCGTCAGCGCCCGGCGGCAACTAGGTTTTGGGTCACGCTCAGCAGCGCCTGCGCCAGCTTGTCCACCTCTTCCTTCGTGTTGCTGGGGCCGAAGGACACCCGCAGCATCCCGTCCCGCACGGGCTTGGAGAGGTTCATCGCGGCGTACACATGGCTGGCCTTGCCCCGGTGACAGGCCGACCCGGCGGAGAGGCAGAAGCCCTGGTCGCTGAGATACCGCACCACCACCTGGCTGGGGTACCCCGGCAGGGAGATGGCGCAGATGTGGGGGGCATCCCCGGCGGACACCACCACCAGCCCCGGCACGAGGGCCTGGAACTGCGCCAACGCATAGGCCTTCAAGTCGTTGAGATAGGCAATGTGCTCGTCCAGTGCGTCCTTGCCCAGCTTGGCGGCGGCAGCCAGGGCCGCGATCTGGGGCGTGGCTTCCGTGCCGGAGCGCAGGCCCTTTTCCTGCCCGCCGCCCCGCAGGAGGGGGATGGCCCGCAGGCCGCTTCGGATAAACAAGGCCCCGGAGCCTTTCATCGCCCCGATCTTATGCCCGCTGATGGTCACAAGGTCAGTCCCCAAGCTTTTGGGCGTAAAGGGAAGTTTCAAAAACCCCTGCACGGCGTCGGTGTGCAGCAGGGCGTTGGACTTGTGCCGCTTGAGCACCTGCGCGGCCTCGGCCACGGGCTGGATGGCCCCCGTTTCGTTGTTCACCAGCAGCATGGACACCAGCACCGTGTCCGGCCGCAGGGCCTCTTCCAGGGCTTCGATGCGGATATGCCCCGTGGCGTCCGGGTGCAGATAGGTCACCTCATATCCCTGCATCTCCAGCGCCTTGCACGGCTCCAGCACGGCGGAGTGCTCCACGGCGGTGGTGATGATGTGCTTCCCCTTGTGCCGCCCCAGATGGACCGCCAGCTGCACCGCCCAGTTGTCCCCCTCGGTCCCGCAGGAGGTAAAATACAGCTCCTCCGGCCGGCAGCCCAGCGCCTGGGCCACCGTCGCCCGGTGCTCCGCCACCGCCTTGGCCGCCTGGGTCCCCAGGGCATACAGGGAGGAGGGGTTGCCATACGCCACCGTCATGGCCTCCACCGCCGCCTGCGCCGCCTCAGGCAGGACCCGTGTGGTGGCCGCGTGGTCAAAATAGATCATATCCATAAACGCCCTCTTTTCACGCAAAAATCGTGTCTTATTGTAATGACTCAGGGGGGAAAAGTCAAGGGAGGGGGAAGTGTTCTGCATAAAGTCATCCCCCTCGCTAAATCAGGATTTAGTGAGGGGGGACGTTTAGTGCCGTTTCTCAGCTTGATAGGCAGCATCATATTTGGTCAGCAAGTAGAGGCAGTATTGGTTCATGCTTACGCCCTCTTGCTTGGCGTGTTCGGAAAGTTGTTTGTGAAGAGACTTGGGAAGACGGAATTTGAACTGACCGGAATAGGATTCTTGAGAGATTGGATCAGGAATCTCATAGCCGTCTTCCAAAGCGGCCTCCAGCCAAACCCGCTTTGCATCTTTGGCAGCGTCCACAGCACCCTCCGCAGTATCCGCGCAAGTGATACATCCCTTCAGCTCAGGGTAGGATGCGACAAACCCGCCTTCGTCTGGGTCTTCGATCAATTCTAGTTTATACGGGCGCTTCATCAGTTCTTCCAGTTTTGTCATGAGCGATTCGCCTCGCTTTCCACGATCTCGCGGATCATCTTAATGTAAACGGTTTTGATGGGTTCATGTTTTGGAATGGTGATGGGGGCACAGCCGGGTTTCCGAAATGTGAAGTGACTGCTGCCGCCGCTGCTCCCCTTCATTGTGTAGCCGTAGGCTTCCAAAATCTTTCGTACTTCCTCAAAGCGAAGGTCGTTGGACAATGATCGGATACGTTGTAGCAGTTTATCCCATTTAGACATATTTCGTGTGCCCCCATTCTCTGATGGTATTATACAATGGTGTCGTATGTGGTGTCAAGCTGGATTTCCACACAACATCCCCACCATTCCCTGGAAGACCTGCCAGAGGGTCAGGCGGGGGACGGGTTCTTGCGCGGTCAGGGGGAGGGTTTGAAAGGGTTCGTTGTTCACCAGGACGGTGAGCGTTCCGAGCTGCTGGCCTGCTTCGACGGGGGCTTGCAGGGTGTCCGGGAGGGAGACGGTGGTGGTGAGTTTTGCGGCGTCTGCTTTGGGCAGGAGGAGCTGGGCAGGTTCGGAGAGGACGGGTTGGACGCTCTCGGCCACGCCCAGGGTCACGGGGATGGGGGAGAGGGGTTCGGAGGGGGCGGCGGTCACCAGGCTGTACCCGGCAAAGCCGTAGTTGAGCAGGGCTTTGGCGGCCTCGAAGCGGTCGGCGGAGGTGGGGGAGCCGAGGACCACGGCGATCAGCTCCATGCCGTCCTTCTCTGCCGTGGCGGAGATGCAGTAGAGAGCGCCGTCAGTGGAGCCGGTCTTGAGGCCCGTGGCCCCGTCGTAAAAGCGGATGAGCTTGTTGGTGTTGGCCAGCTGGAAGCTCCCGTCCCGCAGGGTATCCATCCAGATGGTGGTGTAGGTGCGGATGTCCGGGTGCTTGCGGATGAGCTCGCGGGACATGAGGGCGATGTCGTGGGCGGTGGAGTGGTGCCCCTCGGCGGGCAGGCCGGTGCAGTTGCAGAAAACGGTGTTTTCCATGCCCAGCTCGGCGGCGCGGGCGTTCATCCGCTCCACAAAGGCGGCTTCGCTGCCTGCCAGATGCTCGGCCATGGCCACGCAGGCGTCGTTGCCGGAGGCCACGGCGATGGCCTTGAGCATATCGTGGACGGAGAACGTTTCGCCTTCCTTCATGTAGACCTGGGACCCGCCCATCCCGGCGGCGTTGGCGGAGACAGCCACCATCGTGTCGGGGGTCAGCGTTCCGTCCTCCAGGGCCTCCATGATGAGCAGCATGGTCATGACTTTCGTCACGCTGGCCAGCTCCAGCGGCTCTTCGCCGTGTTCTTCATACAGAATTTCTCCCGTGGATTTTTCCATCAGCAGCACCGCCTTGGCCTTGACCTCCGGCCCCGCCGCCCACGCAGCGGAGGGAAGGAGGCCCACGCACAGGGCCAGGCAGAGGGCGAGGGCACAGAGTTTTTTCATAGCAGGACCTCCCAGTGAAACTGAAGTCCTTTGAGTGTATGGGAGCGAGAGAAAAAGTATGCAGGGCAGTTTGTTTTAATATTTTATTGACACTGTCAATAAAATGGCATATAATAAAGATGCAAAACGCAGAGAGGAGCGGTTGATATGGCGAACATAAACATCAATATCCGGATGGACAGCGATTTGAAACGGCAGTTTGAAGCCTTTTGCGTGGATATGGGGATGAGCATGACGACGGCCTTCAATATTTTTGCCAAAAAGGTAGTCAGGGAATATCGCATCCCCTTTGAAATTGGCGCGGAAGTCCCAAACGCAGAAACGATGGAAGCGATCCAGGAGGTGCAGCGCATGAAAGCAGACCCGTCGATCGGCAAAACCTACGATGATGTAGACCGGATGATGGAGGATCTGCTGCAATGAAGTATCACGTCCGCCCAACCAAGAAATTTCAAAAGGACTTGAAACGGGCCCAGCGGCGTGGGTATGATCTTTCCCTCTTGACAGAGATCCTCAAAAAGTTAGCCAATGGAGAGAGCTTACCGGAGAAGAACAGAGATCATCTGCTCACGGGAAACTTTAGCGGATGTCGGGAATGCCACATTACCCCGGATTGGTTGCTGGTCTATGAGATTTATGAAGAAGAACTCTTGTTGTATTTGACGCGAACAGGAACACATAGTGATTTATTTTCCTAAAAACCCGTTGCTATTGCATGTTTGGTGCAGTAGCAACGGGTTTTTTAACTTAGAGAAACCTTATTTCGCCAGCTCTTTCAGTGTCTCCGCCCAGGCGGTGTACTTTGCCACCTTCTCCTGGCTGTCGGTGCTGTCCTTGCCCTTGGCGAGGACGTAGACCTTGATCTTCGGCTCCGTGCCGGAGGGACGGACAACGAGGGTGGTCTCGTCGGCCAGGTCGTAGGCCAGGACGTTGGAGCCGACCAGCGCCATGGGAGAGACAGCGCCGGAGGCGGTGTCGCGCTCGGTGCCGTCCTGATAGTCCTTCTGGCGCAGGACCGTGGTCCCGGCGATCTCGGTGGGGGGAGTCTGGCGGAGCTTGGCCATGAGGTTGGCCATGAGCGCCATGCCCTCCAGACCGGGCATGACCAGGTTCAGGGTCTTTTCGCCGTAGTAGCCGTACTTGGCGTAGAGGGCGTCCAGGGCGTCCAGCAGGGTCATGCCCTGGGCGGCGTACCAGGCGGTCATTTCCGTCAGCAGCAGGGAGGCGGTGACGGCGTCCTTATCCCGGACATAATCGCCGATCATATACCCGATGGATTCCTCGTAAGAGAAAATGACGTGGCCCTGACCGGCGGCTTCCAGCTGGTTCTTCTTCTCGGCCATGAACTTGAAGCCGGTGAAGGTGTTGTAGGACTTGACCCCGTTGGCCTCAGCGACCACGCGGGCCATGTCCGTTGTCACCAGAGACTTGAGAGCCACAGCGTCGGCGGGCAGGGTCCCGGCCCGCTTTTTGGCACCGATCAGATAGTCCAGCAGCAGCACGCCCGTCTGGTTGCCGGAAATCTGGACGTATTGGCCGGTCTTGTCCTTGACCTGGATGGCCACGCGGTCGGCGTCGGGGTCAGAGCCGAGGATGAGGTCGGCGTTGACTTTTTTCGCCAGGTCCAGCGCCAGGGCGAAGCTCTCCGGCGTCTCCGGGTTGGGGGACTTGACGGTGGGGAAGGTCCCGTCGATGACCATCTGCTCCGGGACACAATGCAGGTGCCGGATGCCCAGCTCGCCCAGCACATAGGGGATCTGCTGGTACCCGGTGCCGTGGAAGGGGGTGTAGACCATGGTGAAGGTATCCGCCACCTTGGCGACAGAGGCCTTGTCGTTGATCTGCGCCAGGACATGGGCGAGGAACTTGTCGTCGGTCTCCTTGCCCATCAGGGTGATGAGGCCTTTGTTCAGCGCCGTCTCATAGGCCAGGGACTGGATGTCGTCAAACACATCCAGCTGTTCCATCTGGGCGGCGATGGCGGCGGCGTGCTGGGGAGGCAGCTGGGCGCCGTCGGACCAGTAGACTTTATAGCCGTTGTACTCCGGAGGATTGTGGCTGGCGGTGACGTTCAGGCCCGCGGCACAGCCGTACTCCCGCACAGCGAAGGACAGCTCCGGGGTGGGGCGCATGGCCTCGAACAGGCGCACGGGGATGCCGTTTGCGGCCATGACCCCGGCGGCGGCCTGGGCAAACTCCTGGGAGTGGACCCGGCAGTCGTAGCAGATGGCAACGCCTTGGGCAGCAAATGCTTTGCCCTCGGCCAAGATGACGTTGGCAAAGGCCTGGGTGGCGTGGCGGATGACGTGGACGTTCATCCGGCGCAGGCCGACGCCCATCACGCCCCGCAGCCCGGCGGTGCCGAACTGGAGCAGGGAGAAGAAGCGGTCTTCGATCTCACCTGCGTTGTGGGAAAGGGCGGCCAGCTCGTCCTTCTCCGGCTGGGAGAGGGCGGGGCTGTGCAGCCAGCGTTCATATTGTGCTTGGTAGGACATCACACGAACTCCTTTCGCGTTGCGCGTCACCGGTTTGGGGTGACGGGTTTATTTGTGGTAGCGGGTCCCGGCGTTGATCTGAAAGGCCCGGTAAATTTGCTCCAGGACCATCACCCGCGCCAAGTGGTGGGGGAAGGTCATGGGGGACATGGAGAGCCGTAACTGCGCCTTCTCCTTCACCAAGGGGTGCAGGCCAAAGGACCCGCCGATGAGAAACGTAAAGTGAGAGGCTCCGTCCACCGTCCACTTGGCCAGCTCCTGGGCCAGGTCCGGGCTGGAGAGCAATTTTCCCTCCACGCACAGGGCGACGAGCTTAGACCCCTTGGGGATCTTGGCCAGAATGGCCGCGGCCTCTTTTTCCAAGGCGGCGTCGATCTGGGCCTGGGAGGGGTTGTCCGGCAGGCGGTCCTCCGGCAGCTCCGTGACCGTGAGCTTACAAAAGGCCCCCAGCCGCTTGACATATTCCGCGCAGGCGGCTGCAAAGTGCTTTTCCTTTAGTTTGCCCACGCAGAGCAGCTGGATATTGACCATAGGGGCCTCCTGTCTCAGAAAATCAAAGGATGGGAAAGAAGAAAAAAGTGGACGGCAGGCAGGCCCACCGTCCACAGGCAATCAGCCTTAGGGAGCGCCGGCCCAGGGGCCGGACAAGGGAAGCGGGGGCTTTTGGGGATCAGCCCACGCCGTTGCTGCTGCGCCAATCCTCCTCAGGAATGACTTCCTCGTGGATGTCTGCGCCCAGCTTGCTGAGTTTTTGGACGATGCCCTCGTAGCCGCGCTCGATGTGATAGACCTGGTCGATCTCGGTCACGCCGTTGGCGGCGAGGCCTGCCACGATCATGGCAGCGCCGGCCCGCAGGTCGCAGGCGCACACCGGGGCACCGGTCAAGGCCCGGACACCCTCGATCACGGCGACCTTGCCGTTGACCTGAATGTTGGCGCCCATGCGGCGGAACTCGTCGGCATAGCGATAGCGGTTGTCCCAAACGCCCTCGTTGAGGATGCTGGTCCCCTCGGCCAGGCACAGGACCGCCGCGATCTGGGGCTGCATGTCCGTGGGGAAGCCGGGGTAAGGCATGGTCTTCACGTTGGTGCTGGTGAGCTTGCCCTCCCGGCGGACGATGAGGGCGTCGCCCTCCTCTTTGATGTCCACGCCCATCTCCACGAGCTTGGCGGTGATGCAGTCGAGATGCTTGGGGATGACGTTGTTGATGCGGACCTCGCCCCCGGCGGCGGCGACGGCGGTCATGTAGGTGCCCGCCTCGATCTGGTCTGGGATGATGGAGTAACATCCGCCCTTGAGCTTTTCCACGCCCCGGACCTTGATGACGTCCGTCCCTGCGCCCATGATGTCAGCGCCCATGGAGTTGAGGAAGTTGGCCAGGTCCACGATGTGAGGCTCCTTGGCGGCGTTTTCGATGATGGTCAGGCCGTCGGCCAGGGCTGCGGCGATGAGGATGTTCATGGTCGCACCCACGGAGACCACGTCCAGGTAGACCTGCGCCCCGTGCAGGCGGCCGGTGGGGGAGGCGGCGTGGATGAAGCCGTTCTCCACCTGGATCTCCGCGCCCATGGCGGAGAAGCCCTTGAGATGCTGGTCGATGGGACGCACGCCCAGGTCACAGCCGCCGGGAGGGGGAACCTCCGCCCGGCCAAAGCGGCCCAGCAGTGCGCCGATGAGATAGTAGGACGCACGGATCTGGCGGGCCAGCTCATAGGGAACGTTCTGCTTGTATACCTTGGAGCAGTCCAGCTCCACAGTGGTGGGGTTGATGGTGCGCACGTTGGCGCCCAGGTCCTTCATGATCCCAAGGATCATGGTTACGTCGCTGATGTCGGGTACATTTTCAATCCGGCAGACTCCATCCACCAGAAGCGCGGCGGGAAGAATGGCCACAGCGGCGTTCTTCGCACCGCTGATCTCCACCTCACCGTGGAGAGGCTTTCCGCCGTGGATCACATACTTTGTCAAAACGGCACCTTCTTTTATATTGGTTCTATCATGAGGAATCATTTCTGGTTCATATCTCACGAGACAGGGCAAACCGCGCCGCCGGAAAGCGAGAGGGGACCCCTCCCTGCTAGCTTGTCCGAAAATGCCGGGCAAATGTGCAAGGCGGCGAGATAGACAGGCTTCGCCCGGTGGTGTTAGGCCACCACCATCTCATAATTACTTGCATTATAGCATTAAGTGGGAAAAAATGAAAGATAAATTTGAACAAAATGTGATATTTCGGTGAACTTTTTCCCATTCATCACCACAAAAATTGGGAAAAATCTCCGCTCTGAGGGAGCAATGGCGGAAAAAATGCAAATTTCAGCGCGGGGGTGCCTGTGGTTTAACATAGTTTATATGTAGGCTTTTGTTCCGGTTCTGCCGGAAGCGGACGGGGACGGACAAAAACCAACACCTGTTCCCGGCTGGGGAAGACCTCCAGCTCCGGCTGGAGCGGCAGGGCCTGCCCGTTCTGGATTAGGGCGCGGCGGACCAGAGGGAGCAGGGTATCGTCGGTGAGCGGCTGTCCGGCGGGCAAATCCTGGGGGGAGAGACACAGCAGCGGTCCGGCGGCGGTAGGGAAAATGGTCATAGGAACCTCCTGTTGGGTAGAATCGTCCCCTATTATACTGCCCTTTGCCGGCAGAGGCAAAGGGAATGGTTCCCAGCGAAAAAAGTTGGCAGCGGGGCGGAACTGTGCTATACTGTGGGGGAAAATCCATAAGAAATCGAGGGATCGACAGATGGAACTGAAAGAAGAGATGGTCTCCCAGGAGACCGTATACCAAGGGATCATTGTGAATGTGCGCCGGGACAAGGCCAAGCTGCCTGACGGCCGCCTGACCAACCGGGAAGTGGTGGAGCACCCCGGCGGCGTGTCGGTGGCGGTGCTGACCGACGAGGACGAGGTGCTGATGGTGCGCCAGTTCCGTTATCCCTTCCAGCGGATGATGCTTGAAGCGCCGGCAATCCTTTGATCGAGATCCCGGCGTTCACCGTCGGCGAAGTGGCTCCGCTGTTCGACAATCTGCCTGCTCCCCAGGCTTCGAAAGAGATTAAACCGATGGAGCAGTTCGACCAAGGTTGGGGAACGATCCTTTACCGGACGACTCTGCCTGCCGTAAAGGAAGGAACGACCCTGTTGATCGATGAGGTGCATGACTGGGCACAGGTCTTTGCCGATGGCAAACTGTTGGGCCGTCTGGATCGTCGCAGAGGTGAAAACACGGTGGTGCTGCCGGCTTTGGCAGCAGGAACGCGCCTGGATATCCTGGTAGAG
>OLQA01003915.1_pt1 | contig 10220 bp, 6 predicted proteins | sample 1673151 | NCBI WGS metagenome assembly OLQA01 (sample SAMEA3136760, study PRJEB25190) | human gut metagenome | biome: human gut; feature: human-associated habitat; material: faeces | place: Austria | collected 2013 | reverse complement strand
GCCACGTGGACTTCACGGCCGAGGTGGAGCGCTCCCTGCGTGTGCTCGATGGTGCTGTCGCCGTGTTCGATGGCAAGGAAGGCGTGGAGCCGCAGTCCGAGACCGTGTGGCGTCAGGCTGACAAGTACGGCGTTCCGCGTATCTGCTTCATCAACAAGATGGATAAGCTCGGCGCTGACTTCTACTACTCCGTCGACACCATCAAGACCAAGCTGGGCGCGACCCCGCTGGTCGTCCAGCTGCCGATCGGCGCTGAGAACGACTTCGCCGGCGTCGTCGACCTTATCCGCATGAAGGCCTACGTCTGGAACGACGTTTCCGGCGATCTGGGTGCCCACTACGACACCACCGACATCCCGGCCGACCTGCAGGACAAGGCTGAGCAGTATCGTTCCGAGCTGCTCGACCAGGTCGCCGAGTCCGACGAGGAGCTGCTTGAGAAGTACCTCGAGTCCGGCGAACTGACCGAGGACGAGATCCGCGCCGGCATCCGCAAGCTCACCATCAACCGTGAGGCCTACCCGGTGCTCTGCGGCTCCGCCTTCAAGGACAAGGGTGTGCAGCCGATGCTGGACGCCGTCGTCGACTACCTGCCGAGCCCGGAGGACGTTCCGTCCATCGTCGGCTTCGACCCGCAGGACGAGTCCATCGAGATCGACCGCAAGCCGACCACCGATGATCCGTTCTCCGCACTGGTCTTCAAGATCTCCACCCACCCGTTCTACGGCAAGCTCGTGTTCGTGCGCGTGTACTCCGGTTCCGTCAAGCCGGGCGACACCGTCCTCGACTCCACCAAGGAGAAGAAGGAACGCGTCGGCAAGATCTTCCAGATGCACGCCGACAAGGAGAACCCGGTGGATGCCGCCGAAGCCGGCAACATCTACACCTTCGTGGGTCTGAAGAACGTCACCACCGGTGATACCCTGTGCGACGAGAAGTCCCCGATCTCCCTCGAATCCATGACCTTCCCGGATCCTGTGATCGAGGTGGCCGTGGAGCCGAAGACCAAGGCCGACCAGACCAAGATGGAGATCGCCCTGCAGAAGCTGGCCGAGGAGGGTCAGCTGATGAGCTATATCCACAAGGGCTTTTGGCAGTGCATGGACACCGCCCGCGAGAAGCAGACCCTGGAGAAAATGCTTGCCACCGGCAACGCGCCCTGGAAGAAGTGGGAGGATTGATGATGGTACATTACGATCCTGAATTTTACCGCGGCAAGCGGGTGTTCGTCACCGGTCACACCGGCTTCAAGGGCAGCTGGCTCTGCAAGATGCTGCTGATGGCCGGGGCCGAGGTCACGGGCTACAGCCTGCAGCCGCCGACGCAGCCGAACCTTTTCTCCATCGCCGGCGTCGAGGACAAGATGCACAGCGTCATCGGCGACATCCGCGACTTTGACGCGCTGAAGGCCGCTTTTGACGCGGCGCAGCCCGATATTGTGCTGCACCTGGCCGCGCAGCCCATTGTGCGCGACAGCTACAAGGACCCGCGCTACACCTATGAGACGAACGTTATGGGTACGGTCAACCTGCTGGAATGTGTGCGGCTGGCCCGGCAGCAGGGCAGAGCGCCCCGCTCGGTGCTGAACGTCACCACCGACAAGGTCTACCACAACAACGAGTGGGCCTGGGGCTACCGCGAGAACGAGCCGCTGGACGGTTTCGACCCCTACTCCAACAGCAAGAGCTGCTCGGAGTTGGCGACGCACTCCTACATCAACAGCTTTTTTGCCGATAAGACCGTGGCTGTCTCGACGGCCCGCGCGGGCAATGTCATCGGCGGCGGCGACTTTGCCAATGACCGTATCATCCCCGACTGCGTCCGCGCCATGGCCGCGGGCCGTAAGATCGGCGTGCGCAACCCCTACTCGACCCGCCCGTACCAGCATGTGCTGGAGCCGCTGGCGGCCTACCTGCTGATCGCCCAGCGCCAGTACGAGGACAGCTGCTTTGCGGGCTACTATAACGTAGGCCCCGACGACTGTGACTGCGTCACCACCGGCACGCTGGTGGATCTGTTCTGTCGGGCCTGGGGCGACGCCGCCGCCTGGGAGAATCAGGCCGAGGCCAATGCCCCGCACGAGGCCAACTTCCTGAAGCTGGACTGCAGCAAGCTGAAAACGACCTTCGGCTGGACGCCGCGCTGGCACATGGCCGAGTGCATGGAAAAGACCGTCGCCTTCAGCAAGATCTGGCTTGCCAACGGCGACGTCCCGGCGGAGATGGAAAAGGAAATCAACAGCTTCTTAGAGGGGCAGAAATGACAAAGGAACAGAGGAGCATAGCAAGCGCTTATGTCATTTCGGCTTTGGTAGGCGGAGTCTATCTGATTTCCTGGCTGACGCATGTATGGGGCGGCCAGCCGTGGCCCATCAACAGCAACATGGTCAACTATGCCGTGGTTCTAGTACTGTTCGGCGTTTCGCTTTTGCTGTTCGGCAACCTTTTTGCCCGCATTCTGCCGCAGGAGCGCGGCATTGTGCGAGCCTGCGACGCGCGTCTGCAGGGCCGCGGCGCGGCAGCGGCCCTTGTGGCATCTGCGCTGGTGACAGCCGCTTACCTTATCTATTACGCGAACATTGGTGTATCCAAGGAGTTTGCGGGGCCTACAGCGGTGCAGTCATCCCTGACGACACCGCAGCTGGTGCCGCTGTATTACCTGCTTACGGTGCTCTTTTTTGCTGCAGCAGTCTATCTGCTGCTGACGGGTAAGGATTGCCCGCGGTGGGTGACCTGGGGCGGCTACGGCTTTTCGGCAGTGATGTACTTCTTGGGCGTATGGATCGTCAATACGTTTGAGGGAGACCCGTACCACGGTGAGGCGTATTTGGAAAGCATCTACAACGTGGCTGACGGCATCCCCTATGAGGAGTTGACGACAGGCATCTACGGCCACTACGGACTGTTCTTCCTGCTGCCGATGAAGATCTTCGGTGCAAAGGCTGTTGTTATTCAATTCCTGATCGCGCTGGTCGGCGTTGTGACGGATCTGGCCATGCTGTACTGCATCCATCACCTGATAAAAAAGAACTGGGTACGCCTGTTGATGGCGCTGGTTGTGCCGGTCATTCCGTTTGCATACAGACGGACGAATTACTGGCAGCTGCAGCCTCACCGTTTGGTATTCCCGATGTTGCTGACGGCCTATATGCTGTTCTGTTTGCGGAAAAAGCAGTCGAAAAAAACGGCTCGGTTCTGGGGCGGCTGGCTTCTGTGCATGCTGGCAGTGCTGTGGAGCACCGAGAGCGGTCTGTTCTGTATCATCGGCTGGTGCGCGGGCTGCATCGTCCGCTGGTGGCAGCAGGAGCCATGGTACGCCCGCAGCCAGTGGAAGCGCTACGGCGCGTTGCTGCTGGGCGCTGTGCTGGCAGTGCTGGGGGCCATTGGCCTGACAAATTTGTATAACCTGGCCTGCGGCGGAGCACCGATCTTCAAGGTGTTTTTCTACCCGCTGTACAGCAGCAATTATATGGATGGCTCCATCGGCTACCCGCTCGAGCTGGGCGTGCGCCCGTGGGTGTTTGTGCTGCTGCTTATGCTGGCCGTGCTGGCATGGTCGCTGTTTCAGACAACCGCTATCGGAAGAATAGCCAAAACGGAGAACATTGCCCCATTTGCGGCCTGCCTGTCGGTACTGGGGCTGGTATCGTTCAGTTACTATGCAAACCGCTCCGCCTGGATGAATCTGGAGATCTGCCTGCCGGAGGCACTGCTTTGCCTGTGCTTCCCGCTGCAGGCGCTGACGGACGGGGAGGGGCTACGCAAGAAGCTGGGCGGCCTGTACTGCACGGCGGCACAGTCTGTGGGACTGGCCGTGCTGCTGGTGCTCTGCGTGCTTACGGCACAGCTGCCCGGCGGCGTGATGAATACAGTGATCCTGCAGGAGCGCGGTGCGTTCAGCACCCGCGGCATCTATGCGGAGGTGGAGAATTTCTCTGCCAATATACCGGACAACACCTTTGCGGTTGGCCGCGATGTGGGAATCATCTACCATGCAGCAGGCTGGGACAACTACGGACATTATGTGGATGCTGCGGATTACGGCGTGGCAGATACCGAAAAATTACTCCCTCATATTCTGGCAGAGTTGAAGGCCCAGCCGAGCTTTGTCGTGGATGACATACTGGTGGTCTATCTGGGGCAGAATGGCTACACGCCCGACATGCTCGGATACCAGCTGCAGACGACCTTCACATCGGCTGGCGGCACGAACCCAATTACTTATTACTACTACGAAAAGCAATAAAAAAGGAGAGCAAAACCTATGGCATGGAAGAATGAGGCAGAAGCCCGCGAGCAGATCAAGGCGATGGTCGCCGAGTATTATCACGACTTCAAGGAGAAAAAGACCCCCTATCAGGAGGGTGATCGCATCACCTACGCAGCCCGCGTCTTTGACGAGAAGGAGATGTGCGCTCTGACCGATGCCACGCTGGACTTCTGGCTGACGACGGGCCGCTTTGCCGACCAGTTCGAAAAGGAATTTGCCAAGTGGATCGGCGTTAAGTTCGCCCATCTGGTCAACAGCGGTTCCTCCGCCAACCTGATCGCCTTCATGGCGCTGACCGCCCCCGAACTGGGTGACCGCCAGATCAGGAAGGGCGACGAGATCATCACCGTGGCCTGCGGCTTCCCCACCACCGTGACCCCGGCCATCCAGTACGGCGCGGTGCCAGTGTTTGTGGATGTGACCGTGCCCCAGTACAACATCGACGTCACCAAGCTCGAGGCCGCCCTCTCCCCCAAGACGAAGGCTGTCATGATCGCCCACACGCTGGGCAACCCGTTTGACCTGTCCGCCGTCAAGGCGTTCTGTGACGCCCACAACCTGTGGCTGGTCGAGGACAACTGCGACGCGCTGGGCACCCAGTACACCATCAACGGCGAGACCCGCTTTACCGGCACCTGGGGCGACATCGGCACGTCCAGCTTCTACCCGCCGCACCACATGACGATGGGCGAGGGCGGCTGCGTCTACACCAACAACCCGCTGCTGAACCGCCTGATCCTCTCCTTCCGCGACTGGGGCCGTGACTGCATCTGCCCCTCCGGTCAGGATAACTTCTGCGGCCACCGCTTTGACGGCCAGTTCGGCGAGCTGCCCAAGGGCTACGACCACAAGTACGTCTACAGCCACTTTGGCTATAACCTCAAGGTCACCGACATGCAGGCCGCCATCGGCTGCGAGCAGCTGAAGAAGTTCCCCACCTTCATCGAGCGCCGCCGCCACAACTGGGACCGCCTGCGCGCCGCGCTGGAGCCCGCCGCCGACAAGCTGATCCTGCCGGAGCCGGCTGCCAACAGCCGCCCGTCCTGGTTCGGCTTCCTGATCTCCGTCAAGCCGGAGAGCGGTCTGGACCGCAACGCCGTGACCCGCTATGTGGAGAGCCACAACGTGCAGACCCGTCTGCTGTTCAGCGGCAACCTCATCAAGCACCCCTGCTTTGACCAGATCCGCGGCACCGACGCCTACCGCGTGGCGGGCGAGCTGACCAACACCGACTTTATCATGAACAACACCTTCTGGGTTGGCGTTTACCCCGGCATGACCGACGAGATGATCGACTACATGGCCAAGACGATTATCGAGGCTGTGAATCAGTAAAATTTTGACAACGAGGTACGGACCCCTATGATGCAGCAAAAAGTGAAAACAACCCGCGCACCCGGACTGCGGTTGGACAAAAACAGGCGGCTGACGCCTATGCAGATTTACTGCTGGGCGACGGTGGCCTGTCTGGCGGTGCTGCTGCTTGCCCTGCTGGCCAGCCGTGGTGCGCTGCTGCATCGATTCTTCTTTTATGATGTCACCGATACCGGTATGGACTTTTTCCATAGTATTGAGTATACGCGTGGACGTATGCCCTACGGACAGTTCGACACGCTGTACCCGCCGCTTGCAAATCTGTTTTTCTATGTGTTGTATTTGCTTGTGCCAAAGACACAATCAGCTACGTGGCCGGAATCGTTTATCTCGTCTCTCAACATGAAGGGAACAGAACGGGATTTGCGTTTACAGCAAGCGACGATGATGCTGTTTATCGTCTTTGTTATCGTGGTGGTCTTAGGAATTGTATCGATGACAGAACGCCTGACGCGCAGCTGCGGGGGGCGGAAAAAGCTGCTGGCATTCTGTGCAGTGTTCAGCTATGGGGTACTGTACGGCTTGGAACGTGGCAATATTCTGCTGCTGTGCTGGCCGTTAATGGCATTTTTTATCCTGTACCGCAATTCAGAAAAACCACTTTTGCGGGAGTTGGCCTGTCTGGCACTTGCGATTGCCGCCGGTTTCAAGCTGTACCCGGCGTTTCTGGGCGTGCTGTTGCTGCGCGATAAAAACTATCTGGCCGCGGTGCGCACGGTGCTGTACGGTGTTGTCTGCCTGTGCTTCCCGCTGTTCTTCTTCAATGAAGGATTGTTTGGCCTCACACTGTGGTTCCGTGTACTGTTTGATTTTAGCGGCAGCAGAGGTGAACCGTGGATCGGCAACGGTTTCTCCAACATTTTGGCAGAGGCCGGACATGCGGTGGACAAGCTGCTGGGCACGCAGCTGGGCTATGGCAGCTACGCACTGCTGGGCATTGTGCTGGCAGCGGTGCTGCTGGTGTGCAGCTTTTTTATGGATAAGGAGTGGAAACGCATCACAGCAATCATTCTGGCGATGCTGATGTTCCAGTCCCAGTATGATTATGTATGGTGCCTGTTTTTGATTCCGCTATTCCTGTTTATGGAGCAGGAGCGTGAACTGCGCAGTGACAACGTGCTGCCCTATCTGGCCTTGATGGTGCCAGTGCTGCCGCTGCCGCTATTCCGGCGGGATCAGTGGGAGCCGTCCTTTGTACCGCGCAACACGATTTGTCATGTCATGCTGCTGCTGCTCATTGTCTGGTGCTTTGTCCAGACGGTGCAGGGGGTGCGTGTACGCTGTGCGGAAAAGCCGGTCAAGCCGACACACGGACACCCAGCAGCCACGGTGCTGCTGGCCGTTTGTGTGGCGGTGGCCGGTGTGGGCGGCCAGCAGCTGTGGCAGCACACCCACAACTGGGGCTTTGACTACAGCTACAACGGCCGACTGGATGCCGAGGGCATCCGGCAGAAGGACGTGCAGGACAGCGACGGCAACCCGGTAGAGGTAACATGGAGCGGCCGCGGTGCGTATATTATGATTTACAACCACGCGCCATTTACGCAAAGGATGACGGTCACGTTCCAGACAGGCTACGGCATGGATTTGAAGCGCGCCTATACGATGACGTTTGAAGCACCGAATCTGGAAGATGCTGATGGTACAACCGGGAAGCAGACGGATATTAAGATTGATCATGAGGGGCAGACCGTGTGCTACACGGTAGATGTGGTTCCCGGCCAGACCCAAATCGATGTGAGCTATGACGGCCCGATGGCGGTTTATGATGCGTCCTCGCGCAAAAACGGCACCTTCACGGTGACAAACCTGGTGGTTGCCAGTGAGGGTGCTGTGGAGGAAACCGAATAACGGAAGGAAACATACACTATGCAGAAATTGCTGGCCCTGCTGGGCGCAAAAAATAAAGAGGAATTTGTGGAGCTGTTCAAGCAGTTCATCAAGTTCGGCCTGGTGGGCGTAAGCAACACGGCTGTGTCCATGGCGGTCTACTATATCTTCTTGTGGATCAGCCCGAACCTGTATATGGTCGGCAGCATCCTGGGCACGATTCTGAGCATTGCCAACGCATTTTTCTGGAACGATAAATTTGTCTTTACCGGCAACGCCAATGACTGGCGCAGCAAGCTCAAGCGGCTGGGCAAGACCTATGTCAGCTACGGCGGCACGTCGATTTTGTCCAACGTGCTGCTCTGGATTGAAGTTGCGTTCTTCAGCGTCAGCAAGTCCATTGCGCCCATCGTCAACCTGCTGGTGACGATTCCGCTGAACTTTGTTATCAACAAGCTGTGGACGTTTAGAGATGAGCAATAATCAATGAATAGAAAAATAGAGACATGGGCGTATGCAATTCTTTTGTTAAATATAATTGTTGCGGGAATCGGTATTGCAAAGCTTTTATTTGATGTTTTTACCGGCAACGGAAATACACAAGACGGATTGCTTTTCCAGAACCTGCATCTAACAGCGTACAGCACGGATTCATTCATGGACTTCTTTAATAGCATTCAGTATGGAAGGAAGCCCTATACAGCAGGAGTGATTTATCCGCCACTGATAAATTTGATTTATGCTATATTCGGGATGGGGATTCCGGACAGCGTTAAAGCACAGGGGACACTTGCATACAGGACATCGCTACAAGGAATTGTGGCATTAGTGCTGTTTTATGTGGTAGCTGTATTGCTATATATCATTGCGTGGAAAGGTGATTCTCGCTTCACCAATAAAGAAAAAATCTTTTTAATAACAGCTACATTTTTTACGCTCCCCTTCATTTTTGCGGTAGAGCGAGGAAATAGCTTACTTTGGTGTGTTCCGCTTACAATGTTATTTGTAAATAACTATAATTAAGAAAGAAAAAAGAAAACGTATACTGGCAATCGTAGCGTTAGCACTTGCAGCCTCAATGAAAATGTACCCGGCGTTTTTTGGAATTTTGCTTGTGAGTGAAAAGAAATGGAAAGAAGCACTAACGGCAGTGGTTGTTGGGGCGATTACAATGTTTGCACCTTTTCTTTTAATGGAAAAGGGAAATCGTAGTCCGCTACTATGGCTTAGTAACATTGCAAAAACAAGCGAAATGTTTCAAAGCACTGGCTATGGGTATAAAGTAAACTTGTCTAACACAATAGGGTTTATTGAGAGTGAATTTGGCATACATATTACGGGAACAAATTTTTTGATAATAGCGGTTTTACTTATCAACAGCCTTTTGGTGCTAATCAAGAAGAATATGCCTCAGTGGAAGTGCATAGCGTTGCTGGCTCTTATCACAATCTTAGTGCCTGGATTTAGCTATACATACACAATAATGTTTATGCTGATTCCCTTCTTTTACTTTTTAGGAAGTGAGCACGATCAAAAATGGGACTGTTATTATCTGATTCTTTTTATGCTGATGTTTGTATTGCTACCGATAAAAAATCAGTTTGGCGGTTTGGAAGCAATCAATATGGATGCCGTTTATCCGTTAGGATGGACGACAATTGTTGAAAGCGTTGCGTTACTCTTGATGGAAGTATCGATAGTTATCGAAGAATTGCCTTTAAAAAACAGGGAGAAATAAAGATGAAACAGCGTTTAGCGGATTATGTTGCCGACTTTCTGGCGGCGCGCGGTGTGACGGATGTTTTCTCTGTCGTGGGCGGCGGCGCTATGCACCTGAACGATGCGCTGGGCCATAACCCCCGGCTGCATGTGACCTACAACCACCATGAGCAGGCCTGCGCCATTGCGGCGGAAGCCTACGCCCGGCTGGAAAATAAGATCGCGGCGGTCTGCGTGACCACCGGCCCCGGCGGCACCAATGCGCTGACCGGCGTCGTGGGCGGCTGGCTGGACTCCATCCCCATGTTCATCGTCTCCGGCCAGGTGCGCTATGACACCACGGCCCGGTACGCCTTGCAGTACACCGGTACGCCGCTGCGCGCCATGGGCGACCAGGAGTACGACATCACCAAGTTCGGCATCGCCTTTGCCGGCGCGCAGAAGAACATCGGCCCGGCGGGCGTGACCATCGTCATCATCCGGGACGATCTGCTCGGCCACGCGCTGGACATCACGCCCACGATGCTGGACTACAAGGTCATGGCCGACAAGGGCAGCATGTACAACACGCCGAACACTTGGGGCATCTATCTCGCCGGGCTGACGTTCGACTGGCTGCTGTCCATCGGCGGCGTGGAGGCGATTTATCAGGTGAATCAGGAGAAGGCAAAGTTGCTGTATGACTTCCTTGATAACAGCAAGCTGTTCAAGGCGACGGCGCAGAAGAAGTATCGCAGCTTGATGAACGTGACGTTCGTGACGGGCGACGCGGAGAAGGACGCGGCGTTTGTGAAGGCGGCGGCGGCACAGGGATTGGTGAATTTGAAGGGCCATCGGACGGTGGGCGGTATGAGAGCGTCGATTTATAACGCTATGCCCATGGAAGGGGTCAAGAAATTGGTGGAGTTCATGAAGAAATTTGAGAGGGAAAATGTTTAAGGAAAGGGAAAAAAGAGGATAAACACGCGGGCAGCGTATGGAAGAGAAGCCAACTCAATCGCGCGGAAGGGTCAAGGGGCGATGCCCCT
>OLQA01003913.1_pt1 | contig 10223 bp, 8 predicted proteins | sample 1673151 | NCBI WGS metagenome assembly OLQA01 (sample SAMEA3136760, study PRJEB25190) | human gut metagenome | biome: human gut; feature: human-associated habitat; material: faeces | place: Austria | collected 2013 | reverse complement strand
AGAGCTTCATCACGCCCACGGCGGTCATCAAGCAGATCAATCTGCTGGAAGACAGTCTTGGTGTCCGTCTGTTTACACGCACGCACAGAGGATTACAGCTCACAAAGGCAGGACAGTCGGTCTATGAGGATGCGCGGTATATCATTGCCTATTGCCGTGAATCGGTGGAGCGGGCGAAGAAAGCCGATGACACACAACCGTCTGTACTTCGTATCGGTACATCGACCATGACACCCGGACAGACCATTGTGGATATGTGGACGCAGATCAGAGAGGAGATCCCCGACATCAAATTCCAGCTCGTCCCCTTTGAGAACACTCCCGAAAACGCAAGAGAGATACTCAAAAACATGGGAAAGAACATTGACATCGTGTGCGGAGTTTATGATGAACGAGCGCTGAAACACTGGCAGTGTGCGGCGCAGTTCATAGCAGATGTACCGATGCGCTGTGCAGTATCGGTCTATGATCCTCTTGCGAAAAAAGACAGGCTGACAGTGGAAGACCTGCACGGCAGGTCGATCATGCTGATCCGTGAGGGCTGGAACGAGGAAACGGACAGGCTCCGCAAATGGCTCACGGAAGAACACCCTGAGATCAACATCGTGACATTTGATTTCATCAATCTCTCGGTGTTCAACGATTGCGAGAACAGCGATCATATCCTGATGTGTATTGATATGTGGTCGAATGTCCACCCGCTGCTGAAAACGCTGCCTGTGGACTGGGACTATTCCATGCCCTTCGGTCTGCTTCATGCACCGAAACCGAGCAAGACCGTGAAGCGGTTCCTGAATGCGGTGAAAAAGCTGAACAAGTAATAACCCAAAGGTTAATAGGTCATAACAAACGGAGACTTCTCATGAGGTCTCCGTTTTGCTATAATATAGGTAAAGAAAACCGAAACGGAGGTATTGCTTATGAAACATACAATAAAAATCATGATCCCGTTCCTGATGATCGCAGGATTGCTCACAGGCTGCGGAAGTCAGGTAACAACAGGTTCAAAAGCTGAAACAACACAAGCGACAAAAACAGAGCAAACACCAGAAACTACTGATGCTGTGACCGAAGCTCCCGAAGAAACGACTGATGAGACCGCTGACAGTAATATTCTTGTGGTCTATTATTCGGCGCAAGAACATACCAAAGGTGTGGCAGAGATCGTTGCCGATGCGCTTGGAGCAGATGTATTTGTGATCGAACCTGTGGATATTTACACAGAGGACGACCTCAACTGGACGAATAAGCAGAGCCGAGTCGTGACAGAGCATAATGACAAGAACCGTCACACAGAACTTGTTTCCACGACTGTTGAGAACTGGGACAGCTATGATACTGTTCTGATCGGCTATCCCCTCTGGTGGAGAGAAGCCTCATGGGTGGTCAATGATTTTGTAATGGATAATGATTTCAGCGGGAAAGACGTTATCCCGTTCTGCACATCAATGTCAGACGGCATTGGCGACAGCGGTGTTCACCTTGCTGAAATGGCAGGTACGGGCAACTGGCTCGAAGGAATGCGGTTCAGTGAAAATTATGATACTGCCGAAGTTACAGAATGGGTAGACAGTCTGAATTTGCAGTAAACGGTCAACACATCTTTCAGAAAGGAGCGAAGGAGATGAACGCTATGAAACGCTTTGCATTACTTGGAACAGTACTGATGTCATTCCTGACAGGCTGCGGAACACAGCAGGAAAACACAGCGAACTCGCAGACGATACCAAAAGCCGCCGTAAGTTCAGATACGGTGAAGGAGATCGCCCTGACGGATATGAGTACCGCCGTTCCCGATATATATTTGCAGCCGATCGAACAGGCAGGAACAGTCACGCAGATCACTTATGACAGCAAGGACTTTGTCCGTGACGAGAGCGATATTACTAAGACCGCATACGTCTATCTTCCCTACGGCTACGATGAAAACGACACCGAAACACGCTACAATATCTGCTACTTGATGCACGGCTGGGGCGGTCATGCAGGTGAGTATTTTCAGTACGCAAACATCACAGATATGCTGGACAATATGATCGCAAAGGGCGATATTCCGCCTACGATATTTGTATCCGCCACATTTTATAACGACAATTCCGACACGGGCTTTTCCGGCTCTGTTGCGGAGTTCAGACAGTTTCATCGTGACTTCGAGGAATATCTGATGCCTACGGTAGAGGGAAAGTTCCATACCTATGCGGAAAGCACCTCGCCCGACGATTTGAAAGCCAGCCGTGACCACCGAGCCTTCGGCGGATTCTCTCTCGGCTCGGTGACAACGTGGCTGCAATTCTGCTATGATTCCGACTATATCCGCTACTTCCTGCCCATGAGCGGTTCGTGCTGGTACTATGGAGGCTACGGCGATTTCCAGATCGAAAAGAATGTGGACTTCATTCAGCAACTCATTCAGGACAACGACCTTGACGAGCGTGGATATTTCATCTATCACGGTGTCGGCACAAATGACACAGTGAAGTCCCAGTCCATTGACATGGCGGAGGAAATGCTCTCCCGCAGCGAGGTGTTTACCCCCGATCACTATGTTTTCTATCAGCGTGAGGGCGGTCAGCACGACCACATTTCCTGCCGTGAGTTCATGTACAACGCTCTGCCGCTGTTCTTCGGAGGTGATACCGTGCAGACAGATGAAGTGACCGAGAATATGACTGTCGGTGAAGTCAAAAATATGGCAGCTTTCGGTGATTTCGGCAGACTGCTTTTTCCCGTGGACAAGACTGTTTCCGACGATATGACACTGAAAGATGTGAGTTCAAGCAGTACCTACACATGGTACAATTATATCAAGCCCGAAAAGACCGTTGAAATCGTCAATTACCTGAAAAACGCCGCAGAAAGTGGTCAGCAGATATTCTACAACATCTACACCGAAGAGGAAATGCAGGCGGACAGCAGTCTGCGTGACACGGGACTTTTTTTCTTCAAGGGTGAGGACAATGCGAAATTTGCTGTGTGCAATGCAGGCGGCGGATTTGCCTACGTGGGGGCGATGCACGACAGCTTTCCCCACGCTCTTGAACTGTCAAAAATGGGCTATAATGCCCTTGCGCTGATCTACCGTCCCGATGCTCCCTATGATGACCTTGCGAGGGCGATCGAGTTTATTCATGACAATGCCGACACGCTGAAAGTCGATCCTAATGATTATTCCCTGTGGGGCGGCTCGGCAGGTGCAAGAATGGCGGCAATGCTTGGTAATTCGGACTATTTGCAGCAGCTCACAAGTCGCACTGACATCGGACAGGCAGGTGCGGTCATCATGCAGTACACGGGCTACACCTACACTTCAAAGGCGGATGCTCCGACTTATGTTTGTGTGGGAACGAGTGACGGTATCGCAAATTGGAAAACGATGCAGAGCCGCCTGAATACCCTTGAAAGCTACGGCATCCCCACGGAGTTCCATGCCTATGAGGGACTTCCGCACGGCTTCGGACTCGGCACGGGAACAGTCGCTGAGGGGTGGATCTACGATGCTGTGAACTTCTGGGAGGAGCAGTTTTCGGGAACGATCCCCACAAAGCGTGAGCCTGCCAATTTGCAGAACTGGCTGATGAAACGTGAGCTTTTGAATGGAAGCATTGAATTCGGCACACAGGAAAAAGACGGCTTTATCGTGGATAATGTGCTGCATTCCGATACACAGGGCGATATCCATTTTTCAAGCTATATCCCCGAAAGCTATGACGACTCTGAACCCTATGCGTTGTTCGTAACGCTCCCTGGTTGGGAGGGGCTGTACTTTCAGGGCGTGGGTGCGAACCTCGGTGAAAGCTATCCTTTTGAAGCAAGAAATTACAATGACAAGATGATCGTTCTCTCTACGCAGCTTGACGATTGGGGCGAAACATCGGCAAATATGGCGATAGAGCTGACGGAGTTTTTTTTGGAGCATTACAATATCGACCGGAAGAAAGTCTATCTGCACGGTTTTTCTGGCGGCGGTGAAACAGGCTCGCTCGTCATGGGCAAACGCCCTGAGCTGTTCAGCGCCTATTTGATGACAAGCTCCAAATGGGACGGTGATCTTGATGTCCTCGCAAACGCCCATACTCCTGTGTATATGACGATTGGTGAAGACGACAGCTATTACGGTTCAGGCTATCTGAAACAGGCGTACAGCGATCTGTATTCCCTGTATAAAGCGCAGGGGCTTTCTGCCGATGAGATCAGCGAGCTGCTTGTCCTTGATGTGAAGAAACAGGACTATTTCTCCGAACGAGGTTTCCAAGATCAGCACGGCGGCGGTATGGCTTTTGCGAAAGATGAAAGCATTATGGGCTGGCTGTTCTCAAAATGAGTAATAATCCAAAGGTTTATAAGTGATAACAAATCGGAACTTCACAGCAGGTTCCGATTTTGTTATAATGAGTATAACAAATCAAAACAAGTAGGGTTTCTTATGAAACGTATCTTCACATTAGGTGCTTTGCTTGGTACTGTCGTGATCTGTTCAGGCACGATGACAGCGATCACCTTAGTCCAGGCTGACACAAGAGAGTACACCTACACCATTCAAGATGCCCACAATTTGCAGGACTTCCCGCTTGCAAAACCGACAACTGAGGATCTGACAGGAAAGCCTGAGATCATGCACGAACTGGTCGACAAGATCATCGTCCACGAACCCGACAAGTCCAGCGGAAAGCGTGTGCAAGATATTGAGATACACTTCCGCTTTGATGTGACGGTATCGACTATATCCGTTGAAACAGGTAAATATGAAAAAAAAAGGTCGCATAACCGACGGTGTTATGCGACTACACTAAGGAAGAAAAAACTTCTATATCACTACTGTGCTTTTGTTTATGCTTTAAAATATTCAAGGACAGCGTCCAAACTGTCCATTTTCTTGTACACCATTGACAATATCTCATCTGTCGGTGCAATAAGATCTGGCACCATTATTGGTATCATCTTCGCATTGTAAGCCGCCTTTATGCCATTGTAAGAGTCCTCTACAGCAACAGTTTTCTCAGGCCTTACTCCCAGCTTCTCACAGGCAAGTAAATATATCTCAGGCTGTGGCTTTGAATGTTTTATCATATCTCCGCCAATAACCACATGGAAATAATCAAGCAGACCTGCTCCCTTTAGATTTTTGATAACCCCTTTGTAAGACGTTGATGAAGCAAGTCCTACCTTTATATCACGCTCTTTAAGATAAGAAAGCAACTCCCTTGCCCCGCTTTTCAGAGGCAAACCACGCTCAGCGATAATATCTGCACAAATGGCTTTTGCTTCGTCATAAAGTCCGGGTATTGACACTTTGTCACCATATGCGGCTTCTAGGATAGCCATTGTATCAACAGTGCTTCTGCCAATGCACTTCATAGCATTTTCGTGAACGTTGGTCAGACCATATTTCTTTCCAAGGCGCTCCCAGCTTTCAAGACCTATTACTTCGCTGTCGAAAATAACGCCGTCCATATCGAATATGATCCCGTCAAGTTCTGATAAATTCAAACCCACCACGCACCTCACTTGAAATACATATACAGATTACATTTTATCATGCCGTTGTAAAGCTTGCGCTTTTTGTCAGCCTTTTTGCCGAAAAACACCTCAAACTCCTCATGTGGGGAGATTATATAGCATGGATTCTCCTTTGACGGGCAAAGTCTTTGTCCCATTTTCTTATAAAGCTCCTCGGCTTCCTTTATTTCAAGCATACGCTCGCCATATGGGGGATTGACAATTGTTATCGAACCCTCTATCTGGCTGTATTTTGAGATATCCTGCTGTTTTACTGTAAGCTTTGAGCCAACTCCTGCCTTTTTAGCGTTGTTTCTTGTAAGCTCTACCGCTATATCATCAACATCAAAACCAAACGCCTTGAATGCACCCTGCCTGTCAATAGCGTCCATAGCCTCGGCTCTTGCATTGCGCCACGCTGTTTCAGGTATCTGTGACCACTGCTCTGCCGCAAAATTTCTTCTCAGACCAGGTGCAACTTTCAGTGCCTTGTATGCCGACTCAATAAGAAATGTACCTGAACCACACATAGGATCCACCACAACTGAGTCCGCACGAACTCTTGCAAGGTCAACTATACCTGCGGCAAGTGTTTCCTTGATAGGTGCGTCGTTGGAATTTCTTCTGTAGCCACGCTTATGAAGTCCTACACCTGATGTATCAAGATAGATAGTCGCAATGTCCTTATGGATAGCAAACTGTATCTGATGTTTCGCTGCAGTTTCCTCAAAATAGCTTATGCCATAGGCTTTTTCAAGTCTTTTAACGCAGGCTTTTTTGATTATCTTCTGACAATCAGGGATAGAATGAAGCTTTGAATTAAGGGCATGACCCTTAACAGGGAAAGCGTCTTCCCTGCCGATAAAGTTCTCCAGCGGAAGATTCATAACACCGTCAAAAAGCTGTTCAAAGCTTTCTGCTCTAAAGCTGCCAAGCTCGATAAGTACACGCTCTCCTGTGGCGATCCAAAGATTTGCCTTTGCAAGCACGTCAAAGCCACCTTCAAAGCTTATCTTGCCGTCAGTTGTGGTAAGATTTTCACCGCCTATCTTTTTTATCTCATATGCAAGCACGCTTTCAAGCCCAAAATGGCATGGAACGCACATTCGCAGTTTATTTTCCATAATGATTTCCTTTCAAAAAAGCCTCCATAGAGTTATGGAGGCTTTAATTTTAATGATTTCCGCTACAATACTCAGGCTCGTTGGACTTCTTGTAATATCCAGTTGCCGTGCTATAGCATGAATTTGACGCAAGCTTACCTGTCTTTGTGCAGTAAGTGAGCTTTTCAACTGTATCAGGCATTTTGAAAGTCTTGTCAAATGACTTATGCTTCTCTTTCTCAGCGATATCACCAAAAACGTTCTTCCAAATCGCACCGATATTCTGATACTCGTTCGTAGGGATAGTGGCAGGATTTTCATAACCTATCCAGATACCTGAAACGTAGTCAGGAGTACAGCCTACAAAAGAGAGGTCAAACCAGTCAGATGAAGTACCTGTCTTACCGACAAGGTCAGTATTGTTTAGCTTAGCATATCTACCAGTACCGTCCTGCTGAGTTATAACATTCTGCATCATTCTGTTCATAACGTAAGCGGTAGACTCGCTGATAGCCTGCTTGTATCCGTCGCTCTTTTCATAGATAGCGTTTCCGTCAGCGTCCTCTACCTTTGAAACGTAGGTAACGTCATACTTCTTACCGCCATTGCCGAATATCATATAAGCGCCTACAAGCTCCTCAAGCTTAGTACCATTTGTAAGACCACCGACAGTTACTGGTGAATAGTCAGCGTCGGAGTCTGCAAGCGTAGTAATGTCAAGCTTTTCCTTAAGGAAGTTATAGGAATAAGCAGGTGTCATTTTTTTGATAAGCTGTGCAGGAAGAGTGTTCAGCGACCTTGTGAGCATTTCTACAGTTGTAAGCTGCTGATAAGACCAGTTTGCACTGTCGCCTGTTTCAGAATAGTTTACAGGCCACTTTTTGTCCTTGCCCTTTACCTTAATAGTGATAGGCTCATCAGTGAACAGTGTTGACCATGTCATAAGATCCTGATCCAGCGCCGGAGCGTATGACGCAATAGGCTTGATACAAGAACCTGGTGAACGTTTGGCATCAGTAGCAATATTATAAACTCTCGACTCATTTTTCTTATCACGACCGCCAACGATAGCCTTAACATTGCCCTGGTAGTCCATAGCGATAAAGCCTGACCACAGAGTATCGTCCTTTTTGTTCATTTCATAGGTGGTGAAATTGCTTTGCTTCTGCATTTCCTTCTCGACCTTCTTCTGCATACTTCTGTCAACAGTGGTATATGCAGTAAATCCACCGTCATAAAGTCTTGCGGAAGCGTCCTCCCATGAAATGCCATAATAGTCAGCGATTATCTGTATAGTCTGATTGATAGCAGCGTCCATGAAATAAGATGTCGGACCCTGATCCTTTGTTTCGTCCTCATAGATAGATGAGCTTGTATAGGTTATATCGCCTGTTATTTTAAGCTCATAATTGAGGGCTTCGTTATATTCCTGCTCAGAAATTGCACCGTTATCGAGCATATGATCCAGCGTATACTTCTGTCTGAGCTTGTTGTTTTTCATATTATCATATGGGTTGTTTGCAGCAGGCCAGCTTGTCATACCCGCAAGTGAAGCTGCCTCAGCAAGGTTAAGATCCTTTACATCCTTGCCAAAATAGAAGTTTGCAGCAGCCTGAACTCCGATGATATCATACTCCTGAGTTGTCAGTGGCACAAGGTTAAGATAGCTTTGGAGGATATCTTCCTTTGTGTAGGTCTTTTCCACGTTGATAGAACGGAAGATCTCTCGTATCTTACGCTCGATACCATGGATAGAATCTCTGGAGTCATCACCCGTGATGTTCTTGATAGTCTGCTGAGTGATAGTCGAACCACCTATCTGTCTGCCGCCGTATATCGGAATGAATACATTGACAAATGAAGCGAACGTTCTCTTGAAGTCAACGCCGTCATGAGAATAAAATCTCTCGTCCTCGGTGTACACAAAAGCGTCCTGAACATACTGAGGGATATCCTCAAGATCAGCCCATACAACGTGCTTATTGCTGTTTTTCAGAGCATAATAAAGGTCATACTCCTGTGAATCCTCATCATCTTCATCATAGTCAGGGTTGACAGACAAAAATCTCGAAATGTTGCTTGTTTCCGTCTTGTCAAGGCTGATAGTTGTTGTGGTATCTGCAAAGTTAAGGACGTAAATAGTCAGAACTGTTGCAAATATTGAACAGGTGATAATGAGTATCAGGAATATCGACAGCAAAGCTGTGCCTATAATTTTGAGAACTCTGACAGCAGGATTAGTGGATCTTTTCTTTTTGCGTTTTTTCACTGCCGTGTTTTTTATTTTCTACGTGTAGTATAGTATATCTGCGCAAATATATCAAAGGCAAAAGCGCAAAAGGTTGCACAAATATATATGCGTAGATATAGACAATATGCATATATGTGTCATTGCCCGTTCTGTGTTATACTTCTTTTAAGTATTTGATCGGTGAGAAAGAGGTGGTAACCATGTCACCAGCCAGCAAAGCGCAGCAAAAAGCGGTCAACAAATATATGAAGGAAAACTATGACCGTGTGAATCTGGTCATGCCGAAGGGACGCAAGGACGCCATCAGGACCCACGCGGAAAAGAACGGCGAAAGTCTCAACGGCTTCATCAACCGTGCCATTGACGAAGCCATGGAGCGGGACGAGCAGGCCGACAGCGACCACTGAGCGGGCATGCCCGCGCAAACACCCCTTCTGTCTCGATGATTTTGAGATCCTTGTGATGCGGCTAAAAAGCCGACCTGGGAAGGGCCTCTGCATGAGAAACTAAATTTCCCCGAAGGAAACCGGCGTAAGGAGGACATATGAGCAGTATCGTTATTGATTTGCAGGATGAAATTTTGTCATCAGATTGTGACATTGTTCAGATACTCCGCCGTGCTCATGTGATCGCTGTCAAGCTTGGGCTGAAAGAGTTCGACCAGTGGATATCCTATGAACTAAATGGCTATCCAGACCAGAATGCCTGTCCTGATTATCGTAAGGTCAGAGGTACATTAAAGGCATTTAATCCTTATCACGGCTGGATTCCGGCAGTAATTACTGATGGCGAACTTGAAACAGTAATTTGCGAGAAGAAGATATCCAATTCTATTTCCGAGATCATCACGCTTTGCAAAAATCCTGAAAGCAGGTTGGTGTACGAAGTCCCAGGTGATCAGGTGGAGCATTTGGATCGCCTGTTCGGTTCGCCGCTGCCAATGCGATATGCGCTTCATATTTCTACGGCTTCCGTAATGGATATTATAGAAAAGGTCAAAAACACGATCCTTGAATGGACGCTTAAGCTCGAAGAAGAAGGCGTTCTCGGTGAAGGGATGCGGTTTAGCGACAAAGAAAAGCAGACCGCAATGGCCCTCCCCCAGACGGTAAATAACTATTATGGGGCAACAAATGTGATCAATGCACCAAGCAAAGGTATGCAAATCGTGTCCGGAAATGAGCATGTGACTTTTTCCTATGATCAGGCGCGTGCAGCCATTTCAGAAATTGAAGCTGCCATTTCTCAGGAACAGCTGAAGCGTGAGGATAAAGACGCCGCCCTGGAAATGCTGACGGAAATCAGAGGCAAAATAACGCAAGAAAAGAAGCCGGGTGTGATAAAGGCTCTGCTTGTTGGACTGAAGGACTTTT
>OLQA01003910.1_pt1 | contig 10228 bp, 10 predicted proteins | sample 1673151 | NCBI WGS metagenome assembly OLQA01 (sample SAMEA3136760, study PRJEB25190) | human gut metagenome | biome: human gut; feature: human-associated habitat; material: faeces | place: Austria | collected 2013 | reverse complement strand
TACGCGACTACTACCACAAGTGGTATCGCCCCGACCTACAGGCTATCATCGTGGTCGGTGATGTCGATGTAGACTATGTGGAGAAGAAGATCAAGGAGATGTTTGCCGACATACCTGCACCAGTCAATGCTGCAGAGCGTGTCTACTTCCCCGTAGAGGACAATGACGAGCCTCTCGTAGCTATCGAAAAGGACAAGGAGGCTACCAGCACTGGGATTATGGTTATGTTCAAGACAGACGCTATGCCTGTCGAGATGACCCGCACCATCGCTGGTGTCATGAAGACCTACCTATATGGCATCACAAACCGAATCCTCGATGAGCGCTTTACAGACCTTATGCACAAGCCCAACCCCGCCTTTATCAGTGTGAGTGGCTATCTGAGCAACTACTTCCTCTCTCAGACCAAAGATGCGCTTTCATTTAACGCTTCGGTACGTGAGGGCGAGCTAGACATTGCCCTCAAGGCGCTTACGGCTGAGATAGAGCGAATACGCCAGTACGGCTTTACGCAGGGTGAGTATGATCGTGCTCGCACGGATCTACTCAAGGGCTATGAGAATAGCTACAACGAGCGTGAGACTCGCAAGAATAGCTCTTATGCTGACGAGTACAAGGACTACTTCACCACGGGTGGATACATCCCAGGCATCGAGATGGAGAAGGCTATGATGGAGCAGGTCGCTGCAAACATACCCCTAGAGGTAGTCAACCAGATGGTACAGTCTATCATCGGTGACAAGAATATGGTACTTATGCTCACGGCTCCCGACAAGGAGGGTCTCACACTACCTACCGAGGCTGAGCTGGTCGCTAAGGTCAACGAATATCGCAAGCTACCCGTAGAGCCTATCAAGGACGCTGTCTCTGATATGAAGCTGCTGGATAAGGCTCCCAAGGCTGGCAAGGTGACCAAGCGTGAGGACAACCTCAAGTTTGGTACTACTCGCCTCACTCTGAGCAATGGTATGGTAGTCTACATCAAGACGACCGACTACAAGAAGAATCAGCTCTCACTCACAGCTGTAGCTCCTGGTGGTACCAACGCTTACCTCAAGAACGCTAAGGATCTACCCAACATCAAGAACCTCAGCAGCGTCGTCTCACTAGGTGGTGTAGGCAAGTTTGACAATCCTACCCTCTCTAAGGCACTCACAGGTCGCAGCGTCTCAGCTTCTGGCTCTATGGGTGGCACACGCACCTACTTCAGCGGTTCGTCTACGCTCGAGGATATGGAGACTTTCTTCCAGCTCCTCTACCTCCGCATGACGCAGCCTAGACAGGATGCTGACGCTTTTGCCAACTGGCGCACCAATACGATCGAGCAGATCAAGAATATGGAGTCTAATCCTATGGTTTCATTCCAGGACTCTCTCCTCTATGCGCTATACAATAACAACCCTCAGATGAGGCGCGCTACTATTGCTGACATAGAGGCTGTCAACTACGACCGTGTGATGCAGATCTGGAAGGAGCGCATCGCTGACCTCGGTGACCTACAGCTATACTTCATTGGTAATGTAACTCCCGAGCAGCTGATCCCCTACCTAGAGAAGTATGTAGCCTCTGTACCTACTAAGGGCGGTAAGCACGACATGTGCAAGGAGCTAGTACCAGCAGTACGTCAGTCATCTATGCACATCGACTTCAAGAAGGAGCTCGCTACTCCTATGGCCATGGTTCTAGCAGTTTACACAGGCAAGCTACCCTACACACTCCACAACGAGCTAGCTATGGAGGTACTCGGAGCTGTCATGGATCAGGTATACACAGCAACCATCCGTGAGGACGAAGGTGGCACATACGGTGTCAGCTCGGACGGATCTATCAACGACAATCCTGAGGGTGAGACGACCTTCCAGATCTTCTACCAGACAGACCCTGAGAAGGTAGACAAGCTCAACAAGATCCTCTATGCAGAACTCGACAAGGTGGCTAAGAATGGTCCCGAGAAGGAGATGTTTGACAAGACTATCCTCAACATGAAGAAGGACTATGCTGAGAATCTCAAGCAAAACGGCTACTGGCTCAGCCATATGATTGACTTCTTCTTCGATGGTCGTGACTTCCAGACTGACTACGAGAAGACGCTCAACGGCATCACGCCTGCAGACGTACAGAAGATCGCTCAGGAGCTCCTCAAGCAGGACAACCACATCGAGGTGATCATACGTCACGCTGAGGGCGCTAAGTAAATAACCCTAGCAGCTATACGGAGACCTATCGCATGTGCGACATGGCTCTGTAAGTAGCTAACAGACTAACTACGAGAGCGAGTAACTCCAGAGGCGATCCTCTGAGTTGCTCGCTCTCACTATGTATGCTTGGCAAGCTCTAGATAGACCGGTATGGAGACTGTTGCATAAAGGCGAATCGCTGTGTTGCTTTCGGGATTCGGCTTCGGTCACATACGGATGTATGCTCCCTTCAGACCTCACCCTCAGCGCCTTGCGCTTCATCCTTTCTGCAAAGTCTAGACAATCTTGCAAGCAAGATTGTGAGACTGTTGACCTTTGCAACAGTCTCATGACAAAATTGTTTCATCTCGATTACGATAGAGTGTTGCATATATGAAGAATAAGTCTTACCTTTGCAACGTGTTTTTCATGGTGTTAGATTTTAAGGTTAATGAGAAGGGGCTGTCGTACTGACAGCCCCTTTTTTTATGGTCACTGGCATCATCAATTCTAGTCCTTCTTGCGAAGAGTGTGCTGGCTGTACGCGTGATGTCGTGGCAGTCTCATCTTTTTGTATTACATTTGCTGTAGTATCAAAGTGATCACACTATGAAAAGAGTTTATCTATCCGTACGCTCACTCCTATCCGCTGGAGCTTCTCTCCTACTCGGATGGCTGGGATTCGCTAGTTGCACAGAGTCCCTAGGGGGCGGAATGGCTGAGTACGGCACGCCTACAGTTGACTATGAGTTCAAGGTGCGTGTAACCGACCAAGACGCTAAGCCTGTCGAGGGACTTCAAGTAGACCTACGCAACAGCCATGGAGTCGAAAAGGAACTCACCGATGCTCAGGGCAATGCTGAGCTAGATGGGAGCTACACAGGCTTTCACAGAGATCATCAGGTAGTCCTAGAGGTGAAGGACATCGATGGCGAGAAGAATGGCGTCGTTGCAGACAAGCAGGTCTCCGTAGAGGTCAAGGAGAGCGACTTCGTCAGCAAAGGCTCTAAAAGGTGGAACAATGGTAAGGTCAAGAAGGAGATAGAGATCCAAGTGGAGCGTAAGTAGTCGGGACAGACCACTTACCCGTCACTCATATTATATTATGAAGCGAACACTCTCAAACATCTTTTCCAACCTAATCGTTGGTACGCTACTCGCACTGATCGGTTGCTTAGGCTTCTCCAGCTGTAAGACGCGCACAACGCATAGGACTAGCGAAGGCGACAAGGCGGAGCAGCCCGACACGACTACGCTCGTCAAGCCCAGGCCTAGACCAGACGGCATGGGCATGGTGATGTATGGCACGCCTACGACAACTTTCGAGCCCAAGCAGATAGTGATCCCTGAGGAGCAGGAGTAAGTCATACCTTGTGATCCCGTCAATGAAACTGAGCAAGCATAAGTCCGTCGGGCAGACGCTCTTACGTCCAGCATTCAAGCAGCGCATCGCACTAGACCTGCATCGTATCTTGCAGGCGGAGAATGTGCGCCGGCATCCGATGACGACGCTCTTCTGGGAGTGCACGCTGCGCTGCAACCTGCACTGCGGGCACTGCGGCAGCGACTGCCGTGTGGAGAGTGGTGTCGACGAACTATCGGTCGCTGACTTCATACAGATCATTGATGGGCTGACACCTCACGTCGATCCCAACAAGCTACTAGTCATCTTCACGGGTGGCGAGGCACTCGTGCGGAAGGACATCGAGGAGGCGGGGCTAGCGCTCTACCGTCGTGGCTACCCTTGGGGCATCGTGACCAATGGGATGCTACTCGACGCACAGCGCTTGGATAGCTTGCGCCGTGCCGGACTACACACAGCGACGGTGAGCCTCGATGGCTTTGCCGAGGCACACAACGCTCTGCGTGGACATCCGCTCAGCTACGAGCGAGCTTGGCGGGCGATACAACTACTCACACAGGCCGAAGACTTGGTCTGGGACGTGGTAACCTGTGTCAATCCGATGAACTTTGACACGCTCCCCGCCTTTCGTCAGCAACTGGTCGATGCGGGTGTGAAGCGGTGGCGACTCTTCTCGATCTTCCCTGTGGGGCGTGCTGCGGAGAATAAGCAGCTCCAGCTCTCCGACAGTCAGTACTACCAGATGATGCAGTTTATCATCGAGACGAACGAGGCGGGAGAGATCGAGGCGCAGTATGGTTGCGAGGGCTATTTAGGCGCCTTCGAGGGGCGTACGCGTCAGCAGTTTTACCAATGTCGTGCAGGCGTAAACATAGCCTCTATCCTATGCGACGGCTCTATCAGCGCCTGCCCGAGTATTCGCTTTGACCACAAGCAGGGCAACGTGCATCACGACGACCTGTGGCAGGTGTGGGAGGAGCGCTTCGAGAGTTATCGTGATCGCTCGTGGGCTAAGACAGGTCCCTGTGCCGACTGCAAGAGCTGGAAGTACTGTCTAGGCAATGGTATGCACCTACGAGACGATGAGGGCAAGCTCCTCGTCTGCCACCTCCAGCGTCTTGAAGCCGGTGCCGAGGCACTACATGCCTCTAGAGCAAGATGACCCATCAGTCGCTGTCGCCTACGGAGCTGATCGTGCACTATGCACACGATGAGCTACGCTTGAGTGCCGTAGGCTTAGCCCCAGCTGGGGCGGTTCCACCAGAGGTGTGGCAAGCTTATCAGCAGACCATCACGGGAGAAGCTTACGCCGGCCTAGACTACCTACAGCGTTACGATGATGTCCGTGCGGATCCACGCAAATTACTCCCCGAAGCTAAGTCAATCATAGTCGTGGCGCAGAGCTATTACCCGCCTGTCAAGCAGCCACTAGAGGCACCCCAAGTAGCTTACTACGCATACGGACGCGACTACCACAAGGTGGTGCGCAAAAAGCTCGATCGTCTCCTCGCATTCATCCAGTCTGAAATTGACCAAACAGCCACGGGTCGCGTCTGCTGCGACACGGCTCCGCTACTGGAGCGTTACTGGATCATGCAGAGCGGACTAGCCTACCAGGGACGCTCGAAGATGATGATCATACCTCGTCTAGGCACATTCTTTATCTATGGCTTCCTCGTTGTATCCCTACCGCTAGAGTACGGCGCAGCGATAGATCGTAGCTACTGTGGTCGCTGTCGGAGATGTATCGACCATTGTCCTGGAGGAGCTTTGCAGGTCGACGGCACTTTCCTCGCCGATCGCTGCCTGAGCTACCTAACGATCGAGCATCGGGGGGCGTGGCCCGAAGGCGTTGCTGAGCGTCTAGGTAATAGACTCTTCGGCTGTGACGTCTGCCAAACGGTCTGTCCGCACAATGCGCACTGCGCACCACACGACGAACCAGACTTTATGATCCGCCCCGCCATTGCCCAGCTAACTTATGAGCAGCTGGCAAACTTTACCCCACAGCTCTACGAAACCTTAACGATAGGCTCCTCGATGCGACGATGCGCCTACGAAGACCTCCTCCGCAATGCCCAGGCGGTCTTAGCCAACCATACCACTCCCCTATGACAAGACACTACAATATAGCAGACCTACGAGGACGCTTCATGCGCCGACTAAAAGACTACGGTCTCCCCCTCTCCATACTCATCGGCATCGTGGGCTATCGCCCGCTCTCCACGCTGAGCCCCGCCATCCCCTATATGCTGATGCTGATGCTCTTCTTTAGCTTTCTCAAGCTCACCCCTAGAGACCTGCGCATACGACCCGTTCACTTCCTCCTACAGCTCATACAGATCTTACTAGCCGTGGGCGGCTACCTACTGGTGCGCTACTCGGGCATCTCCGAGAGTACACTTCTCGCCGAGGGACTCATGATCTGCTTCTTCTGTCCCGCAGCCTCCGCGTCACCCGTGGTCATCGGCTTCCTCGGAGGCAATGTAGCCCTAGGCACCACCTATGTCCTGCTCACCAGCGTGGGGGTCATCGCCTTAGCACCGCTCCTGCTAGGCTTCTTCGGCAGTAGTGCGATGGACTACGGAGCCACCTTTGTGCAGATCTTCTACCGCGTGCTACCCGTCATCACGCTGCCCCTACTCCTCGCTTGGGCCGTCCGCTACGGCGTCAAGCCCGTCTATCGGGTACTCACGAAGATCCCCTCAGCCAGCTTTTGGGTATGGCTCCTCTGCCTCTCACTCATCATGGCCAATACGGTGCACTTCATTGCTGAGGAGCCACGAGAGATGATCCCAACGATGATCCTGCTAGGCGTCATGGGGCTGATCGCCTGCATCGTTCAGTTTGCCCTCGGCAAGTGGCTCAGCAAGCGAATCCTCGGCGAGAGCATCACCCTCGGGCAGAGCTTAGGACAGAAAAACTCAACCATCGCCATCTGGCTAGCGCAGAGCTATCTCAACCCGCTCTCCTCCGTCGCTATGGCAGCCTACTCTATCTGGCAAAACCTCCTCAACGCCTACCAGATACACCGCGCCACGCAGCGCTCCAACCAAAAGCCCTCTTATAAGCGAAAGTCTAAACAAAACGATTAGAGGCCCCTCCTTATGACGAAACGAAAAAGGATAACGCTGCTGGTCATCGGAGCTATGGCTCTGGTGATGCTGCTCTGCGGACTATGGCTATGGCGCTCTATGCGCACGAGCAATCCGTGGGGCGCTCAGACTATTGGCGACATAGCCACACCCGCAGGCTACAGCCGTGTGGAGGCTCCCGCAGGGAGCTACACGGCTTATCTACGCGCCCTACCCTTGAAGCCGCGTGGTGCTAGGGTGCAGCTATACACGGGGGGCGATGCGCGCTTGCAGTTTCTCTCCACTGCGGTGATTGACCAGGACATCCTCAGCAATGATGAGCAGTGTGCCGATGTGACTATGCGTCTGCGGGCTGAGTACCTTTGGCAGAAGGGACGCTACCGAGAGATCAGCTTTCGCAATGTCCATGGCAAGACGATGCGCTACTCTGGCGGAGCGTCTCGTAGTGCCTTCGAGCGGTATATGCGAGGCGTCTATGGCGCTTGCAGTACCTTCTCGCTCTATCAGGAGACCAAGCCCCGTGCTATACAAGATGTGATGCCAGGCGATGTGCTCGTCTACCCGGCACGGCCAGGGCGCAAGTACGGTCATGCCGTTATGGTGGTCGATGTGGCACGGAGCAGATCGGGCAAAGTGGCGATCATGTGCATAGAGGGCAATACCCCCGCTCGTGAGAAGCACCTCGTGCGCAATCCCAACCCTCTGCACAACCCGTGGTTTATACTCAATGAGGGAGACGAAGCGATACAGATCTCAGTCTTCCGCTTTAACAAAGACGAGCTCAGACATTACTAACTCCATAATAATATGAGACGAGCCCTCTTACTCCTCACCCTACTCCTCAGCAGCCTCCTCACCCTCTCAGCTCAGACCTATATCTATAGCGGAGATAAGCGGTACGACTACGACTCACAGGTCATCGCCACGTGGGACGGCACCCGCCTCTACAGCGGGGACAAGCGATACGATTACAATTCACGAGTCATCGCCACGTGGGACGGAACCCGACTCTACAGCGGGGATAAGCGATACGACTACGACTCACGGGTCATTGCCACGTGGGACGGCACCCGCCTCTACAACGGCGACAAGCGATACGACTACAATTCACGAGTCATCGCCACATGGGACGGCACCCGTGTCTACAGTGGCGACAAGCGATACGACTACGACTCACGAGTCATCGCCACCTGGGACGGTCCCCGCATCTACAGCGGCGACAAGCGGTACGACTACGACTCACGAGTCCGCTACACCATCGAGGGGCACCTCCCCGTTGCCGTTGCCATCTACCTCATCTTGTGATCCTTTTGGAGAGAGCAACATAAACATTGCCATAGCCCCACACCACATACCTTATGCTACTCATATCTCTACTCCTCTGTAGCCTCTCAGCCCTCTACCCGTGCTATAGAGCCTGGGAGCGACTGAAGCACTCCTTTAGCGAACCTGCCTTGGCGCTCTTTATGGCGATGGCACTCTATACGCTCTTTCTCCTATATGGCACCGTGGTGCGACTCTTGGGAGGCAGTGCTATCGATGCGATTTATAGTAGTATGGTTGCCAAGAGCGGGATTGGGTTTGACCTGTTCATCTTGCTACTCACTGGGGTCACCGCAGCACTAATCCCTGTCAATCTCCTCATGGGGCGCATCATCAGGAGGTACCGACGGACGGGCATCATCATCTTAGGGGGTATCATCCTCCTTTTGGCCATCCTGAGCATCCCCGTCAGTATGATGATAGGCGATCTAGGGCAGCTAGCCCCTGAGATGGCCTCGTTCGGCAGTAGCTTGGTGGGGTGCTTCTTCCTTGAGTGCTGTGGAGTGATGGCTTACTTTGCTTGGCTGCTCGGCTTGACCTATCAGGAGTTTTGCGTCATCGGCAATATCTACATGCAGGGCGCCATCTGCCTACTCGCAGCTCTAGCGCCACTCCTTCTCTGTATACGTACGAAGCAAGCCCCGTGGAAGTGGCTCCTCAGCGGGGGCAATGCGCTCCTACACCTCGTCATCATCTCATGCTTTTTCGGCCACTACTGGATGCCCTTGGAGAGCGCTTTCGACCTCTGTGTCCAAGACCTCAACCACATCGGCGCCCTCTTTGGTAGCTCCTATGTGATGGTCAATATCATAATCTTCGTCATACTCTTTGTGGTCGACCTCGCTCTCAACGCCCTACTCTACCTACTCCTAGCAGGCAAGCTTACCGCTACACAAGCTGGCGAAAAGAGTTCGCAGCAGGACCACAGGACAAGCTCTCAAGACAATTGCTAAGCCCCTTTCATCAGATACATCCCTATGAAAAAGAAGATCCTCACGGCCCTGCTCCTCTTACTCCTCGTCCTGTCAGCAACTTGGTTCTACAAGCTACTCTTCCTATGGCTCGCCCTACTCCTCTGGCGCAAAGAGCTCCTGAGCAAGATCCCCTACCGTCATGCTAACCGCATCATGATCGCGCTAATGGTGGTCACACTCTTTATCGCTATGCCCCGCTACCGCACGAACTCCTCCGATCGTGTCCAGCTCATCTACCAAGACAGCGAGGGGCATGCTACCACGCCACCACTCTACCAGTACCTAGCCAATACGATCGTCCCCGAGGAGGAGGCTATGAGCTGGGGACTACGCGTAGCAGCCATCTTACCGCGGGAGGCTATGTCGTCGCTCTCCAAGAGCCTCATCAATCAGTACAAAGATGAGTACCGTTCCTGTGGCAATCGTTGCTTTACACGTCCCATAAGGAGCTTGAGATGGTCCACCTCCAACCCCATGTCGGGTGTCTGCTCCCAGTTTTTCAATAGCTTTGCAGCCCCTCATCAGGCGGTCTATCTGATTCGTCCTAAGCAGTATCAACGCGACAAGAGCTATCCGCTCGTTGTCTTTTGCCATGGAGGGCTGGGCAACTGGAAGCTCTACACCAGCATACTCCGTCAGCTGGACAACTGCGTCGTCCTAGCCATCCCCTCGCACGACCTCACGGGCTTCTTCAGTCCGAGCGACATCGCTGGGATCTTTGACCGTCAGATCCCCTTCCTCGAGGAGCGGGGCTACCATATAGACCGCAGCCAGTTGCACCTCATGGGACTCTCCAACGGCTTCACCGCCAGCGACATCGCCTATCGCAACTACGGTAAGCGCTTCAAGAGCATCACCTACATCTCCTGTCAGCCTAGTCAGACGAAGCGCATCGGTGCCAAAGTCATACTAATCGGTGGGGGCAAAGATGAGACCGCTGCCAACCAGCCCGCTCTAGCTAAGCGAATGCGTGCCAATGGCATGCAGACGGCACTCTACTGGGACGCTGCAGACACGCACTACACGCTCCTGCACAACCGCAAGGCGATCGTTGCCTTACTCAACAAAGAGCTAGAGCTATCCTAGCTGCCAGAGCTTATCCTCTCAAAAGAAATAGCTACATTTGTAACAACAAACCAGCAACTTACTCAATACGATGAAGCGAATCATGGCTCTACTGCTAAGCCTTGTCTGCTTAGCCACTACGCTGTCCGCTCAGGTGCAGGGCACGACAGACCTCTCTGCGCAAGACTTGCCCACCTTGGAGCGAACCTTTGACACATTCTCACCCGACCT
>OLQA01003909.1_pt1 | contig 10230 bp, 9 predicted proteins | sample 1673151 | NCBI WGS metagenome assembly OLQA01 (sample SAMEA3136760, study PRJEB25190) | human gut metagenome | biome: human gut; feature: human-associated habitat; material: faeces | place: Austria | collected 2013 | reverse complement strand
CGCGGGTACAGAAGTGGTCAAAGAAAGAACTGTTGGAGATTCTCAGTAGCGGTTAAACGGAGAAGGTCATTTCATTCACACATACAAATGTGACGGAAATCCACTTCCAAGTTTTGAAGGAGAACCAAAGCTTGTTGCAATTCCGGATGATATGGACACATTTGCAGACACACTCTGGAACAGTCTGAATGCAGATAATAAAGTATCTCTGTTTGTAAGATATATTGATATTGAGACAGGAACATACGAAAGCAAGATCATCAATAAGAATAAATAGTATACAAAGGTGAAGAAGGAGCAGGAATCATGAATGAATTAGAACTCAAATATGGATGTAACCCGAATCAGAAGCCGTCACGTATCTATATGAAAGACGGAAGTGATCTCCCGATCAAAGTTCTGATGGGACGTCCGGGATATATTAACTTTCTAGATGCATTTAACGGATGGCAGCTGGTATCGGAATTGAAAAAAGCAACCGGACTTCCGGCAGCAACTTCCTTTAAGCATGTGTCACCGGCAGGTGCTGCAGTCGGGCTGCCGCTGGATGAAACTCTTGCAAAAATTTACTGGGTAGATGACCTTGGAGAACTTTCTCCGCTTGCAAGCGCTTATGCACGTGCAAGAGGTGCAGACCGTATGTCTTCATTCGGTGATTTTATTGCGCTTTCTGATGTCTGTGATGTTGATACGGCAAGACTGATCAAGAGAGAAGTATCGGATGGAGTGATCGCACCTGGATATGAACCGGAAGCACTGGAGATTCTTGCACAGAAAAAGAAAGGTAATTACAATGTGATCCAGATCGATCCGAATTATGTTCCGGCACCGACTGAACACAAGGATGTATTTGGTATTACTTTTGAGCAGGGAAGAAATGAACTGAAGATCGATGATGATTTCTTCTCAAATGTAGTGACTGAGAACAAAGAAATTCCGGATCACGCAAAGAGAGATCTTGCAATTTCCATGATTACTTTAAAATATACACAGTCAAACTCTGTATGCTATGTAAAAGACGGACAGGCAATCGGAATCGGAGCCGGACAGCAGTCCCGTATCCACTGTACCCGACTTGCAGGACAGAAGGCAGATAACTGGTGGCTGAGACAGTGCCCGAAAGTACTTGCTCTTCCATTTAAAGAAGGAATTAAGCGTGCAGACCGGGATAATGCAATTGATTTGTACATTGGTGAAGAATATATGGACGTACTGGCAGACGGAACCTGGGAAAATATTTTCACTGAAAAACCGGAAGTATTTACCAGAGAAGAAAAGAGAGCATGGCTTGATAAGCTGACGGGTGTGGCGCTTGGATCAGATGCATTCTTTCCATTTGGAGATAACATCGAACGTGCACATAAGAGCGGTGTTACATATATTGCAGAACCGGGTGGATCAATCCGTGATGACAATGTAATTGATACCTGCAACAAATACAACATGGCGATGGCATTTACCGGAATCCGTTTATTCCATCACTAAGATAATAAAGAGGCAAAGTTCCTGCAGAGGTAGAAGATCTACCTTTGCGGGAATTTTTTATTTTTAACAGAAAATGAAGCTTTCTATTGTATAAAAAAGATTCCGGAAGAATAATCTGTTGAAAAAATAAACAGATATGCGACAAATGTGGAAAAATGTCGTTAAAAAATAAACAGAACCGATAATCTGAAGATTTATTATTTAGTAAGGGATTACATAATATATATGTAACAGCCAGCAGGAGGAGGCGAATCTATGGGTATTATTGAAATCCTTTTAATTTCAATCGGGCTTTCATTTGATGTATTTGTTGTACATATCTGTGTTGGAGCAGGATTTTCGAGGAAGCATGGAAAAGACACACTTTTATCCAGTCTGCTTTTTGGAGGAATGCAGCTCCTTGCACTGATCCTGGGAAATGTTGTTGCAGATATTCTGAAGCCGGACAGAAAAATGAATGAGACGATTTCAACAGCAGCAAGTGGATGGGAGCTTTTGTCGGTGCTGATATTTATCGGACTTGGCATTTATATGATCTGTAAAGCAAGAAATAATAAGCAGATCTTTGAGCGGAGAAACGATGAAATAAACTGGAAACGGCTTAGAAAACTGGCAGTACTTACCAGCGTAGATGCGTATTTTGCCGGAATGGGTATCGGATTCTGGAGTGTGGAGATCCTGGAACAGGGAATGGTATTGCTTCCGGTTACGATCATTCAGTGCTTTCTTGGTGTGGAGGTCGGATATAGATTGGGCTGTGAATATAACTGCAAAGCTTACTGGATCGGTGGGATATTATTCCTGATCGCCGGGGCAGATATGGTGGTTACGCATTTTTTATTTTAAAATAGCAGGAGGAAAAGAGTATGGGCGAATTGACACATAAAGCAGCAAGGGCAGCATTTGGCGGAGCAATTGATTTGGCAATGCGAAAAATGGATAAAGACAGAGAAAAAGGTCTGCTTGATCTTGTTGATCTGACCGAGCGTTTCATGGGAGACAATTTCCAGAAGAGCTCCTATGAAGGCGCAAGAAAGATGATACAGGATCCGGATTCGAAGTGGATGAGTTATGTGAATCGTGCATTGGATGAAATTGACCCGCATGTTATTAAACAGACAGCATTAAACCTTGGATTTGAAGCGGCGTTCCATGGAACGAAGACAGTCCGCAGTATGAGAGAGGTACATCAGTGCAATATTCCGTGGCTGATCCTGATGGATCCGACAAGTGCATGTAATCTTCATTGTACCGGATGCTGGGCGGCAGAATATGGGCATAAACTGAATCTTACATATGAAGAGATGGACAGCATCATTACGCAGGGAAAAGAACTGGGGATTTATTTCTATATGTATACAGGCGGGGAACCGTTAGTAAGAAAAAAAGATATTATCAGACTTTGTGAAAAGCATTATGACTGCGAATTCCATGCATTTACAAATGGAACACTGGTGGATGATGAATTTTGCGAAGAGATGAGAAGAGTCGGCAACCTGTCCCTTTCAATTAGTCTGGAAGGATTTGAAGAGGTCAATGACATGCGCCGTGGAGAGGGTGTATTCGACAAGGTTATGGCAGCTATGGATCGGTTAAAGAAATATGGACTGATCTTCGGTACGTCAATCTGTTATACCAGAAAGAACATTGAAACGATTACATCGGATGAATTCCTGGATATGATCATCGGAAAGGGATGTCGTTTCACCTGGTATTTCCATTATATGCCGGTTGGAAATGATGCAGCACCGGATCTGCTTCCGACAAAGGAACAGAGAGAATATATGTATCACCGGGTAAGAGAAATCCGCGGTGCAACAGGTGGAAAGCCGATTTATGCAATGGATTTCCAGAATGACGGAGAATTTGTCGGAGGCTGTATCGCAGGTGGAAGAAACTACTGCCATATCAATGCGAATGGAGATGTAGAACCATGTGTATTTATTCACTATTCTTCTGCAAATATTCGGGAAGTCACTCTGCTGGAAGCTCTGAAACAGCCACTCTTTATGGCATACAGAGACCGGCAGCCTTTGAATAGCAATCATTTGCGTCCTTGCCCGATGCTTGAAAATCCGGAGATTCTTCAGGAAATGATCAAAGAGACCGGTGCAAAATCGACCGATCTGCAGTCACCGGAAAGTGCGGAACATTTGTGCAGTAAGTGCAAAGCTTATGCCTGTGAGTGGAAAAAAACAGCAGATCAACTATGGAAAGAGCATCCGCATCAGCAGAAGGGTTACACAAATTACAAAAAATGCGTGGAAAAGCAGTAAAAAAACAGAAAAAAAGCGGTTTGAAAAAACGTTTTGTTTGTGATAAAATATTCGTCAAGAGAAATGGGCAGGAAAAAGAGGACAACATATGGAAAGAAAAAGAGAATTAACAAAAATCCTGCTTGCGGAAAGCTTTAAGGAACTACTGATAAAAGGATCTTTTGATAAGATAACGATTAAAATGATCACAGATCAGGCAGGAGTCATCAGACCGACTTTTTATAATTACTTTCAGGATAAGTATGAAGTGATGGAATGGCTTCTGGAGACGGAGGTTTTTCAGCATATCCGTGAGATGACTGAAGACGGGATGGAAAGAGAAGCCATTTATCTGTTGTTCCGAAAGATGGAGAAAGACCGGGTTTATTATCAGAAAGCATTTGAAGCGACCGGTCAGAATGGGTTTGAGGAAATTCTTGAAAAGAAGATCTGTCAGCTGATCGAAGAGATGGTGGGCAGACATAAGATCAAGCTTGAGAAGCTTCAGGGAATCAAAGACAAAAAAATTTTTCTGGAGTTCCATACGATCACCGTTGTAACCGGACTCAAATACTGGCTGACCAGCCGGGATATTCATCTGTCGGCGGATGAAGCGATGGAGTATTATCTGTTCCTGATGTCGCATCCTATTTTGGAGCTGCTTGAAAAGTAAAGAACAAAATATAAATTTGAGAAGAATCTGGGAAAATCCGGGTTCTTCTTTTTGTTTTTCTGTCCGGCGAGCGCCGCATCGGACGGGCCGGTCTCGGTCTTGCTCTCGCCGCCGCCGATGTGGTCGACGATCAGGATCATGGCGCCGAGCAGCGCCGGCACGAGATAGCCGATGAACATCGCGGCGCTGCTGGTCATGTCGCCGCGGACGATGCCCACGACCACGCTGATGACGCCGAGAATGATGAGAAAAATACCCATGAACTTCGTTCTGGACATGGTGAAAACTCCTTCTCCGGTTGGATTTCCGGTACGCTTACTGTGCGTAGTACCGGGTGAGGACGGTGGCGGCCTGCGCGCGGGTGGCATTGCCGCGCGGCTGCAGATAGACGGACTGCTCCAGGGTGATGCCGGCGATGAGCTTTTGCCCGACGGCCCAGCGCATGGCGTCCACGGCCCAGTCATTCACGCTGCCCGCGTCGGCAAAACCGCTCAGGTCTGCGGAGGCTTTGGCCTTGTCCGGGGCGGCCGTTTTCGTGTAGCGGAAGAGGATCGTGGCCATCTGCTCGCGCGTGACGTTGTTTATCGGGGCGAACGTGGTATCGGACATGCCGGTGACGATGCCGTTCTGATAGGCCCAGAGGACGGCGGCGGAGTACCACTCGTCGGTCCTCACGTCCGTGAACGGCGTCTTGCCGCTGACGCTCGGGCTGCCGTTCATGCGGTAGAGCACGGTCACAAGCATACCGCGCGTCATGGTGATGTTCGGGCTGAACTCGGTGGGGGACGTGCCGAGCATCAGGTTGTGGCTGCTGGCATAGAGCGCTGCGTCGAAGTACCAGCTGCCGGCGACGACATCCGTAAACGGAGACTTGGGCATGGTGCTCATATCGAGCGAGAACGAGACGGTGAGCGACACGGCGCTGCTGCCGGTGGCGTAGGTGTAGCTCGGCTTTTCGACGGCGGCGCTGTAGCGCGCGATGCCGGCCTCTTTGTCGTAGCTGGCGCCCTTGACGGCGGTGATGCTGCCGATGTTGTCCTTGCCGACGATCTGGCTGAGGTCAAACAGGCCCACGCCGTTTTCCGTGCCGGTGAGCGCGTAGCTGCCGGGCAGGGTCTGCACATGACCGGTGTCGGTCTCGGCGTCCTTGATGGGCAGACCGGTCAGGTCGAGCGTGGCGAGTTGGTTGCCGCCGCAGTAGATCTCACTCAGGTGCGTGTTTTTCGACACGTCGAGCGCGGTGAGCTTGTTGTTCTCGCAGTTGAGCGCCACGAGCGCCGTGAAGTATTCGATGCCGGTCAGGTCGGCGATGCCGAGGTTGCTGCAGTTGAGCTCCGACACGTGGCGCAGCTCGAGCGCCGAGAGCCGGCTGTCGCCGTTGACGTCGGCGGTCTCGGCGAGCAGGGTGCGGAAGGCCGCATCCGGGAACGTGGCTTCATCGAGCGCGACGCCGGTCGTCATGTTCTGCATCTCAAAATACACGGCCATGGACGGCAGGCCCTTGCGCCCGGTGTCGTACTGATAGGTGAAATAGTCCGGCGTCTTGGCATACACGGCGGCGCCGGTCTGCTTGTCGTAGTTTGCGTCCGGCACGCGCGCAACGCTGCCGATGTTGTTCTTGCCGACGATGGCGTCCAGGTACACGGTGCACTGCTGCCCGTCCGTGACGGCGCCGGTCTGCTCCGGCAGGTACTGCGGGCTGAGGATCGGGTTTGCGGTCTTGCCGTCGCCCTGCGCGGTGGCATTGAGTGCGGTGCAGCCGCTCAGGTCGAGCGCGGCGAGCGCGTTGTCGCTGCAGTCGAGCGACTCGAGCGCGGTGCAGCCAGTCAGTTCAAGCGCAGCCAGATCGTTGAGACTGCACGTGAGCACCTTGAGCGCCTTATGCCCGCTCAGATCGAGCGCGGTCAGGCGGTTGGCGCTGCACTCGAGCGTAGTCAGCTTTTCGGCGGCGGACACGTCGAGCGCGGTCAGGTCGTTATACGAGCACGCGACGGTTTTCAGCGCGGTGCAGCCCGTGAGATCGAGCGCCGTGAGCGCGCAGCTCGAGGCGTCGAGCGACGTGAGCGCGGTGCAGCCGGCGAGCTTCAGGCTCTGCAGCTTGTCGCAGCCGGACACGTCGAGCTTTTCGAGCTTGGTCATGCCGCTCAGGTCGAGCGTCGTGATCTGGTTGTTGCACGCGAGCAGCTCGCGCAGGTTCGTGAAGTGCTCGATACCGGTCATGTCGGCGACCTTCGTGATCTGCATTTCAAACAGGTCAATGCACTGTACGGCCGCACACTCGGCCGCGGAGAGCTTGTTGTCCTTGTTCGTGTCGCAGTAATCGGTCACGTACGTGCGCAGCGCCGCATCCGGGAAGTGCTCGGCATCGACCGGGATCTCGCCCGCTGCCATGACCGGCACGCCCAGCGCCAGCAGCATCACGGCCGCCAGCAGCAGGCAAAACGCCTTTTTGAGATGTTTCATTGCGGTTCCTCCTGTAAAAATTCCAGAAAACGCGGTATTTGTCATTGCCTTCATTGTATCAGGTCTGCCGCTGCGGGTCAATCTCCAGTTGCGGTGCAGTGGTTTCCCGCGCGCCGCACGTGCACGGCGTGCTTGGCCACGAGCAGCATGGCGGCCATGCCCAGATAGCCGTAGACCGGGTAGACGGTGCCGATCAGGTCGCCGAAGCCGAACAGACTTCCGGCGAAGGCGGCGGCCGTGAGCACGAGCAGCAGGGCCGTACGGTGCCCGGCCAGCCGCGCGGACTTCTGCCCGGCGTAGGTCAGCACGGCCACGAGCGAGGACACGCTCGTGCCGAACATGCCGAGAAACAGCAGCACGGCGTACACAACGCCGGCTGTGCCCAGCCGGCAGGCGAGGTCGAGCATGGGCAGCTGTGCCCCGACGCTCTCCGGACTCACGGCCAGCGCGGCGAGCACGCCGAGCGCGACCGCCAGCAGCAGCACGCAGCCGAGCACCGTGCCCCAGACGGCGGTGCCGGGTTTCTTCAGGTGGCGCGTCAGCGGGGCGAGGATGCCCACGGTAGCAAAGAAATTGTAGGCCGCGTAGTTCACGGCGCTCGTGGCCCAGTTGCCGAGCATGGGGTTCGTATCCCCGGCGGCAAAGGCCGCGGCGGTCAGCCCCGTGCGGTGCAGCCGGATGCCCGCGATGACGAGCGCGGCCACGATCATGCACGGCACGGCGACCGTGAACACCGACACCATGCCGCCGAGGCCGAAATACGCCGCCGCCGCGATGAGCACGCACGCGATGGCCGCGCCCAGCCACACCGGCAGGCCGAGCATCTGCTCGCCGAGCGCGCCGATGCCGGCGGCCATGATGCACACGACGCCGAACAGCAGCGCCGCCGTCAGCACGCCGACGACCGTACGCAGCCATGGGATGTCCGCACGCACGATCAGCGCGTCCATCGTCTCGATGCCGGTGCGCGCGCTTAGCCGCAGGAGCAGCACTCCGGTGCCGCCGAGCAGCGCGACCGCGAGCACGAGCCCCAAAAGCCCCCGCGCACCGAACGCGCCGAAATACTGCCACAGCTCCTGCCCGGACACGTACCCCGCGCCGAGAAAGCACCCGGCAAACGTCAGTGCCAGCCGCAGCGTGCCGATCTTCTGGGACATGATGATCTCCTCCCGTCCAAACTGTCAAGATAGCAAGCAGTATACCATATTCTGCGCGGGAAGCCAAGATGACCGCGCGGCAAATTGACAAATTGTGACCCGCGGCCTATAATGGCACAGACCCGTTTGGAAATATGGAGGGAAAAACGATGAATCAACCCTGTCTGGTTATCATGGCCGCCGGCATGGGCAGCCGCTTCGGAGGGCCGAAGCAGACGACGCCCGTGGACGAGTACGGCCATTTTCTGCTGCACTATTCGCTCTTTGACGCTTACCGCGCGGGCTTCCGCAAGGTCGTGTTCGTCGTCAAGGAGGACACGGCCGAGGAGTTTCGTGAGAGCGTCGGCCCGGCCGTGGCCGCGGCGTTCGACGTGCGCTATGCCTATCAGAAGCTCGACACGCTGCCGGCGGGCTATGCCGTGCCGGCGGGCCGTACGAAGCCGTGGGGCACGGCCCATGCCGTGCTGTGCGCTGCGCCCGAGATTGACGAGCCGTTCGCTGTTATCAATTCCGATGATTATTACGGCATCGAGGCCTACCGCCTGCTGTATGATTTTCTCGCCGTGCCGCGCCCCGAGCGGTCGTATGCCATGGTGGGCTTCCGTCTGCGCAACACCGTCACGGCAAACGGCAGCGTGTCGCGCGGCGTCTGCACGGAGCGCAATGGCATGCTCGAGAGCATCACGGAGCGCACGCACATCGAGCAGCGCGGCGCGGACGCCGCCTACACCGAGGACGGTGAGCACTTCATCGACCTGCCGGGCGATACGACGGTGTCCATGAACTTCTGGGGCTTTTCGCCGCTGTACCTGCGCGAGCTTGCGCGCCGGTTTCCGGCGTTTCTGGACGAGAACCTGCCGCGCAACCCGCTCAAGTGCGAGTATTTCGTCCCGTCGATCGTGGACGCGCAGCTGCGCGCCGGCACGGCGGACGTCACCATGCTGCACACGGACGACGCCTGGCACGGCGTAACGTATCACGACGACTTGCCGGATGTGGTCGCGGCGCTGCGCGCGCTGCGCGACGCGGGCAAGTACCCGGACAACATCTGGTGAGCGCCGCCCAACGAGAACCGCTTCGCCGGGTTCTCGCAGACACGCCCGCGGGGGACTTCCCCGCGGGCGCGTTTTTGTGATATACTGTTTTTATTCTTGCATTTTCACGAGGTGCTTATGAAGCAACTGGTTTTGGGCATCCTGGCGCACGTGGACGCCGGGAAGACGACGCTGTCCGAGGCGCTGCTCTACCGCACGGGCGCGATCCGCGACCTCGGGCGCGTGGACCACAAAAACGCGCACCTGGACACGCACGCGCTCGAGCGTGCGCGCGGCATCACGATCTTTTCGCGGCAGGCGCGCCTGACGCTGGGCGACACGGCGGTCACGCTGCTCGACACGCCGGGCCACGTGGACTTTTCCGCCGAGATGGAGCGCACGCTGCAGGTGCTCGACTATGCCGTGCTCGTCATCAGCGGCACGGACGGCGTGCAGGCGCACACGGAAACGCTCTGGCAGCTGCTGCGGCGCTACCGCGTGCCGATGTTTGTGTTCGTGACGAAGATGGACCTGCCGGGCGCGGATCGTGCGGCGCTCATGGCCGACCTGCGCGCGCACCTGAGCGGCGCGTGTGTGGACTTCACCGATCCCGACCCGGAGCAGATCGCCCTGTGCGACGAGGCGGCGCTCGAGCAGTATCTTGACACCGGCGCGCTGCCGGACGAGACCGTGCGCGCGCTCATCCGCAGCCGTAAGCTCTTCCCGTGCCTGTTCGGCTCGGGGCTGAAGCTCACGGGCGTGGACGCCTTTCTCGCGGCGCTTGAACGTTACGCAGCGCCGCCGGAGTATCCGGCGGAATTCGGCGCACGGGTGTTCAAGATCATGCGCGATGCGCAGGGCAATCGCCTCACGTGTCTGAAGGTCACGGGCGGGCAGCTGCGCGTGCGCGCGCCGCTGACGTATTTCCCCCGCGGGGCGGACGCGCCCGTGCAGGAGAAGGTGAACGCCATCCGGCTCTACTCCGGCGAGAAATTCGAGTCCGCAGAGACCGTCCCGGCCGGGGGCGTGTGCGCCGTGCAGGGGCTCACGCAGACGTATCCGGGGCAGGGCCTCGGCAGCGCGGCGGCGTCCATGCCGCCGTCGCTCGAGCCGGTGCTGACCTACCGCATCGGACTGCCGCCGGACGTGGACGCGCGCGCGTT
>OLQA01003906.1_pt1 | contig 10242 bp, 10 predicted proteins | sample 1673151 | NCBI WGS metagenome assembly OLQA01 (sample SAMEA3136760, study PRJEB25190) | human gut metagenome | biome: human gut; feature: human-associated habitat; material: faeces | place: Austria | collected 2013 | reverse complement strand
TCTATCTGAAGGACATTGTAGAGCGGAAGAAGATCAAGCGTGAGGATGTGCTGTCCGCGATTCTTGATCTGCTATGTTCGTCTATCGGCTCTCTGACCAACCCAACGAAGGTTGCTGCCGCCATCAACACAGTGCAGAAGCGTAGCGGTGAAAATGTCGTTGCCTTGAACACCGTGAAAGCCTATATGGATCACTTATCGGATTCCTTCCTCTTTACCGAATGCAAGCGCTGGGATGTGAAGGGCAAGAGCTATTTTGACTATCCCAACAAATACTACTGTGAGGACATTGGACTGCGAAATGCCCGTATCGGCTTCCGCCAGCAGGAAATGACGCACATCATGGAGAACATCATTTTCAATGAGTTGATGATCCGTGAATGCGCCGTTGACATCGGCATTGTCTACGGCAACGAGAAAAATACCAAAGGAAAGGTCGTGCCGGTCGCGCGGGAAATCGACTTCATTGCAACCTCCGGCGGCAAGAAGACCTATATCCAGTCTGCGTACGCATTGGGAACAGCGGAAAAGGCGATCACCGAGAATAAGCCTTTCGCGCTGACCGGTGATTCCTTCCCGAAGATCATTGTCCGTCATGACATCCGTAAGCGTTGGTATGATGAGGGCGGCATTCTCAATATTGGCGTCATTGACTTCCTGCTGGATGACACGCTTGTCTGAATCCTCTCAAAATAAAACTGCTCACCGTGATTGGCTCATGGTGGGCAGTTTTTCGCAGTACACCACATACCTCTCCCGCCCACCGCTGGCGTAAGGATGGCAGGTCAACAGCGTCAGCAGGTCGCGGTCTTGCTGTATCTTGATCTTGTCCACCTCGTGGGGCTGGATAATCTGAATGTCCGTTACGGTATAGGTCAGCGTTTCCCATAGATTCGTCAGCTGCACGGTGTCTCCAACCTGTAAGCGGTCTATATGCCGAAAGTAGTCCGCGCCGCGCCATCCACGGTGACCGGCAATGACGCAGTTGGTGTTATCCCCACCGATGGGCGCGGACGTGTTGCCCAGCACCGCCGCGCCTGCGGCAAGGTGTTCATCGGATGCACCCAAGTAGACCGGCATGGTCAGTTCCATGGTGGGAATTTCCAAGACGCCTATTACCTCGTCCTCGATGCCGTAGACAGTCAAGTCGGCGGCGGGCTCCTCACAGGCTTCAAGGTCGGTGAGGTTGCACTGCTTTTCTGCGTAAAGCTGGCGGTTATACTCTTGTAGAGCCGCCAGCAGTTCGGGATATTGCTGCTCCGGCTTTCGTTCTTTGAGGAAGCTCTGCACGGCGGCGTCTGTGTCGGCTTGCAGCCTATGTCCTGTGAACGCCGGCCACAGCATGACACAGATGCCCGCCACGGCCAACAACAGTACCGCCAGCAAGAGGTATGTCTTACGCATGGCGTTTCCTCCTCATCAGGAAGTATCCGCCGCCTGCAACAGCTACCGTGCCAAGACCGATGCCCAGACCGGTAAGGTAGTGCCGCGTCCACGAGGACGCGGCTGGTTTTTCTGCGGCGGCAGATGCTTCCTGTTCGGGGGTATAAGGAACGCGGTGCCCACGAACTAAAAGTCGGTGGGTGTTGATGGCAAACGGCGTACACGTCACCAGTGTAACCAAGTCCTTGCCATAGTCAACACGATAACCAGTGCCTCGGCTGTATTGCGGAGCTTCAGCAGTCCGCCGAAAAAAGTCCCGCCCTCAATAAAATTGGGCGGGATGATATAGGTGTCATATTCATTTGGTTTACTCACATTTAGTTCTCCTTCCTACCCTATGATCCAGAAAGGCCCACCGGCACCGGCACGGCCGCTGGCTTCATTCAGGATGATAGCCAGATCCCATGCCTGTTGGCTTCGGGTATAGTTGGCAGGGTCGGCCACCAGTATCTTTCCGTTCTCCACACCGCGCAGCACGATGAAGTGTCCTGAGCTGGTGAAATGACCTTTCAGCATGATTGCAACCACCAGCTTGCCTTGAGAGAGCGCATCCGCAATGCGCTGCCCTTCTGTTTTCCCGCAGCCCTGTACCGGAAGCCCCCACGCTTTGGCAGCACCGGGGATCAGCGAATGGTAGGAACCGCTTCTACTGCACCAGTAACCGTTTTCATAGGCCCAACGTGCCATCTCAACGGGATCGACCGTCTCGTTGGTCAGAGAAGATACCACCATTGCCATACAGGTAGGCCCGCAGCCGTAGGTGCCGATGTCGTCGGTGCCGTAGGGCTTGTGCGCGTACCGCTTGTCCAACTGATTATAGTAGACCACCTGCGCCGCGCCATCCGAGAAACGAATGTCGCCCAGAGATACAAGGCCGGTGAACTCGGCAGGCAGCAAGCCCTGCATCATACCATCGCCCAGGAATACGCTCAGGTTCTGGGCGTAGTTTTCCGCCAATCCCTTTTGTTCATCCGACAGAGCGAATATCTTATCCTCAAAATAGGCTTCTCCGTTGTAGACAATGGTATAGATCTTCCATATCTCCGTGACCTCCGTTTCCGTCACTGTGACCTTACCGGTTTTGGGATCCGTATTCGTTTCCGTTACCGTAGTCGTGCGAGACTCCTCCGTGCTCGCGAAGGTATAGAGAGCGTCCTTGGCCTTACGGATTACGTCCTCCATATCCTTGAGGGAGATAGATGTGTAGTCCTGATTTTTGGCGGCACAGTACATGGCAATGAAGCGGTTGGCGTTGTAGGTCGGGGAACTTTCGTATGGATTGATGATCTCCTTCTGGTCAGTGCCGGAAGCGGTAAAATCCGCGTCAATCCGGGCGCGAACATCCTCCTGCCCTTCCTCCAGCAAGTCGCTGATTGCCTGTGAGATCTGATTGATGTTCTCCACAATGACGGCGTTGTCGTTAAGAATCGGTGTGTCTGGACTTCCTTCAACCCCTGCCTTGGTCAACCCGCCGAAGATCAGGGAGGGCAGCAGCATGATGAACAGGACGGGAAGCACCAGCAACCCGGCAATGATGGCAGCAACCGCCTTGCGATGTGTCCAGAGTGCCGCTGCCGCCGCACCGTAAGGGCCTGCGGCAGCAGCACCTTTTGCCGCGCCGCTTACCATTTTTCCTGTCTTGATGGCGCCGCGCACGGCACCGGCAGCGTGTGCGCTGATCTCAGCGGCTTCGTTCAGACCGTTGCGTTCTTGCTGGGTCATATCAGGTCTTGTCCTTTCTGCGAGGCGGGTCAGGCAGACGCCGAATCAGGCTCTCACGATAGGAAATGCCGCCATCCGGATTCTGATAAGGCTTTTTCTCCACTATGTCCTGTGCGTACTGCCTATACCACTTTGCGCCATCCACGGTGGTGACGATAGTGTATTCCCGTTTTGGCTCCATATACTGTTCAGTGCTGTACATGGCAAAGGCACGACCATCAGGTTCTTCCTCAGAGGTCTCCGTGCCGGTGATATACCCACCGCCGATCTCCACATTGGAGAAGGTCGGAATATCCGCCGCGCCTTCACCAAGAGCCGTATAGCCCATATAGGACATGAGAGCGTCCGCTGCCATATTGCCGGACATGACATCCCCTGATCCCGCGCTGCCGGTGGCAATCCGGCTGATAACGTTATTGGCAATATCGCCGCCCTTGGTCATAGAGGCACGGAACGCCATGCCGGCAACGCCGCCGCTGCCTGTGCCGGTGGCGTTTCGGTATGCGCCGTTATAGAAGCTGCGATTGGCAACACCGGCCAGACCACCTTGCAGGAAGGTGTTGCTGTCACCGCCATTGCCACCGGTGCTTCCGGCTCGCCCTGCATTACCGCCTCGACCGCGTCCAGCGACGCCACGGGCGGCAGCAGTGCTCCGCGCGGCCAGCATCGCTTCTGCCAGCATAGAGCCGCCTGTATGACCCACATTGATGCCAAGGCCCTGCATGAAGCTGTCGATTTTCTGTGAGATCTTCAAAAATGCCACTGCGCACAGAAACCAGATAAACAGGTTTCCGGCCACGCCTTCTTTACCGGAGGCTGAGACCTGAGACTGCACATCTGATTCCGTCAGAGCAAAGGCCGGGATTGTGAGCGCACATATAACCAGTACGGACAACACGATCCCTGTGATGTATTTCGTTTTTTGATTCATGATCGTCTCCTATAGGGATAAGGGGTTTGCCAGGAAGGTTCCCACCATGGTGATGAACAGGCGAAGGCACCATGCGTTCATCAGCAGCAGAAACATCTGGCCGCCGAACATCCGGCACCACGCCTTGAAGATGTTGGAGGTGCTCTGCGCCGCGCCCGTAGCAAAAGCCACCGGTGCCGTGAATACCAGAACGCCCAGGAGCACATAACGCTCCGCCGCCTCAAATAGCAGCTTGATATAGTTCCACGCCAATATGAGTACGAGGATCAGGGCGATTAGAGCCACCGCGCCGTTGGCACAGACCCCAAGGATGGTAAGTATGACCGAATTGAAGTCGGCAAAGTTCAGTGTGGGCAGCTCAGACGACATGATCCACGCGTAGGGTGTCCCGCCGATTTTCAGTATCAGCTCCACGATTTCATCTGCGAAATAGGCCAGCAGGATAAACAGCACGGAGCGGATCGTCAGTTTTACCGGGTCTTCTGCCTCTACGCCTGCTATAAGGCCGTAGTTCTTGAATAGCTGCCAGATCAGGTTCAGCAGGATCATGCCGATAGCCAGTGCCACGAAGATGTTGTACATCGTCTCCGCGGCAGGGAAGTAGCGCAGGAAGGTGGTCATGTCGCAGCCCAGAGCCCCCAGCACAGAGGTGTTGATAAGGTCAAGACCGTACATGACCTGTTCCGCGATCCATTCTACAATGCCATCTAATATGCCCATAGCACTTCTCCTTTCTCAGCCGGGCAGTTTGGCGTTATCCGTTCCATCTGCCATCTGCGAAGAAGGGCGTCACATAGGACATGATGAAGCCCAAACCGTTAAGGATCGCCCATGTGATGATGATACGCTTGAGCCATGCGCGGCTCTCGTCCACAGTGCGGCCATTGCGGGAGAAGTTCATCATCAGCAGTGCCACCGACGCGGTGACAATGGCGGCAATGGTGGAGATAAGAAGAATCTGGTTATAGACATCCTTCATGATCTCATTGGCCTTCTCCCAGACGGTGGCGGCAAAGACAGGCTGGCAAAGCATTGCGGCCATGGTCACGCCCGCAAAGGCCGCATATAGTGCCATGCCGGGGCTTGCCCTGTGGAGATGTGTCTTGGTCAGGTCATGTTTTTTCACTCGTGATACCTCCTGTGATAGAAAAGATGTGGAGGGGCTACTCTCTAAAAGTCGCCCCTCTTGGACTGCCCAAATACCCGGAAACAAAATAACACCACCCCGTAGGATGGTGTTACTCGTATCGCCTTGGCATAGTTTTGAGCATACACAGTATAGCACACTTGGATTTACGCCGAAATCGCAAAACCGTGCCAATGTTGTGGCAAGAGGGTGCTAGTAAGAATTGCAAATAAGTACAAGAAAGGTTCTTTACAATTATTTGCAGACAATGTGGACAATTTGCTCAATTATTGTTATAATAAATATATTCAATTTACGCATTAGGAGAGAAAGATATGGCGCAAGCTAAACATGGCTCGGATATTGAAAACACACAAGACGATCTTCTAAATAAAGCCCAAGTAGAATTTCATTCCGTTATTAACACTTTTATTCTTCCACTTTGTGATTCACGGGGTAACCTGAAGCTTGTTAAAAAGCCTTCAATGAATACTGCTTTAGTTTCTTATGTGGAAAACGGAAAGAACAGTCCCTGCTTATATTTTTTCCCGTGCATTTCCCGAAACGGCCATACAACACCATTTTGTTATAAGGTAAAAACATATTCCCCCAAATCTATAGTTAAGCGTCTCAATGTCATTCTAAGGGAACTCTTAAAAGTCACTGAATATAATTGCTTCGATGGTAAAATACGAAAGCAACGTGACTACGGGAACGGCAAGCGCAGATACACATCATATAAGAACAAGACCCTCCAATTGGCATTTGAGCTTGGTATGTGTTCTTGGCTGGCTCCACACGATGGTGCATTCACACTACACGCCATGTTGTGCCGCATGGAGGAGTGGGCCTCAAAAACATATGAAGGGAGCAGTGTTCCGTTTGGTTTTGTAGTAGACTTTGACGCGAAAGCAAATAAAGACGCTGCCAGTTACTTGAGTTTTCTGCAGAATGACTGCAGTGCCGTTTTTACAGACGGTGTATTTTCTGGAATAAGACTGGATCAAAAAGGTAGAGTGCTTTCGTTTATAACACGGAATACCCCAATTAAAAATCACCAGCCAGAAAACGAAATGTTTGTGCCCTATCAGTTTTCGGATATCGCACAACATTGTTCCGGCAATGCAATTGGCGTTATTGTTCTGACTAATGGCGAAATACTCTTAGTTAAAAAACGTGCCATCTGCTTTGCTAAGCGAGGAACAAAATGGGTATCATTTGATTGGGATCGTATACGCTCACAGCTACTGCCTTACTTTTTGACAACCGAGAATGCTGATATAATCGATATTGAAAGAAAGATCAAGATTATTTACAACACAATACTGGATGTATCGTTTTCTCATGTTGGAGGTTGCTTATCTATCATTGTCCCTGGCATAGATGATGACGAAATATCTAAGGTAATCAAAGAGCGCTTCGATTTGAGTGTTGCTGGAAAGTTGCCTGACGGGGTAAGTTCGGAGAGCCAAGAAAAAATTAAGGTACTTAGCTATCTGCTAGTTGACAACAACTTTAACATTCGCTCGTTTTTCGAGCTTGATGCCCCGCTGAGAAAAGAAATATTGAGTCTTGATGGCGCAACCGTAGTTTCTCTTGACGGCTCGTTTTATTGTGCAGGTTCAATCGTTGCAGTTCCCTCAGGAAGTACAGGCGGTGGGCGTACAGCTGCAGCAAAAAAGCTTGCTCATCTTGGAGTAGGCATTAAGATTTCAGAAGATGGCTACGTTGAAGCCTATGGCTTACCAAGCAGTAAGACATCGGTCAAGTCAGAGAAGAAAGAACGAATGGATCTGCTGTTTAGGATTCGATAACTCTTCTTCGCCTTAAGCATATAGTGGCTTGACAAGCATGTGCTTGTTATGTATAATGTGTAGAACAAAGATTTTTTGTGGTGATGGTATGCTTGCGTGCTTATACGCATATACTTTTGTTAAACCATATGGGAACGGCCCATATTGTTTTACGTTCTTCTTGAGCCAGGATCTACTCTCTGAGTTGACTCCTCAGAAGACGAAAGATTCCTACAATACGGATTGTAGGAACGATAGCGGAGATGTTGCTTTTGCACATCTCCGCTATTTCATTTGGACACCAAAGAGAACCCCCGGCTCTGCCGGGGGGGTACAAAAGCCTATGGCGTGGAAGAGAGCAAAAAAGAAAAAGTCTCCAAGTTAGAGTAAGTGAAAAGTTTGCCGACCAACACTTACAAAAACGAGGAGACTAATTCATGACAAGCAATCCCGGTCGGGTGCAATCTCAGTTCAAAGTGGTATACTTCCTGTGCGCCGCCGCAGGTGACTACCAGCTGAAGCCACCTGTGCAGTGGAGGTACTCCTTCTATCGTAACCTCGCAGTCGTCGGATAATGGTAATAACATATATTGGGATTTAGGGCACGAAGCGCACGCCAACCCTTGTGCTGCAAGGATCTCCCGGACCTTGCGCTCGATTCGATGGCAGTTCATTTCTGAAACGCTATCGGCCTCATTTGAGCCGCTGGGCGTCGCTGCGGTCAGAGCGGTTTCCTCCTGCAGCTCCAGCTTGATGCCAAGGCTCATGGCGATCTCCTCCTTGTCCACCACGATGTCAGAAATTTGGAACATGGTGGAGAGATAGTTTTGGAGATAGATCGTGGTGCCGTGCGTACCGGGGAAAGTTGTCAGTTGCAGATAGCCACGTTCAGCCATGCGCTTGAGGTATCGGCCAGCGGTGGTCTTGGAAATTCCCCAGCGGGAAGCCAGCTCCGCATAGCTGACCAGCGGGCAGCCTGTACCGTTGCGGAGATAGACCACCGGCCCGACGTCTGAACCGAGGACTTGCGGATCGTTATAGACCGTGTTCAGCCATAGATCCAATACGGCGTCCATCTCCGAGCAGTGACCGGCACTGACCAGTTCTGTGGCAGTGGATACAGGGAAGAAGAAAAAGCCGGTATCCTTCTGACAGGGCGCATTGTAGTCGAGAATCGTGTTGTGACGCCGCCAGCCGCGAATCTTGAATTTGACTAGCTTACCATGTCCGAGAACAAGAAAACTGATAAGCCCTTTCTTTTGCAGTCCCTCCAAAGCGGCCAAGGTCTGGCGGCGGAAGCGTGTTCGAAAATACTGGGACAATTCCTCCACGGACATAATCCATTCGCCGGGGTAGATGGTATAGCTGATACCATCAATGCGCTTGTATGAGGTGCGGAAATTGGCATAGGCGCAGAGCACGACAAAATAAAAAAGACCGGAGCCTCCGCTCACGCGAATGCTCCGGTCTGCTATCAAGGATTGTACGAACTGCCGGTAGATCCGGCATTGTGGATAGTCTACGATCTGTTTGATCTCAAGTGTATATTCGTGCATATTTATTACCTCGCTTTTTGTAAACAACTTAATTCCGAAAAGCGAAGAGATTGTGTTTGCCAAAAAAGATGCGCATAATTGAGAAAGGAACCTTTCCAATCATGCACATCCTTATTTTGCTGCCGCGCTGGGTTTTCTCGTTTTTCTTCGCACCATATCCGCACCATTTTGACATTGAGATATGGCGTTTTGCATCGATTTACATTCTTCTGAAAAATGTGGAAGCCCTTATATTACAACGATTTGTGGAGATTTATAGAGATACATAAAGATGCATAAAAAGGTCAATTTATATCGATACCTAATTTCATTTGTACTCATTCTCCTTCGATTTTCCTTGATTTTCAAGGGGTTTCAGCGTTTGGTGTCTTGGCTGTTACACCATTTTTACACCATTTCCGCATTTGGCTTTATTGGATTTCATCAGACTACACCATTTTGCTGAAATTGCTTGATGGCATAATCCAGCGATTCGGCAGTCACATGAACATACCGATCCATTGTTGTTTTGATGCTGGCATGACCCAGCAGTTTTTGCAGCACCTTCGGCTGCATACCGCTTTCGATTGCTCTTGTAGCATAGGTATGTCGCAGGGCGTGCATACAAAAGTGTTTGATCCCTGCTTCATCGCAGAGCTTATATAAGTGGGTATCATAGGAACTGTTCTTCGCTGGCTCCCCTGTTCGCCAGTTGATAAAGACAAGATCGCGCATGACAAGCCGAGAAGAAACGCCTGTACGTCTGTCTATGTACTCAAGCGCTTTGTCCAGCGTCGGTGACTCTTTCTGCTCCGGGCGGCTGTCCCAAATACCTTTGAGGATTTCATAAGCCCGATCCGTCAACGGTATTGTGCGGTAGCTGTGCTGCGTCTTCGGAGGACCCGCACGCCAATACTGTTCACCGTGTCGAAACTCCAATGTTTTGTTGACCGTGAGCGTGCGCTTTTCAAAGTCAATCGCGTCCCACGTCAACCCGATCATCTCGCCGGTACGCAAGCCGGTTTCAAGGATCAGCGCGTATTGGTTGTAGTTGCGGGAGCGTTTCGCTGTTTCAAGAAACACGCGCTGCTCGTCACGGGTGAGGAACTTAATATCGTCTGTTGCACGAACGGGCTTTGTAAACCGCACACCGTCCATTGGGTGCTTGGCAATCAGGTCATTCATCTTCGCAGCCTTGAACATCGTACCCATTGTGATATAGGCTTGACGGATGGTGGAACCCGCATAGTCAGCATCCATCTGAATGAACACCTTTTTGCAGTGCATCGGCTTGACGTTGGCAATCATCATTTTGCCCATAACAGGCTGAATATTGTGGACATACCGCTCCCGATAATTGCGGAGCGTATTAGGGGCTAAATCACCCACAATGTTCTCAATCCAAAAATCAAACCATTGATCCACCGTCGTATCGGTGGCCACGAAAACATCCTCGTGCGCATCGGCGTATTTTGATTCTTCAATCCAGTTGCGAGCTTCAGGGAGCGTCGGAAGATACTTCTCATGCCGCCTTCCTGTTTTATCTACGAACCGTGCGTAATATAAACCGTCCTTTCTCTGGCAGATACCCTTACCACATTCTTTGCCTTTTAGATTCTTACCCATAGATTGTATCCTTTCCGCGCTTGCGAAAAAGGACGCACTACTACAAATAAATTATAGCATATAACGT
>OLQA01003899.1_pt1 | contig 10256 bp, 8 predicted proteins | sample 1673151 | NCBI WGS metagenome assembly OLQA01 (sample SAMEA3136760, study PRJEB25190) | human gut metagenome | biome: human gut; feature: human-associated habitat; material: faeces | place: Austria | collected 2013 | reverse complement strand
ATGATAGGGGTCTCCAAAACCTTTGGTGGGAGTTCGATTCTCTCATCCCCTGCTCTTAAGCGTCAGAAATCTTGTAATTCAAGGTTTCCGGCGTTTTTTTATCGCAGCATCAGAGCTTGTTTAAAAAAAGTTCTAAAACATATCTGAAATAAAGACATTCTTCTACTATCCGTCTTCTGCAAACTTCTCAATACAAAATAAGGAATATGAAACAGCACACCATTCCATGCTATCTCATATTCCTTTATTATGCATTCAGAGCCACCTTATTTTATTTCTTCAACAACATCACATGCTCTGGGGGAAAATACAGATACTTTGGAATATTTTCCCTGGCAGTCTCTTGAAAATTCTTTTTCTGACACATCCACCACAAAGTGCCGCTTTCTGCAGCCCCTTTATTACGAAACAGATACTGATGCTCAAAAGTATTTTCAATATACTCCTCAACCTGCACTTCCATGGTATTCTCACCAGCCTTAGTTGCCGGCCTCATCCAATGTCCCCGGATTCCAACATGGGTAATATCCTCTGTCACTTCCTGTTCTGAACGAAGCATAAGCTCCCAATCCAATGCATAAACCTCATGGCTGCCCATCTTCTGCACTGCAGAAAAATTCTTACATCCAGTCAGCCTTGCAGCCTCCAGATACTGAGGATTTTCGAAAATATCCCTGGTCTCACCAGTAAGAATATCTTTTCCATTATTCAACAGGGTCAGCTGACTGCAGAATTTATATGCCTCATCCCTACTGTGAGTTACCATGATCATATCGCCTTTGTAATCTTTCAAAAAATTCTGCATATCACGCTGCAAAATATCCTTCAGATATCCATCCAGCGCAGAAAAAGGTTCATCCAGAAGAATCACCTCCGGCTCTCCGATCATCATACGCGCAAGAGCCACCCGCTGCTGCTGACCGCCAGAAAGCTGCGACGGAAAATGCTTCTCCAATCCCTCCAGATGATACCTCTTTATGTAATCTGCAACCTTCTGTGAAAGCTCACTTTTTCCCCCTCGATACCCGCAGGCAATATTCTTTTCTACGGTCATAGTTGGGAAAAGGGCATAATTCTGAAACACAAGACCAACGCCGCGGTTTTCAGGCGGCAGGTCCGTAACGTCGTCCTCGCCAAAGAATATGCGTCCCGCCGTAGGGGAGAGCAGGCCGGAGATGAGGTTTAACGCGGTGCTCTTGCCGCAGCCCGAGGGGCCTAAGAGGCCGATGAGTTTGCCGTCGGGTATTTCCACATTAAAGTTGTTCACGGCTATTACGTCCGGGGCGTTCTTGCCCTGACCGGAGAATTTCTTGGTGAGATCCTTTAATACGACTTTCATACTGATGTCCTTTGACACTGAATTTGTCTTTGAAAGATGCCTTTCAAGCTATTCTAACATATATGAGCGGGGTTTTCTATGATATGGCAATAGTTAAGTTATAAACAAAGAATGGACGGAAAACCGTCCGTTCACATGCAATGCATACTTATTATTTATTCACCACGTTTATGGGCGCGCCGTCCAGAAACGCCTTTACATTGGCTACAGTGGCGTCCATTATTCGCTGACGGCTCTCAATGGGCGCCCAGCTTATATGGGGAGTGATAATGCAGTTCCTGGCCTTGAGCAGCGGATTGTCGGCCCTGATGGGCTCGGTATAGACAACGTCCAGACCTGCGCCGGAGAGCTTACCGGAGTTCAGCGCGTCCGCAACGTCCTGTTCAACTATGAGCTGGCCGCGGGCGTTGTTTATGAGTATCACGCCGTCCTTCATCTTGGCGATGCTCTCCCTGTTTATCATGCCGGTGTTTTCGGGGGTGAGGTTGCAGTGTAGGGTTATCACATCCGCCTCTTTATAAAGGGTATCCAGATCCACATATTCGGCTATGGCGCGTCCAGAGTCGTTGGGGTAAAGGTCGTATGCGAGAACTCTCATGCCCAGAGCTTTGGCTATTCGGCCCTCGGCCTGGCCTATGCGCCCGAAGCCTATTATGCCCATGGTCTTGTGCTCAAGCTCTATTAGGGGGTAATCCCAGTAGCACCAGTCCGCATTGCTTGCCCACCTGCCCTCGTGTACTGTGGCGTCGTGGTGGCCTATGTGGTGGCATATCTCCAGAAGCAGAGCTATGGAATATTGGCTCACAGAGGCGGTTCCGTAGGTGGGCACGTTTACTACAGGGATTCCTTTTTCCTTCGCGTAGCTGTAGTCGATACAGTTGTAGCCGGTGGCCAGCACCGCGATTAGCCTGATGTTGGGGCATTTATCCATCGTAGCCCTTGAAATGGGGGTCTTGTTGGTTACCACTATCTCCGCGTCGCCTATGCGCTCGGCGATAATGTGTGCCTCGGAGTAGGAGGTGCGGTCGTAAACGGTGACGTCGCCAAGGGCGCTAAGGCCGTCCCAGCTCAGGTCGCCGGGGTTTTCGGTGTAGCCGTCAAGAACTACTATCTTAGTCTTTGCCATGTCTTTATATCCTTTCTTGATATGTTTTGGCGCTTATGAGTGCGGCATTCATCAGCTTGAGTATACCATCAAGCGGCGGCAAGGTATATAATATAAAAAATATTTTATTGCGGCGTAACCTTTTGGCCGCATAAAGCATCTTATTTTATGACCGGCTTGACCGCCGGGCTGACGAAAGGAAATAAAAAACAGTGAACCGTTTTGACGACCAGCGCGCGTGGTTCTGCGAAAGGGTAAACGAAAATAGTGGGGGCTTGTACTGGCTGGCCAAGAGCATACTGCACAACAACGAAGACGTAAAGGACGCGGTGCAGGAGGCGGTGCTTACGGCATACGAAAAGCTGGATACACTGCGGGACGAGCATAGCTTTAAGCCATGGATAATGCGGATACTCGCCAACACAGCCTACAGCATGATACGGCGCAGCAAGCCAAACACGGACATAGACAGCTTGGCGGAGGAACTGCCCGCCCCTCAGGATGAGGACAGGGAAGAAAGCATGGCCCTGTGGCAGGCCGTGAGGGGATTGGGTGAAAGCCTGAGGACCGTAACAGTGCTGTTTTACTACGACGATATGCCCATCAAGGATATAAGTCGCGCCCTTGGGATAACAGAAGGCACGGTAAAGGCCAGGCTGAGCCGGGCGCGGGCAAAACTTAGGATCGCGATGTCGGAACAGGAGGAAACACTATGAACGAATTCCAATTTGAAAAGCTGATCCGGGAAGCTGCCCATAAGGAAAAAACAAACATACCGGAGGATTTTAATATTATGTTGAAGGATACGTTGAATAAGCTGCCAGAAAAGGAAGCAAGGAAGGATGGGGCCTCAGGCCGCATGGCAGGCCGTAGGATACTTGCCGCAGCGGCGGTTGCCGCCATGCTGTTTGTGCTGCTGCCCAATGTAAGTCCCTCTATCGCATACGCAATGGAGAAGCTGCCGGTCATAGGCAGCGTGGTAAAGGTAATTACCGTGAGAAATTATACCCATTCCGACGAGCACAACGATCTGAATGCAGCGCAGCCCGAGATACAGGAAGCTACGGCGGGCGAACAGCAGCTCAATGCTGATGTAAAAGCATATGTCGACGAGCTGGTGCAGCGTTTTAATGATAACGCTATGGATGAAGGTTATTACGGTCTCGATGTGAGCTATGAAGTACTGACGGACAACGACCGCTGGTTTGCCCTGAGGGTGAACGGCTGCCAGGTGATGGCCAGCGGCTATGAGTTTTCCCGCTGCTATAATATAGATAAGACCACTGGCAAATACGTAAAGCTGGCGGACCTTTTCAAGGAGGGCAGCGATTATGTTGCCGCAATAGAGAAGGATATATTCGCCCAGATGAAGGCCAGGATGGCGTCAGACGCCAATTTGACCTACTGGATGGAGGACGACGCGGAATTTCATGTGGATTATGACGCGCTCATCACCCGGGACGGAGCGTTCTATATTGATAAGGATGGGCGGTTGGTGGTCTGCTTTGACGAGTACGATGTAGCCCCCGGCGCCATGGGAGCCCAGAGCTTTACCGTGAGCCGCGAGGCAATAGCGGGGCTGCTCAGGTGATCTCCGCAGATCGCAGCTTTCAGCCTTGACAAAAGCGGGGAGGGCGGGTATCATAGTCAAATGAAGTTAATGCTTTAGCTTTTTTGATTATTGCCTGAGGGAGTAATTCCGCAAAGTAAGTGCTTTGCGAAGCAGACCCGTCAGTACGGCGAGGGGATCGTCCGGGCTGTTTTTAAAGAATGAGACTCATGCGTGGTTTTTTGCCGGCGCATGAGTTTTTGATTTTACAGACACACTTATTTAAAGGAGAAGATTTCATGAGCGAAATGTATCAAAGATCCACTGACGAGGTTTTGGCGGAGCTTGGAACTTCAGTCCATGGCCTTTCGGGAAAGGAAGCGGCTGAGCGCCTTGCAAGGTATGGTCAGAACAAGCTTAAGGAAGCGCACAAGATAACGGTTTTTCAAAGATTCCTACAGCAAATAAAGGATCCCATGCTGCTGATCCTCTTGGCTGCGGCAGCCGTATCCGCTGTCACAAACGCCATATCCGGCGAGAGCTTTGCCGAGGTATTCATAATACTGGTGGTAGTGCTGCTCAATGCTATTCTGGGAGTAATACAGGAGAGCAAGGCGGAGGCCGCAATAGAGGCGCTTCAGACAATGACTGCGGCAAAGTGCAAGGTGATGAGGGACGGAAAGCAGATCGTCATCGAGAGCAGCCAGCTGGTACCCGGCGATGTAGTTATACTTGAAGCGGGAGACGCCGTGCCGGCAGACGGCAGGCTTCTCGAAAGCGCGTCCCTTAAAATCGAAGAGGCTGCTCTCACCGGCGAAAGCGTGCCTGTAAACAAGGCTGTGGAGGCTATTTTCGGCGGCGATGTGCCCCTTGGCGACAGGAAGAACATGTGCTACATGGGTTCTACCGTGGTATACGGCAGGGGCAGGGCCGTGGTCACCTCTACCGGCATGGATACCGAGATGGGCAAGATAGCCGACGTTTTGGCCCAGACCGAGCAGGAAGAGACCCCCTTGCAGCGCAAGCTCGGTCAGCTGAGCAACTCCTTATCCAAGATGGTGCTGGGCATATGCCTGTTCATATTCGTATTCGATCTCATAATGGCGGGAAAGTTCACTGCCCAGTCCATACTTGATAACTTCATGGTGGCGGTATCCCTTGCTGTCGCAGCTATCCCGGAGGGCCTTGCCACAGTCGTTACCGTTGTGCTGTCCATAGGCGTTACAAATATGAGCAAACGCCACGCCGTCATACGCCGGCTGACTGCCGTAGAGACGCTGGGCTGCACTCAGGTCATATGCTCCGATAAGACAGGCACGCTCACACAAAATAAAATGACGGTAGTGGAGCACACCGGCCCCACCGAACTTCTTGCTGCGGCAATGACTCTATGCAACGATGCGAATCTTGCTGACGATGGCGCTCAGGGAGAGCCCACAGAGGCTGCGCTGGTGAACTTTGGCGCGGCTAACGGCTTAAAGAAATATGAGCTGGAGGAAAAACAGCCCCGCATAGGCGAGGCCCCCTTCGATTCCTCCAGAAAGATGATGTCTACCCTGCACGATAAGGGCGGGGAAATAGTGCAGTACACCAAGGGCGCGCCGGACGAGGTGCTTGCCCGCTGCGCGTATTATATGGAGAACGGCAAGCCGCAGCCCATGACGGAGGCAAAGCGCGCCGAGATACTCCAGAGCAATCACGCTATGGCAGCGAAGGCTCTGCGCGTATTGGCTGCCGCGGAGAGGCTGTGGCACAGGATGCCGGAAAATACCGATCCCTCCAACCTCGAGCAGGAGCTTTGCTTCATAGGCCTGGTGGGCATGATAGACCCTGTTCGCCCGGAGGTCAGGGCGGCCGTGGAGGAATGCAAGGCTGCGGGCATACGCCCTGTGATGATTACCGGCGACCACAAGGATACCGCCGTTGCGATAGCCAAGGAGCTGGGCATAATCGACGACGCCTCGCAGGCCATAGAGGGCAAGGAGCTGAACAGGCTCAGCGACGAAGAGCTGGATAAGCTGATAGACAAGTGCGGGGTATATGCCCGCGTGCAGCCTGAGCACAAGGTGCGCATAGTTTCCGCATGGAGGCGCAAGGGTGCAATAACCGCCATGACCGGCGATGGAGTAAACGACGCGCCCAGCATCAAGTCCGCAGACATAGGCGTAGGCATGGGTATTACCGGTACCGATGTTACCAAGAACGTCGCGGACATGGTGCTTTCCGACGATAACTTTGCCACCATAGTTTCGGCTGTGGACGAGGGCAGAAGGATATACGACAATATAAGAAAGACCATACAGTTCCTCCTTGCCAGCAACATGAGCGAGGTTTTAGGCGTGTTTTTCGCCACCATACTCGGCTTCACGCTGCTGAGCCCCGTGCATCTGCTCTTTATCAACCTGATAACCGACTGCTTCCCGGCGCTGGCATTGGGCCTTGAGCCCGCCGAGCCCGACACCATGCATCGCCCGCCAAGAGACAGCCGCGACACCATATTCTCAGGCGGATTGGGCGTGGATATAGTCTATCAGGGCCTGCTGGTGACCGTGCTGACGCTCACCTCCTACATAATCGGCCACTGCATGGAGGTGGGGTACTTTGAAATGCCGGCAGGCGTCTCCCCCCACGGCATGACCATGGCGTTTTTGACTATGAATATGTGTGAGATATTCCACAGCTTCAATATGCGCTCTCAGCGGCAGAGCGTATTCAAGCTGCCGGGCCACAACAAGGTGCTTTGGGCAGCCATGATAGGAGCTTTGGCGATAACCACCGCGGTTCTCGAGGTACCTGCCATAGCGGCTCTGTTCAACTTCACACCTGTGGGCTGGGGCGAGTATGGCATAGCTCTCGGCCTGGCCGTGCTGGTGATACCCATCGTAGAGTTGGTCAAGGCCTGCCAGAGGGCGGCAGACCGCAAGAGATACTGCAAAGTAAAATAGACAAATAAAGAAAAAGCCCCGAAGCTTTCGCTTCGGGGCTTAAGTTATTCACCCTTTATTCTATTTCCACGCGCTTTGCGGTAGGCAGCTGTGCGCTCTTCTTGGGCATATTCAGAGTAAGCACACCATTCTCGTACTTGGCCTTCATGGCATCGGTGTTGATGTTGGATACATCGAACTGACGGGTGTAGGTGCCGTAGGAGCGCTCACATCTCACGAATTTGCCCTTCTTATCCTTATCCTCGTGCTCGGAATGACGCTCGGCGCTGATGGTCAGCACGTCATTGTTAAGGTCGAGGTGGATATCCTTCTTATCGAAGCCGGGCAGATCCGCCTGAAGGGTGTAGCTGTCGCCATCGTCCTTGATATCCGTCTTGAACTGTTCAAGGGTGGTCTCAAAGAACGAAGGATTGAAGAAGTTCCTTTCAAATTCGTCCATGGTCTGGAAGGGATTGTAATATACGCCGTTGTTCTTGCGGGTGTAAGGTTTAAGCTCAAACATGATAAATACCTCCGATTCAATATTGTCTTTCGGAATTGTTCCCGATTCGATGAATTTTGATTCACCGAACCGGGGAACGACCCGATCTGTTTTTTCTTTCAGGAGCATACCCCCGGGGGCCTCAGCCCCTTCGGTTTCGCTCCTTTTGATGACTCTATTATACTCCGGGGCCTTGTTTGAACAATGTTCCGATGGTATAATTCAACCATATCAAACTGTGCTGAGAGAACAAAAGGAGACATCCCGTGACGAATGAAATACTGAAGACATTCCTTGTGGCGAACAGCCTGAAAGAATTGACAAATGCCGCGGGCAGGGCTCTCGGCTGCCCTTTGCTGGTAATTGACGACAGCTTCCATGTGGCGGCGTATTTTAGGGCTGACAGCATAAACGATCCGTACAGCGGCGTTATACGCCACGGCGAGCTTTCATACGATGAGAGCGCCCTGATCAGCGCCTCGGCGGCGTCGGGCGAGCTGCTGCATTCGCCTGCGGGGTACCATTACAGGATATCCCAGCTCAACTGCGGAGAGCTTCGCATGGGCTATACGCTGTGTATAATGCCTGAAAACGCGCTGCCCTCAGGAAGCGACGAGGACTTTGCGCTGATAAACTCATTCCTTGCAAAGCAGCTCTATTACGAGAGGCACAGGGGCGGCATCACCGCCACGGCCGAGGAGGTGCTGTCCAGCCTCATAGACGGCAGGTTTCAAAGTGAGGAATTCTTCGAGCTACAGGCAAATACAACCTTTCTTGGCAGCTTCCGCCCGGAGAGGTTCGTACTGATGAAACCTATGGAGCAGCTGGATGGGCTTAAAACCGATATGCTCAGGGACAGGCTGCGCCGCGGCTTTCACGCTTCCGATCCTTTCCCGTACAGGGACTGCGTGATAATGTTCCTGCATGGAGAGCACGACCGGGAGGCGGTAGGCAGGGCGGCGGAGGAATATGACCTGTACGCGGTAATATCCGAGCCGCTGCAAAGCCTGTATGCCTTGGGCCGGGGCTACGGGCGGGTGCGCAGGCTGCTGGATTATCTTGTCAAAAAGAGCAACGGAAAGGCATTCGCGGCGGAGGAGAGCCGCTACTCGGCTCTTATGATGCTTAAAACCCTTGCCGGCGAGGGCTATTGCCTGACTGACGAGGTGGACAGGCTGTATAAATACGACCTCCAAAATGACAGCGAATACTGCCTGACGCTGTACACATACCTTATGTGCAGCCGTTCGCTCAAGGATACCTGCGAAAAGCTTTTTACCCACCGAAATACGGTGTTATACAGGATACGCCGCATAAGGGAGGACTTTGCCATAGATACAGACGGCACGGAGGACCGGATGAGACTGATGCTTTCATTGGGCCTGGCGCTCGTGATGCAGGGACGGGACGAGCTGTTTATAAAGGAAATGCCATCAAAGAGAGAGATCGATGGATGACAAAGGAGCGGTAGTACCGCTCCTTTGTTCTATTACATATCCTTATCCGGCCATGCTTTTGAGCATATCAGAATAGGATGACGACAACTCAAGCAGCGCATATTTCATTTCTGAAGAAAAGGCTGCGGCGGAAGCGTCTCCATTGCCGGCAAGAAGGGATAGCGAGTTCAGACACTTGTCGCAGCACTGCACAAGGCTATCTATGGCGGGAGAGGTGTCGCGGTAGGCGAAGAGTGGGGAGCAGGAGGCGGAAAGCTCATCCTGTATGGATTTTACCAGCGAAGCACCCTCACTGACCGTCATGTTCTTGCTGTCAAAATCTATGCAGGCTTCGCACAGCGCGTTCTGCGCCTGATACAGCGCCGTGAAGCCCTCCTTGAGCTGCTCCGTCTGCTGCTGGTCCGCAGTTATGCTGAATGTAACGGCAGGCGTAGCCATGGCATATATGGCGCAGTCAGTGCCTTCGCTTATGAGCCGTTCCTTGACCGTGCGCGCCTCGCTTTCGCTTTGGTAGCACGAGGCCAGCACACGGTATACGCTGCCGTCGCTGTAAACATAGCCACCGGCACCCTTGCTGCGCATTTCTTCAGAAAGCTTATCCGCGTTATCCTTTGAAGAAAAAACTCCCATTTGCAGTGCGAAGCAGCTTATGGATGGTACGTCCAACGTGCTGGTGAAAGAGCTGCTGTCGCTGCTGAGGCTTACGCTAAGAGCATCGCCGGATGGCTCCGATGCTTCATTTTCCAGCGAATCAAGCCCGCCGCCGGTAAATAACGGCAGCTCGGACAGGGCTGAAAATGCCGGCGCCATTACCTTTTCGCTCAACCACTTGCCTGCGGCCGATGCGGTTATAAGATATACTGCGAGACCAAGCATGAGCAGCACCGTCATGGTTCGTATACCGTTTCGCCTTCTGCGCCTGCGCCTTCTTGCAAATTCCATATCAAAACTATCTCCTCGGTGAGTATGGTATAAGAATATTCACATTATGGGCTGTACAGAACAAAAAACATAAAAGTCGCATGGAAATAATGATAAGTTAATGATAGTATAAATACAATATAGGAAATATACATACTAAGCCGATCAAAGCAGTTAATCAAAAACAATTAAGAAGATAGTACCATTGAAATATCAAATACTTAAAGAGCCCGGGGTGCCAGCCGGGCTCTTTGCTTTCTTCAGAGGAAAATAAAATCAAAAAAGCAGCTGCAGCGCCGCTCTTTTTGCATCATTTTCTTGGTCCTACCCAAGCATCCGTTTTCCGATCCTATACAATCCCGCTCTGTTTGCGTTTTTTCAATCCTTTTAAGCAAAAAGCCGCGCAATGCGGCTTTCTCTTCCGGCTTTCCAGCAACCCTCCGTCTTATTTTTTACGCC
>OLQA01003897.1_pt1 | contig 10260 bp, 6 predicted proteins | sample 1673151 | NCBI WGS metagenome assembly OLQA01 (sample SAMEA3136760, study PRJEB25190) | human gut metagenome | biome: human gut; feature: human-associated habitat; material: faeces | place: Austria | collected 2013 | reverse complement strand
TGTTCGTCACGAACACCGAGCGTCTGAAGAAGGGCATCGAGATGGGCGTCGCCAACGCCATTTTGGTGAAGGTGAACCAGATTGGCAGCCTTACCGAGGCGCTCGAGGCTATCGAGATGGCGAAGGAAGCCGGCTACGCGTGCGTCATGAGCCACCGCTCTGGCGAGAGCGAAGATACCACGATCGCCGATTTGGCCGTTGCCATCAAGACGGGCGCTCCATGCCGCAGCGACCGCATCGCTAAATACAACCAGCTCATCCGCATCGAGGAAGAACTCGGCATGTCCGGCGCATATGCTGGCAAGGATGCGTTCTACAACATCAAGTAGTTTTGCGTCGAATCGATTTTGCGCAAGAGTGAATCGCGAAAGCCCCGGCAGTTGCTGGGGCTTTCTTGTTGCCGCGGGAAAACTCGGAACGAATTCGTCCGAAAACCCTGCACTATGTGGGGTATAGTGAATGAGTTGTGTTGAAACGCTGTGCAGGGGTGTTCGGTGTTTCAACGAGTCGCTAAAGAAAGCAGGAATACTATGGCAAAGTCCAACGGGGGCTCGTCATCTCAGGTGAACGATCCCAATGGCTTGTCACTGCCGCATCTTATTGCGGCCGTGATTACCGCCGTTATCGGCGGTGGCGTCTTCACCATGGCCGGCGATATGGCCGCGGCGGGCGCGAATACGGGTGCCGTGCTCATCGGCTGGGTCGTATGCGGCATCGGCGTTTTCTCGCTCATGATGTGCTTCTACGCACTGAGCAAATACAAATCTGAATTGGTGGGCGGCATCTATTCGTATGCTCGCGCAGGTTGGGGCGAGTTCATGGGCTTCATTTCGGCCTATGGCTACTGGATTTCGGCGCTGCTTGCCACCGTTTCCTACACCACGCTTCTGTTCGCGTCCATCTCGTACTTCGTTCCCCTGTTCGGAGAGGGTAATAACCTTCCTTCGGTCATCGGCGCATCCATCGTGGTTTGGATTTGCTGGCTTTTGGTGAGCCGCGGCGTGAAAGAGGCTGCGAGCGTCAACATCATCACGACTATCGCCAAGCTGGTTCCGCTGTTTGTTGCGATCGTCGCAATCCTGTTCAGCATGCACTTCGACCCGGAAATCTTCATGGACAACTTCTGGGGCGAGCCCGATGGACCGAGCTTGTGGGATCAGGTTGTTGGCACCGTGGGCGTGAGCATCTGGATCTTCTTGGGCATCGAGGGTGCTGTCGCCATTTCCGGTCGCGCGAAATACAGCAAAGATGTAGGCCGCGCAACCGTCACCGCATTCATTGGCATTCTGTGCATCTACCTGCTGGTTTCCATTCTGTCCATGGGCGTTATGCCTCGCGCTGAGCTTGCAGAGCTTCCCAACCCGTCGATGGCGGGCGTGCTTGAGGCCGTCGTTGGACCGTGGGGCGCGGCACTTGTGAATTTGGGCGTTGCCCTGTCTCTTCTGGGTGCCATGCTGGGCTACACCATCATCTCTTCCGAATGCCCGCACGAGGCTGCGAAGCAGGGCGTGTTCCCGAAAGTCTTCGCGAAGGAAAATCGTAAGGGAGCCCCTATCGTCACCCTTACGGTGACCTGTCTCATCGTCCAGGCGTTCCTCGTCATCATTTTGTTCTCTGAGCAAACGTACCAGTTCTTCTATGGCGTGTCGGTTTCGATGATTTTGATTCCGTACTTCTTCAGTTCGATGTTCTTGCTCGTGTGTGCGTTTAAGAAGGACGGGTTCGAAGGCGTTACGGGCGGCAAACTGGCGTTCTACCGCGGTATTGGCATCGTTGGCTTCTTCTACTCGATCTTCCTGATTTACGCGGGCGGCCTTACGGGTCTCATGATCACGACCATTCTGTTTGCGCCGGGCATTGTTTTGTACTGGTATGGCCAGAAAGAGCGTAACGAGGCATTCCTGCCGAAAACGCTCGACAAGGTGGTTGCCGCCGCTATTGTCGCGTTCTTCGTGATCAGCATCGTGTGCATTGCGACGGGTACGATTTCGGTTATCTAACTCGAACGTTTTCGTTGCGCAGAAGTGATGTGCTAGGGCCAGGGGATTGCTCCCTGGCCCTTTTGCGTTGAGGGAGGATGCAGCGCGATAACCTGGGCTTGTTTTCTGTTCGTGAAAATAAGCGTGCGCGTGGTCGATTGGATGCCGCGCCTGCCGTCTGCGTGGTATCATGAACGAACACTAGCTCACAGCATTACATCCACTTCAAACACATCACGATGCAAGGGGCCTCATTTTTTATGTCGCGCAACAGCAGCAATATCATTTCATTTGACGGCTCGAACCGCGCATCTTCGCGTGCGTCGCGAGATGTTGTTGAGTCGCGTGCTGCTCGATATGACGAAAGCGCATCCATGCGCGGTCGCGACGTCTATGCCTCATCGGGTCGTGTCAGCTCTCATGCCGTTGGCGAAACTTCTTCCGCTCGCGGGCTCGATTATTCCCAATCGCTCGATTCGTTTTCAAGCGACCGTTTCGCCCGCGGCGAACGTGCTCGATTCTCGAAAGTCACGCGCTCTGGACGTATCCAGCCTATCGTTGAGCCGAGTCCCTACGATGACCGCGAAGCATCGTTCGCGGCGAATTCGCGCGTGAGTTCGCGTCCGGCTCGCTCCTCGCGTTCGGCATCGGGCCGAAAGGCGTCGAGGCCGTCCGGCTTCGATTTGGGCGCTTTTTCGGCATTCGACGATCTTGACGAGCAGCTCTTCGGCGACGGTTCGGCCCGCTTGAATTCGCGCCGCTCCTCTCGTACGGGCGAGTCGCGCAACTCGCGTGGCGCATCGGCGCAGCCCCGTGCTGCGGTCGAGGTATTCGATCCCGATGATATCGAGAATGACGAGGACGAGACGTCGTATGGCTCGCGCCTTTCGAAAAAGGAGCGCCGTCAGAAGTCGAAGGCCAAGGCCAAAGCCGAGAAGCTTTTCAATCGTCAATTTGGAGGCGATGCTGGCGCTCCTGCGCAAGCGGGCAGTCGGGCGGCGGTCTACAAGGGCGAGATGGGTCGTAATCATAAGCGAGCTTTCAACGACCTTGGCGGTTCGAACGAGGGACGCAGTGCCCGTGGCGGCCGAGGCGCGGCTGCCACAAGTCGCGCGTCGCAGACAAAAGCCCATTTGAGCGCACCGATTTGGGTCTATGCGCTCGGCATTTTGATTTGCATCGCCGCGGCTCTTTGGTTCTTGTATCCTATGGCGCAGCAGTATTACGTGGGTTTGCGCACGCAAGACAAGCTTGAGGCGGAATACGCCCTGCTCAGCGAGCGCAACGCAGCTATCCAAAGCGACATCGATCGGCTTTCGACTGACGAGGGCATCGAAGATGTCGCGCGCGAGCAGCTTGGTTGGGTGTCGAAGGGCGAGACCGCTGGCGTTGTGGTTGGCCTTTCTGAAGACGAAACGTCGTCGACGCCCGATACGGTGCATTCTCAAATCGATTCCGCGAGCGTGAAAACGCCCGACACATGGTATTCGGGTGTGCTCGACCCTCTTTTCGGGTATAGCGACGCTCAATAAAGCACGATTCGAGCCGGGGAAATTCCCCGGCTCTTTCTTTACAATGAAAGCAAGATGGAAGAGCGAGCGGAAAGGTGCGTCGCATGAGGGTCGCTGCAATCGATATCGGAACAGTAACGAGCCGTTTGCTCGTTGCGGACGTGGATGCTTCGGGTGTTTACCAGGTGGCCCGCCAAAGCGCCATCACGAATTTGGGCGAAGGGGTCGATGCCTCAGGCGAACTTTTGCCCGAAGCGATCGATCGCACGGTTGTCCAGGTCGCTGAGTACCGCAAGGTTATTGATGCATGTGCGGTCGATTGCGTGGTCGCTCTTGCCACGAGCGCGAGTCGCGATGCGCGCAATTCGGGAGTATTCGTGTCGCGTCTGCGTGAAGTCGGCGTTGAACTGTCGGTGATTCCGGGCGAGCGTGAGGCGGCGCTGTCGTTTTTGGGTGCGTCGAATGATTTTCGCAATGAGGATTTGCTGTTTGCCGATATCGGTGGCGGTTCGACCGAGATGGTATTTGGTCGAGCGAATGGATCGGCTGGCGACCTTGTGCCCGATGTTGCGGTGCGAGCATCGCATTCTTTCAACATCGGCTGCCGTCGCATGACGGAGCGATTCTTGGCCGGCGACCCGCCGACGAAAGGCGAGCTTGCTGCGGCTTCGGCATGGGCGCACGAGACTCTCGCGCCGTTTTTCGAAACGCGCAATTCGTGCGACCGTCTTGTTGCGGTTGCGGGGACGCCCACGAGTGTGGTGGCCGTGCGAGACGCTTTGGTGCCCTATGACTCGTCGAAGGTTCACGGCTCTCGCGTGACGCGCGCTGAATTCGACGAAGTGGCCAAGCACATGTGGGAGCTGCCGCTCGCCGAACGCATGAAGGTTGCAGGCATCCAGCCCAAGCGGGCGGATATTTTTCCTGCGGGCCTTGTGATTCTGGGTGCGGTCATGGACCTTGCGAATCTTGACGGCTTCACGGTGAGCGAGAGTGATATTCTTATCGGCATTGTGCTCGACGCGGCAAGAAACGCGCTTTAGGAAGCGCTGGTTAATTGCAAGGCCCCCCATGTATTTAATGCTCAGAGCATATAGCACGTTAACGGGGGTGCCGGCTTTTGGTTTTACGGAAGGGTGTCCTAGGGCGTGAGCGTGGAGCCGAGTGCCGCGGGTCGGGCCCTTGTGCGCGATTTGGCGATTCTCAAAACGTTTTGATCGCTCAGGGCCCGCGTTGCTCGGCGACTGGCGCAAAACGATGGTATTAGCGTGTCTTTCGTGGGCTTTTGCAGTGATTGTTGCTCATTTGCTATCATGGAAAACCGTGCAAATAGCACGATAAGCATCGTGGGAGCGTGGCGGAATTGGCATACGCAGCGGACTTAAAATCCGCCGCCGCAAGGCTTGTGGGTTCGAGTCCCACCGCTCCTACCAAGGAAGAGCGTGGCTTCCAGGTGCTTTGTTTTGCATGAGCCCATTGCGGTGAACCTACGATCGGAAAGTCCGGTATGAATCCAGCTGAAGTGAGAAACGAAAGCATGAACGAACTCCTTACGGCAGCGGCGAATCCGCCCGCGTCGTTCGAGGAGTATCTCATTCAGAATGCCGAGGTCGTAGGCGATTTAGTGAACTCGTATATCCCGTCGGGCGACCATCCCGACATGGATACGTATCTCTATGGGCCCCTTATGAAATACAGCGAGAACGGCGGCAAGCGTCACCGTCCGCTGATTTGCTTTGCGGCGTGCGTTGCTGTGGGCGGCGATATTCGCCATGCTGCATCCGCCGCTTCTGCCATCGAACACTTCCATACGGCGGCTCTTATCCACGACGATATCGCCGACGAGGCGACTACACGTCGCGGTGTGCCCTGCATGCACCTCACCGAAGGCTTGGGTATCGCCATTAACACGGGCGACCTTGCGCTTTCCATGGTGAATGGTGCCGTTATGAGGGATCCATATCTTACCGATGCCCAAAAAGTGCGCGTGGTTACCGAGCTTATCGAAATGACCCGCCGCACCATCGAGGGCCAGGCCCTCGATTTGGGCTGGGCGCGCGACAAGCGTTACGACATCACTCCCGACGATTATCTGTGCATGGCAATTCACAAAACCGCGCATTATTCTGGTGCGGTTCCGTTGGCTGTCGGCGCCATCGTTGGTGGCGGCACCGAAGAACAGATTGCCGCGCTGCGCGAATATGGCTTGGCTACGGGGTTGGCTTTCCAAATTCAAGACGACCTGCTCAATATCGAGGGCGACCCCGAAATCGTGGGTAAAGATTACGCAAGCGATATCACCGAAGGCAAGCGCACGCTCATGGTCGTGCATGCGCTGAAGTATTCCGACAAGCGCGATCGGCTCGTTGAGATTCTCTCTTCGAAAACGACCGATATCGCTGAGCTTGCCGAGGCTGTGTCGATTATGCGCGAGGCCGGTTCTCTTGATTATGCGCGTGATTACGCGAGCTCGCTTACCGATAAGGCAAAGGAAAAGCTCCTTCAGGAAATCGACGAGAGCAATGCTCGTGCGCTACTCATTTCTATGGCCGATTATTTCATCAATCGCATGAAATAATGCGATGCTAAGGACGAAGCTATGATTCCTCAAGCAATTCATAGGGAAGGCGAAGCCGACGAGGGCTTTGAGCTGGGCGAACGTCTGCTGTATTTGCGCACGCCGTATTTTTCGGGCAAAGACGTCGAGCAGCTGCAAACGGCTCTCGGTGCGCTTGGTTTTGCATGCGGCGGCGTAAGCGGCACGTTTGGCGCCTATACCGAAGGCGCCCTGCGCAAGTTCCAGCTGAATATGGGTCTTGTGCCCGACGGCATCGCTGGCGTGAAAACGTATGCGACGCTGCGCCATTTGCACAATGCATGGCAAGACAAGCCTCAAATCGAAGATCGCGCATACATGGGATTCGCACGTGCCGCCGATGTGCTTGAAAACCATGCTGTGTGTCTGTTCGGCACGGAAGAATACACGCGCAGCGTGGCATCGAATATGTCGAACTTGGCTATGGCGACGAATCCGCGCTCCAAAATGGTGAGCGCCGAAACGTTGCTCGTGCCTCCCGATGCGAATATGCTGCTTGCGCATATTGTGCGTTCGGGCCAGCCTTATGAAACGAACGTGCCACGCGTTGTGTGCGACGACCCTCAGGTGCTTGGTCGCCGCATTGCGAATGCGGTTGATGCGGCAAATGAGGCTGCTGAAGCTGGTCGTCCTCGCCGTATCGTTCTTGAAATCGTCGGTCCCGGCGTTGACGAAAGCGTGGCGGCTATCGAGCGAGCTGCTCACCACGATGCGATTACGCTTTTGGACGCATTCTGCAACGCGTTTTAAATTCAAAAACTGTTTTCTTTTCAGGTTTCTGAAAGCCCGCCGTGTGCGGGCTTTTGTTTTTTGCGATGAGGGCTGGTAAAGTATCTTTCATATGATTTCAACCAGGCAATGGGGGCCGGGCTTATGGATAAACACATGAATCTTTCGCGCCGTGCATTTGTGGGTGGCGCCGCCGCATTTGGCGTTGCCGTTGCGGCGCCGAAATTCGCTTTCGCTGAGCCTTCGGCGGCTGAAAAACAAGCAGAGGCCGATGCTGCGCTTCAGAAATTGCTGAAGCTCAATTCCGATTTGGACCAGAAGGTCAAAGATTACGCCGCCGCGGTCGACGCTCACGATGCCGCCACGGCGAAGATGGACGAGTGCCAGGCGAAAATCGACGAAAACAACGAGCGCATCGAAGACCTTCAGGGCAAGCTCGGCAATCGTGCGAACAATATGTACCGCGACGGTCAGACCACGTTCCTCGACGTCATTCTGGGTTCCAATTCGTTCGATGACTTTATGAAGAACTGGGACATGCTTACCAGGATGAACGAAAACGACGCGAAGATGGTTGCCGAAACCAAGGGGTTGCGTGCCGATAACGAAGCGCAGCGCGATGAATACAGCAAACAGGAACGCGAAGCGGCCTATCAAATGGAAGAGGCCGACAAGGCAGTGAAGGAAGGCACGGCGCTCGCCGAGCAATTCCAGGCGTCTTACGATGCGCTTTCCTCCGAGGCGCAGGCGCTGTACGATCAGGAACGCCAGGCTGCGCTTGCTGCCGAAGCCCAGGCGGCTATCGAGCAGATTCAGCAGGAATCCGAACCTGAACCTTCGAACAATAATGGCGGCAACAGCAACAATGGTGGCAACAGCAACAACGGCGGCAACGATGGCGGCGGGAATAATGGTGGTGGCGGCACCTCGCCGAGCTACAGCACGAATAATTACATTCCGCCTTCGGGCTCGGTCGTCGATTTTGCGCGCAGCCAAATTGGTGTCCCGTATGAATGGGGCGGCAGTACTCCCAACGTCGGCCTTGATTGCTCTGGCCTTACGTCGTGGTGCTGGCAGCAGGCTACGGGTATCTCGATTGGCCGTACCGATGGCGCTCAGTACTCTTCCGCCCGTTGGCGTGGGCCGCTTTCCGAGGCGCAGCCCGGTGATGTTTTATGGACGAGCGGCCATGTGGGCATTTGCACGTCTGCGGGTGGCGGTTCCTACATTCATGCTCCGCAGCCAGGTCAAACGGTATGCGAGTCGAACTGGCCGCAATTCGTCTGCGCGCTTCGTTGGTAGCGAGTAAATACGCATGTATATGATTCAGGCCTGTTCGCACGGACAGGCCTTTTATTTTTTATTCAGGTTGCTGAAATTTCACGTTTTGCGATTACATCGTAATAGGAGCGTGCAAGTGAATCTAGGACGCGTCATCAAAGCACAATATAATGTGCTGGCTTTTGAATAACCCCTCATCATGCTGTCGAATTATCTTTGACGTTAACGGTATTAAAAGAAACAAGGTATATAAAAGATACCTGGTTTCATCTGCGACATTCGATTCTAGGTTTGTGAAAGCCATGTGCCGCTTTGGTTACATGGGGTGTAATTAACGCCGCGGCTTTGCTATCCTCGTTCGTCGGAAGTCTCTATTTCGACTTCCCGATACCATATGAAGGGGTTCGTTTATGACTACTTTAAACGCACGCTTGACGAGACGAGCCTTCCTCGGTGGAGCCGCCGCCTTTGGCGCCGCGGCCATGGTTTCTCCGAAGAATGCCTTCGCCGATCCTACGTCTGCCGATGTGCAGGCTCAGGCCGACGAAGCTCGTCAAAAGCTGAATTCTATGCGCGAGCAGCTCGGTGCTGCATCCGCGAATTACAACCAAGCCGTGCAAGAGCACGACGAGGCAGTCTCCAAGATGGACGAGTGCCAAACTAAAATTGATGATAACAACGCGCAAATCGACAAGCTTCAAGATAAGCTTTCCAAGCGCGCCCGCAATATGTACCGCGATGGCCAGACCACGTTCCTCGACGTTATTCTGGGTTCGAACTCTTTCGACGATTTCGCGAAGAACTGGGATACGCTCACCTCGCTGAATGAAAAAGATTCCGAGATGGTCGAGCAGACTAAGAATCTTCGCGCCGACAACGAGGCCCAAAAGCAGGAATATGCCAACCAGGCCGATATCGCCCAGCAGAAGGTCGAAGAGGCCGATGCGGCGCAGAAGCAGGCCGAAGAGCTTGTGCAGCAATACCAAAACGAGGTCGATTCACTCGATTCTCAAGTTGCCGAGCTGCTTGCCGAGGAAGAGGCTGCTGCTCAGAAGGCGGCGGAGGAGGCTGCTGCCGCCGCCGCGCAGGCTGAAGCTGCTAATAACGCCTCGAGCGATAATGGCGGCTCGAATAACTCTGCATCCAACGGTAGTGGATCGAGCAATAACGCCCCTAGCAACGCCGGCGGGTCGAACAACAACGCTTCCAACAACGGCTGCGGGTCGAATACGGGCGGCAATTCCTCTTCGGGTGGCGGTTCGAACAATTACGGCGGTTCGGTCGTGGCCGCTGCGCAAAGCCAGCTCGGCGTGCCCTACGTGTGGGGCGGCACGGCATGGGGTTCGGGCCTTGACTGCTCCGGCCTGACGTCTGGCTGCTGGAAGCGTGCCGCGGGCATTTGGATTGGCCGTACGACATGGGATCAGATCGCTTCCGCCCAGTGGACGGGCTCGGTTTCCGAGGCTCAAGCGGGCGACGTGTACGCATGTGGCAGCCATGTGGCAATTGCTACGGGCGGCGGCGGATACATTCATGCCCCGCAGCCGGGCGAAGTGGTGTGCTACAGCTCGCTTTCGTGGTACAACCCCTTCTACTGCGCCTTGCGCTGGTACTAAGCGGGAATTGAAAGGCATCGACCCAGGTCGGTGCCTTTTTTCGCTAAGGGTGTGCATGAAGTCGAAAAAAAGTGCTTGCATTGTTCGGCGCGTGTGTTAACATATAGCCCGCTGTTTGCGAGAAGTCGGGACGTGGCTCAGCTTGGTAGAGCGCTGCGTTCGGGACGCAGAGGCCGCAGGTTCAAATCCTGTCATCCCGACCATTGCATGGTCAAGGCTCGGTGTTCGCACCGAGCCTTTTTCGTGCAACTGCGCATATCCGTTGGAGTGCTGCGCAAGCGCGTGTGCTTTTCATCGAAGGTGCGTCGGCAAGCTGCGGTTATGTTAAAGTACGCGGCGTTGCATATCACGGCCCGATGCCCGGGCTGGGACGAGTACTTGGAGGACACATGAAATTTCTGGGAATGGGCGTGCCTGAGCTTCTGATCATCCTCGTGGTGATCCTGCTTATCTTCGGCCCGAAGAACCTTCCCAAGCTCGGCAGCGCCATCGGCAAGTCCGTTAAAAGCCTGCGCGAGGGCATGACCTCTGATGAGGGCAAGCCCGAG
>OLQA01003896.1_pt1 | contig 10261 bp, 5 predicted proteins | sample 1673151 | NCBI WGS metagenome assembly OLQA01 (sample SAMEA3136760, study PRJEB25190) | human gut metagenome | biome: human gut; feature: human-associated habitat; material: faeces | place: Austria | collected 2013 | reverse complement strand
GACAGGGACACGGTGCGCAGGAGGGAGGGCCGGGAGGAAAGGGATTACTCGTTTAGAAATACTTTAGAGAATTAGCTGTTATGATATTTTTGGTTAATAGCCAATATGAAAATGAGAGGAAGGAAACAAATGAAAAAAGTGATGGAAAGAACAAGGGACAATATTTTTTGCAGGCTGCCTGCCTTATTGCTGTGTGCGCTGCTTTTGAGTGCATGCGGTTCGGGAGATAAGGCGGAGGCCGCTTCTGGAGATCCGGGAGAGTCTGCCGCATCTGTGGAGAATACTGGTGAAGCCATTTCTGAGCCTGTCGCTTCGGCGGAAGCACCGGAAGGGGTATCCTCATCCGAAGTTCAGGAAACAGTTCCTGAGCAAACCTCGGCTTCCAAAGACAGGTTAGACGGAACCATTGAAGAAATCGACTCGTCCAGCTTCAGGGTCAGCGAAACCTTTACGGAGGATCTGGGTGAGGATGGATTGCTTGCTGTCTCTCCCGCTGACCCCGATCCGACAGCTTTCATTGAGGTAACCTATACGGAGGATACTGTATTTACCATCTGTTCTTCTTCCGATATGGGTATTACTTCCACTACCAGTGAGGCAACCGCCGCTGATCTGGAAAAAGGAAGGAGTATGTACGCTACAGGTACCCGCAACGGTTCTGTATTTCATGCGGAAGAAATTACCATATATCATTTTGATTAGTAATAAATTTTTTTGCTGAAAAAAATGAGGGGGACAGCGGCCCGTGTGAGCTGCTGTCCCCCTGTTGTGTATTATCTTTTTATATCCTCTTATACAAGACCCAGCTTTTCCTTCAGCTCATTCCAGATATCAAATGCGGAGAAACGCATGGGTATGCTGTAATCGTCCTCATTTCCATGTACCGGTGTCCAAACCTGCGCATAGAACGGGCTCTTGCGGGCCATATCGGCATAGTGCCAGGTGTTCCGCTGGCATTCCGGACACCAGTGTCCGCCGCGCAGCATTGCGTTGACGCTCATTTTATACTCATGTCCCTGCGAACATCTGAACCGGAGAGGCGTATAAATGTCGGGGATGGTTTCGTCCAGCAGCTCACAGCCTCTGAATCGTGCCGCTTTCCTGATATCCTCAGCATCCAGGTCTTCCAAAGCCTTATTTTCATCATAGCCATGATCCATATAAACCGGATTTTCCTCTGAAGGATGATAAAACTCATATCCTTCCTCCACAGTTTTAATCTGCTGCTGTTTTTCCCTGGAGCCGAAAAATGCATGAATCCAGTCTTCCTGATCCTTTTCCAGCATCCAGGAGGTTCCCATCTCCTTATGGCTGATTTTTTCCAGATTCTCCTTCATGGACTGCGTATTAGGCATCATTGCGGCAATCATGGGATTCTTCATCATCGCTTCCATTTCCGCCGTAACCTCCGCACGGTAGCTTTCCGGAGGAATAACCCTGAAATGTAAATAGTCATCCAGCAGATCGGAATCCGTATAGTACTGCCCATGGAAGTTGTAAAGCGCACATTTTGTCACGTCAAACACATCCTGATAACGGATTCCCATAGGCCCAAAGCTGAAATTCATCAGTTCCCAATGGGCAAAACGCCATCCCTTGCCGCTGCTTAAATTATAGGCCTTTCTCCAGAATTCTTCAGGCACCCAGTCTTCGCAGAGATTTGCCATACAGATACCGGATTCCACCGCGGTGCTCCATTCCAGAACATTGTTGGGATTCTGGTGATGCTGAATCGGTTCCTCGCCCGCTCCCTGATCCGGCGGATACTGCCCGGTCTGACGAATGGAAACCCAATATTTAAGGCCGCTGTCAAATACGGAAAGCTCGGAAAACACCTTTGACATCGCATAGTAATCATGTGCGGAAGGATTGATGGGATCCCCGCAGCGCCCCCAGTTTACGGGCACCGGCCTGTCACCTGTCATGGCCACAGTACCCACATAGGCAAATTTCACCTTGTCCGGATCCGGCTGTTCCTTAATGGCCTTAATAATATTCAGCGTGGAGCCGATATTCGTATACAGCGTCTCTTCCGGATACTTATCCGCCGCGGGAGATACCATGGCTCCGATGTGCAGCACATAATCCGCGCCTGTCACACATTTCAAAATGGTTTCGTAATCCTTCATATCTCCCCAGAGCACTTCCAGATAAGGATCGGCTATCTTCTTCACAAGCTCTTTGTTCTTGGCAGATGGACGGGCCAGCATACGGACCGCAAATTTGGGTTTCCTTGCCAGCAGCTGTTTCACCGTTTCAATTCCCATCTTGCCGGTGCCGCCTGTTACAAAAACGGTCTTGGGCGCTTTGGAAATCGCCGCACGGTATTCCGGCTGGTCGAATTTCACTGCCGCTTCCTGCGCTTCAAAGGTGGCATTCATCGCACGGCGGGCGCGGAGCGCATCCCCTACCTTCACAAAAGCGATGCCCTCACTGCGGCAGCTTTCTTCCAATGCGGATGAGTCATTGCTTCTGGAACCAACCGCAACAACCGCATAATCGCAGGGGTAGGACTCTTCTTTTCCATCCTTGCTTCCATAAACACATCCGTTCTCAATCCGGTTTACCGTGATACTCGTAACCGTTGCGATTCCACGTTTTGCTATTTCTTCCATAACACAGATTTTCCGGACAGGCCCGATATCAGCGCATACCTCCGGAAGCATTTCAAGAACGGTAACCTTACAGCCATTTTCAGCCAGGTATTCCGCCGCTTCCATACCCACAAGGCCGCCGCCGATTACCACCGCCGTACCGGAAACCTTCACCTTACCACCCAGTACCTGATGGGAATTCACCACATTTTCCCCGTCCGCACCGGGAATTTTCAGGCTGATCGGTGAGGAACCAATCGCACAGATTACGGTATGCGGCTTTTCCTCCGCAATCAGTTCAGGAGTTGCCGGTGTATTCAGGTGCACCTCAATTCCCGCTCTTTTTACCTGGGATGCCATGGAAAGCATGGCCGCCTTCATTTCCTGTTTGCGGGGAGCTTCCCCTGCCAGAAGGAACTGTCCTCCCAGATAATCGCCGCTTTCATAAATCACAGGTCTGGCACCGCGTTCCTTTAATATCAGTGCCGCCTGCATTCCGGCGATTCCGCCGCCTGCGATGAGCACCTTTTCGGGCTCTTCACAGGGAACCGGTTCCAGCTCCGCTTCCAGTCCCACCGCCGGATTTCTCAGACAGGTGATATGGGGCATATCCAGATTGGAAAAGCCGTCATAGCAGCCCTGGTCGCAGCCCACACAGGTTACGATGTCCTCTCTTTTTCCCGATTTTGCCTTGTTGCAGAATTCAGGATCCGCCAGCTGTCCCCTGCCGATAACCACCATATCCACCTTGTCTTCTTCCAGGATCTGCTCCGCCAGCTCCGGCGTATTGATTCTGCCCACACCGACCGTCAGCATACCTGTTTCTTTCCTGATATATGCCGCATTGTCAATGTTGAAGCCGCAGGGCAAATCAAGGGAAGGCACCTCATATTTCAATGCAGGCGTTATGATATTTCCTCTGGAGATATCCAGGACATCCACTCCTGCTTCCTTTGCCCATTTACAGAACTGGGCCACCTCTTCTATGGTCAGTCCATTTTCCAGATAATCATCATGGGCATCAATCCGCATGAAAATCGGCATATCCTCAGGGATTGCACTGCGGATGGCACGGATGGCCTCCAGAGGGAAACGCGCCCTGTTTTCCAGGGATCCGCCATATTCGTCCGTCCGATGGTTGATTCCGCCTGACAGGAAGGAATGAGGCAGGTAGTTATGGGCACAATGGAATTCCACGCAGTCAAAGCCGGCTTCTGCCGCTCTTGCCGCCGCCCTTCCGAAGCAGTCCGCTATGTAATGAATCTGTTCCACGCTGATGCCGGGCAGCGTCAGCTCCGCCGATACAGGCATATCCGATGCCACATACATTATCGCAGCCGGATCAAAGCTCACGGCGATACTTCCCTGCCAAAGCTGGATTCCCGCCTTGCCGCCCGCCTCATGAATGGCATCGGTCAGTTTTTTCAGCCCCGGGATATACATATCCTCCGCAATGGAAAGGAACTGCTTGGGTGAGCTTAACGGCTCCACGCTGGCAACCTCTACCATATTCAGTCCGTTTCCGCCCTTCACCCTGGCGACATGATACCGGATCAACTTGTCCGTTACCATTTTATGATCACTCATACGGGTGCCCATCGCGGGCAGGATAACACGGTTTTTCAGTTCCATCCCTTTGATTGTGATGGGAGAAAATAATTTTTCATACATATGCGCCGTCCTCCTTTTCTTATATTTTCATTATAAACTATCCACAATCTGTACAGTCAATGGTGTTTTTTTATTCAGCTTTTGTTATAATTATCAGGGGATTATTACATGAAATGTATTTTTATCCACAATGTGCCTTCCAAAAAGTGTGCACCTGGTGTACACTTTAGGTGATGCCGGGCAGCCGGAGACTTTTGCATCAAATGAGCGGCAGCTTTTTGTAAAAGGAAGGAGTGTCCATGAGAATTAAAGAAGTGATTCAAAAAACAGGACTTTCCAGAAGAACCATTCAATTTTATATATCCCAGAAGCTGATCACTCCGAAGGAGGATCCGGTTAACGGATACCATGATTTTTCAGATGAGGATGTGCGCAATCTCATTATTATCTCACGGCTTCGCAGGCTGGATTTTCCCGTTTCGGATATCCGCCATATCCTTCGTTTTCCCGGAACCGCTTCCTATTATTTTTACCGCCAGATTGACACTCTGACAAAACGGATCGATACCATGCGGCGGAATGTGGACATCCTTGCCCGCTATTTTGAGAACAATCCCGCACCAATCGACTGCGATTCCCTTGCCGCCAGCTTAAAGCTCATGGAGTCCTATGAGGAAAAGAAGGCGGCCGCCGATGATTTCACGGAGCTGGACAAGAGAATCATCCCTCTTTTTATATGGATGCCCTATCTCTCCGGAAACCGAAGCGAATACCAGGAATTCATCTGGAGCAAAATTTCCCGAAAGGTAATCGAGGACTACCAGCCCTTCCTGCGCAGCATGAAATACATTATTTCCGCCCTCACCCCGGAGCAGCTCACCTACAGCAGTAAAAAAACAGCCCAGCAGGCTGAAAAAATAGCGTCCTTAAAGCACGATGGCCTTCCTGTCCACGCGGCCTGTATGCTGGAACAGATCGACGCTTTTCTCCGGGACAATGCTCTTGTGGAAAAATGGAACCTTGTTTACCAGCCTCTGATTTATCCGCTGCTGACAATCGGTTATTCCGAAATAAGCAACATGATGTTTGAACTAAACAGCGACTATGAGCGCTTTTATAATAACATCTGTGTTCTGTGCGGCTTGATATGGAACCTGCTGCAGACGACGGAATCCGGGAAAAGAATCTACGAAAGAATTACGGACAGGCTGCTTCCCATTAACTGGGAACAGAACGGGAAGGGAGAACTGGAGCGGATGACCGTGTTCGCGTTCAGTCCTTATGCTCTTCTGGAAAAAGATGAAATTACAGATCTGTTATTCTGAAGGAGCCCTTTTGCCTTCTTTAACTCAAATTTGGCACATGCCCCCGCCCCCTGCGTCCCGTTCCTTCGGGGCTGCTGTCCGGTTCGGATTCCCATCCTTCCCGCTGCCGGCTAAGCAGGGTTTCCTGTAAGGGGCGTATAAACTCGCCGGTCCTTAGGCCGCGTACTTTGCGGCCTTAGTACCGCTGCGTGTTTATCCGAGCGAAAGCGTCCCCTGCAAGGATCCCTGCATAGCCGACAGAGGGAAGGAAGGGAATCCAAACCGGACGGCAGTCACGAAATCGCTGGCCGCAGGGGACAGGGGCATGGGCGAAGTTTGAGCATATAGAAATAAGTCAGAAAAATACAAATAGTCTGCAAGATTTTACATTTTCAAATGACGGCAAAAATCATATGATTAAGATTGATTATTCAAAACCAAAGGGAGGTACATTTACCATGAACAGCAAGCTCTTACAACCGAACGGATTTATGCCCTGGGAAAAGAACCCGGAGTGCTTCCGTATCAATAAGGCAAAGCCTCACAGCGATATTATTCCTTTCCCCACAGTGGAGGATGCCCTTTCCTGGAATAAAGAAGCACGGGATATTACGGATCTGAACGGAACCTGGAAATTCCGTTTTTTTGAAAACCCGGATCAATGCGACGAAGCTTATCCCCAGGGTCTGGAGTGCCTTATGGATACACATAACTGGGGACATATCCAGGTGCCTGCCAACTGGCAGATGCAGGGGTATGATTATCCTCAGTACGTGAATGTGAAATATCCATGGGAGATGACGGAGGACATTATGCCGCCTGAGATTCCCAGAGTCTATAATCCGGTAGGAATTTATTCCCGTACCTTTACCGCGGATAAGGCGGATGGCGGACGGCTGTTCCTGCGGTTTGAAGGAATTGAATCCTGCGGGGAGGTCTATGTGAACGGAAGCTTTGTGGGTTACAGCGAAGGCTCCTTCACTCCTGCGGAATATGATATAACCGAATTCGTAAAGGCCGGAGAAAATCAGCTGGTTGTCAAGGTGCTGCGCTGGTGCGACGGAAGTTGGCTGGAGGATCAGGATTTCTGGAGGCTTTCCGGTATTTTCAGGGATGTTTACCTGTATTCCCTGCCGGAGGTTTATGTCAGTGACTGGAGGGTGGATGCCCTTCTGGACGAAGATTACCAGGACGGCCTTCTTACGGTAGAGGCAGAGGTGGAAGGAAATACGGACGGCTGCCTGGTACAGATGGAGCTGTACAGCTCCAAGGGACGGCAGATAGGGGAAACGGAAGCGGAAAATGTGACTGACGGAAAAGCCGTATTTCACGTGGAAGTGGATACTCCCTGGCAGTGGAGTGCAGAAGCGCCTGTTCTGTATACGGTAGTGCTGCGTCTGATAAGGGATGGACAGGAGACGATTTTGGCTTCCCGCTGCGGATTCCGTACCTTCGAAATGAAGGACGGTTTGATGATGCTGAATAATAAACGCATTATTTTCAAGGGGACAAACCGTCATGAGTTCGGCGCCGAATTTGGCAGGGCGATTACCAAAGAAGCGATGCTTGCAGATGTACTCGCGATGAAACGGAATAATATCAACGCGGTACGTACCTCCCATTATCCCAACCATCCTTACTGGTATGAGCTGTGTGACGAATACGGACTCTACGTTATCGATGAAACCAATCTGGAAACCCATGGAACATGGACATACGGCGTTCCTGAGGATCAGCAGCCGGACGTGCTTCCCGGAAGCAATCCCCTCTGGACAGGAGCGGTACTGGATCGTGTGGCGGATATGTATTACCGGGACAGAAATCATCCCTGTGTGTTAATCTGGTCCCTGGGAAATGAGTCCTACTGCGGAACCAACTTCCGGGAAATGGCAGATTTCCTCCGGGCACATGATAAAACCAGGCTGGTTCATTATGAAGGACAGCACCATTGCCCGGGCTATGGGGATGTTACGGATATCATTTCCACCATGTATACCCCGGTATCGGAATGGGTGAAATACGCGGAAGGCAATCCGGAAAAACCGGCAATCCTTTGTGAATTCGCCCATGCCATGGGTAATTCCTGCGGCAGCCTGGATAAATACGCAGAGGCTTTTGATAAATACCCCAAGCTGCAGGGCGGCTTTATCTGGGATTTCGTCGATCAGGCTATCTTGAAAAAAGATGAGGACGGCAGGGAATACCTGGGGTACGGCGGTGATTTCGGGGACGACTATACGGATGGCATTTTCTGCGGAAACGGCCTGATGTTTGCCGACAGAACGGAAACGCCCAAAATAAAGGAAACCCGGATCTGCTATCAGAATATTGCCTTTGAGGATATAGATTGGGAAAACGGGGAAGTGACTGTACACAATAAATGTCTGTTTACGGATTTGAATGCCTACCGTCTGGTATGGAGCCTGTATCTGGATGAGGAGAAGACGGCGGAAGGAGAGCTGGAAACCGCCTGTGAACCGGGCGAAACAGTGAAGCTTAAGCTGCCGTTAGGCAGACTGCCGGAGGGCAGCTTCATGGAAGCCTTCCTGAATATGGAGGTCCAGCTGAAGGAAGACACCTGCTGGGCGAAGGCCGGCTATGCGGTAGCAAAAGGACAGTTCATCACAGGAAGCCGTGAGAAGCTTCAGGACGGGAAAAAGACCGGCGGCAGCCTGAAGGTTACGGAAAACTTCAGCACTCTGATTGTAACCGGTTCTGATTTTGAATACCGTTTCTCCAAACGTTCCGGAGATTTTTACAGCATCCGCAGGAACGGCAGGGAATATCTGAAGGCGCCTGTGGAATGCAATTTCTGGAGAGCGAGTACGGATAACGACAGGGGAAGCAAGCAGACCTACCGCTCCATGATCTGGAGATATGCGGGAGCCAATGCCGCCAAATGGACGAACAAAGGGGAGATAAGCCCCGAAGCGGTGGAAATAGACATGAAATTTATCCTTCCCACCACATCCCAGGCGGTGATGGATACCAAAATAACAATACGCCGGGATGGAAGCATCCTGTTCGACAATACCTATAACGGCGGGGAAAATCTTCCGGATATGCCGGAAGCAGGGCTTATGTTCATTCTGCCGGAAAGCTTTGACCGTTTCCAGTGGCATGGCAGGGGCGAGCATGAAAATTATATTGACAGAAAAGCTTCCGCATTTGTGGGAACCTATCAGGCGAAGGTGTCAGAGAGGATGGTTCCATACCTTATGCCTCAGGAATGCGGAAATATGACAGGTATCAGAAGACTTACCATTGCCGGAAGGAACGGAGGAAGCCTCACCTTCACAGGATTCCCGGAGGTGGAAGCTAATGTGCTTCCCTATACGCCGGAGGAAATGGAGCTTGCCGCACATCAGAAGGATTTAAAGCCCTCTGAGAAAACGGTGGTTCGTATCAATTACCGGCAGACCGGCGTGGGCGGAGATGATACCTGGAGCCTGAATGCCAGGGCTCATGAAGAGTTCCGGATCAAAGGCGACGGGACATATCATTTTGCCTTTGAAGTAAAGCCGGAATAGAGTGGATTATACGCAGCTAAAAAGACAGCCATCCGGGTTGGAAATCCCGAATGGCTGTCTTTGTCCTTTGCAGATAAAGAAACGGAACCGCTGCAAATCAAGTCATGGACGCTTTATATATTTCATCAATGGAACGCTTTAATACGGCGTTGAATTCCTCGTCCGTCTGCTGTTTCTGCAGCCCTGCGGTAAGGGCGCGCGAGAAGCTGGCTATCAGGCCGTGGTTCCTTGCCAGCCGCTGATTGGCTTCTATCTGGCTGTAACCGCCGGAAAGGGCCACCACACGGACAACATGGGGATCGTTTATGAGCTCCAGATAGAAATCATCAATGGAAGGAATGGTGAGCTTGAACATCAGCCGGACATCCGGATCCAGGCTGCTCAGATGTGCAAGCAATTCTTTTTTCAAAAGCTTCTCACTGTTTTCCTTATCCGGTATAAAGATATCCACCTCAGGCTCCAGAATCGGCACAAGCCCTGCCTCTGCGATACGGCATCCGATTTCAAACTGCTGATCCACGATCTTTTTAATACCATAGGGATCGGCGGCCTTGATAACCGACCTCATTTTGGTGCCGAAAATATGTCTGTCATTCGCCCTCTTCAGCAGTTCATCCAGATTGAGGATGGGCTTCATGACACAGACGCCGTTTTCCTGCTCCGCAAGGCCTTTATCCACCTTCAGGATAGGCAGGATGCCTTTTTCTTCCCACAGATAATCGGCGGTATATTTCCCTTCGATCTGACGATCCATCGTGTTTTCGAAAAGAATGGCTCCCAGGATATGTTCTGAGGTAAAAGCCGGGCTGGTTATAATCCTCGTCCGCATCTCATGGATGAGATCGAACATTTCTTCATCGCCGTGATAGGATCCGTCCGGAATTCCATAGAGCCGGAGAGCCTTCGGCGTACTTCCGCCGCTCTGATCCAGTGCGGCAATAAATCCGTTACCTTTTTGCATCCGACAGAATTGTTTCTGATCCATATATGCTCCCCCTTTTCTTTGGTGTGCCGGCAATTTTTTAAGAAGCGGCATGCCTGCCAGGCAAGTGGCTTCCGGGCATGATTGCCGATGGTTTTCTATAGTTATATTATACTACGATATGAGGGAAAATGCTATAAAACCGATAATTATTACAATAGAGGAGGTTACCGTTCAGCCATACTCAGTGCCCTATGTCTTCCACCGACCGGGCGGCCCTTCTGCTGCGGATTTCCTTCC
>OLQA01003890.1_pt1 | contig 10270 bp, 9 predicted proteins | sample 1673151 | NCBI WGS metagenome assembly OLQA01 (sample SAMEA3136760, study PRJEB25190) | human gut metagenome | biome: human gut; feature: human-associated habitat; material: faeces | place: Austria | collected 2013 | reverse complement strand
CCAACACGCTCAAGGAGCTGCTGATGAGCGCGGAATATATCATGGCCAGCGGCAATGACAACGTCATTCTCTGCGAGCGCGGCATCCGCACGTTTGATGATTACACCAGAAATACGCTCGATCTGGCGGCTGTTCCGATGCTGCATGAGCTGTCGCACCTGCCGGTCATCGTCGATCCCAGTCACTCTACGGGCATCAACCGGCTCGTGCCGCCGATGACGCTGGCTGCTGCTGCCTGCGGGGCCGACGGCGTGATTGTCGAGGTACACAATGACCCCATCCACGCCCTGTGCGACGGTGCGCAGTCTCTGACCTGCGAGCAGTTTGCAGAGGTCGCGCGGAAGGTACGCGCGGTGCGCGAGGCGGTGGCGGAATGACGGTCGGGATCGTGGGTCTGGGCCTCATCGGAGGCTCGTTTGCAAAGGCGTATCACGCTGCCGGTTGGACGGTGTACGGCTATGATGTGGACGAAAGTATGCTTGCCTTCGCGCAGCTGGCAGATGCGGTGAACGCGCCGCTTACGATGGAGAACATCGGCACGTGCGATCTGGTGCTTCTGTGCGTGCGGCCGCTTGCCGCGATCGACTATCTGCGTTCTGCCGCGCCGCATATCGGAAGCAGGCCCGTCGTGATCGACTGCTGCGGCACGAAGCGCGTGGTCTGCGCGGCGGCGTTCCCGCTGGCGGAGCAGTACCGGTTTACCTATCTCGGCGGACATCCGATGGCCGGCACGCAGTATTCCGGGTTCGGCCATGCGCGTGCGAATCTGTATCACAATGCGCCGATGGTCATTGTGCCGCCGGATTTTGACAATATCGCGCTGCTCTCGCGCGTGCAGGAGCTGCTGCGCCCGGCGGGCTTCGGCAGCTACTCCGTCACGACGGCGGAAAAGCACGACGAAATGATCGCGTTTACCTCGCAGATGGCGCATCTTGTCTCGAATGCGTATATCAAAAGCCCGACGGCAAGGGCGCACAAGGGTTTTTCCGCCGGAAGCTATAAGGACATGACCCGCGTGGCGTGGCTGAACGCGCCGATGTGGTCGGAGCTGTTTCTGGAAAACCGGGACAATATGCTCCATGAGCTGGACTGTCTGATGGACAGACTGATGGAATACCGCGCCGCAATCGCGGAAGACGATGCAGCAGCGCTGACGCAGCTGCTGGAGGATGGCAAAAAACGCAAGGAGGAGGTCGACGGACGATGAAAACAGTCACGGTCTCCGCCTCAAGGCGGTACGACATTCTGATCGAGCGCGGGCTGCTGCGGCGCGCGGGCGAACTGGTGCGCGGCGTGACGAACGCAGGCACGGTCATGCTTGTCTCGGATGATTCCGTATGGCCTTTGTATGGCGAAACGGTGCAGAAAAGCCTTGTGGACGCCGGTTTTTCCGTGTGCCGGTTTGTGTTTCCGCATGGGGAAAGCTCCAAGTGCGCGAAGACGTATCTGGCGCTTCTCGACGCGCTGTGCGAAAACCGGCTGACGCGGGCGGACGCGGCCCTCGCGCTGGGCGGCGGCGTGGCGGGCGATCTGACGGGCTTTGCGGCCTCCACCTATCTGCGTGGGATCGGGTTTATCCAGATCCCGACGACGCTGCTGGCCATGGTCGATTCCTCCGTCGGCGGCAAAACGGCCATCGATCTGCCTGCCGGGAAAAATCTGGCCGGGACGTTTTACCAGCCGTGGCTCGTGCTCTGCGACCCGGACTGTCTGGATTCCCTGCCGGACGAAATTTTCCACGATGGCTGCGCGGAGGTCATCAAATATGCGGTGCTTGGAAATGCACCGTTTTTCGAGGAATTGAACTGCACGCCGCCGCATGCGCAGCTGGAGCATATTATCGAAACGTGTGTGCGGATGAAGCGCGATATCGTCGCGCAGGATGAATTTGACCGCGGCCAGCGGCAGCTTCTGAATCTCGGCCATACCTTCGGCCATGGGATCGAGGCGTGCAGCAGCTTTGCCGTCAGCCACGGCTCTGCCGTCGCCATCGGTATGGCGATGATCGTGCGGGCAGCGGTGCAGTTCGGCTTCTGCACGACCGAAACGCGGGATACGGTGCTGGACCTGCTGCGGCAGTACGGGCTTCCGACCGATTGTGCGTATCCGGCAGAGCAGATGCTCGGCGTAGTTTTACACGACAAAAAATCCTCCGGCGGATCGGTCAGCCTGATCGTTCCAACAGCCATCGGACACTGTGAAATCCGAAAAACACCGGCCGACGAAATTTCAAACTGGCTGCTGGCCGGAGGTGCACAATGACGCGGACGATACTGCCCGGCTTGCGCACAGGTGTGATTCGGATTCCCGCCTCCAAATCACAGGCGCACCGGATGCTGATCTGCGCAGCACTCTCTGCATCGCCGTCTCATTTGATTTTGGACGGCTTCAGCGCGGATATTGAAGCGACGATGCAGTGTCTGGAAGCGCTTGGCGCACGATGCGAAAAAATTTCGGACGGACTTCTTGTTTCACCGGTCAGCGTTTGCCCAGCGCAGGCGCGGCTAGATGTAGGCGAAAGCGGATCGACACTGCGGTTTCTACTTCCAGTGCTTGGGGCACTTGGCATTCGGGCAGAAATTCAGATGCACGGGAGGCTCCCGGCACGTCCTCTGTCCCCGCTGTGGGAGGCTTTGGAGATGCACGGCATGCGGCTGCAGCAGGACGGGTCTGTCCTGCATACGGACGGGCAGTTGACCGCAGGAGACTATTCCCTGCCCGGCAATGTTTCCTCGCAGTTTATTTCCGGGCTTTTGTTTGCGCTGCCGCTTCTGAGCGGAAACAGCACGCTGACGGTCACGGGCGCGCTCCAATCGGCGCGGTACGTCGCCATGACGGAGCAGGCGCTTGCGGAAGCGGGAATTCTTATAAAAAAGGACGGGCCGGTCTGGCAGATCGGCGGTGAGCAGCGCTATGCGGCGCCTTCTGTGCAGACGGTCGAGGGAGACTGGTCAAACGCGGCGTTTTTCCTGTGCATGGGCGCGCTGTCGGAGGCGGGCGTGACTGTAACGGGGCTGAATCCCGAATCGCTGCAGGCAGACCGGGCTATTACGGAAATTCTGACACGTTTCGGCGCAAAGTTAGCCATCTCTGAGCATGCCGTTATCGTGCGACGCGGAAATCTGCATGGAATCACGCTGGACGCAGGGCCGGTTCCGGATCTCATCCCAGTTGTCTCCTGTCTTGCCGCGCTTTGCAGAGGGGAAACGCAGATTGAAAATGCAGCGCGGCTGCGGCTGAAAGAATCCGACCGTTTGCAAACGACGGCAGCGCTCCTTTCCGTGCTTGGCGGATGCGTACATGAATTGCCGGACGGTCTGGTTATTTTAGGCCGCGACCGCCTTTCCGGCGGAACAGCGGACGCTTGTGGCGACCACCGCATCGCCATGAGTGCGGCTATGGCCGCCTGCGGCTGCGAAGGCCTGGTTACGGTGTCTGGAAGCGAATGCGTCGCAAAATCCTATCCCGCATTCTGGGAGGACTTTGCTTCTTTGAAGGAGGATGCAGTATGAGCAGCGTGTATACCGGAAATCTGACCGTTTCCATCTTCGGGCAGTCCCACGCGCCCGCCATCGGCGTTACGATTGATGGACTCCCAGCTGGATTTCCCATCAATCTGGATGAATTGCAGTTTTTTTTAAGCCGCCGTGCGCCCGGACAGAATGCGTGGTCAACGCCGCGCAGAGAGGTTGACGCCCCGGAAGTTTTATGCGGGCTGAAAAACGGAAAAACCTGCGGCGCGCCGCTCACGGCCATCATCCGCAACACCAACACACGCTCCGGCGATTACGAAAATCTAAAGGATGTTCCCCGCCCTGGCCATGCAGACTACACTGCGCAGGTCAAATTCGGCGGCGCACAGGACGCAAGCGGCGGCGGACATTTTTCCGGTCGGCTGACCGCGCCGATGTGCATTGCCGGCGGTATTTGCATGCAGCTGCTGGAACACGAGGGTGTCCGCATCCGCGCGCGCATCTTATCCATTGGAACTGTCACCGACAGCGCACCGTTTGACGCGCCGGTCGCGGGAAAGCCGTTTCCAGCCGTTTCTGACGGCGCAGCTACAACCATGCAGGAGGAAATCGCGCAGGCGAAGGCGGACGGAGATTCCGTCGGCGGCGTGATTGAATGTGTGATAGACGGGCTTCCGGCAGGCATTGGCGAGCCGATGTTTGGTGGGCTGGAAAACCTGATTGCGCGTACTGTGTTCGCCATTCCGGCGGTCAAGGGCGTGGAGTTCGGCGCAGGTTTTGCTGCCGCGCGGCTGCGCGGCAGCGAGAATAACGATCCGTTCCGCGTGCAAAATGGGCACATTGTCACGGAAACGAACAACTGTGGCGGTATTTTGGGCGGCATTTCGACCGGCATGCCGGTTGTGTTCCGTGCCGCATTCAAACCGACGCCGTCCATTTCCCGGACACAGGCCTCCGTCAGCCTTTCGCGGATGGAAAATGAAACGCTCGTCATCCATGGGCGACACGACCCATGTATCGTACCGCGGGCCGTCCCGTGCGTAGAGGCTGCGGCAGCGATTGCCGTGCTGGATGCGTGGATGGGCCGTAAAAAGGAGACAGGCTATGAATTCTAAGACGCTGCGCTGCGGTCTGCTCGGCCGGACACTTGGTCACAGCTACTCTCCTGCCATTCACCGACAGCTTGCGGGATATTCCTACGACTTGTTTGAAACAGAGCCGGAGGCGCTCAGCGCATTTTTGCAGTCCGGATGCTTTGACGGACTGAACGTGACCATTCCGTATAAAAAAGACATAATCCCCTATTGTGCGGAACTCTCCGAAACAGCCCGTGCCATCGGGGCGGTCAACACCATTGTCCGCAGGACAGACGGGACACTCTGGGGCGACAACACCGACGCTTACGGATTTTCCATGCTGGTACAATCCAGCGGCGCGGAGATACGCGGCAAAAAGGCGCTCATTTTCGGCAGCGGCGGCGCATCAGCGACCGCACAGTATGTCCTGCGGCAGATGGGCGCGCGGGAGGTCGTTGTTATTTCGCGTCACGGGACAAACAGTTACGAGAATCTCGACCGGCACGCGGATACGGAGATCGCCGTCAATACAACGCCGGTCGGCATGTATCCGAACACCGGCGTATCGCCTGTTGATTTAAGCCGGTTCCCGAAGCTGGAAGCCGCGCTGGATGTGATCTACAATCCTGCGCGGACGAAATTTCTGCTTGAGGCCGAGCGGCTCGGCCTCAAGCGGGCGAACGGACTTTTGATGCTCGTCGCACAGGCCAAGAAAAGCTGTGAGGATTTTCTGGGTGAACCGATTGCGGATGAACGTATCGGCGCAATCACAAAAGCGCTGACCGCGCAGATGCAGAATGTGATTCTCATCGGCATGCCGGGCAGCGGCAAGACGACAATCGGCACGAGACTTGCTGCACAGCTGGGCCGCACATTCCTAGACGCAGACACCGTACTCGAGCAGAAGGCCGGGATCCCCATTCCAGAGATTTTCCGGCTTGAGGGCGAGGAAGGCTTCCGTCAGAGGGAGACGGCGGTGCTGACGGAACTGGGCAAGCACTCCGGGCTTGTGATTGCCACGGGCGGCGGGTGCGTGACAAGGCCGGAAAATTACCCGCTACTGCATCAGAACGGGACGATTTTCTGCCTGACGCGCGAATTGGATCGGCTTCCCTTGGACGGAAGACCTGTCTCGCAGGCGCTCGGCGCAGAAGAAATTTATCGGCGCAGGAAGCCTTTGTATGAAAAATTTGCAGATGCTATGATTAACAATGACCGCACGGTAGAGGATGCTGTGCATCAGATTCTGGAGGTGCTTGGATGAAGCTGCTGATTTTGAACGGGCCAAATCTTAATCTGCTCGGCCTGCGGGAACCGGATATTTACGGCCGGCAGAATTACGCCGCGCTGGTGCAGTTCTGCGAATCAGTCTGCCGTGAAGAAGACATCTCTTGTAAAGTCTTCCAGTCCAACCATGAGGGCACACTGGTGGACGAAATCCAAGCTGCTTACGGCGTGTTTGACGGTATCGTTATCAATCCGGCAGCCTATACGCACACAAGCGTTGCGATTTTAGACGCATTGAAAGCCGTTGCGCTTCCGGCAGTCGAGGTACACTTGTCCGATGTGACGAAACGTGAGGACTTCCGGCAGATCTCCTATGCGCGGCTGGCTTGCGTAAAGACTTATATGGGACTTGGCTTCGAGGGCTACCGGCAGGCCATTCTGTTTTTGAAAGAATATCTGAATAAAAATTCAGATTAGATCATTTATCATGCATCAGGCAGCCCGTGTGGGCTGCCTGATTTTTCGCCTTAATATGCAGGAATCCAGTTTACTGTCTTTCATCAAAATGAATCAAATCTTTCTTAATTGTTCATATATTTTAGGTTTATACTAATTTTTGAAGGATTTCCGTTGAAAATACGAATTTCTTGAAAAAATTTTTTCTTGAAATGACAAATTGCATCTTGAAAAATGCACTTTGATGTATTATACTTTCACACAGCAAATCAATTCAGGAGGGAATAGATATGAAAAAGATTCTTGCATTGCTTCTCGCGGCTGTCCTCGTTCTGGGCATGGCCGCGTGTGCCGCTTCTCCCGCGGCTCCCACGCAGACGACGTCCGATACGGCTTCTGACGCATCCGATACACCTGCTTCCAACGCTGAAACGCCTGCAGCATCCTCCGGTGCCAAGCTGCGCTTCGTCACCGGTGGCGAATCCGGCACGTACTACGCCTTTGGCTCTGTCATTGCCCAGCACGCGACAAATAACGCGGGCATTGATGTCGTCGGTTTGGTTGGCAACGGCTCTCAGTCGAATATTTTTGAACTTGAAGACGGCAACGCAGAACTGGCTTTCTGCCAGTCCGACGTCATGGCCTATGCTTACGCCGGCACGAACCTGTTTGCAGATACCGGTGCTGTCAGCTGCTTCTCCACAGTCGCAGCGCTCTACACCGAGCAGGTGCAGATCGTCACGACCGATCCTGAGATCAAGTCTGTTGACGATCTCAAGGGCAAAAACGTCTCCATCGGCGCGGCCGGTTCCGGCGTGTATTTCAACGCCATGGACGTGCTCGGTGCTTACGGCCTGACGGAGTCTGACATCAACCCGACGTATCAGTCTTTCGGCGACAGTGCAGATTCTCTGAAAAACGGCCAGATCGATGCGGCCTTCATCGTTGCAGGCGCTCCAACAACGGCAATCACCGATCTTGCAACGACCAAGGATGTCTATCTCGTTTCTCTGGACGACGAGCACGTTGACCAGCTGCTTGCCTCTTCCCCGTATTACACTAAGGTCACGATTGGCAAGGATGTCTACGGTCTTGACACTGACACCATCACCGTCGCCGTCAGCGCAGTCGTTCTCGCCCGCGACGACGTTTCCGAGGATGCAATCTACAAGCTGGTCGCCGATATCTTCGATAACGCCGCCAGCCTCACCGACACCCACGCCAAGTACGCAGAGGTCAGCACCGAATTTGGCGCTTCCGTCACTTCCGTCCCCTATCATCCGGGCGCTGCCAAGTACTTCGCCGAGAAGGGCTTTGACGTTCCCACCAAGTAAAGTTTCACGCGTGCTTTACGCATAACCGGCGCTACGGCAGGGCTTCCCTGCCGTAGTTGTCGTACAGAAAAAAGATGAAGGAGAGATGCACCTTGTCCAAAAATCCTGACAAGACAACCCCCGCGACCGCAAACGCCGGTACAGAGCAGAATATCGCTGCCGACGTTGACGAGGTCATGCGCAAATACGACCGCGAATCCAACACCCGCATCTGGTCCGGCTGGCGCGCCATTGTCATTAAGGTCTTTATGGCGTGCTTCGCCGTGTACTGCATCTGCATGACGCTTTTTTCCACAGCCATGCCGGAGATCCGCCTGCCGCTGTTCATGGGCTTTATCATTCTTGCGGGCTTTTTGAATTTCCCGGCCAGCAAGCACCATGTGAAGCCCAACTATTTGCCGTGGTATGATATTTTTCTCATGGTGATCGGCGCGGCCTGTTTTTTCTACTTTGCGCTCAACGCCATGACGATGATTCGGCTTGCAACCCGCATCCAGCCCATTCATGTGGCCATCGGCTGCATTGGTATTCTGATTCTGGTCGAGCTCTGCCGCCGCTGTGTGGGTTTGCCCATTCTTGTGGTCGCAGGTCTTCTGATTGTTTATGCGTTCTATAATCAGCTAAGTTACGGTGCAAGCTTTTATAAGGCGCTGCAGAATATCATCTACAAGCTGTTTTACACGACCAGCGGCGTGATCGGTACGCCAGTCAGCGTCTGCTATACCTACATCGTGCTGTTTATCATCTTCGGTGCGTTTTTGGAGCGTACCGGCATTGCGAACTTTTTCATCTCATTCGCAAACCGGCTTGCAGGTTGGTCTTCTGGCGGCCCGGCGAAGGTTGCAGTCATTTCTTCTGCGCTGTGCGGCATGGTGTCCGGCTCCTCGGTCGGCAACACGGTCACGACCGGCTCATTTACCATCCCGATGATGAAAAAAACCGGTTATAAGCCGGAGTTTGCAGGAGCAGTTGAAGCTGCTGCCTCAACCGGCGGCCAGATCATGCCGCCTATCATGGGTGCAGCAGCATTCCTGATGGCAGAGTATATCGGCATTCCGTATGCGCAGGTCGCGGTCAAAGCGATTCTGCCCGCGATTTTGTATTTCACCGGCATCTTCATCTCTGTGCATCTGGAGGCAAAAAAACTCGGTCTGAACGGCATCCCGAGAGATCAGCTTCCCAAGTGGCGGCTTCTGGTTCGTGACTGCTATCTGATTTTGCCGCTGATCCTGCTGGTCTGGCTCGTGTCCTCCGGCGCAAAGACAATGTCGCACTCCGCCGCGTATTCCATCCTCGCGGCCATTGCGGTCGGGCTTATCAACTTTTTCACGCTCCGTCTGCGCGACACGCAGACGCACACGCTCCGCACCGTCGGCAAGGCTGCGTTCAGCGCGGCCGGGGACTCCGCAAAATCCGTCTTTGATTCTCTGGAGGCAGGCGCGAAGGGCGCCATTACTGTTGCAGTTGCCTGCGCGATGGCTGGTATCATCGCAGGCTGCATCACCGTCACCGGCCTCGCCTCCATCCTCATCAACGCCGTTGTGCAGCTAGCAGGCAGCGCGACCTTTATCGGCCTGATTCTGACCATGGTGTGCTGCATCATCCTCGGCATGGGCGTACCGACTACCGCGAACTACTGTATCATGGCCTCCACCTGCGCGCCGATCCTCATCAAGATGGGGTATCCCCTCGTGGCCGCGCACTTCTTCGTGTTCTATTTCGGCATTGTCGCCGACATCACGCCGCCCGTCGCGCTGGCCGCCTACGCAGGCTCCGCGATTGCGAAATCGAACCCCATGAAGACTGGCATCAATGCAACCAAACTCGCCATCGCAGCCTTCATCGTCCCGTTCATCTTCGCGTATAACCCGCAGATGCTGTTTGAGAATGTCACGAGCGTGTTCCAAATCATTCAGATCGTCATTACAGCGCTTCTCGGCATTTTTGCAGTTGCTGCCGGTCTGGAGGGCTATATCCTCCGGCCCATGCACTGGCCGCTGCGCGTGCTCGCGGTGATCGGCGGACTGACGCTGCTGATCCCGGGCACTGTTTCGGATTTAATCGGTCTTGTGATCGTTGCCGGGATCATTGCGCTCCAGGTCATGCAGAACAAAAAGGCCGCACGCGAAGCCGTATAAGTTTTGGGCAAATCATACCGACTGTCCCCTTGCAAAAATCCTTGGAATTGGCTATAATACAGGCAAAGACATGGATGATTTTTGCAAACAGGAGGTCAGAATATGAACTGCATGGTCAAACAGTGCTGCGCAGCGCTGGCAGCGCGGAAGCTTGCCGAGCGCGATCCTGCCATCGTGGAGATCACACGCGGCGGAAAGAACAAATCGCATCATGTGCTTCGGAAGTCGGACATGAAAAAAGTCGGTTTGATCGCGGGCGGCGCGTTTATCGCGCTCACAGCGCTGAACGTGTACAGCCACTACAAGCTCCATCAGGCCATTGCAGACCGTAAGGTTAAGAAGCAGCTCGAACCCATGCGTGCTGAGCTTGAAGAGCTGCGTACGCAGAACGAAGCGCTCCGTCAGGCGCTGGCTGAGATCAAGCCCCGCCAGCCGGATCCCGCGCCGGAAACAAAGACGGCTGCGGAAAAAACAGCGGAATAACATCGAAGCGGCCCCTGTGAAATGCAGGGGCCGCTTTTGTTCTATGCGAAAAAGCAGTTTGCAGGGGCCGATGCCCACATCGG
>OLQA01003877.1_pt1 | contig 10291 bp, 7 predicted proteins | sample 1673151 | NCBI WGS metagenome assembly OLQA01 (sample SAMEA3136760, study PRJEB25190) | human gut metagenome | biome: human gut; feature: human-associated habitat; material: faeces | place: Austria | collected 2013 | reverse complement strand
TCCCGACCCGCGGCATCATGGGTCTTAAGAACCGCATCATGAACGTCACTCACGGTGAGGGCGTGTTCTACCACACCTTCTTGGAGTATGGTTCCTACGCCGGTGAGATCGGCAATCGTCAGAACGGTGCCATGATCTCCATGACCACCGAGAAGGCCGTTGCCTATGCCCTGGGCACGCTGCAGGAGCGCGGTCAGCTGTTTGTTGAGCCGGGCACCGAGTGCTATGAAGGTATGATCGTGGGCGAGCGCAGCAAGGCCGGAGACATGGTCGTCAACATCGCGCGTACCAAGAACCTGGGCAACCAGCGTTCCTCGACCTCCGACATCTCCGTCCAGCTGGTGCCGCCCCGCACCTTCTCGCTCGAGGAGGCGCTGGAGTACATCGCCGACGACGAGCTGGTCGAGATTACTCCCAAGAACATCCGCCTGCGCAAGCGTCTGCTCAACGCCACTGACCGCAAGAAGGCAGCCGTCCGCGCCGGCCAGGTCAACAAATAAGCGCTGGGCTTTATAGTTGCCAACAAGAAAGGGCGTCGACCATCGCGGTCGGCGCCTTTTTTACCACCGCAAAGGGGATAGGTGCCTTTGTGGTGGTTTTGGGTTGGGCTGTAGTTGTTTAAACATATACATAATTCACTGGTTAATTGCCTCATTGATGCAGAACAGTTAATTGAATAATCGACTGGTATTAAATAAAAAGACCTTTCTAGCTGTCGTTTACATCGCTGGCATCGATGTTGTATTTTATGCACGTGGCATAGACGTACCGTTTTGGTAATTGCGCTTTTAGAGGGTCTTACAGTGCGCTAGGCGTATTTATCTTGATGTCGGGGTCCGCGTGCGATCCGACGATTCGCCTTATTCCACATTGTGTTGCAGGAAATAGGGGAAACTATGGACACTCATCGCACACGGTCGCTGGGTGCGGCCGCCATTGTCTTAATGTTGATTTGCCTTGCCGCCGCAGCTCTTCGCGGTGTGGCTCCTGTGCTCGCCGATGGCGTTGCCGCAGCCAACCTAATCGAGATAAATGGCGATACGGCCACGGTTAGCGTTAACCTGTATAAAGATGCCAACCACAATACTGCCCTGGGTTCTGACGCGGTGCTCTCAACCGATACGCTCTATGGGGCGTTCAGTGCGGTCTTTAGGGCGGAGTCCAAACCGACGGTCGACAAATATACGGCTGTGTATACGTTTCCGGATACCGTCAATGTGAAAGATAATGCCGGCGGCGATCTTCTGAGTGGCACGGGAAGCGCCGCCGCCAAAGCCGGTATATGGAGAATAGAGCAGAACAAGCTGGTCTTTACATTTGACACCGAATGGTTGCAGCAGCATCCATCCGATGTGCATGTCGCTGCCGATTTCGCTTTTACTCTCGCGAATCAGAACACGGGATCGGGGAATTCCACCAAAGTTGATTTTCCCGGTGCCGGAGAAATCGAGATCGTGTCCAAGGACGGCGACGTTACGGGAACAAAGGAAGGCAAGTTCTCGCAGGATGCTAACGGAACGGCAAAGGTTGTCTGGACGGTCAAGCTTAAAGTCGAGTCATATGCAACCAATGCTGTACTCAACGACACGTTGGGGAACAACTTCTCGTTTGTGGCGGGCAGTTTTAAGCTCGATGGAAAACAGCTCGATCCTCAGCCGACGATCGACGGTCAAAATGTGAACGCGGACTTGAGAAATTTGTCTCAAGGCGAGCACGTGCTTACGTACGAAACGCTGCTCAAGTTGGATGTTTCTGCCAATAATGCCGAATACATCAACAAACAGGATGGCTCAAAGAACACGGCCGGATGGACGTGGGGCGACTCGGATGATCGTCGGACGGGTTCTGTGACTGCTGCTCCCGGCGATTTTCGCTATGACATGGTTAACAAGTCCGATGGCACGGGCTCCCCGTCGGACATTGCGTGGACGGTCAAGCTCAACCAAGGTGAGCTTAAAGCCGATATGAGCGGTTATGTCTTTACCGATACCCTGGACAGCAAACAGACATACACGGGAGATTATGAGGTCTATAAAGGTGCCTCGGGAACTGAGCTTCTTGAAAAAGGGAAGCTCGATTCGTCGAAGAAGTCCTTTACCTATACGTTTCCGACGGACCTTGCCGATAAGTATGAGACCTATCGTATTGTTTATCACACCAAGATGAACGATACGGACTCTTACGATACGGTGCGCAATACCGCAAAGGTTGACGGTAGCGTGTCCGGTTCGGATGAGGGCGCGTTCTCGCCTCAACTGGTGGGTAACCCAATTACCAAGAAGCTTGTGAGCGCCAAGGACGCTGCAACGACGGGCCGGGCGACATGGGAGACGAGCGTCGCACTGAAGGCCATCGTAAATGCGGTTAACCCCGATAAGGTGACGGTTAAAGACACGTTCCAGTCGGCATGGAAGCAGAATATCGGTGTCGATGCCGATTCCATTGTCATAACAATTGGCAGTACGGAGTTGGTCCGGGATACCGACTGGAGGCTCACGAATAATCAACAGGGAGTTAGCAATAAAAGAAACTTTGACCTGGATATTATCGTTAACGAAAAAGTAAAGAATGCCCTTAAGAACGAGGACTATGCCGTCATCAGGTATGACACTAGGTCAGATGCGCTGTCGGGCTGGTACTCAAACTTTGCATCTGTCAGTGCTGATGGGTTGAATTTACAGCGTCAGTACACCGATCCCATTGTGTATGTAGTCAACCAAGAGGCAACTCCTTCGGTTGAGAAGCCGGAAAACGAGACGACTGTTTCCTGGGATGGAGACTTTGACTGGAATGCCGTGGACGGCACATCCGAAAAGGGCGCGTGGATTGTCGACTGGACGGTTTACGCCAACCGCGTGAAGACTTCCGAGGATGAGTGCTATGGAGCCGGAAAGCTTAACGGACAGCCGTGAAAATAATCGATAAGCTGCCCGACGGCATGGCCTACGTGCCCGGCTCTGCGGCGTATTCGTTATTCCAAAATCCCTACGACAAGCATACGAGCTATTACGATGGGGACAAAAACGAGACAGTGGCGGACGGTGTTGAGCTGGGCGACGATGGGGTGAAGCGCGACGGCGACACGGTAACTTTTACCGTTCCCACCAAGGCGCTCGGAAGCTGCGCCGGTTATGCCAAGCTTGTGTATCGGACGGCAGTCAAGCGTGGCACGCTCGACACGTCTAAAAATGAAACGAAATTAACCAACTCTGCACGCGCCGAGTCGGGTGACAAAAACTTTGAGACCGGTAGCGGTACCGTCACCATCAAGAACAACGTGCTGTTAAAGACCGGAAGCCAGGTCGCCAACAGCAATCGCATCAAGTACACCATTCTTGTCAATGAATCGGCACTTGACCTTAAGAGCGACAGCGATTTCCTTGAGCTCGTCGATGTCATGGACGCTCAATGCGCGCTGGTGCCGTCTTCGGTCAAGGTGTACAAACACAAAGACAAGGACTGGAACTTGCTTGGCTCGGATGAGTACACCGTTGGTGCCGAGACCATCAAGGACGACTCTGGCGCTGCGTGTACAAAGATGACGCTTAGTGTGCCCGACGGTTCACATCTTAAAGTTCAATATGAGGTAATTCCTGCTGGCAATGCGGGCGAGACGGTCTCGCTTACCAACAAAGCGTCGCTTACGGGCGTTTGGGACGGCGAAGAGGTTCATTCCAAGGAATGGGAAATTCAAAAGGCATCTGGTTCGGCTGGCGGTAACGGTTATGGTGTAACGGTGACCAAGGTCGATAAGAGCGATATCGCAAAGAAGCTTTCTGGCGCCAAGTTTGCGCTCTATAAGGTTGATATGAACAAGGCTTTAACCGCTGGCGTCGATGCGGCAAAAACAGTGTTTCAGGAGGTTTCAACAGGCGATAGCGGTACGGCGACATTTGGAACTGCCGACCAAAAGATGGAAGCCTATATGCTGTATTGCCTCGAGGAGATCCAGGCTCCCGAGGGCTATAACGTCATCGATAGGCCGATGTGGATTATGCTCAAGGGCCAAAACGAGCAGCAATATCAGGAGGCACTCGCCAAGGTGGAAGCTTTGAAACAGGCTGACGCTGCTGTCGGGGCTCCGACGGCAAATACTGATATTACGGTTTACGATGCGCCCTATTCCGGGAAGGCTACGATTTCGGCCACAAAGGTGCTTCAGGGGTCGTCGTTAAAGGAAGGGCAGTTCTCGTTTGTGCTCAAGGACGCAAATGACAAGGTTTTGCAGACTGCCAAGAACGGTGCAAACGGGGATATCAGCTTTAATCTGGATTACAGCAAGGCGGGGACTTACGAGTACACCATCTGCGAGGCTGTCCCCGAAGGCGCTGTGAATAACGTTAAGAATCATATCGCCTACGACGCAACCGAGCACAGGGTTACAGCCAAAGTGGAGAATGGCGATGGCAAGCTCAAAGTCACCGTCACCTACGACGGGGCGTCTTCGACTCCGCCGACCTTCACGAATACGTACTCGACCACGCTTCCCGCGGCGGGCGGTTCCGGCCTGACTATGACCTATCTGGCTGGCGCTTCGCTGCTGTGCTTTGCGGCGGCATGGATACACGCTCGTCGCCAGCGCGATTTGAATCGAGGTGAGCGTCGTGGATAAGATGCTCCGTCGCGTAATAGCTTTTGGAACGGTTGTTTTGATTGCGCTGGTCGCCGTTGCCGCGGCACCCGGAGTTGCCCGAGCGCGCGAGACCGGCGCCGTTACGGTTGGCGGCACGGTTGCGGCTCGGTATGACGCATACCAAATTTTTGTGGCAACTGTTGTTGATGAAACCGGCGTCGACCAAAAGATTGCGACCGATTTGACGTGGCCGAACGATGCGGTTCGTCGGGCGGTCCTTCCGGTGCTTTACGATGCAGGACTCGATAACTCGGCGGCGACAGCACAGGATGCTGCCGAATGGATGAATGCCAAGGGACACCTATCGACCGCGCTAACGACAAAGATCGCCTGCGCAATTTGCAATGCCGGTGCCGTGCCCGTGGCCCTTAACGCGGGCACGACGGCCGAGCTGCCCTGTGGCTACTGGCTCATCGTCGCCGACGACGACGCCATCGCCCAGGGCGAGGCCGGCACCGCGCCGATCATGGCCCTGGTGGGCGGCAGCGCCGTCACCGTCAAGCCCAAGGCGGCGACGCCCAAGGTCGCCAAGCACGTGCTGGAGGACAGCACCGCCGCCTGGCAGAAGGCCGCCGACGCCACGGTCGGCGACGACCTGTACTGGCGCCTCTCCGCCACGGTCCCGGCGGGCCTTTCCGCCTACGACACCTACACGGTGCGGTTCGTCGACACCATGGGCGCGGGGCTCGACCCCTCCAGGGTCGCCGCGAGCATGCGTGTTTACTTGACGGCGGGCGCGGACGGCGGCTTCGACGCCGTCGCATGTGAGGGCGGCAACGCCAGCTCGACGCCGGCTAAAGGGTGGACAGACATAACTTCACAATGCAATGTCTCGGTCGAGGGCGATGCCTTCAGCGTGCGCACCGGCGACCTGATCGCCGCGCTCGGCGGGGCCGACGCCTTTACCGCGGGCGCCCGCGTGGTTGCTGTCTACAATGCGCCGTTGGGGGCCAACTGCAATCGAGGCGCTACCAAGGGCAACCCCAACGAGGTCTACCTGCGCTACCCGCGCTCCCCCCTCGCCGACCAGTCCGGCGACGCCGGCTTCACCCGCACGCCGAGCGACGACGCGACGGCGTACACTTGGGGACTCAGTCTGATCAAGCGTTCAAGCGCAGACGATAAACCGCTCGCGGGTGCCAAACTGCGCATTATCGATGACCGCGGCCGCATCCTAACGACTGACGGCACGTGGTCGACGGATGCCGATGCGTACGTCACCACGGGCGCGGACGGCCATGTGGAATTGAGGGGTGTGGACGCGGGTGTCTACACCGTCGAGGAGGTCGCGGCTCCCAAGGGATACACCGCCTTTGAGGGCAAGCGAGCGGTGACGGTTACGTCTGAGGGCCTGGACGTTAAGCAGGTGGCAGCCGCGAAGCCCAAAGTGACCGTGTCGGCCGAAAGCCCTCTGCGGGTTGATAACGTCGATACCGGGACGGGTTCGATTGGGCTGTCGGCGCTCAACACCCCAAGCAAAGAAGCAAGTCGAGGCTTTATGCCCTCGACGGGAGATAGAACGTTGGTGCTGGTGGCGGTTTTGGCTGCCATCGGAGTGGCGGCTATTATTGTCGCGCTCGTCATCAAGCGGGGAGGAGATCGCCATGAAAAATAATTGTCCCCTCTGGTTACACCGCGGTCGAGCCCTTCACCTTTGAGATCAAGCCGACTATGAAGACCGATGATCTTAATGCCGGTCTTACTGGGCTCACTGGAGAGCTTCAGACTAATCAGGGGGCAAGGTCGTTGCCGGTATCACCGATGGGAAAGCCGGCGATAACAATCTGACGGCGAAGTCTGGCTCTGATAAGGACACGGACGGCACCTTCAACATTACCGTCGGCGATACCAAGCGGATTAACCTCCCGCTCACCGGCCTTAACGGTGTGACCTTCACTTGGATCGCCGGCAGTGCGGTGCTGTGTATCGGCGTGGCGCACCTCATCCGTAGGTGTAAGCACGACGACGGTTCTGAGGAGTAGCTGTTCGCCTCGAATATCAACACGAGACATGAAAAAGCGGGACACCCGGTTGAATGTGGTCGGGCGCCCCGCTTCGTTTGTTGGTGCAAAGTAACCTGATCCCTTTGCACCACCGCAAAGGTGCCTGCCCCCTTTGTGGTGGTTGGCGGTTAGGCGGAGGGAAGGCCCGGGGTGTTGGGGGCCTGTTGCGGTTTGAGGTGGGCGTTACGCCAGATGACCTGGATGAGATAGCCAAGCGTAAAGACGAAGGCTACGCCGCTGATAAAGTTGCCCATGAGGGGGAGTGCCGTAAGGGCCCCGGCGAGGGCGCCGCCGATGGCTGCCATGGCATAGCGGTTCTGTTTGTGCCCGACCATGCGCGCGATCGAGGTGCCCGTAAAGGCCGCGGAGACCAGCGCGACACCGATCGCGGCACACAGTAGGGCTCCGGCGAGCGAAAGGCCGGCAATCGAGATGATGAGCAGCAGAACTGCGGGTATGACGGTTACCGTGCCCAAAAGACCGCTCACCCACAGCGGGGCGGGGTGCTGGTGAAGCATGCCGGCCGCGCTGGCTGTTGCACGCGGAAAGACGAGCTCAAGGAGAATAGCGACAAAGCAGGTGGAAAGAGCTGCGGCAACGATGCCGCCGATGGTGTCGTTGACGGTGGAAGTATCCTCGTTCTCGGTGCGGTCGATCTTGAGGGCTCCCACTTTGGCGCCGTCGGCGCGTTCGGGGTCCTGTGAGACATGAGCGTTTACGGTGCCGGTGACGTGGGCGTTTTTGCCGAGCACCAGCTTGTCGGCCCAGACCTCAACATCGCCATCGACAGTGCCATCGATGGTTACCGTACTGCCCGCGAGCGCTGCCGACTTGACGGAGCCGCGCAGGGCAACCGTCTCGCCTGCGGCATAGAAGCAATTGGCAGTACTGCCGGAGTTAAGCACGACGTGTTGAGCGGCAACCGTCACGCTTCCATCAATGGTGGTCTTGGCGATATCGATGGTGCGAGCTGCCAAGCGGACGGCGCCGCCTACGGTGCAGTCGCGAATCGACAGACTCTCACCAGCCGCGATGATGTCGCGGTCGATGGACGTGTCGTCCAGGTTAAGGCTTTGACCGGCCCAGTACAGATCGCCCTCGACGCCGGATGGACTGGAATCCCCGTCGGACACGAAAACATTGCCCGCGCTATCGGTGCCGGCGAATGCCATAGTGGGGAGCGCGGCAAACGCCAGCGCGATAAGCGCGAAGGCCATAATGAGGCGTCCGCGCATGTTGCGACGCTGCGCCGCCGTGGGTTGGTTGTGAGGCATGGTGAATCCTTTGCTTGGTGAATTGCATACACCCAACAGGGTACCCATCGTGTCCTCGCTCTAAAAGAAACTCGCGGTTGCAATATTTTGCATGGGCAATTGCCTTCATAAGGTGTCGCGGGATATCGGGCCTGCGGCCGGTTGTAGGCAGGCTGTCACCTTGCGATGGATGTAGCCGTGCTATCTATTTTTTGCGATGTAAGAAACGCGCGATGTCGTCCTCGGTGGGGCTTTTGATGTCAAAGCGCAGCGAGAGCCAGCGCAGGCCCATGGTCACGACAACGCATACGACTAACGCGGCGACATTGCTCATGATGCCGCTCATAACGAGACACACATAGCTTGTCGATCCGGCGATGGCGGCGATGGCATAAAAGTTAGTACGTTGGAAAATGCCCGGAACCACGCCCATAAAGCCGTCGCGCAACATGCCGCCACCCACCGCGGTGAAAAAGCCCATCATGATGCATACGGCCGGCGCAAAGCCATAAACCAGTGCTTTGTCCGCTCCGGTGGCGGCGTAGATGCCGACCGAGATGATGTCGAGCAATGGGATGAGTTTCTCGGGTTTATCGACGATTGCCGGGAAGATGTAGATGATGGCCGCCGTTGCGATGGAGAGCGGCAGCGCCATTGGCTGGTTGAGGATGTAGACGTTGCCGACCTGGAGTGTCATATCGCGTAAAAGACCGCCGCCCAGACCGCAGACCACCGCGAGCGCGACCGCGCCCACCAGGTCGAGCTTGTGTTCGCGCGCAACCAGCACACCCGAGATCGATGCCGCGACAACGGCGAACATCTCGAGCCAAAATGGGATAGCGACCATGGCATCCGAGGCATGTGAGGTAACGGTTATAGCGGCGACGACGGGCAAGATGGGGTCCTTTGAGTTACGGGTTTGAACAATGCCCGTACATAGTACATGTTCGGCGCCGATTGCGACCCTACTGCTCGGCAAACGGTCGGGACTAGGTGCGGGCGTGGCGCTGCTGGAATGCCAGGGATCCAAAACATGTACGTCACCCTCCAAAAACGACATTTTTTGACATCTTTGGAGGCTGACGTACATGTTTGGATTGAGCTCACAGCATGAGTGAGTTAATTTACTCACATTCGGTATATTCCCCCACTTCAACGGACATAAGAGTTGGATACCGGCTCAGAGCGAGAGGCCCTCAATGGATACTCCTGTTCTCATTTCGCATAAAACCGCATGGCTTGTCCATCATGCGCCCCAGAATTTGGTTCAGTCTCTTGCGCGGCACGACTACCAGATAGGCGTACGAGGCATCTCCACCCAGCAACGCGTTGCGCGCATACGACAGGCCCTTACCGACTGCGGCATTCCGTCCGATATGCTCAAAACTATCGATATCTCGGTTGTATTCGAATTCGAGCGAATTCGCACCAAAGGCGTCATTTGCCACATTCTTGGACAAAATCTTCCCTACGAGCATATTGATGAGTTGACGCCCGGAATCTTCATCACCGACGAAGCCTTCACCTTCGTGCTCGCTGCCGAGTGGATGGATAGGGTCGAATATCTCGAATATGGCTATGAGGTTTGCGGCGATTATCGCATGAGGCTCAATCCCGCCGACCCTTATGCCGAGCAACCAGCCACCACCTCCAAGGATGAAATAACCGAACTGCTCGATCGGCACCCCGGCAAACCCGGTGCCACACGTGCACGGCTCGCGCTCAGGCACATCTACGATCACTCGGCCTCGCCTATGGAGACCGCTTCGGCAATCGCCCTCTCGCTCCCAACAAGCGAAGGCGGGGTTGGCATCCGAGGTATCGAACTCAACAAACCGCTCGAGATCCCTCAACGTCTCTGGCATTGCGCCAAAGCTCGAACACTCAAAATCGATGCGCTCGTTACCTACAAGCGCAGGGAGATCGGTATCGAATATAAGGGCGGCTTTCACGATGAGTTCGAGCGCAAGGGGGCAGATGCGGAGCGAGAGGCCGTTCTCTCCCAAATGGGATATCGAATCGTTACGCTCACTTCGGCTCAGTTCGGTAGCCAGCTCGCCTTTCACCGCGCCATGAACAACATTCGCGAAGCACTCGGCATGCCTCGCTGTACCGACACCGGGTACCAGCGAGAGCAAAACGAACTACGCAAGGCGCTTATCCGCAACTGGAAAGGCATGCGAGACGAAGAGGCACCTTCCGAATAGTGCCACTCCCGTGAGCTCAATCCAAACGTGTACGTCAGCCTTCAAAGATGTCGAAAAATGTCGGTTTTGGAGGGTGACGTACATGTTTGGGGAAGCGTGGGGTCGAGACGTATTTCGATAACAAAAAAGCTCCCATTCCCGGGAGCTTTCTCAACCAAAATGGCGGAGGAGGAGGGATTCGAACCCTCGTGACCT
>OLQA01003869.1_pt1 | contig 10305 bp, 9 predicted proteins | sample 1673151 | NCBI WGS metagenome assembly OLQA01 (sample SAMEA3136760, study PRJEB25190) | human gut metagenome | biome: human gut; feature: human-associated habitat; material: faeces | place: Austria | collected 2013 | reverse complement strand
TGATTTTGTTGTTTGCATATGCTGCGTATGCTTTATTTTGTAACATAATATACCCTCCCTGGTATCTTTTTATGAGAAGTAGCTGCTAATTGAGCTCTGTGTGCTGTTGAGCTTGGTCATAGCTGACTCCATCTGAGTAAACTTGTTGTAGTAGTAATCCTCACGATCTGAGATTTTTTTCTCCCATTCCTTAATAGTCTTGGTGTAGTTAGTGTACTCTGTCTTCATCTGCTTGTCATTGTAGATGGTAAATGCTGAGCTCAAATCTGTAGACTTCATCTTGTCACCGATTGCACTATACAGATTAGTTGAAAGCTGCTGCATAAACTGCATTACCGTATCCGGATCATCGTTTATAGCTGCCATGAGCTTATCTGTCTTGCCGGATGTATTGGCGTCATCCTCATCACCATCAATGTGATATGCATTCTGCTCATTCTCCGCTGCATTCAAAAATCCAAGTGTACTGATTCCAAAGCTTGAGAGCGAGTACTTCTTGCCACCTATCTCAACTGATGACATCATGGCTGTCTGCATTGCTGTCATTACGCTGCCAAGTGTAGAATCCCTGCGAAGCAGAGAGTCCTTAATCTTTGTCTCCCACTTCTCAATCTCTTTATCAGACATCTGATCCTTTTCATCATCCGTGAGCGGCTCGTAGCTTCCTGCTGAATCAGCATTGTATAGCTTCGTCATCTCGTTGATGATGTTGTTGTACTCTGTCAGAAAATCCTTTACCTTATCATATACACCCTGTGTATCTGTGCTGGTTGTAATGCTTATAGCACTGTCTCCGGTCTCAGCAAGTGCCTCGATTGTCAGTCCATTGATTGAATAGCTGTTACTGTCACCTGTATATTTTACACCGTTCAGCTCAATCTCCGAATCCTGTCCTGCGACCTTCTTCACCTGTGAATTGAAAAGTGCCTTATTCTGAAGCGTGTATGCAGTGTTTACCCTGTCAAGCAGGTCGTTTAGCGCCTGTGTATACTCAGCCGAATCCTTCTGCTTTGAGGCAAGCTCCTTTACAATATTGCTATCTGCTGCTTTTTTTGTGTTGGCCTCTGCTGCCTCCTCCAGAGCATTGGCTTTATTTACAAAGCCGTCAGCCTCGTTTCCGTTTCCTGCTAAAAGCTGCTCTACTGCTTTCTTTCCTGAAACAGCGATTGTGCCGCCATCCTTATCCTTGCCTGCATAAGCATTTTGAATAGCCTTTGTGAGGCTGGCAACCGAATACTCGTCATCGCTTCCGAGCACTTCGTCCTTTGAAGCCTCAAATGCCTGAACTGACGCAAGAGCCTCATCGTATGAGCTTTTAGTCTTTTCATCCATTGACTTTATGATTGTGTCATACGCAGCTGAAGCTGACTCTATACCTGTCTTGTTTACGGCACCTGCCTCAATAGTGTACTCAGTCTTTTGTGAAACAGTGATGAAATCAGTTTTATCAGCTGTGCCATCTTCCTTTTGCAGATAGTACTTGCCGTCTGCCTCGTCCTTTTTGTAAGTCTTATCACCGACTTTCAGTGTTGTATCACCATCTCCTGTAGGTACCGCTTCAAGCTCCTTGCCATCAGCGTCCGTATAAGCTGTCCTCGTAGATTCTGTCACATCATAGTACGATGTGGTACCCTTGTCCGTATCAGCAACAGCTGCAATATAGTGGCTATTGTTGTCGCTGTCAATATACTTATAAAGAGTGTTACCCTTTGTATCGGTCAGCGTGGTCTTCGTATATGTATCATAGCTGGCACCATTCTTTGAAATCAATGCGCCATCACGAGATGAGCCAAGCTTCTCAAGCAGCTTCAGCTTATCACTATCGCCTGCCTTATTTGCATCGAGCTTCTCATAAATGCCCTGAAGTGTGGCATATGAATAGCCATAGTTTACAGCATTCATAAGATTTTTGCTCTGCGCATTCATCTTCGCTGCATCTGTGGTCAGATTGTTGTAGCTTGTAACAGCTGCCTCGATGTTGGCCTTAGTCTCATCATCTGAAGCTCCGTGTAAAGCTGCATACTCATCATATGGATTGGACGTATAGGTACCGGTTGTGGTCTTTTCACCACCATATGCTATTCCCAGGCTATAAAGTGCTGATGCACCATCTATATTGCTGCCGGTTATGGTAAAATCATTTGCCACACCTGTCTTTTTTGAGCTGATATAAAATCTCTTGTAGCTTGAATCGTAGTTTGCATCAAGCCCCACATTCCTGAGTTCCTTTACCACGTCGTTCATGGTTGATGATGCGCTGAGCGTGATGGACTTGGTCTCGTCACCCATCTTTACCTCAAGCTTGGCATCACCACCTGTGTAACCGAGCTGGGCAAGTGTAGTCTTCTCACTGTCTGCCTTAATTTCTGCTCCGGTCATATATCCGGCCTTTGCCATCTGCTTGATTTTCAGCGACTGTGTGCCGCTTGGTGCACCGGAGCCTGCCTTTACTGTGGCCTTGGTAGTATCCGAAACTGATGTCTTCTTTAAGTTGTATGCTGTAGAAAATCGCAGATTGGAAATATTGCTGTACAAGCTGTACACCTTGGTATTAAGGGATTTCCACGCATCCTGTGTCCACTCAAGCTTAGTCTGCGCCTTCTGATATTTCTCTTTTCTGGTGGTATATGACGATACCATTGCCTTTACAATAGAATCTGTATCCAGACCTGATGTCATTCCCGATAATCTGATTGCCATGGTGTCCTCCTATCTCTTCTCATCTACCATGAGTCCTGCCATCTCCCAGACCTTCGCTATCATGTCGAGCGTCTTCTCCGGCGGAAACTCCTTGATGACTTCCTTTGTCTTCTTATCAACTATCTTTATTGTTACGCGGTTAGTCTTCTCATGGATGCCGAACACTGCCTCCGACTGGTCAGCCAACGCGCTCTTGTTGATATCATCCACAGCCTTTTTAAGCTGTGCATTGCCCTTGTCGAGCTGTCCTGCCTGCGCCTGTCCCTGCGCTCCGGCATCACCGGCTGAATCACCGCTTGCTTCCTTCGTATTCATCGCCTGAATATTCCTTGCGATGCTGTCAGACACGACCTGATTGTCCGCACTGGACACCTCTGTCCTTCCCTGTGCCTGTTCCTTTATCTGTGCAGTTGATGTACTTCCCTGATAGACCATTCCTGCACCTTTGATTGCCTCTATTGCCATCTCTAACACCTCCGTGTGAAAATATGTTGCAATTGACTGTTGTTCTTACCCTATTCTAATGAATATATCGGATGAATTGCGGGAAAGTTTATAGCTTTCTTCTCTTTTTAAGTATAAAGAGATTTTGAAAAATCCCGGCCCACATCAGGATACTTAACTTTATCCTATGACGTGAGCCGGGATGGCTTGTCTCTTTATGCTCTTTGCAATTTAATTTAATTTTAATGCTCCAGATTTGCAAACTTCGTGTACTCAGGCAGCCATGCAAGGTTTACGGTGCCGATTGGACCATTACGCTGTTTAGCGATGATGATCTCTGAGATGCCCTTGAGCTCGGTGTCCTTGTTGTAGTAGTCATCACGATAAATGAACATAACGACGTCGGCATCCTGCTCGATGGCTCCTGACTCTCGAAGGTCAGAAAGCATCGGTCTGTGGTCCGGACGCTGCTCTACGGCTCGTGAGAGCTGTGAGAGTGCCACTACAGGGACTGAAAGCTCTCTGGCGAGTGCCTTAAGCGAACGCGATATGTCTGAGATTTCCTGCTGACGTGATTCTGAGCCTCGTCCTGAGCCTGTCATGAGCTGCAGGTAATCGATGATGATGAGCTTTAAGTCGTGTTCGAGCTTGTATTTACGGCACTTGCTTCGAAGCTCTGATATGCTGATACCCGGAGTGTCGTCTATGATGAGCTCGGAGTCTCCGATGATTCCGGCTCCCTCGACCAGCTTTTCCCAGTCGGCATCAGACAGATTTCCTGTACGCAGTGCCTGCGCATCTACCTTTGATTCGAGTGAGAACAGACGGTTTACGAGCTGCTCCTTCGACATCTCGAGTGAGAATATGGCTGTACACAGATGTGCGTGAAATGCCACGTGCTGTGCTATGTTGAGCACGAAGGCTGTCTTTCCCATTGACGGACGGGCTGCCACGAGCACAAGATCTGACGGCTGAAGTCCTGCTGTCCTATAGTCAAGGTCTATGAAGCCTGTCGGGATTCCTGTTACTGTGCCCTCCTGCTGTGCTGCTTTTTCGATTTTCTCGAGGGCATTCATGACCACAGTACGGATTGGCACGTAGTCACCTGTCTGCCTTGTAGAAAGCAGTTCAAATACATCGTGCTCTGTCTTGTCGAGCACGCTCTCGAGCGATTCCTTGCCGGCGTAGCACTCGTTCTCTATGTCCTCTGTCACATGGATGAGCTTTCGCTTTATGGCATTTTCTTTTACGATATTGGCATAGTACTTGATGTTGGCAGAAGTCGGCACACTGGTGACGAGAGTTCTCACAAAGTCAAGACTTTGTATTTCCTGCGGCACATCCTTCTCCTTTAAACGGTTCTGGAGTGTGACGAGATCTACAGGCTGCCCCTCTGTAAAGAGCTCAACCATGGTTTCAAATATGATGCCGTACTGCTGATGATAAAAATCCTCCTTAAGGAGCATCTCGCTGGCGGTCACTATGGCATCCTTGCTCATAATCATGGAGCCGACCACGGACTGCTCTGCCTCAAGGCTGTTTGGCATTATTCGTTTGATTAATGCTTCTTCCAAGGGGATTCCTCCTATCCTTCAACTACTGATACTGTGAGGTTTGCTGTTACCTTTGGATGAAGCTTGACAGGCACCTCATAGTTTCCGAGTGCCTTGATTGACTCGTTAAGCTGCATCTTTTTCTTGTCGAGCTCTAAGCCATGCTGCTCCTTTGCCGCAGCCGAAATCTCCTTGGTGGAGATGGAGCCGAAGGTCCTGCCGCCCTCTCCTGAGCGCAGCTTTACTACTACCTTTGTGCTCTCTACGACCTTTGCGAGCGCAAGTGCACTCTCGTAGTTTTCCTGTGCTACCTTGTCAGCGTGCTGGTTCTGAAGCTTTAAGTCATTTAGGTTCTTTGGAGTAGCCTCTACTCCGAGCTTTTTAGGTATGATATTGTTTCTGGCGTAGCCGTCACTCACGTTTACTATCTCGCCTTTTTTGCCTAATGGTTTTACGTCCTGTAATAAGATTACTTTCATTCTTCTATGTCTCCTTCTTTTAGCATTTCGTCCAGTGTATCCTGTATCATGCGCTTTGCCTGCACGATAGTAACGCCTGTCAGCTGCGCGCCTGCCACATTTAAGTGTCCGCCACCGCCCAGCTTCTCCATGATTATCTGGACATTTATCTCGTCGATTGAACGAGAGCTGATATAAATCTTGTCATTGTACTCCGTGAGCACAAATGATGCCTTGATTCCTATTATGTTGAGCAGCTCATTTGCCGCCTGTGCACCGACGATTGTCGGGCTCTCCACATTCTCGCTAGGGCATACCGATATGGCAAACGAGCCCCTGTATACCTCTGCATGGCGTACTGCCTCGGCTCTTGCCTTGTAGCATGCCATGTCATTTCTAAGCATCTTTCTGACGCGTGTTACCTCTGCGCCTGAGCGCTTCAAAAAGGCTGCCGCCTCAAATGTACGCACGCCTGTCTTTGTCATAAAGTTGTTGGTATCGATGAGGATGCCTGCGTAGATGCAGTCGGCCTCTGTCGCATTGATCTTGACTCCGTCGTTGAAGTACTGCAATACCTCTGCAACCATCTCACACGCACTTGATGCATACGGCTCGATATATGAGAGTATAGGATTCTCTATTATCTCGCTGCTTTGTCTGTGGTGGTCAAATACGACTATCTTTCCTGTCTTTCTGAGGAGCTCAGGACACTCTGTGTAGCTTGGCCTGTTGGTGTCCACCACCATGACAAGCGTATCCTTGCTCACCATCTCAAGAGCTTCTTCGCTGTTTATAAACATATCCGCAGGGTAGCCCTTTGCCTCTGAAAATGTCTCCATAAGAGGTCTTACTGAGCTTGTCGGATCATTTATTACTATCTGTGCCTTTTTGTCGAGATTCTTGGCTGCACAGTATATACCTATGCCTGCTCCAAGCGAGTCTACATCTGTGATGCTGTGTCCCATGATAAGCACGTTCTCACAGGTCTCAATGATTTCCTGAAGCGCCTGTGCCTTGACTCTCGCCTTTACCCTTGTCTTGCTCTCCACCTGCTTTGACTTGCCGCCAAAATACAGGATATCGTCGTGATCCTTTATAACTACCTGATCACCGCCTCGTCCGAGGGCTAAGTCTATGGCATTTCGCGCATATACGTAGTTTTCATTATACTTATCGCTCTTTATACCGATTCCGATACTGAGTGTGACCGCCATCTCGTTGCCGACCTTTATAGCCTTAACCTCGTCGAGCACCTTGAACTTGTCCTCCTTCATGCTGTCAAGGTACTTGTACTTGAACACCACGAAGTATTTGTCGTTTTCTATCTTTCTGACAAGTCCGTCATACTTGGCAAAATACTGGTTTACACGCCTGTCGATAAGTGCAACGAGCAGTGACCTCTTTACGTCCTCTATGCTGTCAAGTGCCTCATCATAGTTATCGATATACACAAGCGCTGAGACCTGCTTCTGCTCTGTGATTTCTTTCTTGCAGTGATAAAGCTCCGACTCATCAAATACGTACAGCGCCGTCAAAAACTGGTCTGCTTCATTTGTGTCGATTATCTCATTTTCCTCTGCGATAGAGTTGAAATATATTCGCTTGACGGACAGACGGACTATGCTGTCCTCCTCCTCATTTACTATCTTGAAGTCTGTCGGCGCATCACTCTTGGTGAGAAGCTCTCTGGTCACTGTCGGAAAAAGTGTCGTGATGGATTTGTGATATTTTTTATCCACACCCATTAGCTCTGCGAATTTGTCATTTACCCATAGTATCTTGCCGGAGTATTCAAGCAGGGCATACGGCACCTCAAACTCATTAAGCAGCCTCTTCTGCACCGATGAATACTGTGTTGCAAAGCTTATCAGCTCATTTGCAACGACTGACTTGCTTCTGACATACAAAAACAGCACGAGCGCAAAGTAAAACACTGTAAAGCCTACCATGCCATAGCCAAGCCTTCTGTCATAGCGCAGTGCTATTCCGTCAGCACATATCCACACAAACGTCAGATATAGCGGCCAGCACATGTAGCTTTTCAGCCTGCCCTTGAATTTTATTTTTTTCTTCATTTTACTCTCCTTATCCCCGGTGCGTTGCGCTGATGCTGCCGGTGCAACGGTTGCGGTTTCGAGAATGTACTACAAATTAATAGTTACCGGCCACACCTTTGTGCAGCCCGCATCGATTGATATACCTACTAGAGAGTATACCACTTTGTGGGGATTATTCCTAGTACTATATTTATCAGTTTGGAATTACAGGAGTTCAGGGCAATCCTGTGTAATCTAAGCACAATTCTATGCAATCTAAAAAGCACCGCATATATCTGATATTGATACGATACATGCGATGCTTTTTGTGTGCTCTCATCTTCCGGTATTCATTTTAATTAACTATAATTACTTCTCAGTCTTATCCGCAGCTATCTCTGCAATTGACTTTGTAAGACCTGCAATCCCCTGAATCTCTGATGGGATAATTATCTTTGTAGCCTTGCCATCTGCTGCCTTGGCAAATGCCTCCAAGCTCTTTATCTGGAGCACTGCGTTATCCGGATTTGCCTCCTTCAACATGCGCAGTCCGTCTGCATTGGCCTGCTGTATCTTGAGGATAGCCTCTGCCTGACCTGCTGCCTCCTGGATTGTTGCCTCCTTCTTTGCCTCTGCGCGAAGGATGGCTGCCTGCTTTTCAGCCTCGGCATCGAGGATGACTGACTCTTTATTTCCCTCTGCAACAAGGATTGTTGATTTTTTCTCACCCTCTGCACGAAGAATTGCCTCTCGTCTCTCACGCTCTGCCTTCATCTGCTTCTCCATGGCATCCTGGATGGCCTTTGGAGGTATGATGTTCTTGAGCTCGACACGGTTTACCTTGATACCCCATGGATCTGTTGCCACATCGAGTGTTGCGCGCATCTTGGTGTTGATTGTCTCACGGCTGGTGAGTGTTTCATCAAGCTCTAAGTCTCCGATGATGTTACGAAGTGTTGTGGCTGTGAGGTTCTCAATTGCCATGATTGGATTCTCTACTCCGTATGCATAGAGCTTTGGATCTGTAATCTGGAAATATACTACAGTGTCTATCTGCATTGTTACATTATCCTTTGTGATTACAGGCTGTGGTGGGAAATCTACCACCTGCTCCTTTAAGATGACTCTCTTTGCTATTCTGTCGATAAATGGCACCTTGAGGTGAAGTCCTACGCTCCATGTGGTGAGATATCCTCCCAAACGCTCAATTACCATTGCATGTGCCTGTGGCACGATTTTGATGCAGTTTACCAGTACTATAAGTACGATTACGAGTAACACTGCAAGTGCTATTAATCCTTCCATTTCCGGTTAAGCCTCCTTTACCCTTTTTACAATTAGTTTTACTCCGCTTATCTTTACTACCTCGATAAGCTCGCCTTTTCTTATGACCTGGGTCTCGTCCTGCGGTCTGACTGTCCACTCCTGACCGTTTACAACGGCTTTTCCTGTCTGCTTCATGCTGTCAGCATCCTCGGTGAGCACAGCTCTTTCTCCGACCAGACTGTCCACGTTTGTCTTCACTGTCCTGGAATTGATGTACTTCCCGGCCCATGGCTTTGTGAGAGCTAAAAGCACGACTGAAACGAGTATAAATGCAATTCCCTGAACCACGACATTGCCGCCAAGCAGTGCGATTATAAACGCTACAAATGAGCCTGCCGCAAACCATATGGATGTGAGCCCGACTGTCATAAGCTCAACTAAAACAAAAACTACGGTGGCTGCCAACCAGAAAACAATGTATGTATCCATTTGAACCCTCCCTTTTTATTAGTATTTGTTTTATATCCATTTTATACTATGTAATTTGATTATGCAACAAATATTAATTTTTTAAACATAAAACATTTTTAACCTAAAAAATCCCGGCCACCATCCGGTAGTCGGGATTTATCATACATTTATCTTATTCGCAAACGTATGGCATAAGAGCAAGATGACGTGCTCTCTTGATTGCTACTGTAAGAGCTCTCTGGTGCTTTGCACAGTTTCCTGTGATACGGCGTGGAAGGATTTTTCCTCTCTCAGAGATGTATCTCTTTAATTTGTTTGTATCTTTGTAATCAATGACATTGTCTTTTCCACAGAATACGCAGACTTTTTTTCTTCTACGCATTGGTCTTCTCTTCATTGATGAACCATCAGCTGATTTATTGTAAGCCATTTTTGTTACCTCCTTGAATATTTGTCCTCGTGGACACTACTAATTGAATGGAAGCTCCTCGTCGATTCCGTCCGGAATGTTCATGAAGCCATCCCCAGCAGCCTGGCTAGGTGCAGGTCTGTCTGCCGGTGCAAATCCGCCTGCATTTCCTGATGCGGCTGATTTAGACTCTGCAAACTCTGCATTCTCAACCACGACGTCAGTGGTGTATACCTTCTGTCCGTCCTTGTTTGTATAGCTGCCGGTCTGGATTCGGCCTTCAACAACAAATTTTGTTCCTTTACGGCCAAATCTCTCAAAAAATTCTGCTATCTTTCCAAAAGCTACGCAGTTGATGAAATCCGTTGACTGCTCCTCTGCATTCTTGCTGTAGCGTCTGTCTACTGCAAGTGAAAATCTTGCTATTGCAAGTGAGTTGTCCCCCTGGGCATAGCGGATTTCTGCGTCTCTGGTTAATCTACCCATAAGTATTACTTTGTTCATAATACAATCTCCTATTTTCTTATACTATGCCTCGTCTTTTCTAACGCATAAGAAACGAAGAACATTGTCCATGATACGAACGTCCTGCTCGATTTCTGCTGGGACTGTTCCCTCAGCATCGAACTGGATGAAGTAATAAAAGGCCTCAGTCATGTGCTGAATCTCGTAAGCTAATCTCTTCTTACCAGCCTCCTCAACTTCTGTAACAGTACCGCCGGCACGTGTGATGTACTCTTTTGCCTTCTCGACTACTGCTGTTCTCGCATCATCCTCGATCTTTGCACTAACGACGAGTGCTAATTCATATTTGTTCATGCGAATGTTACCTCCTTTTGGTCTCTGGCTCATAAATCTGATTATGAGCAAGGAATTTTATATCACGAGTCTAGATAATAACATGAATCGTGGTACTTTTCAAGGGGTTTTTGCAATTTTTCTTTAATTTTTATCAGGTCGGGACGTGC